>Ga0187784_10000297_pt1 | contig 35319 bp, 27 predicted proteins | sample 1015_SJ02_MP15_2_FD_132964 | JGI IMG/M metagenome (GOLD analysis project Ga0187784, IMG submission 132964) | Tropical peat soil microbial communities from peatlands in Department of Meta, Colombia - 1015_SJ02_MP15_20_MG | ecosystem: Environmental > Terrestrial > Soil > Wetlands > Peat | place... | reverse complement strand
TGCCGTAGACCGAGGACGACGACGCATACACGAGATGGCGGCAGCAGTAGTGGCGGCAGCCTTCGAGCACGTTGAGAAAGCCGGCCAGGTTGGCGTCGCCGTACGCGTACGGGTCCACCAGCGAATGGCGGACGCCGGCCTGCGCAGCCAAGTGCACGACGAACGGAAAGCGATGCGATACAAACAGATCGGCGACCTTGGCCCGGTCAGCGATGTCGAATTGCAAAAAGCGAAAGCGCGGGAATTTTCCTAGCTCGCGGCAGCGCGCCTCCTTCAGGCGGACGTCATAATAGGCGTTCATGTTGTCGACGCCGACGACCTCGCGTCCGTTTGCGAGTAACCGGCGCGCCACATGAAACCCGATAAATCCGGCACTACCGGTGACCAAGATGGGATCTTGCGGCATGCGGATCGAATGTCCTCTCGCCAATCAGGACTTGATCAGAACTTGTGGTTTTTCGGGGGGAGCGGCCTCGGTCGTACCGCCGCGGCGCGCGTCGCCAAGTCTCACCCCCGCGGGAGAATAAAACAGCAGGATCACCGCGCCTGGCAGCGCGCCAGCAAGCAGCGTCAGCCCGAAGCAGATGGAAAACAACAGCGCGCGCTGCTCTGGCACGCCGTGCGCATTGAGAAACGCGGTCACCGCCACCTCGCGCAAACCCCAGCCGCTCACCGATACAGGGATGATCGCAATCGCGATCATGAGCGTAAATAAGGTCGCCGCCTCGACCAGACCGAGGGACATCGAAAATCCCTGTCCAATGCTCCAGATGGCGATGATGCTGAGCGCGTGCACGACGAAGGCAATGCCGACGATGGAGATTGCCGCAGGCGACTCGATCAGCACCTGCCGTGACGCCAAGCTTAATTCGCCGATCCATTTGGTCGCGCGCCAGTGCGCTAGCATCGGCGCATAGAGCCGCGCAGAAACCAGCATGGCGATGCCGCCAAGCAGGAGAGCACCAAAGATCGCGAGCGCGATTGCCCGGTAACCGCCGAGTGTCGTGAAAGCCGACGCATTGAGCAGCGTGACGAATCCGATTGCCAGCAGCACCGCAATACCCACCGCGCGATCGATAACGACCCCGGCCAGTCCCATGCGCCAGCCAGACCTGATTCGGGTCAGCATCCAGATGCGCAGAGCGTCGCTCGCCACATTTGGCAGTATCTGGTTGAAAAAACTTGCGATCAGGGTAATCGCCAGCATGGCGCGCAATGGCGGGCGTGGCCGCATCGGTTCGAGCGCCGCAGTGATCTTGGCCCAGCGCCAACCGGTCAAGGGAGGCTGGAGCATCATCAGGATGGCGGCCAGTACGAGCCATCGCGCCTGCAGGTTTTGCGCCTCGCCCACAAGATCGTCGATCTTGATTTGCCGAAACAGGTACCAAAAGCACGCGCAGCTGATCGCGAGTTTGGCTGCAAAACCAAGGGCTTTACGCATGACCTGTCCGCCGCCCGCGCGCGGGGCCATGGGATGGGCAGCGGGATCGGCCATGGGATCGACCATGGGTTCAGCCATGAGCAGTTCCTGGATGCGCGGCGTGCCAGCAGCCGACGCCAAGGCGAATTTCGCGTCGCAATATTTCAGGTACGAACCGTGTTGGCTACCCAGAAGCGCCGGGGCTCCGCGGCCGGCCGGCACCGGCACCGCCGACATCCTTTAGCACGGGCGATCGCTAGTTACGGACCGGCGGCGTAATGAGCCGACCGTCGCCGTCCCGCCACGTCGCCGGAAAGGCGGAAGGCGTCGGCTGCCCGCCGTTGGCAAGCTTCGGCGGACTGACCAGTTGGCCGTCGCCGTCCATCCAGGTGCCTGACGGCAGTACCTGCGCCGGCGTTGCGGTGGCGGTCGCGGTAACCGGCTGGTCCTTGGCGCTTCGCGCCGGCAAAGCAAGCGTCGCCTCGCGCCGGCTGCTGTCAAAGACGACGTCGCGTTCGCGGACCGCGTGCAGCGTCCAGCCGTCATGCCCCTCACCGACACGAAGGCGGATGACCGCCTTGCTGGCCTGATCGACGAATATCGCGATGCCTTCGCGGCCGCCGACGACGGTTCCGACGAGCGTCAGCAACGGATGATCGGGTTCTGCGGGCCGCATCACAACGGGTGCAATCACCGGCGCGGCAACGACTGCGGCAGGCGGCGGCCGCCGTGACGGCGAAAACAGCGGGCGATCGCGCGTCGCTGTAAGCACGCGCAGCGGAACACGCCACAGCGGATTTCCGGCCGCAGTACGTGCCGGCGCGACGATGGCCGCGGGCGTCCGATCCGACAGCGGCGGCTCGGCCACGCCGATTGCACCGCTGTCAATCGATTCCATCGCCGCAAATGCCGGACGCTGCCCGGCGCTGCATGCGATCGCGAGAAGCATGAACGCGGCGGCGCGCCACCGCCCGACTGCGTTGACCCGCAATCCCCAACACGCCTTGCGCCGCCCCAACACGCTACGCACCCAATCTGTTCAGCAAGCGACTGCCGTCCCTGTATTAAAGTGTAGCAGCGGCCTGCACCGTTCGAAATAGCCATTTCGGGCCGCGGGGGCCGACATCGGCCCGTCATGTCAAGCGGCGTTAATGGCCCAACAGAGAAATGTATAGGTGATATTGCACTGGCCCGCTATGATCTTTCGCCCATTGCGTATCGCAGGCTACGTCCAGGTGACATCCTATGCTGCGCTCGTTCGCAATCGTCTTGGTTATCGTCACGGCACTGCCGAGCTTGTCGCAAGCAACGGCACATGAATTGTTTTGCCCCGACGACGCTTGCTTTCCCGGTGATTTCCGCCCCGGCTATCCGATTGGGCGGGCTCACAAGTTTCATCCGCGTTTGCGCGATGGAGTACCGCTCGTCACCGATTTTCGCGACGCTCCCGCGGGCTACCATGGCGTTGGCTGCGTATGGTCCAGGAAACTTGTGATGACACGGAAAGGCGCGGTCTTGGCCATGGTGCCGTTCTGTCTCGACTATTGACGGAGCAGGCAACAGCCACTTTTGACCCACAGCGAAAGGCGCTGGCGCGAGCAAGCACCGCGCAGATCCAACTTGCGGATTTTCTCACTGGCCTATAGCCTTCGCGCGTAGCGGGCGTTTAGCGCGGCGCAATCACAGCTGCTCCGATAGAGAATCTGAACGTGCGTATCAGTTTCAGTGTCCTCCGTTTTGCGATCGTCAGTAGCGTTGCGCCGCGGATTTCGCGGTTGGCTGAAAGCCGAAAACTGAGGACTGGAACAGCCTTTTTTGCTGTGGTTCTTACGATTTCCTGTGGGACGATCATCGGTGCAAATGCCGCGGGGCGTGCGGCTGCGCAATCCATTGCCGCAACCATCGCCCGCGCCGAGCGCGGGGACCCGGCCGCAGCGGCGCGGCTCGGGTGGCTGTTCTCGACCGGGCGCGGCGTTCCGCAGAATTATTCCGAAGCAGCGAAATGGTTCTACCGCGCAGCGACCCGCGGCAATGGGGACGCGCAGTTTGCACTCGGGATGGCCTACAACAAAGGGCAAGGCGTGCCGCGCGACTACGTCCTGTCCTATCTATGGCTCAACCTGTCCGCAGCCCAGGCGGTCGGAACTGATCACGACTTCAGGGCGACAGTGCGCGATGCGATCGCGAGCAAGATGACGCCACAGCAGCTATTGACGGCCCAGCAGTTGGCGTTGAAGTGGCAAAAATCCCGATGATCTGTCCCAATTAAAGACGTCTGACGTATTGCTTGCAACGTCTATTGATGCGGCTTGTACCCGTCCGTCAGCGTCTGCAGGAAAGCAATAATGTCGCTCTCGTCCTGCGCGCTCATTGCCGGCGTCTCGCCGAAATGCCGGTCGAACGGCGGGTCGGCAGCGTCGATATTGGCGCGGAACCTCACTGGGACATCATCATACTTTCGCACGGTGCCGTCCGGTCCGCGCGGATAGACCTTCGCCGGATCGGCGTCGCGGAAGTTGTAGAAGTCCATCACCTGTTGCAGCGTGGCAAATACGCCATTGTGAAAGAACGCCCGCCGCGTCGCTACGTTGCGCAAAGTCGGGGTCAGAAACATGCTGCAATATTGGGTCTGACTGACCATGTCGCTCCGATAAGGTCCGCAGATGCCGAGGTCGAAATAGTTGGGATCACTATTGACGGCGAGAGCGGAATTGCGTGGTGCGCCCAACGCCTCGTACTGATGATCGGTAAATAGCGGCGGCAAGCCATCGCGGCTCGGCTGATCCAGATGGCAGCCCCCGCAATTGGCCTTTTTGGGATCGTTGAACAGCCTATAGCCGCGCATCTCCGCCGCGCTCAGGCGGGCCTGGCCTTCGAGCCAGTAATCGAACTTGCTGGTGTACGGGTGGAAACTCGGCTCTTCGACCTGATAGCGCCCGACCGCAAACATCGCCTCGGCGACGAGGAGCCTTGGATTTTCGAACAGGCTCGGGCCGAACAGCTGAAGGAAAAGTTTTGAGTAGGACGCCTGGCGAAACTTCGCCACCAGGTTTTCAACGCTGCGGCCGTCGATCTCAAGCGGGTTGAGCAGCGGCATGATGGCCTGGTCTTGGAATGTATTGGCGCGGCCGTCCCAGAACAGGCCGCCCTGCGGAACGATGTTGGTTGCCGCCTGCGCGGATGTCGCTATTTTTTGCGCGCGCGCCGCTGTCTCGCCCAGCGCGGCCATCTGCATGAGATTTACATTCTCTAGGTTTGGATCGTCCGGGCCGATGCTGAAGGGCGGCTGCCGTTCGAGATACTCAAGCGAGGGGGCGGCACGCACGCCTTGGCTCGATAGCTCGGGGCCACCGAGCATGACGGGCCCGTCGCTCGGCGGGCCATAGGCATGCTGCGGGCTGTGGCACGAGGCGCAGGAGAGCCGGCCCGAGGAGGAAAAACTTGTATCGTAGAAGATCTGCCGGCCGAGTTGTGCCATCGCCGACAATTGCGCGGCACGCGGGCGGACGAGATGAATCGGATGCGGGTTTTCGCCGGTCAAAGCTTGCAATTCAGACGCAAGAGTAGCGCCGGCCAGCGTGAGCAGGCCGGCGCCCAGCCACAACAAGTGGCCGAAACGCATAACCTTACATGCCTCGATCAGTGGTAGCCGGGCGGCACGGGGGATAAGACCGTGCCGGCCGTCGGATCGAGGAAGAGCGCATAGGTATTTCCGAACGGAAAGCCGAACTGATTGAAGTCGAACATGTCCATGATCGATCCGGCGCTGGCATCGAACGAGCCGCCGCCGAGACGCTCGCCGTGCAGCCAGTTGTCTTCAATGAACCGCACCACGGACGCCTGCGATATCCGCTCGTGGCTCACGTAATTCCTCTTGGCGAAAGGCGAGATCACCACGAAGGGAATGCGGGTGCCGGGGCCGCAGCGGCCATTTACCGGCTTGCCGGCAAGGCCATCAGGCTGCGGTTGCGATGTGGCGCCAGTGCCGCACTGGCCGGGACCGTTAACCTGATCGGCCGTCGCGTTGTAAGATGCGGCCGTCGGGGTAGCGTAAGCGTGGTCGTACCAGCCGTCAGAGTCGTCATAGGTCAAAATCACGGCGGTATTCGCCCAATCAGGCTGGCTTTCAAGGAAGTTGACCAGATCGACCACGCCCTGCTGCTCGTCGAGCGGATCCGAATTGCCCGGATGAGCGTCCCGATAAGCCGGCATCTTGACGAAGGATACCGATGGGAAGTTGCCGGCCTTCACAGCGGCGAAGAAGTCCTGGATATCGTATTCATGATTGGCGGGGTCAGCGCCGTTACTGCCTGGCACGGTGCTGTGGCCAATCGCAAAGACCGAACTCGGCCGCGCATGCGTCGGGTTCTCGGTTGAAGTGAAGTACTGGAACCACATGTGGTGCGGAACATAGTCGGTGATGTTGGCGCCGATGACGCTTGAGAAAGTGCTGCGCGCACAGCCGGTGGTGCCGTTGGCGTTCGTCGCCAGCAGATTGAAGCCGCCCATGAAGCCGCCCCAGCTGACGTCCGCGGCGTTGAGCAGATCGCCGATATTTTTGCTCGTCATCCGCACCTGCCTCGTCGCGCTCGAGCAGATATCGGCAGCAGGATCGGTATCGCCGTTGAGCGTCAAGCCGCCTACGCCATCGGGGATATCCGAGGGTGAGCCTACGACATTCACCGCGCCATTGGTCTGACCGGAGACCACTTCGAGCGCGCCCGGCGTCGACGGGCCGTAGGTATCGGTATAGGCGTTGTCGTCCATTGCGAAATACTGAGCGTAGTTCCAAATCGCCGTCACGGTATTACCGTCGAAATATCCCAACACTTGGCCGGTAGTGCCGAATGCGCCGGCGCCACCGGGGGTGCCATTGCCGGTAAATTTTGGAAACAGATCGGCCTTACCGTCATCATAGGCCTCTTGCTCCGGCGTGTAGGCGTGGTTCTGATCCGCGGTGTCGGCCTGAGTCCGATCGAGACGGAACGGGTTCGTCCCACCGCTGCCGTTCGCCGGATTTAAATTTGGGTTGTTGGTAAGCAGGTGCGCGCTGGCGAGATTGTTCACCGTCGGCGTCTCGGGGCTTGCTCTGAACGGGATCTCGCCTGGCGGATCTGCCGCATGGGGATAGGTCGCGAAATAATGGTCGAACGACCGGTTCTCATTGAAGATGATCACAAGATGCTTGATAGGCGTCGCGGTGCGATGGTCAAAGCCGTGATCACGATCGTGATCTGAATCGGCGAAAACCGAACCGCCGCCAACAGCAGCAGCCGCAATCACAACGATCGCGGCGGTGGAAAGCAAAAGCCTTTTCATCGGGACCCCCGGGTTATTGACGCGTGGACGCACCTAAACCCCGGCGGTAACAGTCCGATGTCTTGTCGATGACGGCGAAGGGGGTGCGGCTAATGGGCTCCTTTCAAGAAAAGCGGGGAATGTCACAGAAAGGTTGTTTGTTCTTCACATCGCTCTGACGCCTGATAGCTTTGGCGTACCGAGTTCCAAAAGGGGACCCGCGCCCGGATCAGCGGAAAATGGTCAAGGCAAGCAGCCACGCGAGCCAAATCGCGGGCGCGAAAAAAAGTCCGAATGGCACTTTGGTTTGCCTACTGACCTTCCGGCCGCGTGCAACGCCGATCAGTACAAATCCCAGCGCCGACAGGGCCGCAATGTCGATGGCAATCGCCGCGCTCAGCCAATCGAGCCACAAGCCGGCAACTGCCGCGAGCTTGACATCACCAAGCCCGAGCCCGTCGTAGCCCCTGATCCGGCGGTACGTCACGCGAAAGCCGAGAAACAGCGCGGCGAGCAGGAGCGCCCGCAGCGCACAGCTGCCGACATTGACCGCAATCGGCCCGGCTTGAGCGATGGCAATGTCGAGCAGGCCCAATACCAGACCTGCGAGCACGAGCTTGTTAGGAATCACAAATTCGCGCGCATCGATGGCCGCAATCGCGACCATGACGACGGCAAGGCTGCCCCCCAGCAAACCGGACAAGCCCGGGGCGAGCGCGACACTGACGAGAAACGCGCACACAGCGGCGGCGCCCCAGGCGGCAAGGTAACGATCTGCACGCCATGGCTGACGCTCTATTTGAGGCAGAGCTTGCCCTCCAAGCGGCGGTTCGCCGCCAATATCCGACCATTCACTGTGGAAATCGCGGATCGCCGAAGAGCGACGGGCCCTTCTGGAAAGCGGCGTCGGCCGAGCCGCGCAGCTTCGCCCTTAACTCCTCGGCCACCTTTGCGGCGTCGACACCGTTACGAATGATCTCGGGTTGAATGAAAACGATGATCTCGGTCCGCGTCGTGGAGCGATCGTTGGTCGAAAACAGATTGCCGACACCCCCGGGCAGCTCTTCAAGCATCGGGATGCCGCTGCGTGTGCGTTGCTGCGTCTCGGTGATCAAGCCGCCAAGCAGCACCGTTTGCCCGCTGGCAACCGAAACAGAGCTTTTGATTTGGCGTTGCGACACCGTCGGCGTCAGGGATTGTGTCGTTCCGCTGTTAGCCACAACGCCGCTGACTTCTTGCTCGACGTCGAGAATGACATTGCCGTTTGCATTCACTCGCGGCAGCACGCGCAGGATCACGCCGGTATTGATGTAGTTGATTGAATTGACCACCGTACTCGAGGTCGACGTCGTGGCCGCGAGGACGTTGGCAGTTGCAGTCTCAACTGGCACCTGATCGCCGACCAGCAAAGTAGCAAGCTGATTATCGAGTACGACCACGGACGGCGAGGAGAGCACCTTCACATCGGTGAGATTGCGCAGGGCATTGATCACTATCCGCGGATTTGACAGCGGACCGAGCAGCAAATTGCCGCCGGGAAGCACTGCGCTGAGCGTCTGCGTGGCCAGTGACGTGGTAAATCCGGCCGAGGCGCTGTTACCCTGCAGGTAATATTCGACACCGAATTGCAGATCGTTATTGAGCGTCACCTCGGCGATGGTGGCATGGATGGCGACCTGCAGCTGCGGCCGATCGAGCTGGTCGAGCAGTTGGCCGATGAGATGATAATTTGCCGCATTGGCGTAGATGACCAGAGAATTGTTGGCGACATCGGCCGCAATTCTGATTCCGGGCAGGACGACCAAGGTATCGCCCTGCGGGCCAGCTGCGCCAAACGCACCGGACGATATGTTGCCGCTGCCGCCGGCGACGCCGGCGACGCCGGCAACGCCGCTGCCAGTGGCCCCGCCAAGGCCTTGCGGGTTGCCGAAGCCGCTACCCATATTGCCCAGCTGAATGCCGGCGGTTCCGGCACCCGCGCCGCCGGTGCCGAGTCCGGTCGTTGTCCCGCCGGGAGCTTGAGCGGCGCCAGGACCTTCAAGGCCGGCGCCGCCGCTCGAAGAACTGGACACACCGGCGCCCGGCGCAATCTGATTGACCGGCGAGTTGAGGCCTGCCTGGCGATTGCCAAACAAATCGCCCAAAACCCGCGCGATCTGGCGCGCATCGCCATAGCGCAGCCGGTAGACATGGACTGACGTGCCCGCGTTATTGGCTCTGTCAAGACGCTTAATCCACAATGCCGCCTCGCGCAGCAGAACAGGCTTGCGGGTTACGACCAGAACAGCGTTGAGACGCGGCACCGGCTGCAGCGTGACCAGAGTCTGATTAAGCCCACCCTCGCCGTCTTCCATGATCTTCTCGAGTTCTTTGATCATTTCGTCGGGAGTGGCGTTTTCGAGCGGATAAATGCCGACGGACTGGCCGCGCATCCAGTCAACGTCAAATGTCAGTATCGTGTCGACCGCGGCTTTGCGCTCCGGACCGTCGCCTTGAACCAAAATCAAATTATGTGCGGTGTCGACCCGCGCCATGCCTGGCTTAATGGCAAAGCTGTCCAGGAGCTTCAGGATCGTTTGTGCGGACGTATAGCGCAGCGGCACGACGCTGATGCCATAACCGGCCTGGTTGTCAGCGTTGTCTGCGCCGCTGAGCACGCCGCCGGAGCCTTGGGCATCGCCGCCAGGGATCAAGCGATAGCCGCCGCCCGGATTGGGCACCAGCACAACATTGCTCATCCGCAGCGCGTTCTCGAGCACTGGGATCAGATCGTTCCTCGGCACCGGCCGGCCGGAGCCGATCGTGACCGTTCCCTGCACGCGCGGGTCAATGATGTAGCCGACCTTGAGAATATCGCCGAGGATGACCTTCGCGACCGTGGAGACCGCCGCGTTTTCAAAGTTTAGTTCATAGCCCTCGCCGGTCGGCGCTGCCTGAACGCCCGCGCCTTCGCTCGGCCCGTCAGGCGTGTTGCCCTGCGCTTGTTGGCCGTAATAGCTGCTGCCCTGGAGCGGCGCCGCTCCACCCGATTGCTGCACCGTCGGCTGCGGAAAGCGCGGACTAAGGTCGGTACTTTGCACCTGATCGAACGGATCGGGGACATGCTGCTTCTGTTCCGACAGCGTGGTCAGATCGCAGCCCGAAAGCACTACGATCAGCACACCGGCCGTTACGCAAAACCCAACCCCTCGGCGATGATTGACCACGCTGCTGCCACCGACCTACTATTCGCTCGCGCCGCGTCATCACGTCATGTAGGATCAATCCGCTCAAGTCTAGGGACAAGGCATCAGGCTCGTCAAGGAAAGAATCTGCGCGCTGGTTCAAATATATGACCGACATTGTCACCAGTTCCTCGGGTCATGCAAACGGACGTGACATGTCGCGCGGCGGGGAACTGCAGCAGTTTTACGACCATTTGCAGCAGCAGCATTTGCTGGTCGGTACCGGATCGGAGCGCTTCAACATCGGCGAGGCGCAGCGCCTTGGCAAACCGCTGCACAAATTGTGGCAACAGACCGAGATATCGGCAAGCGAGTATGCCGATGAGGTCGCCAGATTTTTCGCGCTGCCGCGCGTAAGTCTCGCCGAACTGATGTCGGCTGCGCCGCGTACGGCGAAGTTCTCGCCGCGGTTTTTGCGCGAGTCCTGCATTTTTCCCTGCGCGGGAGACGCCGGAAAAGGTCGCGTTGTCGTCGCGGACCCGACTGATACTGCGGCGGTTCGCGCCGCCGAGCTGGTGCTCGGAACTCCTTTGTCAATCGCGATCGCTTCGTTTGAAGATATTGCGACAGCGCTAACCGCTCGGCTCGATGAAAGCGCCGACGCCTCCGGTGAGGCCACTGCGTCCTCGGGGCGGCTCGATGACGACGTTGAGAGCCTGCGCGATCTGGCGAGCGGCGCGCCGGTCGTGCGCGCCCTCAATGATCTGCTCGAACGGGCCGTGGATTTGCGGGCGACTGACATACACATCGAGCCGTTTGCTTCCGGGCTGGTCGTGCGCATGCGCGTCGATGGGCTGCTGCGGGTGGTGCCGACGCCGGTTGGCGCGCTGCCGCAGGCGCTCATTTCGCGCGTCAAGATTCTTTCCGGGCTGAACATCGCTGAACGCCGCCTGCCCCAGGACGGTGCCGCCCGCCAGCAAATCAGCGGCGTTGACCTGGATATTCGCGTGGCCACGGTCCCCACGCAGCATGGCGAGGCGGCCGTGCTGCGCCTTCTCGCCAAGAATCGCGGACTGCTCGACATCAGCAAACTTGGAATGCTCGGCGCGGACGAAGCGAAAGCCGTTCGCCTGCTGTCCCTACCGCACGGGATGATCATCGTCACCGGCCCAACGGGCAGCGGCAAGACGACGACGTTGGCGACGATGCTGAGCATCCTCAACGACACCTCGCGCAAGATTCTGACTATCGAAGATCCGGTAGAGTACGAGATCGAAGGCATCAACCAGTCGCAGATCAAACCGGCCATCGGGCTGACCTTCGCGAACGCGCTCCGCGCGTTTTTGCGCCACGATCCTGATGTGATCATGGTCGGAGAAGTGCGCGATTCCGAGACAGCCCACATTGCCGTGCACGCGGCGCTGACCGGCCACCTCGTGCTGACGACGCTGCATACTGAGACGGCTGCCTCGGCAATCCCGCGACTGCTCGACCTCGGGGTCGAGGGCTTCCTGTTGGCGTCGACATTGCGCGGCGTCATCGCGCAGCGTTTGGTCAGAGTGCTCTGCGACCGCTGCAAGCGAGCCCATCGGCTCGAGAACGAAACTCTTGCCGCCGATCCACGCTACGTTTCGCTTGGCTTCCGCGCCGGCGAGGAGATCTACGAGCCCAAAGGCTGCGAACGGTGCGGCGGCAGCGGCTATCGCGGACGCAACGGCGTCTTTGAAATCATCGAGATGAACGAAGACATTCGTGCCCTGGTCGGTCGGGGAAATAACGCGGGCGATATCGAGCGCGTCGCCCTGCGGGGCGGGTTGACGACGATGCTGGACGACGCAGTCGCTAAATGCCGCGCGGGCATCACGTCTCCCACTGAAGCGCTTCGCGTTGTCGCGTTACGGTGAGCCGTGGCCAGCTTTCGCTATCGTGCACTGACCCAAGCCGGCGAGATTGTCAGCGGATCGATATCCGCACCGACCGCTGCGGAAGTCATCCGCCAGGTGGAGTACCTCGGTCTCGTTCCAATAGAGGCCGTCAATGATGCCGGCCGGACCGCCGCGTCCCAGTTCAATTTCACCTTTATCAACAAACCACGGCCGGAAGACGTCACCATCTTCACCCACGATCTTGCGCTTTTGCTCAAGGCGGGCGCCCGGCTTGACGCGGCGCTTGAGCTGTTATCGGACGACCTGGACATTGGACGGTTGCGGCCGATTATCGGCAAGGTTCGGTCCAGCATTCTGGGCGGCGAGAGCCTGGCCGAAGCCATTTCGCACCACCCGACGGCTTTCCCGGAGGTTTACGTCGCGCTGGTGCGGGTCGGCGAGGCTGCCGGAACGCTCGACCACGTCCTTGAGGTTTTGGCGGCCGAGCGGGAACGCAGTGAAGCGCTGCGTCGAAAACTCGCCGAAGCGGCGCGTTATCCGGCCTTCATCCTGTTCGCGGCGGGCTGCGTGCTGACCTTTTTCCTGCTGTTTGTCTTGCCGCAGTTCGCCGCGGTGCTGCGCGGCTTCCAGGCGCAATTGGATCCCATCGTCGGATTCTTCCTTGGACTATCGGATTTTGTTCGCGCGCACGGCAGCGTGATCGCCGTCGCTGCCGTTATTGTCTTAGCAACAGGGTGGCTGGTAGGCGGGCGCGCGGATGTGCAGCGCGCTGCGTGGAACACCATGGCGCGACTTCCGCTTTTGAAATCGCTTTTGATGTTTCATACGACTGGAATGTTTTGCCGCAATCTCGGGCTGCTGCTCGGAAGTGGCATGACGCTGTCGGCCGCGCTGCGGATTTTGGTCGACCTGCTTAACCGCCGCGGCCGGCCGGAGGCCTGGGCGCGCGTTGCCGATCACGTTCGCCACGGCGGCAAGCTTTCGGATGCCTTGGCGGACGCCAAGGCTCTTCCGGCGACGGCAGTGCGTATGCTAAGGTTGGGCGAAGAGACGGGCCAGCTTGCAACGTTAAGCAGCCGCATTGCGGAGTTTTACGAGGCAAAGCTGCAGCGCAGTCTGGACCGCATAATTGGCATCGCGGGGCCAGCTGCGATCATCGGGATCAGCGTCGTCGTTGGCGGGTTGATCGTCTCTGTCATGACCTCGTTGCTATCCGTAAGTCAAATCGTGGCATCGTGAGGTGAGTCACATGACAGGTTTTCTGCGGTTGCAAGCGACCCGCCGGCTTTTGCGTCTTGAGCAGCGCCGACGCGATGGCGAGGCCGGCTTCACCCTCATCGAAATGCTCGTCGTGATCACGATTATCGCCATGATCATGGCCCTGGTCGCGCCGCGTGTGTTGAATTACCTGGGGGAATCCAAGATCAAGGCAGCAAAAATTCAGATTGAGAGCTTCGGCAGCGCGCTTGATCTGTATTATCTCGATGAGGGGCATTACCCGACGACGTCGGAAGGACTCACTGCCCTCGTACAGCGGCCGGAGAATTCCCCGACCTGGAACGGGCCGTATCTGAAGGGCGGCTTTGTTCCGAACGATCCCTGGGGAAATCCCTACGCCTATCGGTCTCCTGGCGAGCATGGTCCCTACGACATCGTTTCATACGGGCCTGACGGGCAAAGAGCCGGATTGGATAGCGCCAGTGCAGTCGTCAGCTGGGCACACTGACCACGGTGAGGACGCCGGACTTACCCTGCTGGAAGTCGTTTGTGTCCTCGCCATCATCGCGATGCTCGCGGCGATCGTGCTTCCGGCGATTCCGCGCGGCACGTCCCTGCCGCAGCTAAACGGCTACGCACTGGAGGCTGCCGCATTTTTGAACTCCGATCACGCCGCGGCGCAACGGCAGCATCGGGAAATCGCGACTTTGGTGGATGCGCCGTCGCGTATGATTCAATCGGGCGCGAGCGGCCGCTTCTTGCGATTTCCGTCCGATGTGACCGTTCAGGCACTGCTGGCATCGCGTTGTAATGATCGTGCTGCGGGCGCAACGATCCGCTACCTTCCCTCGGGCCTGTCGTGCGGAGGGGTGCTGACGCTGACGCGATCCGGAACGGGTTTCCAGGTGCGAGTGAACTGGCTGACGGGAATGGCCGATGTTGCGGCAGTCAGATAGGCAGTCAGATAACCGTGACGAACGGGAGTCACGCGCCGGCTTCACAATGATCGAGGCGCTGGTTGCGCTCAGCGTCATCGCAATTTCGCTGGCAGCCATCGGATCGCTCGTCGCCGGCAACGTGCGTGCAACGCGCAGAGTTGACGACCGGCTTTCAGTGGTGGAGACCGCCCGCGCTGTGCTGACCGGGCTGCCTGATCGCGGCGACCTTGCGCTTGGCGATTTCAGCGGAGCGACGGGCGATAACCATTGGCGTGTCGATGTCTTGCCGTTTGCCGCCGATTTCGTCGATCCCCAGCGGGCTACTCAATGGGTGCCGCAAGCCGTCGTCATCCGGGTGGAATCTCCCACCGGGCAAGAGTTGCGTCTGGACACCGTCCGCCTGCGGCCTGCCGCGGGAGGCAGGCGGTGACACCGGCGCCGGCTCAATCGCGGAGCGCTGGTTTCACGCTGGTTGAAGCCTTGGTGGCGACCGTCTTGATGGGCTTCATCCTTGCCGCGTTGGCGACCGTAACCGGGCAATGGGTTCCCAGTTGGAATCGCGGCTTGGCGGGATTGCAGCGCACTCAGCTTGCGGCGGAAGGGTTGGATCGTCTGACCGATGATCTGGCCGAGGCCGAGTTCATTACGCTAGGGCCGGCCAACAGTCCTCCGTTGTTTGATGGCTCCGAACTCTCAGTTGTTTTCGTTCGCACCCGGCTCGCGCCCAACGGCGGTCCCGGCATCGAGGTCGTCCGGCTTGCCGAGACAAGCTCGGATGACGGTCCTGCTCTGGTGCGCAGCACGGCAGCGCTTCCCTTCGGGTCCGGACAATCGGTAGACCTGGCAAGTCTGACATTCTCTGATCCCGTCGTTGTCCTCCGGGCGCCCTATCGCGTGTCGTTCTCGTATGCAGGGGCAGACCGGGTTTGGCGCGACGACTGGCAAGCACAGCGCGAACTACCGCGGGCAGTCCGCGTCCAGGTGCGGGACAATGCGACCTCCGATCTTTTGGCGGTGTCCACCAGCACCTTGATTCATGCCGAGCTTGCGGCCCGGTGTATCGCGGGTGCTACGGCCGAGGCTGCTACTGCCGCGGGCTGTCCTGCCGCGGGCGGGCCGGCTCAAAGCCCCGCGGCTTCCGGCAACGCCAACGGAGGCCGCTAGGCATGCCCTACCCTCGTGGCGATCGCGGCGACAAGGGATTTATTATCGTTGCAATCCTTTGGATTCTGGCTGCGTTGGCGACCTTATCGCTGATCTATTCGCTCTCCACGCGCGAGGCGGCACTTAACTTCGTTAGCCACGATGAGCGCCTGCAAACGGAAGCGCTGGCGGAATCGGGCGTGGAACTTGCCGCTTACCAGCTCATAAAAGAGCCTAACCAGCAGCCCCCGCAAGGTTCCTTCAGCTTTCGTCAGGGCAGCGCTGTGGTCGCGGTGAGATTTCGCTGCGAAAATTCGCTGATTGATTTGAATTTTGCCCCGAAAGAGGTCCTGGCCGGCTTTTTCACCGGCATTGGAGCACAGCCCGACGACGCGCTGGCATTTGCTGATCGTATTATCGCGTGGCGGACCCCGTTGCGACCCGGAGATACCGATTCCGAAGCGGCCGTGTATGCGGCCGCCGGCAAGACCTACGGGCCGCGGCACGGCGCGTTCGAGAACCCAAACGAACTCGGCCTGGTCGCTGGCATCCCCGCAGCCTTGGTCGACCGTGTACTGCCATATTTCACGGTTTACAGTGGTAAGTCGGCGGTCAATGTGCTTGCCGCGCCCCCCTCTGTGCTCGCCGCGCTGCCGGGGATAACGCCTGATCGCTTGGCGGCCCTTCTTGATTTGCGCATGAGCGCTTCCCAGGACGCATTAAAGGCGCAACTCGGCGGTACGCAGTCATACATGACACTCGATTCCAGCAAGGCGAACAGAGTCACCGTCGATGTGCAATTCCCGTCTGGGCGGCACATGGCGACCCAGGCGATAATTTTTCTCACGCCCGGGGGTAATGATCCATATCGCGTGCTGTCGTGGCGCAGCGATGTGCCCAACAGCGATGTGAATTAGGAAGCTGAGCCGCCATGGAGGCATTTGAAACCATCGGACCAGCGTTCTCGGGTTGGCTTGATCGTGTCGCAGAAGCGATGGTCGCGGCCGCGGTCCGCTTCAAATCCATACCCACAATCGCTCTGACAGAGGGCGATGAGGGACGTTTTTCCGTCCGGGCCGATGACAAGATGGCCGCGGCCGCCGGAGCAGGCAGCGCATTGCGACTGGATGATCTTCGCGCCGGCGGGCGTTCAGCATCCCAGTTCGGGCTTGCCATGAAGGGCAGCCGGGTCGAGCTGATGCTGCGGCCGGAGCGATTTATCTTCAAAACAATGGAACTGCCATCTCGCGCGGCCGAATTCCTGAGCGGCGTCGTGCGATCCCAAATCGACCGGCTGACACCGTGGAGCGCGGATCAAGCGGCATTTGGAGTCAGCGCCCCGGCCGACATCGGTGCTGGACGGATCGCCGTGACAGTCGCGGCGACGGCCAAGGAAATGATCGATCCCTACGTGCAGACGTTCACCAGACTCGGCGCCTGCGCGGTAAAGATTTCGACACGGCCGACCGACGGCGCGACCGACGCGCCGGCAATCACTGTCGTGGAGGAGAATGTCGGCGGCATTCTCGACGTTCGCCATGCCCGTCGGATTGCGCTGGCGGCATTGGCGTCATTGTTGCTTATTGCCGCAGCGGCCAATATCGGCTCCGCAATGGCGGTTCACGCTCTGCAAGTGCATCAAGACGAGCTCGCGGGACAGATCGCGCGGATTCGCGCCGCCGCGCTCGCCTCGCGCAATGCGCCACACGATCCCAAAATCGTCGCCGAACAAGCGTTGGTGCAGCGGAAAAACCAAACTCCCTCTGCTGTCATCGCGTTGGAAATCCTTTCGCGAATCCTGCCGGATAATACCTATCTGACCGAGCTACGAATCGATTCCGACAAGGTCCGCTTGACGGGGATCACCCGCGATGCGCCCGATCTCATTCAGCTGATCGAGCAGACCCACCATTTTACTCAGGCGACGTTCTTTGCGCCAATCACTCACAGCCCCTCGGAACCTGGCGATCGCTTCAGCATCGAAGCGCGCATGGAGCCGGATTTCGCGGTCACGCCATGAAGATCGGTCAGTTTGCAAACCGCGACTCGATGCTCAAGGCCGCCTCGGTCGCCGGCTACGCCGCGGTGGCGGGGATTGCCATTGCCTTGACCTGGGGCGCCCTATCCGCAGTCAGCGACGCACGCGCATCGGTTTCAGCAGCCGAAACAATGTTGGCCGAACTGGAAGGACGCACGGCAGTCGATCGTCGCGACCAGTTCTCGCCGCTCCAGGGCGCTCCCGCCGGCTCTCCATTCCTGCAGGGTGAAACGCTCAATGTGGCGGCGGCCAGTCTCCTGCAACGCGTCGGCGCAGCGGTTCATCGCGTGAACGGAAACGTGTTGTCGTCACAGGTCGATCTGAACGACGCCCGTGCCAAGCAAGGATGGGTCGCCCTGGTGGTGAGTTGCGATATCGAGCAAGCCTCGCTGCAACCGTTGCTATACGATATCGAGGCCGGTATGCCGTTTCTGTTCGTCGATCAGTTCGTCATCCAGACGCCGACGATGGGAACAAGCAGCAACCGCATGAAAATCGTGCTCGCCGTTTCCGGGCAGTGGTGGAGCAGGAAATGAACGCCCGGCAAATCCCCTTCATTGCCGCCGCAGCAATTTGCGCGATGACCGCGTCCGATCTCGCTTCGGCCGACAACGCCTCGTCCGGCTCTGATGGCGGCACTGCGTTCGATCGGCCCAGCACGACCTTGCTAAACGGGACATTGCCGGACTTGCCTGCGGCGGTCGAGGCGACGCCGACTGATCAAAGCCTGGGCAGAAATCCATTGTGGGGCATACCCCTTTCGGTGCTGAACGCAACCCGCGACCGCCCGCTGTTTGCTCCATCCCGCCGCCCGCCCGGGGCGGCGGCAGTCATCAGCCCTCCCGTCAGAGCCGCCAAAGCCGTTAGTCCTTCGGCGGCTCCAAGACCGACGCTGAACTTGATAGGAACCGTAGAGGGCAATGGCGAGGGATATGCTGTCTTCATTGACACGGCAACGCACGCTGTCGTGCGGCTTAAGACAGGCGAAGGCCAGGACGGTTGGATCTTGCGTTCGGTGAGGGAACGCGAAGCGGTTCTCTATAACGATGACCGCACCGAAGTGCTCGAACTGCCTTCGATGCCGACTACCAAATAAATAATTCAATTATCCGCGCGGACATTTCCCGATCACGTTCTGCGCAGGCGCCGCTCCGAGTCTAAACGCGGCATGTGCCGAAGTTCCATTCGGTTCCTTGCGAAAGTTCCATCATCGAGAAATCCCCAGTCACAAAAAGCATCATCGCGCCGTCATGCAAGTGCAAAATAGCCAGAATACCGTCATTGCACTGATCGCCTGTCAAGCTCTGCTCTGCTCCAATGACGTTAGCCATACGGGATGGTGGACGCGATGTCGGATTCTGCCGCGCGTTCACGAGGATGGCTGCGTCGCATCGGCCGCAATCCCGTGGCGCAGGGTCTCTCGGCAGGAATGATCTTCGCCTTTGTGCTTTGGGTCGGATCGAGCAGCTTCGCCCAAAAGTCGGAAACCCAACATAACGCTTGCCAGCGCTCCGAGCCTGGGAGCGCTGTGCTGGAACCGCAAGATCTTCGCAGCCACGACGGCGTCCTCAAAGTCGATCTCTCTCTGCACGATCAGAAAGAGCCGGACGGCACGATCCGCTACTGTTACGTCACGGACGACGGCATCGCATCGCCGACATTACGGCTCAACCCCGGCGATCTGCTGATTCTGCGCTTTAAAAACGATCTGGTTGACTTCGGGGCGGCGGCGAGCGCCGGCGCGGTTCACGCCCATAATCAAGCGACACCGGTCGCCGGGCCGCTGTGCGTGACGAAAAAAGTATCCGATCCGTGCACCAGCGGCGCCATGACGCCGGTTTCGTCCAACCTGCATTTTCACGGGCTGACCGTTCCGCCGGTATGCCACCAGGATGATGTCCTAAAGACATCGATCCAGCCTTACGATCCGCCGTTCGAATACCGTCTGCGTATTCCAGCGGACGAGCCGCCCGGTCTCTATTGGTATCACCCGCATATTCACGGCTACAGCAAGATGCAGGTGCTCGGGGGAGCATCCGGCGCACTGATCATTGAAGGCATCGAACGTGCCGATCCGGCAGTGGCAGGCCTGCCTGAGCGCGTGTTGATCATTCGCGATCAGGAACTGCTCAATCCCAATGCGCCGCCGTCAAAATCCGAGCCGGTCGTTCCCAAAATGCTGATCGATCGCGATGGAGACGCGGCCAACAACGGCACCGGGTTCGGCAAACCCGCGAAGGACCTGTCCATCAATTTCGTGCCTGTGCCCTATCCAGACTATCCGCCGGCTTCCATCACGATGAAGCCGGGCGAGCGACAATTGTGGCGCGTCCTCAATGCTTCAGCGATTACCTATTTGAACTTGGCAGTGTTGTTCGGACGTGCCCCGCAGTCGCTCGGCATCGTCGCCGTCGATGGCGTGCCAATCACTTTCAACGGCAGCCCGGCGCCGCCCGTCGAGTCGGTCAATCACATCGGTGTGCCGCCAGGCTCTCGAGTCGAATTCATCGTCAACGGTCCGCCGCTCGGCGTGCCGGCATTGTTGGTAACGCGTTCTGTCGATACCGGCCCGGGCGGCGAGAACGATCCTAATCGCGCACTCGCAACCATTGTCGCGGCGAACGATTCACCGGAACCGACGGCGACGCTGCCCGCCAACCCGAAGCTGCTCCCCAAACCCGATCACCCCTGGCTTGGCAGCGTCGCTCCAGTGCGCGTGCGAAAATTGTACTTTTCCGAGAAACTTGAGAATCCAAACGATCCCACCAGCGCAACAGCTTTCTATCTGACGGTAGACGGCCAAAAACCAGTGCCATTCGATCCAAATTCCGACGTGCCCGATATCGTCGCCAGGCAAGGCGATGTTGAGGATTGGATCATCGAGAACCGCTCGGCGGAATTGCACGATTTCCACATCCACCAGCTCCACTTTCAGCTGCTCGACTGGAACGGCGTCCCCGTCAACGAGCCGTTCCTGCGCGATACAGTCAACGTCCCCTACTACAACGGCCGCATGCTCGAATATCCGAGCGTGCGGCTGCGTATGGATTTTCGCGACCCGAATATCGTCGGCACGTTCGTCTATCACTGCCACGTTCTCGAGCATGAGGACGGCGGCATGATGGGGCGAATCCGGGTCCTGCCAGCGAACACCGTAAGTTCTAGTGAGTCGTCAAATCAACAAAACTGAAGGAGAACTTGACAATGGGCGATAAACGCAAGTCTCGCCTCTTGCACGCTTGCCGCCTCGGGCTGAGTGCACTGGCGCTGGGACAATGGACCCTGGCTCCAGCGTTCGCGCAGTCTCCGCCTGTTCCCGGTTTCGTCGGCGGATGGCCAGCTCCGGGAGATCACTTTACGCAAACGCCGATCAAGCATGTCATCGTCATCATCGGTGAGAACCGCAGCTTCGATCACGTGTTTGCCACGTATGTCCCTCCGCCCGGACAGACCGTTAACAACCTGCTCTCCGAAGGCATCATCAAGCTGGATACCAATAAGAACGCGATCCCGGGCCCCAACTTCCAGAAGGCGCACCAGGCTGCGGCGACGGATATGGGCACGAGCGATCCGTTCCTGCTCAGCCCGCCGCAATCGAACTTCCCCAACGACCAGCTGCCGGCCCCGCTGGTTGGCGGCGCCAAAGTTTCTTACGTTTACACAAAGTGCGGCTCTACGCCGGTCGCTCAATGCACTGCGGGCCTGACGCTGGCGCAACAGTCGGAATCCGGCTTGCCGGAGAGCTACTATCCTTTTCTCCTGAGTGGCGGCACCGGCTTGACGTCGAAGACGCCCGACTCACGCATCACCAATGTCAACGCGTTGCCGGCCGGACCATTTCAGCTGACCAACTCCACCGCCTTCAACCCGGTGCAGTCGGCCGACGGCACCACTGGCTTCGACTATGATTCCTATGCGGCCAGTCCGGTGCATCGGTTCTACCAGATGTGGCAGCAGCTCAATTGCAACACGGGAGCGGCCGCCCGCGACAATCCCTCGGGCTGCAACGGCAATTTGTTCGCCTGGGTCGAAGTAACGGTCGGCGCCGGCACCGATGGTGCGCCGCAGCCCGCCAACTTCAGCACCGAATATTCGCCGACCGCGACCACGACCGGTGAGGGTTCGACCGCGCTTGGCTTCTACAACGTACAGAAGGGCGACGTCCCTTACTTCACGAGCCTGGTTCAAAGGTACGCCATGAGCGACAACTTCCATCAGTCGGTCAACGGCGGCACCGGTGCCAACCACATCATGTTCGGCCATGCCGACGCGATCTGGTTCAGCGACCCCCACGGTCATCCCGCCGTGCCGCCGGAAGGCGTGCAGGTTTTCACTGCTCCTTATCAGGGCGGCCCGAACCCGGACGCCGGGACCGTCCACCAGATAGAAAATCCAAATCCGGCCGCCGGCACCAACAACTGGTACACCGAGGACGGTTACGGCAATAGCTATAACGCCGGCTATCCGCCGCCCTATACTGCGGAGCCGGTCTCTGGCGGCGGATCGTACAGCGATTGTTCCGATCCAACGCAGCCCGGCGTCAAGCCGATCCTGAATTACCTGCGCTCGCTGCCGCGTCCGATCGATCCGCGCTGCGAGCCCGGCCATTACTATCTGCTGAACAACTATAACCCCGGCTGGTTCGGCAATGGCAAGAATGCCTATATCGACCAGAATCCGGCCAACACGCCGTTCACCATTCCGCCGTCGTCGACGCCAAGCATCGGCGATGACCTCAACGCCCACGGCATCTCGTGGAAATACTATGGCGACCAGTGGAACAACTATGTGCCGGACCCCTACCAGATCAATTACGGCACGCCCGGGCCGACCGAAGACGAGTACTGCAACATCTGTAATCCGTTCCAGTACGACACCTCGATCATGTCGCATCCGGAGCAGGTGAGGGCGCATATCCAGGACTCGGTGAACCTGTATGCGGATATCGCCAATCACACCCTGCCTGCGGTCTCGATCGTTAAGCCGAGCGGCCTAGTGGACGGCCACCCGTCGTCTTCCAAGCTTGATCTGTTCGAAGGCTTCGCCCAGAAGATCATCGATCAGGTCGAGGCGTCGACCTACGCGCAGGATACCGCCATCTTCATCACCGAAGACGAAGGCGGCGGCTACTATGACTCTGGCTACGTGCAGCCTCTCGACTTCTTTGGCGACGGCACCCGCATCCCGCTGATCGTGATCTCGCCGCTGGTGAAGCCCGGATACATCTCGCACCAATACGCGGATCACGTCTCGATCGTAAAATTCATCGAGCGCAATTGGAATCTTCCACCGATCACGTGGCGGAGCCGCGACAACTTCCCGGACCCGATCTCTGCTCCGAACAATCCCTATGTGCCGATCAACAGCCCGGCGCTGAGCGACCTGTTCGACTTCTTCCAGTTCTAGTCGCGTATCGCCATGATGCTGCGGACCCGCCGGACGGTTCGATCCGGCGGGTCCTTCTTTCGCGGAGGTGAAGCATGTCACGCGGTCTGAGAGGGCTCACCGTTATCGCCGCGTTCGTTCTCAACAGTCATTCGGCGCTCTCGCAGGAGGTCCCGCCCTGCCGGGAGCGATCGGTCAATGTCGAGCACGCGAGCCATGCTCCAGAATCAAAAGTCCCAGTCGGCTTTCTTTGCGCGCAAGGCCGTCCGGAGTGGATTCACCTTGAGGTCCGCCAGGCGACAATCACGACAGTGCTTTCTGCAATGCGGTCCTCATACGACATTTCATATCGCTCTTCGGTCGCGCTCAATGAGACACGCGATGGGGCCTACGCAGGGTCGCTCAGGGAGGTCATGGAGTACCTCTTGAGCAGCTACGATTACGTGATCAGTCTGAAAGACTCGACACTCGATGTCGAGATTGTCGGCAAGAGCGGCGCCCAGGCAGCCCCCGCTTCAGCGGCACCTGAGATCGAGGAGAAGCGCACGCGCCCTGCTGCCCATGTCTCGCGGATACGTTAAATTTCGCCACTGCCTCGGCCCGCGCCGATCGCATCAGCGGCATTTGGCGCGTTCAACAGGATGGAATTCGGAGGGTGCAGGCGTTAGCAGAAACGCCGCGGCCTCGAGGCCGCGGCGTCAAACATTCGTGGCTTAAACGCCAGCGTCACCGATCGTCAGTGTGACCATTGTGAAAACTGCGGGAATTGCGACCCGTAGATGGCCACGCAGCCTTGCGATGCATTCGCGCCGCAGGGATTGGCGATGGTATTTCCGGTGCCGTCCAGATTGCTCGGAATCGGGAAATACACCTCGCCGCTGAATGGATCGGCAGCCACCGAATGGGCATGACCCACGCTTACGTTGGCGACCACGACATCCTGCAGCGTTGCGATGAACGGAAATGAACTGGCGATGCCGAGCTGCACGGCGACCGCATTCGAGCCCTCGGCCAGGAAATAGAGCCCGTTGCCTGGATTGAACCAGACTTCGTCGTTACCGCCCTGGCCGGCGAGGGTTTTTATAACATTGCCGTTTCTCTCGTCGATCACCACGGTATTTTGCGCTCCACTGCCGCCAGTGCAGGTGCTGGTGGGATCGCAGCCAGCCGGGAGTGGGGGCGGTCCCTTGGCATTGCAGCCAAGCAGGATTTCCGGAAACGGACCGATGGCCATCCCTTGCGGTCCCGCACATTGGTCAAGCGGGATCACGAAGTGGTTGACAATCTGCATCGTCTTCGGATCGATCAGGACGGTCCACCCCGGCGCGACATCATTGCCGTCACCATTGACCTCAGGGATGTTGAGATAGATCAGCCCGTCGCGGGGATTCCACTTGCACTGCTCGATGCCGTTGGTCGCGGGAGGTCCGTGGCCTGCGCCGCCGCCGTCAAATTGGATCTGCTTCACGACTTTGTAGGCGTTCGGCCCCTCAGTCGGAATGTAGCTGATGTACGGAAACGGCACTTCGCTGTCGTTGGCGATCTGAATTAGGTGATCGGCCGCGTCGTAGCAGAGCTCGTCCGCCCGAAACTGTCCCGCCGTCGGGATGGTGTGCAGGATCGCTCCGGTATCAAAGTCAATCACCTTCACGGTGCTGCACGCGGTCGTCGCGGTCGCCAGCGTTTGCCGACCGAGACAATTTATCGTCGGACCGTCTCCGGCCCAAACCTCATGTTTTCCGCTTGCGCGATTGAAGAAACTGAGCACGCCATTCGGCCCGTTGCAAGAGTTTGGGGGACAGGAGTAGTGCGGTTCCGCAGAGACGACCCCGGCAAACTTGCCCGCCGCCAAGTTGGTCGCGGCCTTGGTGAAGGTGTTGATCACGTCGACCGCCTTGTTCGAGCGGTCAGAAAGCAAATACGCATGCAGTTCCGGATCGACCCAACTGATATCGAACGAAGTCAGGGCATTTCCCGGCACTGTGACTGTGGTCTTCAACGTAAAAAACGGGTCCGCCAGAGCCGCTGCTGGCAGAGCAAGCAGGGCCGCGGCAGCGAGACAGGTGATCCATCTCGCTGTTCGTTCAGTTCCCTTACGAACGACTGACATAACAATTGCCTCCCTTTGCTGAACGTGAACTTCGGCTCGTGGCGAGCCGAAGGTGGGCAACAGACCACACGCCGCCGCTCAGCATGCGGACGTCATCGGCCGCTCGCCTAGCGGCGCGCGTGGCACGCACGCCAGCAAGCAATGCTTTCCGGAGGATTCTCCGGACCGCGTCGCTCGCTCGCGATTCCTTGTCGATTTTTCTTTGGAAGCGAAGACAAAGGACAAACTCCCCCGGCAGGAGTTCTTCACTGTCTCGGCAAACACTCTAGCACAGGAATGGTTCCACCGCGAACGGAAAGAGCCACGCCATGACATCGGAGAAGGAAATTACGGAGCAAAATGTCTTCGAGAGTAATTCATCCTAGCGGTAGAGACTCATGCAGAACCACGATGCTGTCCCGGACGCTAACGAAACTATAGCGGAGGTTTGTGGGACGCGACGAGTTGCAGATCGCCGGACTCTTCGCCGTTGGCAGCGCCGATGCCTTCGGCAGCTGCGGATATAGTTGCCTCAATTCCTTCTCTGCGTTGATCGTTACAGTCGGCACTTTGACAAGTGAGGGACAAATGCGCAGCGCGATTTAATCATGGAGTGCTGCATGCCTGCTTTGCGCATCGTGAGACCATCGAACATGAAAGCGCCATTTAAGCATGCAGCGCATAAGTTTGCTTGAGTAACCCATAAGTTTGAGTATGCGGGCCGATGTGAAAGCGCCGGGCACATCCGCTTCTGTCGGCTACGTGACTCGATAAGTTCCATCGTCAGCGAGCACGAGCGGCTGCGGCTGACAGGAGCGTCTTCCCGGTGTCACCGCCTCAATGCTATGTTCAGTGTTCAGGTTCAAAGAATTTCGCAGGGAGATCAAGTCAGCACGGGAGGAACAGATGAAACACTTCAAAGCAGGCGCCGCGATGCTCGGATTCGTGATCGGGCTTCTTGGTGCGGCACCGGCCAATGCCTGGGAGCGTGGGCAAGTTAATGTGCTCACTGTATTACCTGACGTCACGCCCGGTGTGCAAAGCAGCGTTGAAGGCCTCACCGTCGGGCCGGACGGCAACATCTACGTTCCGAGCTTTGGCTTCAACACCAAGGGCGCGCTGACCGGAAACGCCGTACTCTTCGTCATCAGCCCTCAGGGCAAGGTCATCCGCCAGGTGACAATCGCAAACTCGAGCCCGCACATGCTCGGGCTCGCGTTCAATCCGGTCACCCATGCTCTGTGGGTACTCGACTTTGGGGCCGGCAACGTCCTGCAGGTCGACCCGACGAACGGTTCATCGACCGTGTTGGCAGGCCCCATAGCGAAATCCGGCCTCAATGCGCTGACCTTCGACCCGGCCGGAAACGGCTACGTGTCGGATTCCTTCAATGGCGTCATCTGGCAGGTGCCGCCGCACGGCGGTTCTTACACCGCCTTCAGTTCCGGTCCGTTACTCGGTCCGGGAATGGGTTTGACGCCGCCGTTCGGCGCCAATGGCGTCGAGTTCAACAATGAGTACACGTCGCTGTACGTGGCCGACACGGCGTATCATCAGATCATCCAGATTCCGGTGACGCTAAATCATGGCACGGCGGTTCCCTCCGGGTCGCCGACGATCCTGATCACAGGCATCAACGCGCCGGACGGCATCATGATCGACCGCAACGACAACATCTGGATCTGCTCCAATCAGGAGGACGAAATCGTCGTTGTCGATCCGAAAGCAAAGAATCCGATCAGCGGCGCGACGGTGCCAAAGGTGATCGCCAAGCTCGGCGATTTCCGCGGCATCGACCAGAATGGGATTGCGCAGGGCTTTCTGTTCCCGGCGAGCCTCGCGTTTAGTCCGGACGGCAGCACGCTGTATGTCTCAAACCTGACGCTGTATCTGCCGTATGCGGGGGCGGACCCCGCGATCGATTCCGATTGGACGCTTGAGGTGAAGGGCTACACCGTGTCCGCAATTCCGGCGTTCATACCCCCCATACAGGGCGGCGGCCCATAGGGCTTAAGAGAAGCGGCCCAGCAAACCGGGCCGCTTTTTACCAGGTGTAACGCAGCGTGCCTGACCCGGCGTAGATCTGCGTGCTATTGGCGAACTCACCGTCGAACTTGCCGATCAGCGTCCATTGCGGCGCGAGGTGGAGTTCGGCGCCGACGGTCGTCAGCGCCGAGTCGTGCGGCACGGGCGCGCCGTTGACCACAAAGCTCGTACCGGGCAGCGCCTGGAACGCCGCGCTCAGGGCCGGATTGTCGACCCAGTCGTGCGCCCAGGCGACCCGCGCGCGCAGCTGCACCGGCATAGCGCCCCATGCTGTGAGCGCATCGAAGCGCGCGCCCAGTTCGCTGCGCGTATCGGTGGCGGTCATCGCATTGTAGGTCAGCCCGAAGCCGCCGCCGGTGAGATCGGTTTCGCTATAGGTCGGAGTGTGGAAGTTCTGCGCCTGGATCGCCGCATAAGGCGTCACACCTGCAGCCGGAGCCACCGCGTAGCGATAGCCGCCTTCGGCCCGCTCGCCGTAACTCTGGCCTTGGAAGCGCGCGGTGAGTTCATCGCCCAGCGCCGCACGGTTGGTGGTGAACCAGTTGTTGGTGAAGGCGAATGCGGCGCCGAGATAAGCCGGCCCGAAATATCTGGTGCCGTAAACGCCGGCCTGGAACGCATCGCTGCGCCCGGTGCCGAGCCCCTGCTCCAGTCCCCAATTGGTGCCGGCGGCGGCCAGCGCAAAGCCGAGCACCGTGTCGGGCGTCGCGTGATAATCGGCACCGGCCGCGAACCCATAGGTGTTGGCGGTCACATTGGTTGAGCCGATCGCCGGATCGCCGTTAAACGTGCCGCTGCCACCGTAGCTTGCGCCCCACACGGTCCAGCGCTGATCGAAGACCGGTTTCGGGGGCGCCTTGAGCACGCCCGCATAGGCGAGCGCGATGTCGGGCGGCAAGCTCGCCTGCTGATCCGGTGCGAAGCCCAGTGGCGCGCCGCCGCTCGCGGGACCGCCGCGGCCATAGACGAACGGATCGAGCATCAGGCCTAAGAACTCGTTCGTCAGTTCGAACGCGCCATGCTCCGCGCCGGTCGCATCCTCGCCGTCCAACTGGGTCAGCGCGTTGGCCAGATTGCTACCGGTGAGATTGAACAGATTGACAAAACCGGCCGGCAGCGTACCGCCGCTGTTGAAGAAGTGATCGATCGCACTAGCCACGTTCTGCTCGTTGACGTTCAACGCAGTGCCGGCGCCGAGCCCGGCGGTCAGGTTCAGGAACACGTCGGTGCTGGAGTAAGTGAGTGTGGTATCGAAATTGCCGGAGAGATTGCTCGTAACACCGGAGAACGTTGTGCCGCCGAGACCGGCCGAATGCAGGATATCGTATTTTTTGGTCACGTAATTGCCGGCGGCAAAGCTGGCGAACACGGTGCCGTTGAGCGACGCCGTACCGGTCACGTTGGCGATGCTCGCGGTCGACGGATTGACCTGGACCAGATAAATGGCGCCCGACTGGAAGGCGAGATTGCCGGCGATCGCCGTCGTGGTGCCGGGCGTCCCGTTGCCCGGCTGGAACGTGCCGCCGACCTGCAGGTTGCCGATCGTGCCGGTGCCGGTCAGCGCCGCACCGCTCGCCACCGTAGTCAGGCTCGACGATGCGATCGAGCCGGCGACGTCGAGCGTGCCGGAATTGACGTTGGTCGGTCCCGTATAGGTATTGGCGGCGGTCAGCACCAGCGTGCCGGCGCCGTTCATATTGAGCGTACCGGCCGACGCGCCGTTGGCGATCACGCCGGAAACGGTCTGTGTCGTGCCCGACGGCGGCGTGAAGTTCGGATCGCCTGCCATGGTGATCGGATTGGTGATGGTGAAATTGCCGGTACTGAGGAACGACAGCGTGGTGCCGGCTGACATGGCCAACGTGCCGGTACCGAGCGCACTATTGTTTCCGACCACCAGTGTGCCGCTATTGAGCGCCGTGCCGCCGGTATAGGCATTGGTCCCGGACAGGACCAACGTGCCGGGGCCGTTAGCCGCGACGCCGCCGGAGCCGACGATTGGCGCCGAAATCGTCTCGGTGAGCCCGCTGCTGACGATGATCGGCGCAACGCCGACCGGCGCCAGCGTGCCGCCACCCGAGGCAGCGAGCGTGTAGCCGGTCGTCATGAACTGCAGGCCCTGGTACGAAATCGCCGCCGCCACGCTGACGGTCCCGGCCGCCCCGGCAAACACCGCCACGCCGTTTTGCCAAGTCGAGTTGATGGTGCCGTTGGCCGACGTCCAATTGGTGTTCGTCGTGTTCCAGGTGCCGCTGCCGCCCTGGACGGTGCCGGTGGGCGTCATGGCGGCGCCGTCCCAGAATTGCGTGATCGCGGTGGCGCCCGAGACCACCAGATTGACCTCACCCGGGATCACGGTCTGGATCACCCCGGTGTCGCCGGCCGGCAAGGTCCCCACGGCCAGCGATCCACTGCCGCCAAGCGTGCCGCTGTAACCGATGATCTCGTAGACGCCGGGCGATACGGAGGCGGATGTGACGTTGAGCGTACCGCCGTTGATCGTCAGGTTGCCGTTGACCTTGGTCAGATCGCTGGTGTCATCGGGGACACCGGGCGTGCCGAGCTGATAGGACAGGAACGAACCGGCACCGATGGTCAGCGGTCCAAGCGTAATCGTCCCCGGCGCGCCGCCGCTGCCGGGCATCAATGTGCTGCCGGCGGCGAGCGTCACCGGGCCCGCAATCGATCCGGTGCCCTCAAGCGTCGCACCGTTCGCCACCGTGACAGCGGTGTTGCCGAGCGAGCCCGTCACGTCGAGCACGCCGGCAGACACATTTGTTGCGCCGGCATAGTTGCTGTTGCCCGAAAGAAGCAGCGTTCCAGAGCCGGCCTGGGTAAGAGTGCCGCTTCCCGTTATGGCGCCGCCAAGGGTGGCGGTGTTGGAAAGGTCAAACACCAACGCGGCATTGTCGGTGACGTTGCCGGTGATGGCGCCGGTCGTGCCGCCATTGCCGATCTGTAAAGTGCCGGCACTGATCGTGGTGCCGCCGCTGTAGGTATTCGTGCCGGTCAGGATGAGCGTGGCTGTTCCGAGCTGCGTCAGTGCGCCCGTGCCGGAAATCACGTTTCCGAAAGTGACGTTGTTGGAATGGTCGAATGCGAGGCTGCCGTTGTCAGTGACGTTGCCGACGATCGAGCCGGTTGTGCCGCCGTTGCCGATCTGCAGCGTACCGGCGCTGATCGTCGTGCCGCCGCTATAGGTATTGGTGCCCGTCAGCGTCAGCGTCCCAGTACCGACCTTGACCAGCGAACCGCCAGTGCCGCCGCTCGCCCCTCCGTCGGAGATGACGCCGCTGACCGTGGTCGATGTATTAAGACTGCCGACGGTGAGCGCATTGCCGCCGAGGAAGTAATTTCCCGCGCCGGCGATCGATCCGGCCGTTGTGCCACCCGAAGTCAGGCCGGAAATGTCGAAGCTGCCGCCGGAATTGGTGATGAACTGTGCGGTGCCGCCGCTGCTGCTGGCCGTGAACAGGGCGCTGCCGCCGCTGTTGGTCGTGATCGTCGCACTGCCGGCGGTGCTTGAATTGTTGAACGTAAGCGTGCCGGCATTGCCGATGACCGAGCTGCCGGCGGTGCTCGAGTCATTGAAAGTCAATGTGCCGCCGGAGTTGTTGGTGATCGTCGCCGCGCCGGCGGTGGTCATGGCGTTGAACGTCGTCGAACCGCCGCTGTTGTCCGTGATGTTGGCGGTGCCGGCCGTGGCGGTGTCGGTGCTGCCCGACGTGCCGAACGTTGTGCTGCCGCCGCTGTTGTTGACGATCGTCGCGCTCGCGGCGGTGCTCTGATTGAAGAATCCAGTGGTGCCACCGGTGCCGTTGGTGATGGCGGCGGTGCCGGCGACGCTCGAATTGCTGAAATCGATCGTGCCAGAATTGTTGAGGGTTGCTGCGGCGGCAGTCGCCGTGTTGTTGAACGTAACCGTAGCGTTCGTGGCGTTGGTAATGTTCGCGCTGCCCGCCGTCGAAGTGTTGAAGAAATCCAGCTGTGTGTTGTTGGTGATGGTGGCGCTGCCGGCCGAGCTGCTGTCGTTAAACTGCACAACTCCGTTGTTGGTGATAGTTGTGTTGGCGTTCCCGGCGTTGCTGGTGTTCTCAAAATCGATGAACCCGCTACCCGGCTCCTCAGTAGTTCCGCTATTATTATAGACAACGGACCCAGAGCCGTTATTGGCCGTGCTGGAATTTTGAAATACCAGCGCATTGCCATCGCCTATGTTGAAGGTCTGCGTATTGGTCGAACTGTTGGTGACGCCGGCAGCGTTGATGATGAACGGGTTGTCGACGTTGATCGTATAGGCCTGCGCGTTGGGCGTGCCGGTGAACTGGATGGCGCCGACGGAGACGACGCCGTTGTCGTTCATGACGGTCGTTATGCCGGTATTGGTGAATGTCGCGGTGCCGGTCGGGACGGTGGCCGGCGTCCAGTTGTTGGGCTCGACCCATTCATTCGGATCGCCGCCATTGCCGCCGACCCAGGTCGCGTTCTGGGCGTGCGCGGTGACAACACCAAGCCCGGTGCTGCAAAGCAGCGCCAACGCCGAGCTTCGCAACAGGCCTACAGATGAGCGACAAGCGACGCGCACTCGAGCCCCCGGATGCAGGTCGGCTATACGCACTTATGCATCCGGATACACCGCGGTATCCGGATGGAGAATCGACAGTCCAATGTAAAGCGGGAGCTGCGATACCAATACCGTTTGTCGCCCGCGATAGCACAATTCTGCAGGGATGTGATGGAAAAGCCACATAAACGCGGCGCCATTTAAACGCGTTATGGGCCGAAATTCGTTTTCAGCGGCAAAATAATCTCCAAAGCCTCGGGAATGGCGCCCCGGAATGGCAGGGAACTCAACCAAGCGCGATATGCACGATTTCCGGCGGCACGCCGAGGCGCGCCGGAATGATGCTGGTGCCGAGCCCGCCCGAAACGATCAGATGCCGGCCGCGCTCCACGACGTGCCCGTAGGCGTAGCGCGCGCCGTATTTCGATGGCACGAACAACGGCCAAATCAGCGGCACGCGGACTTGGCCGCCGTGGGTGTGACCGGCAAGCGTCAGCGCCACGCGCTCCGGCACCCGCGGAAAGATATCCGGCTCGTGAATGAGCAGCACGACCGGATCATCGCTCTTGATCTTGCGCATGGTCCACGGCAGATCGTCGACGCCGAAGAAGCGGCCATGGCCGAGCGGATAGGCGAGCTGATCGCCGATGCCGGCGAGCCAGAATTTCTGGCCCGCTTCACCGAGCAGTACCGCGTCGTTTTCCAGAACTGGAATGTTCACGCCGGCGAGCGCGCGGCGCACGCCGTGCAGGTCATGCCACCAGTCGTGATTGCCGAGGATCGCCCAGACGCCGAGCGGCGCCTTCAGCCGCTTGAGTTCGGCGGCCCATAGCGGGTCCGGCACGCGCGCATAGGGAAACCTGTACCAGGCGACGAAATCGCCGAGGAGCACGATGAGATCGGAGTTGAGCGCATTTGCGCGATCGACGATCTCGCGCACGTGCGGCAACTGCATGTCGTGCCCGCCGGCATGCAGGTCGGCGATCACCGTGATGGTGAGTTTTTGCCCCGCGGGCCAATTGGCCGGCGCCGGCGCATAGCGGGTGACGATGAGGCCCCGCGGCTCGACCGCGCCCGCATAGACGGCCGTGGTGCTGGCGGCGAGCCCGGCAAGCCCGGCTCCGGCTACCAGCAGGCCGCGGCGCGTCACGCCCGCGCGCGCCACTCCAGCGCGCGTCCCGGGCAAGCTCTGCTGCTCGGGTCCGCCGTCTGCATTCGTCGTCATTGATGCCTCATGGGCGCACGCGACCGCACTCATCTCGCGGCGCGATGCCAATCCGCCATCGTGCCGCCAGCGCGTCAACCATAATGTCTCGGTCATGAACGCCGCGTTCACACCTGCCGCGCGCCCCCTGATAGCCTATCCGGCGCCGCCGCGGGTTAACGCGCAGTCACGTCTGCGCGAGGCGCACGCGGGGCGAAGGAGCGGTGCGCCGTGTGACCGTCGTGAAAGGGCGAACGCTCAGAATTCCCGGCCGATCAGCCGATCCGCCGAATACCGCCCGCCGCCGCGAAAGAAAATCGCGAGGCAGAGCAGCCACCACAGCAAGGCGTATTCAAAGCCCCTGGCGGTCCAGAAATAGCCGAACTGCCATTGAAAAAAGACGATGATCACGCCCATTTCGATCCAGATGACCAGCGCGGCAATCCGGGTAAAAAGACCGATCGCAAGGCAAATTGCGGCGACCGACTCGGCGAAAACGGCGAGCCACGCCCATAGCAACGGCAGCGGCACGCCCATCTTCTTCTCGATGTTGGGCGCCAGCGCTGCGGCGCTGCCGAGCATGAGCTTCTGAATGCCATGCGGCACCAGCACCGCGCCGGTGGCGAAGCGCATAAACGAATAGCTCGCCGGCGCGAAAGTCTCGTAAAGCCCCCCGAGGCTTGGAAAGATCAATCGCGACCGGTCGATGACACCAGTAGGCATGTTTCCTCCTTCGCCTGTCTGTTCGTCCTTCGGGGCTAACACCGCGGACACGAACTTCATTCCGTACGCGCGCCTGACACCGGGGCCGCCTGCACCAAGACGCCTTGCGCGCAGCTGGTCTTCACGCGCAACCACTCTATCCTCACTGGTGTTCCAAGGGCCTCAATCACCTGACCCCTGAGGCGCGGCCATCGATGATTTCAACCGCAACAGCGCTCGGCTATCATTCCCGCCCGGTGTCCTTAAGACCTGTTCGAAATACATAATAGAATAGACACCGGATAGAATAGACACCGGGGAAGAGGAAACGATGACGCTGGTGCGAACGAAATCTACACGAATGAAAATTGCGCGCAGAGTTTTTCTGCAATGGGCCTTGTCCGGTGCGGCGCTGGCGCCGACGCTCGCTTCCGCGGCGGCCGACATCTTTCCATCGCGGCCGGTCCACATCATCGTCGGCTTTCCGGCCGGCAGCGGGCCCGACATCGTCGCCCGCATCCTCGGCCAATCGCTGTCGCAACAGCTTGGCCAATCGGTCGTGGTGGAAAACCGCCCCGGCGCCTCCAGCAACCTGGCGACCGCCGACGTCGCCCACGCCGCCCCCGACGGCTACACGCTGCTCATCGTCACCACGGCGAACACCATCAACTCCACGCTCTACCAGAAGCTCGATTTCGACTTCGTGCGCGACATCACGACGATCGCCAGCATCGACAGCGAGCCGTTCGTGATGGAAGTCACGCCCGCCTTCCCGGCTAAGACGCTGGGCGAATTCATCGCCTATGCCAAGGCCAATCCCGGCAAGGTGACCATGGCGTCCGCCGGCATCGGCAGCGCGCCGCATGTCTACGGCGTGATGTTCCAAATGCTCGCCGGCATCGAGCTTGCGCACGTGCCCTATCGCGGCAATCCGCTGCCGGACTTGCTCAGCGGCCAGGTGCAGGTGTTCTTCAGCCCGATCCAGTCCTCGCTCGAATACATCCGCGCCGGCAAGCTGCGCGCGCTCGGCGCCACCACCAAGGACCGCATCGCCGCGCTGCCCGGCGTGCCCGCCATCGCCGAGCTCGTTCCCGGCTACGAGGCGTCGGGCTGGCTCGGCGTCGGCGCGCCGGCGAAAACACCGCCCGATATCGTCGCCAAGCTCAATCAAAGCATCGGCAAAGCCTTGAACGATCCGACGGTAAAAGCCCGCCTCGCCACGCTGGGCGACACCGTGGCGACCATGTCGACCGCCGACGCCCGCGCCTACGTATCGGCGCTGGTGGAGAAATGGGCCAAAGTGATCCACGCCGCGAAGATCAAGGTCGAGTGAGGGCGATGAACAAAAAGAGGCGCTTAGCGAAGTGGGCGGATTGCCTCGCCACCCTTCGGGCTCCTCGCAAGGACGACATTGTGCCGCTTCCGCGCGCCCGCGAAAACGGGATAAGCTTGAGGAAAAGCCGGACAACAGGCGACAGTGGAGGACACGCATGATCAAAATCACGCGCAGGACTATCCTGAAAGTCACGGCCGGCGCCGCGGCGCTGCCGGCGATGCCGTATGTGGCGCGGGCGGATACCTACCCGTCGCGCTCGGTGCTGATCCTGGTCGGTTATGCGCCCGGCGGGCCGACCGATATCTGCGCGCGGCTGATCGCGCAGTGGCTGTCGCAGCGGCTCGGTCAGCAGTTTGTGGTCGAGAACCGCGACGGTGCCGGCAGCAACATCGCCACCGAGGCGGCGATCCATGCCGCGCCGGACGGCTACACGCTGCTGCTGGCCACCCAGTCGAACGCGATCAACGCCACGCTCTATCCGCATCTGAATTTTAATTACATGGCGAGCATGGCGCCGATCGCCGGAATCATGCAGGCGCCGTCGGTGCTGGAGGTCAATCCGGCGCTGCCGGTCAAAACGACCGCCGAGTTCATCGCCTACGCCAAGGCCAATCCGGGCAAGCTCGATCTCGGCACCGCCGGCAACGGCAGCCCGCCGCACATGTTCGCCGCGCTGTTCATGTCCATGACCGGCATCAAGCTCAACGTGATCGGCTATCGGGGCGGCGGCCCGGCGCTGGTCGATCTCCTCAGCGGCCAGGTGCAGGTGATGTTCGAGGGCATCACCTCGTCGATCGGCTACCTGCGCGCCAACAAGCTGCGACCGCTCGGGGTGACGTCGGCACAGCGCTCGCCGGTGCTGCCGGACGTGCCGCCGATCGCCGACGT
>Ga0187784_10000296_pt1 | contig 35370 bp, 25 predicted proteins | sample 1015_SJ02_MP15_2_FD_132964 | JGI IMG/M metagenome (GOLD analysis project Ga0187784, IMG submission 132964) | Tropical peat soil microbial communities from peatlands in Department of Meta, Colombia - 1015_SJ02_MP15_20_MG | ecosystem: Environmental > Terrestrial > Soil > Wetlands > Peat | place... | reverse complement strand
GTCGCATTCCAGTCCAGCAGAAGCTGGCGACGTTCGGCGTCGTCGAGAATCGGCAGTTCGCTCAGGCGCCGATGCGGATCCGCCGCGATGGCTTCAAGCAATACGCAATAGTGTCGGGCGAAGCGCGCGATCGTCGCCTCGTCGAAGAGCGCCGTCGCATATTCGATCGAAAGCGACAGCCCGTCGTCGCGCTCCAGGGCCGAAAGCGCCAGGTCGAATTTCGCCGTCGGATTTTCGAAGACGAAGCGTTCGAAGCGGAGGCCTGCGAGCGCAAGCTCCGTCGCCGGCGCGTTCTGCAGCACGAACATCGCCTGAAACAGCGGGCTACGGCTCATGTCGCGCGCCGGCGCGAGCTCTTCCACCAGTTTCTCGAACGGCAGGTCCTGATGCGCCTGCGCATCGAGCGCCGTTCTGCGCACCCGTGCGAGCAGCGCCGCAAAGGTCGGATCGTCCGAGAGATCGGAGCGGATCACCAGCGTGTTGACGAAGAAGCCGATCAGCGGCTCGAGCTCGACGCGCCGCCGATTGGCGACCGGCGTCCCGACGCAGATGTCGTCCTGGCCGCTGTGTCGCTTCAGAAGCAGCTGGAAGGCTGCAAGAAGCGTCATGAACAGCGTCGCGCCGGCGCGCCGGCTCGCTTCGCGCAAGCGCGTCGCCACGTCCTTCGACGCCGTAAACTCGTACGTCGCGCCCCGATGGTCGGGAACGACCGGGCGCGGCCGGTCCAGCGGCAGATCGAGCGTCGCCGGCGCGTCTCTGAGCGCCTCGCGCCAGTAGCCGAGCTGGCGCTCCAGGACCTCGTCCCGCAACCAGCCGCGCTGCCAGAGCGCGTAATCGGCGTATTGGATCTTGAGCTTTGGCAGTGGTGAGGGCTCGCCCGCCGCAAAAGCCGCGTAGAGCGCCGCGAACTCGCGCGTCAGCACGTCCGTCGACCAGCCGTCGGAGACGATGTGATGCAGCGTGATCCCGATCACATGCTCGCGCTCGCCGGTCTCCCTGCGCTTCCCGAGATCGAGCAGCAGCGCGCGCAGGAGCGGCGGGGAGGCGAGATCGAAGGGTGCCGTCGCGTCGGCCGCGATGCGGCGGCGCGCTTCGGCCTCCCGCTCCGCGGGCGGCAGATCGCTCAAATCCACGAGCGGAGCTTCGACCGTCAGCGCCGGCAGGATCTGCTGGAGCGGCTCGCCGTCGCGCAAGACGAAGATCGTCCGCAAGACCTCGTGACGGCGCACGATCTCGTTCAACGCGCGCCCGAACAGCGCAGGGTCGAAGGCGCCGATCACGCGCAGCGCCGCCGAATTGTTGTAATGCGCGTTCTCCGCCTCGATCTGCGCCAGGAGCCACAGCCGCTGCTGCGCGAACGAGAGCGGTCTGTCCTCGCGACTTCCTGCGGAGTTCGGGTCGATCGCGAGCGTTCCCTCGCCGAGGCGCGCTCGCAGCCGACGCCGCTCGTCGACCGAGAGCTTCGACAGATTCAACAGCAGCTCGTTCATATTCTCGCTCCTTCCGAGAGCCCGACCGCAGGCCGTCTCAGAGGAAGATTTCTGACTTGCCGAAGAGAAGCTTCACGTCGACTTGCATCGTCGCCTTCGCGCTGGCGACGAATTTGTTGATCTCGACCATGTAGGGGTCGCTATCCGACGGGTTTAGCGCGAGGATGTGCTTGATCCAGGGCTCGCGCCCGACGGCGTAGACGAAACCCCTTCCACATTTTACCGCCTGAGCGAGATGGAGAGCGCGCTCGGCGTTGCAGGCGTTCGAACGGCGGCTTTCGTTGACGCGACGCTCTGGCTTGAGCGGCAGCATCGGCCCATAGTTCCAGGCAAGCGGCGCGCCGATGCACTCCATGCCGACGAAGAGCGCGTCGACTCCGCCGACCGCTTCACGGATCGGGTCGTAGATCGCGGTGTCGAGACAGTTGGAGTCGGCGGCGAACAACGCCGATTTTCCGCCGGCCTCTATGAAATAGGCCGATTTGGCCCCCGGCAGATTGTTGTGCTCGCCCAGGAACGGCGCGGCCGTGATCTTGCCTCCCTCGAAAGGAATCTCGTCATAACAATCTACCTCGATGACGTTTTTGAAACCGAGATGCTGCCCGAGCAGCCGCAGGGAGAAGTCGGCGTAGAAAGCGTCGGAGTTCTTTGGAACCACGAGCGCGCCAATTCGGCGCCGCAGGCGCAGCAGCGTCTCGACGACGAAATGGTCGTGATGACCGTGCGAGATCAGCGCAAAATCGATATGGCGCGGCAGATCCGCATAACTGAAACGCTCCACATGCGCGTGGCGCGGGACGCCGGCGACGAGCGGATCGAGCAGAATGGCGACATCCTTGGTCTCGAACAGGGCGCAGGCGTGGCCAAAATAGCGGATGCGCACGCCCTCTCCGCGCCACTTGGGATCCGCTTTTTCGTCGCTCTCCTTCAGCAACGGGGATAGCGCGCCGTTGCCCCTCCCCGGAACGCCGAGCAGCTCGCGGATCGCCTCGCGCGGCGCCGGCTCGAAATCGAGGCGGAAGAATTCGTCGATGCTCGGATCGGCGAAGGCAACCTCCCAGTCTATCGACTGCGCGTCTTTTAGGCGCGGCGTGCTCGCGTAATAGGGACGCTCGTCCTCGAGCAGGTCGAACAGCCGCAGCGACTGCAGTTCCGGCTTGTAGTAGCGGCTCTTGTATAGCCTGCCTTCGAGGCAGCGGATGATCGGATGGTTGAAATAGTCGTAGATGAGCTCGACATGCCCCCGAAGCGGCGCGGGAAGGCCCTCGTAGCGATCCTCGAGGCTTTCGCCGTTGGCCTCCTGCTGTAGCGCCTGGCCGAGGCCGTTGAGCGCCTCGGCGAAATCGATGCTGTCCTGCTGCGTGCGCAGCGTCGTTTCGAGCAGGTCCCTGAGCTTTTCCGATTCGCGCGCGGGGATGTTGACGAAGGGCCCGCCGAGAAAGCGCGGGCTCTTGCAGGCCTGCTCGTGCTGCGCCGGACTGCCGAGATAGGATTGCAGCACCTTGAGCTGATAATTCACAAGGTGCAGGCTTTGCGGAACCGGCGCGAGATTGTGAGGCCAGGCGTGCCAGCGCCCGACAAGCGGCTCTATGCAGGCGCTCTCGGATAGTGTGTAGAGACCCTCAGACATTCTCGCCTCCCGTCAACACTTCGTTCCCCTGTTCGGCCGGCGCGCCCTCGTGGCCGGCGATGCGCACGACCTCGCGCGAGAATTCGGCGAGGGTAGGCGCGTCGAAGAGGAGCGTCATCGGAATCTCCTCCTCGAAGAGCTGTTGGATGCGCGCGACGATCTGAATCGCCGAGAGCGAGCTGCCGCCGACGTCGAAGAAATTGTCCGACGCCTCGACGCGGTCGAGGCCGAGGACGTCCTGCCAGATCTCGGCGAAAAGCAGCTCGATCTCGTCGAGCGCGCGCCCGGGCGCCGCCTTCTGGGGCGTCTCCGTTTCGCGCGCCGCCAAGGCCGCGCGGTCGATCTTGCCATTGGGCAGATGCGGAAGCTCAGGGAGCACGATCATGCTCTCGGGGACCATGTAGTCTGGCAGCGCCTGGGCGAGCTTTTTTTTGAGCTCCGCTTCCAGACCGGGAGCGGATGCGACGAAGGCGGCGAGGCGCGTCACGCCCTGGCCGTCCCGGCGCGCGACGACGGCTGCGTCCGCGACTCCGGGCTCCCGTGCGATGACCGCCTCGATCTCGCGCGGCTCGACGCGATGGCCGCGAATCTTCACTTGGTCGTCGATGCGACCGAGATAGCCGATGCGACCGTCTTCGCCGACTCGGCCCATGTCTCCGGTGCGGAAGAGCCGCGCGCCGTGACCTGCGAAAGGGTTCGGAACGAAACGCTCCGCGGTCAGATCCGGCTGGTCGAGATAGCCGCGCGCGACGCCTTCGCCGCCGATCAGCAGCTCTGCCGACGCGCCCGGCGGCGCCAGATCGCCGTTCGGGCCCACGCAATAAATCTGCGCGCCGGGGATCGGTCGCCCGATCGAGATCGCCTGCGGCTGCGCCTCGCGATGAAGCTCTTCGGCCGAGGCCCAGACCGTCGCTTCCGAAGGCCCGTATTCGTTGTAAAGCGCTGCTCGCGGCAGGATTTGAAAGTGGCGCAGGACCACCTCCGGCCGGCACTCTTCGCCCGCGACGATCGCGCATCGCAGGGATGAGCAGCGTCCGAACGCGGAGAGCTCCAGCAGCGCGTGATACAGGGACGGCAGGGCGAGCAGATGCGAGACCGCGCAGCGTTCGACGATGCGCAGCAGCGCCTGTGGATCGCGCCGCTCCTGCTCCTCGGGGATGCAGAGGGTTCCGCCGTCGGCGAGGGTCGAGAACAGGCCGGCTACGGAGCTGTCGAAGGCGATCGACGACAGCAGCAGGAAGGCGCTGACGGGCTCGCGGTAATATTGGCGGCGCGCCAGCGTGGAGGCGACGGCGTTGCGATGCGAGACCATCACCCCCTTGGGCTGGCCGGTCGAGCCCGAAGTGTAGGTGACATAGGCGAGATTGTCCGGCGAGACCTGCGACTCCGGCTCCGCCGCCGCGAACGGCTCGAGCGTTTCCGCGTCGTCGACGAGAACGATCGGCGCGTCGAGCGGCGGCAGCGCACGCGCCGAAGCGCGCGTCGCCACGACCGCCGCCGCTTTGCAATCCGCCATCATGAAGTGGATGCGGGGAGCGGGATAGGACGGATCGACGGGAACATAGGCGCCGCCGGCCTTGAGCGCGCCAAGGATGGCGACGATCATCTCGAGCGACGGCTCGACGAAGACGCCGACGCGAACGTCCGGCCCGACCCCTCGCGCGATCAGCGCGCGCGCAAGCCGGTTGGCGCGCGCTGCAAGCTCGCCATAGCTCAGCCGCTCGCCGCGGCTGACGACTGCGATGGCGTCGTTCCTTGCCGAGGCGCCCGCGAGCCGATGCAGGATCGGCTCCTGTGCGAAAGGCGCCAGCGGCAATGTGGCGGCCGCGATCAGGCGCGCCTCGTCGGCCTTGCTCAGCAGCGAGACGCTGTTGATCGGGCGGGTCGGATCCTCGAGCAAATTGGCCAGAAACGCGTCGAAATCCGCGGCCAGCCGAGCGATCGTCGTCCTGTCGAACAGATCGGCGTGATATTCGAAGCGCGCCCGCACCCGATCCGTCTCTTCGAAAATATGCATGACCAGGTCGAAGGCCGCGGCCTCCGCGTCGGTCTCGGCGACGGTGAGCGAGACGCCCGGAAGCTCCAACGTCTCGGCAGGAAGATTGTGGAGGACGAAAGCGATCTGGAACAGCGGATTGCGCCCGAGATCGCGCTTCGGCGCGAGCTCCTCGACGATCTTCTCGAATGGGGCGTCCTGATGGGCCTGCGCCTCGATCGCGACCTCATGGACGCGCGCGAGCAGCGTCTCGAAGGACGGGCGTCCCGCCATGTCGGCGCGCAACACCAGCACATTGGTGAAGAAGCCCACGAGCTTCTCGAGCTCGCGGCGCGGACGATAGGCGATCGTCGTGCCGATCGCGAAGTCGGCTTGGCCCGTGAGCTGGAAGAGAAAGGCGTAGAAGGCGGAAAGCAGCGCGACGAACAGGGTCGTATTGGATTTGCGCGCAAGTTCCGTGAGCCGCGCCGGTGCGCCCGGCGGAAGGCTCCAGGCGTGCGAGCCCCCGCGTCGCCGCTGCGCCGCGGCGCGCGGACGATCGGCGGGCAGCGTCGAAAACTCCGGCAAATCCGCGAGCTGGCGCTTCCAATAGGCGATCTGCCGCTTGCCGGCGTCGCTCTCGACGAGCTGGCGCTGCCAATGCGCGAAGTCCCCATAGTGGACCTGCAGAGGTTCGAGCGGCGAGTCGCGGCCCGCGACCAGGGCGCCATAGAGCGCCTTGATCTCGCGGATCATCAGCACGCTGGACCAGCCGTCCCAGAGGATGTGGTGGATCGTTAGCAGCAGCGCATGACGTTCGGGCGCGAGCGCCGCGAGCTTGGCGCGCATGAGCGGGGGCTTCGACAGCTCGAAAGGCGTGCGCGCCTCGGCCGAGACGAGCGCCGACAGCTCCGCCTCCTGCGCGGCCGCCGGCCAGTGCTGCAGATCGATGCGATGAAGATCGAGCCGCGCCTGCGGATGATTCGTCTGCGCCCAAAGACCTGTCTCGAGCCGCGTGAAGGAGGAGCGCAGAACTTCGTGGCGCTCGATCATCGCATTGAGGCTCGCTTCAAGCGCCCGCGCGTCCAGAGCGCCATCGAACTTCACGAGCAGCGGAATGTGGTAGAGCGTCAAATCCGGCTCGAGGAGAAGCTGGAACAACATTCTCTCCTGGCCGAAGGAAAGCGGATTCTCGCCCGCCGGACGCGGCTCTATCCCCGCCTGCGCGGGGCTCTCGGCGCCGCGCCCGGACAGGCGCATGCGCAGCAATTCGCGCTTCGCGGGCGACAATCGGTCTCTGGCGTCGGCTGCGAGCGCGACATCTTGCTTGGGATCCATTTCCCCGACTCCTTCAGTCTGTCGCGGTCGCCGCCGGCTGGCCGTCGAGCTGCTGGCGCAGCGCGACGGCCTCGGCCTCGTCAAGCGCTTCGAGCTCCGCGATCAGCGCCTCCTCGATGCGCAGGGCGAGGGCCGCGACCGTCGGCGCGTCGAAGAAGACGCGCAGCGGCAGATCGACGCCGAAGGCGCCCTGGATGCGCGAGCGGGCCTGAATCACGAGCAGCGAATGGCCGCCAAGCTCGAAGAAGTTGTCGAAGGCGCCGACGCGCGGGGCGCCGAGAATTTCCATCCAGATGCGGGCCAGCGCCTCCTCGGTCTCGTTGCGCGGGGCGACGAAGGCGACGAGCAGCGTGTGCTCCAAATCCTCCGCCGGCAGCTGCGCGCGGTCGATCTTGCCGTTCGGCGTCAGCGGCATGGCGTCGAGCGAGATGAAGGCCGAGGGGACCATGTGATCGGGGAGATGGCTCAGCACGTGCTCGCGCAAGTCTTTCGCGGCCAGCAACTCGCCGACGACATAGGCGACGAGTCGATAGACGCCCTTGCCGGCGGCGCGCGCCACGACACAAGCCTGCTTCACCCTGGGATGCGTCATCAGGCAGGCTTCGATCTCGCCGGGCTCGATGCGAAAGCCGCGGATCTTGACCTGATGGTCGACGCGACCGAGGAAATCGAGCACGCCGTCCGCGCGCCAGCGTCCGAGATCGCCGGTGCGATAGAGGCGGGAGCCTGGCGGCCCGAAGGGGTCAGGCAGGAAGGCGGCCGCAGTGAGATCGGCGCGATGCAGATAACCGCGCCCGACCTGCACGCCCGCGACGCAAATCTCGCCGGGCGCTCCGATCGGCGCGGGATCGAGCCAGCGATCGAGGACATAGAGTTGCGTGTTATCGACGGGGCGGCCGATCGGCACGCTGAGATCGTTGCCTGACGGCGCCTCGGGAACAGGGTAGTAGGAGACGTCGTCAGAGCATTCGGCCGGGCCGTAAGCGTTCAGCAACCGGACCTGCGGATAGCGCTCCATGAAGCGCCGGCAGAGCTCCGGCGTGAACGCCTCCCCGCAGGGCAGGAGCCAGCGCAGTTTTTCCAACCCGCCGCGCGTTTCGGACGCGTCGAGCAGCGCCTGGATCATCGACGGCACGGTCTCGAGGATCGTCACGCCGCGTTTTACAATTTCCTCGAGCAGTCGCCGCGGGTCCTGCGAGATCTCATCTGGAAAGATCTCGACGCGCGCGCCGAGCGTCAGGGCGGTGAGGAACTGCCAGACGGAGATGTCGAAACATTGGGAGGCCGTCTGCGCGATCACGTCCTGCGCCGTGAGCCCGAGCGCCGGGACTTTGGTGATGAGATTGTTGAACATCCCCTGATGTTCGACCATCGCGCCCTTGGGCTTGCCCGTGGAGCCCGAGGTGAAGATCACGAAGGCGACGTTCTGTGGTCCATGCCGCGGGGTCGGATCGCCAACGGCCTCGCCGAGCGCGAGCGCCTGCAGCTCCAGAAGCCGCAGATCGAGCGGCGGCGCCTCGTCGGCGACGACTCGCGCGCGTGCTATGTGCTGCGCGCCGCAGAGCGCGACGCTGAGCTTCGATTCGCTAAGGACCTGGCGGATGCGCCCGTCGGGATGCTCCGGGTCGAGCGGCAGATAGCCGGCCCCCGCCTTGAAGACGCCGAGCATCGCGGCAAGGAAATCGATCCCGCGCTCATCGAAGATTGCGACGATTTCGTCGACGCCGACGCCCGCTTTGACGAGGGCCCGGGCGATGCGGTTGGCGCGCGCGTTCAGCGCCTCGTAGCTGATGCTCGCCTCTCCGCAGACCGCGGCGATCGCATTTGGCGTGCGGCGAGCCTGCGTCTCGAACCGTTGGACGAGGTCGCGCGGTTCGCCAAAGTCGCGGTCGGTCTCGTTCCAGCCTTCGAGCATGAGACGCCGCTCGTCCGCGCCGAGCAGCGCGACCTCTCCGACGCGCGCCTCGGGCCGAGCGATCATGTGCTCGAGGAGCCTGAGATAATGCGCATGCAGCCGCTCGGCCGTGGCGCGGGCGAAGCGGGCGGGCGAATAGGTCAGCTGCACATGCAGCCGTGCGCCCGGGATGACGACGAAGGTCAGCGGATAATTCGTGTGGGTGCGGTGCCAGGCGCTCGTGAAGCGCCAGTCGCCTTTGTCCTCGAGCAGGCTCCAGTCGACCGGGGCGTTCTCGAAGGTGAGCAGGCACTGGAAGAGGTCCACGCCATGCGGAACCTCGCTCCATTTCTGCACCTCGGCGAGCGAGGCGTATTCATAGTCCCGGATCGCGAAGTTCTGCGCGAGCACCCGTCGCAGCAGCGCGGACAGAGGCTCGCTCATGTCGATCGCGACCCGCAGCGGCAGGCCGTTGATGAAGAGCCCGAGGATCGACTCGACGCCCGGAAGCTCCGGCGGGCGGCCCGAAACGGTGACGCCGAAAACGACCTCCTCCTTGCTCGCGTAGCGCGCGAGCAGCAGCGCGAGCGCCGCCTCGGCGAAGGCGTTCGCCGTCACGCCCAGTCGCGCAGAGACTTCCCTGAGCCGATCGGTGACGCTCTCGGGAAGAAGGGCGACCAGATCTTCGACGCCCTCCGCCTCGTCGCGAGATTGCGGCGAGGAGGACGCGCCGATGAGCGGGGTGGGCTCGCGAAAATCCTCCAGGTTTTTCCGCCAAAAGGCCTCGGCGGCGCGAACGTCCTGCCGACCGAGCCAGTCGATATAGTCCTTGAAGTCGGGGCCGCGCCGCATCGGCGGCGTCGACCCTACGGCGAGGACGCGGTAGTTCTCCTGCAGCTCCTTCAAAATGAGCGAGGTGCACCAGGCGTCGAACAGGATGTGGTGGTGGCTGCGGATCAGCAGATGGCGGCGCTCGTCGAGCCGCACGAGACGGATGCGCAGCAGCGGCGCCTTGGCGAGATCGAAGCCCTCTCGTCGCTCCTCGGCGAGCAGCGCGTCGAGCCGCGCATTTTGCGCCTCCTCGCTCTCTGAGCGAAGATCCAGATGCTCAAAAGGCGGCTCGACGCGCCGATGCACGAGCTGCAGGCGCCTCGGCGCGTTTTCCCAAATGAAGGACGTACGGAAAATCGCATGCGCGTCGACGATCGCCTGCCACGCGGCGCGGAATTTTTCGACATCCACATCGCCTTCGATCCAGTAGCGATGCTGCATGACGTAGACGCCGGAGTTCGGCCGCGAGAGCGTGTGGAAGAGCAGCCCCTCTTGCAGCGTCGTCGCAGGATAGACGAGCTCTATCCCCTCCTGGTCGACGCGCACGGGCGCAGACGTTGGCTTCTCCGGCTCGCTCGGGTCCTTCGGCGGTTCCGCAGCTTCCGCCCCGGCGAGCACGGACGCGAGCTCGGCGATGGTCTGGTGACGGAAGATGAGCTGCGGCGACACGCGCAGCCCGCTCGCGATTGCGCGGCTCGCGGCCTGAATGCTCAGGATCGAGTCGCCGCCGCGCGCGAAGAAGCCGTCGTCTATGCCGATCTTGTCGAGGCCGAGCAGCTCGGCGTAGATCGCGGCGAGCCGCTCTTCGACCGCGTTGCGCGGCGCGCGATAGGCCTCGTCGAGATCCGTCTCGACATCCGGCGCCGGCAGCCGCTTGCGATCGAGCTTGCCGTTCTGGGTCATCGGCAGGGAGTCGACGAAGACATAGGCCGAAGGAGCCATGTATTCCGGCAGGGACTCAAGGACGAAGGCGCGCAAATCCTGTGACGTCGGCGCGGGGCCGGATTTGGCGACGATGAAGGCGGCGAGCGCGGGCCCGCCCTTTTTCGTCTCGAAGGGCAGCACCGCCGCTTGCGTCACGCCCGGATGCGCGCGCAGCCGCGCTTCGGCCTCCCCCGGCTCGACGCGAAAGCCGCGAATCTTCAGCTGCGCGTCGATACGCCCAAGAAACCGCACGACGCCATCGTCGCCGAGGCGCCCCAGGTCGCCCGTCCGATAGAGGCGCGCGCCCGGCGGTCCAGAAGGATCGGGCAGAAACCGCTCCGCCGTCAGATCGGCGCCGCCGACGTAGCCCTGAGCGACGCCGGCGCCGGCGATGCAAATCTCGCCGCTGACGCTCTTCGGCGTCGGCGCCAGATCGGGTCCGAGAAGGACCACGCGTGTGTTTTCGAGCGGACGACCGATCGGCGCCGTGTCCCCGGCGTCAGTCCCGAGCTCCATCATCAGCGCGCCGACGGTCGCCTCAGTCGGGCCGTAGTGGTTGAAGATGCGCAGCGAGCCGAGCTCTTCCGGCCGGCTCGTCGCATTGGAGCGAACGCGCTCGACCAATGAGAGCGGCAGGGCCTCGCCCCCGAAAACGAGCGCCTTTCGCGGCAGCTCCGAAATCCTCGCGCCAGCGTCGGTCAGAGCGGAGAAATGCGACGGCGTGATCTTCAGCACGTCGATTTGCTGTTGCGCCAGGCGGGCGCCGAACAGGCCCGGATCTGTCGCCTCGTCGTCGTCGAAGAGATGCAGGCTTCCCCCGCCGGCAAAACAGGGAAACAACGCCGTGTGCCCGAGATCGGCCGCGAGGGTAGAGACGAGCGCAAAGCGCAGACCATCCTCGCCAAGCCGCGAGACGATCGCGGCGACGTAATTCGCGAGCGAGCCATGCGTTACGGCGACGCCCTTCGGCTCGCCGGTCGAGCCGGAGGTGAAGATCACATAGGCGAGATCCTCCGGCCCGAGCGCGCTCTCCGGCGGCTCCGCAGGCTCGCCGTCGAGGCTCGCGAGCGCCTCTTCGACGACGATCGGCTCAACGCCTGCGATACGGGCCTCGCGCAGCCACTTTTCCACGCCTATGAGAAAGCCTGCCGACGCCGACCGCAGCATCGCGGCCACGCGCAGCGGAGGATGGTCGGGCTCGACCGGAACATAGGCCGCGCCGGCTTTGAGCGCCGCGAAGATCGCGACGATCGTCTCGACCGATCGCTTCGCGCAGATCCCGATCCGAGCGCCGCGCCCGACGCCGCGCCGGCGCAGCAGATGCGCGAGACGATTGGCGCGGTTCTCCAACTCCGAATAGGTCAAGCGCACGCCCGCCCCGACGAGCGCCTCCGCCTGAGGCGATTGCCGCGCAAAGCGCGCGAGCCGCTCATGGACAAAAGCTTGCGCCGGGTCCGTCTTCGCGCCGAACAGGATCGACAGGCGCTCTTGCGGCGTGAAGTCCAGCGCCCCGATGAGCGTCTGCGGCGCGACGACGACGCCTTCGAGCAGCCTGCGAAAATCCTCCGCGAGACGCTCGATCGTCTCGTCACGAAACAGCTCGCAGCGATACTGGAACGACAGCACGAGGCCGCCGTCGGCGGCCTCCGCCGCCATCAGCTTGAGGTCGAAGCGTTCGATGCGCGGTGTGAGCGCGACGCCGCGGAGCTCGATGTCGGCGAAAGCGAAGGGCGGCGTATCCTCGCCGAGCGCAAGCTCCGCGAGATGGGCGAGTTCCGCCGTCTGCGCCTGCTGGAGCACGAAGAAAGTCTGGAAGACCGGCCATTGCCCCTCGCTGCGTTCGGGACTCAGGCGCTCGACGATGGTCGCGAAGGGAAAGTCCTGATGCGCGAGCGCGTCAATGACGCATCGCCTCTCTTCGTTGAGATGGTCGACGAAAGCCGTGTCCGCCCGCAGCCGCGTGCGCAGGGCCAGCGGATTGACAAAATTGCCGACGACCGGCGCAAAACGACCCGACGCCCGGCCGCTCGCCGCGGTTCCGACGATGATCTCGCTCTGATTCGTGAACCGGCGCAGCAGCGTCTTGTAGGCCGCGAGCAGCACGACGAACAGCGTGGCGTCCCGCGTCCGCCCCAGGCGCTTGAGCTCGCTCGTCAAACCGGAGTCGAGCCTCAGCACGGCCGCGGCGCCGTCATTGCCGGGCGACGCAGGTCGCCGGCGATCATAGGGAAGCGCGAGGGTGGGCAGTTCGCCGGCAAGCTGCGCGCGCCAATGGCTCCAGTCTGCTCGCGCGGCTTCGCTCGCGAGGTAGCGGCGCTGCCAGCTCACGAAGTCGCGATAGGAGGCGTGGAGAGTCGAAAGCTCCCCCGACGCCCCTGAGCGCGCCGCGCCATAGGCGGCCTCGAGCTCCTTTAGGAAGATGACGAGCGACCAGAGATCGGCGACAATGTGATGCGCGTGGAGAAGCGCGGTCGAGCGGTCTTGCGAGCGTTGGAACAGGGCGACCTTCAACAGCGGACCGCGCTCCAGATCGAAGGGCCGGGCCGCGCGCTCGCCGAGCGCGCGCTGCAACGCGTCATCGCTCCAAAGACGCGCGTCCACGACCTCGAAGGCGCCGTCGGGCGCGGCAAGAGGACGCTGGAGCGGGCCGTCGGTCCCCGCGCGATAGACCGTGCGCAGGGCGGCATGCCGCTCGACCGTCCGCGCGAACGCGCGCTCGAAGGACCCGACATCCAGGCGACCGCGAAGATCAAAGGCCAGATGCAGGTTATAGGCGTTGCTGCGGGGATCGAGCTGATGCGCCGTCCAGATCGCCTGCTGCGGAAGCGACAGTCGAAACGCTTGCTGGTCTTGAGAGTCCGCCTCGATCGTCGGCGCCTCGGGGGCCTCGGTCGCGGCCTGCGCCACTTCAAAGAAGGTCTTATCGGTCAGGAACAGAGCGAGCGGCGTCTCGACATTGAGCAATTCGTCGAGCGCATGCTTGAGCTCCAGCGCTCGCAGCGAGTCGAGGCCGCTCGATGCGAGCCGCGAGTCGGAGTGAAGCTGCGATTCCGGAACGCGCAACAGCCGCGCGGCTTGCGAGATCAGAAAGCCCGTCGCGAGCTGCGCGCGCTGGGGCGGCGCAAGCAGCGACATCGCCTGGCGCAGCATGGTCTGCGCGCCCTGCGCGTCTTGGATCGCGCGATCCGGGGACCTCGCCGCCTCGGACGCGGCGCCGCTTCGCGCCAGCACCGGGAGGCGACCGTCCAGATAGTCGCGTCGGCACTGGGCGCGGCGGATCTTGCCGCTCGACGTGCGCGCAATGGCGCCCGAGCGCACAAGCACGATCTCGCGCGGCCCGATGTCGCATTCTGCGGCCAGATTCTCGCGGATCTGCCTGAACAGCGCCTCGGCTCCGACGCTCTGGATCGCCTGCGCCGCCTGGCGCTCGAGCTCGGCGACAAGGATGAGGGACTCTTCGTCCTCGACCGTGATCGAGAAGGCCGCGCAGCAGCCTGCGCGCGTCGCATCGACCGTGTCGTCGAGCACGCGCTCGAAATCCTGCGGATAATAGTTGCGGCCCCCGACGATGATGAGGTCCTTGAGCCGGCCCGTCACGTAGAGCTCGTTATCGGAATAGAAGCCCAGGTCGCCGGTGCGCAGATAGGCTTCGTCATCCCCGCCGTCGATCCGTGCGGCGAAGACGCGCTCAGTCTCCTCGGGCCGCCGCCAGTACCCCTTGGCCACGCTGTCGCCCGCAAACCAGATTTCGCCGATCTCGCCGTCGGCGCAGGGCTTGCGGGTCTCGGGATCGACGATGCGCAGCCGATGGCCGCGCCAGGGTCGCCCGCATCCGACGACCGCCATCGCATCGCGGCCCTCGCCCGGCAGCACTCGGTTCTTCTCGAGCGCCTCGCGCTGAACATGCCGCACCATCGGCGCCTCGCCGCGCACCGGAGCTGTGACGACGAGCGTCCCTTCCGCGAGGCCAAAGCAGGGCATGAAGGCGTCCCTGCTGAAGCCGCATTCGGCGAAGGCCTCGACAAAGCGATCAAGCGTGCCCGCGCGCACGGGCTCGGCGCCGCTGAAGGCGACCTTCCACGAGCTCAAGTCGAGATCCCGCTTCTGCTCCCGCGTCACCTTGCGCACGCAGAGATCGTAGGCGAAGTTGGGTCCGCCGCTCGTATGCGCCTTGTGGTCCGTGATCGCCCGCAGCCAACGGACGGGTTTCTCCAGGAAGGAAAGCGGCGACATCAGATGCGCCGCCGCGCCGACATAGAGCGGCTGCAAAACGTTTCCGATGAGTCCCATGTCGTGATAAAGCGGCAGCCAGCCGACGAGCGCCGAGCCCCGCGTGTGCCGGAAGCTCTCCTTGATGACCTGCTCGTCGGCGATCAGATTGCCATGGCTGACCATCACCCCGCGCGGGTCGCCGGTCGAGCCCGACGTGTACTGCAAAAAGGCGATGCTGTCGGGCGCGGGGTCGTACCGGGCCCAATCGGCCGCTTCGCCCGAGTCGATCGCGTCCGTCGAAAGCCAAGGGACCGGGCTCTCGCCGAAACGGCAGCTGGGATCGTCGCCGAAGCGCTCGCGCAGCTCCAAGGTCGTCAGGATCGCCGCAGGCGACGCGTCCTCGAAAATGGACTGCAAGCGCTGACGATGATGGCCGCCGGGGGGATAGGCGGGCGCCGCGATCACGCCGGCGTAGAGACAGCCAAAGAACGCCTCGATGTAGTCGAGCCCCGCGGGATAGAGCAGAAGCGCCCGCGCGCCTGTCGGCGTCGCCAGCGATTTCTGCAGCCGCGCCGCGATGGCCCGCGCGCGGCGGTCCAGCGCGCCGAAGCTCAGCCGCGCGGCCTCTCTCTCGCCGCGCGCGAGAAAGGTGAAGGCGGCGTCATCCGGCTGCAGCTCGGCCCGCAGTCGCAGCAGCGACGCGACGTCCCGAGCATTGCGCGACGCGAGCTCGTCCTGGAGGTCGAGCGTGCAGATTGCCGACATTACGCGTTCTCTCTCAACGAGCCCTTCATCCATTGGCCGACGGCGCCGAAGTCACGAAACATAGGTGAGGTACGAGCGGTAATAGGGATAAAGTGTTTCCACCGAAACGCCGGTCCAAAGCCCCAAGGCGATGACCGCGTTGTAATAGACGTTCCTCAGCGGCATGCCGCGCAGGCCGGCGAGCACGCCGTCCGCAGCGCTGTCCTTCGTATGCCAGTCGATGTTGAAGGAAAGGGCGGCGTCCAGACTGCGCACGTGATGCAAGGTTCCGGGAGGAAAATAGAGGCAGTCGCCCGGCTCGACGACGACTTCGGCTGGTCGCGCCTCGCGGTAGAGCGGGAAGCGCTCCAAGTCCGGCGCTTCGACGTCGACCTCGCACCAACGCCAGTGATGGCGGTAGCAGTATTTGATTTGTTCCGCAGCCATCAGGACGAAGCGCTTGCGGCCCCTGACCTGAAAGAAGAGGTTGTGCGTGAGCAGACAGTCGAAATGCAGCGGCGTCAGGCTCCCCGTCGGCCCGACGAAGGCTTGCGCGAATTGCGGCCAGCGCGAACGGTACCAAGCGGGAAAGTAGTCTTTGGGAAATCCTGCGAGCTCTTCCTGCGCTCCTGGCAACAACGCCGTGAGCGGAATATCGTGCAGATAGGCCGGCGGCGGCGGCGCGTTGGAGCCGGCGAGCGTCCCTCGCCGCTCGAACGTCTCGAGATCGCTGAGATAATCGGAGAGGCGCTGATGCGAGATCTTGATCTCCGATTCGGAGAGCGTCTTGAGCGGCACGACGCTGGCGCCAGCCTCTCGGCGCAGGTAGTCGAAATCCCAAAGCGAGAGCGCTGACGAGCCTGCGAGCGCATTTTTGACGAGCACGGGCCTGCGCCGCTTGACGTAATGCTCGCGGAACTCCTCCGCATCGAGGTTTTCGCGCCTGTCGACGATCAGTTCCGCGCTCATCGAATTCGTCTCCTGTCGTCGTCGATGGCGACGATTCGTTGGACGCGCCGCGCTTTCTGTTCGCTGCGGCGCATCGCCACGATCATTTCGACGCGCCCTTGGCTTCGGCTTCGGCCATCTGCTTGCGCAGGCTCAGCGGCCGCATGTCTGTCCAGACCTCTTTGATATATTCGAGACATTCCGGCTTCAGCCCGGTCTTGCCGACAGCGCGCCAGCCCGCCGGAATGTCCTTGTAGTCCGGCCAGATCGAATATTGCTCCTCGTGATTGACGACCACCTTGTAGACGAGCTTTTCGTCCTCTTCCCAGGCCATGCTACTGTCCTCTTCAGTCTGGCGCCCAGTTTTGCATCTCGGGCTTTGGTTGCAAGCGGACGCCGGCCTTCAGGCCCGCGACACATCGGCGCGCTCGGCGGCTTTGACCGCCTCGCTGAAACGCCCCGCGATCTCTTCGACGTCGCCGAGCGTCGCGATGAGCGGCGGCAGGAACCTCACGACGACGTTGAACCTGCCGCCGAGCTCGATGATCAAGCCGCGCCGCAGGCACTCGTCCTGAATGCGGCGCGACATCGCGCTCGCCGCGGAGTCGCCGTTTGATCCCGGCGACGACTCGCTGCTGCGCGGATCGCTGATCTCGACGCCGCGCATCAGGCCCCGCCCGCGCACGTGACCGATCCAGTCCGACTCCTTGGCGACTTCCGAGAGCAGCGACTGAAGCTTGTCGCCGACCGCTTCCGCCTGTCGCTCGAGATGGGTCGAAACCACGTGACGAACGGTCGCCGCGCCCGCTGCGAAGGCGAGCTGATTGCCCCGGAACGTCCCCGCATGCGCGCCGGGCCGCCAGACGTCGAGCTCACGCCGATAAAGGATGACGGCGAGCGGCAAGCCGCCGCCGATCGCCTTGGACAGCACGATGACGTCGGGGGCCACGCCCGCATGCTCGAAGGCGAACAGGCGTCCGGTGCGGCCGATCCCCGTCTGGACCTCGTCCACGATAAGCAGCACCTCGTGGCGAGTCGTGATTTCCCGCACTTTTCGTAACCATTCGTCCGGCGCCGGATTGATTCCGCCCTCGCCCTGGACGACTTCGAGGATGACTGCGGCCGGGGGCAACAGCCCGCTGTTCGGATCTCCGAGCGCCGTGGCCAGGAAGCGCGCGCTGATGTCGGCGCTCGCTTGCGCCCCCATCCCGAACGGACAACGATATTCGATCGGGAACGGCAGGAACTGCACGTCCCCCGCGCGCCCTTCCATCGCCAATTTTGGCGACGTTTCGCCGGTCACGCTCATCGCGCCCTGCGTCATGCCGTGATAGGCGCCGTGAAAGGCCAGTAGGCCCTTCCGGCCGGTGGCGGTCTTCGCGAGCTTCAACGCCGCCTCCACAGCGTCGGCGCCCGTCGGCCCGCAGAAGTGAATCTTGTAGTCGGTCGCGAACGCTCGAGGGAGGCTGTCGAAAAGCGTGCGTGTGAAATCGTCCTTGAGGGGCGTGGGCAGATCGAGCGTCTGCAGCGGCGCTCCTTCCTCGAGCGCTTTCCGGATCGCCTCGACCACGACCGGATGGCCGTGGCCGAGCGCAAGCGCGCCCGCTCCCGCGAGGCAGTCGATGTATTCGCGTCCGTCGACGTCCCGAACCGTCACGCCTCGGCCCGACGCGAGAACGATCGGCAGTCGGCGCGGATAAGCGCGCGCGTTCGACTCGATCGTCGCCTGTCTTTCCAGATAGCTGTCGCTCAAAGAGACGCCCGCCGCAATGGGAATCCCCATCTCGCATTCACCGTCCTGCGCGACTCGCCAACCGTTCGCCGATTTCGTTTCAGCTCCCTGAGCCTCACAAGGGAGCTCGTCCATCTGCTGCAACCCTCTCCCACCGCTTCCCATCCGCGGCCCTGGGAACATGAGCGTCCCCACTCTCGCGTCCTCTTCCCGGAACCCGGTCACGGGCGACCGTCCCCGAGCGGCGACCCGATCGCCGCTCGGGACTAAACACCCTCTGCTCCTTAGACGTTCGAGCCGAGGCAAACACGACAGGTCTGGAGAAAAAAATTTAAGTCTCGGGCCCAAGCGCGTCCGACGGGACCCGGACCTCGAACTCGCGCTCAAAGAAAGGGCTGAAGAAAAATCTTCATCTAGTAGAATTCAGGTAGACTACACGCTCTGGGTGTCCTGGCGCGGCTCTGGTTGAGCCCATTAAAATCTCACGATGTTCGCTTGACGCACACCGCTCGCGTTTGTACAGTACAGCTGCGGTTGGATCCGCCTGTAAGGACGGGGTAATGTACGCAGTAGACGCGTCGCAGGCGAGAAATTCAGTTGGTGTGACGGGCGTAACGATCAGCGCGCACGCGCGCGTCGGCGACCGGGCCCCGCTTACACGCCGGGTATGGGGTCTGGCGCTCTGCGTCGCCCTGCTACAGGTCGCGCTTTATTGGGCCGCAAGCATCGCGCCCCTCCAAAATCCGGGAACGGTCCTTTGCGCCGCCGCATCGGCGTCGAACGCGCCCGACAAGTGCCCTCCTGGGGGTCACCGCCTCTGCTCGATGGTCGCATGCAACGCGACCGGAACGGCCCTCCTCGAAGTTCGCGCGGCTTTCGTGAGCACGCCTCGCTTCGGCGAGGAAAAATTTGCATTGCCGCCCTCCAACGAACCGCGACATGCATCGGCGTCGGCGAGTTTTTTCTCGGCGCGCGGCCCTCCCACATTGGCCTGAAAAAATTCCCGTAAAAGAATTTCCCGACACCTAATCCGGACGCGCCCCCCGCCCGCAAACCAGGCCTCAACTGGCCGAGCGCGAGATGGGGCTTTGCGTTTTGCGGTCTTCGACTGGAGCCGACTTGATCGGCTTCGACAAAGCCGGACGGTTCGGGACACGCGCTCTTCCGTGAGCGCGCGCGGACAACAGCTTCGTGCGCCCTTCTTCTGTCGAGGCGGCCCCAATGCCGCCACCAGTGGGAAAGACCTTCCATGTCCTCATCTGTCGCGTTCGCCGGCGTATTGGCGTCGACCCCCGGATTCGCCCCGACCTTCCCACCTCTAGCCGAGGAATACGAAGATTCGCTGCTTTCCTCCGATCTTAAGGATGCGTTTCTTGTTCATGTCGAAGAAGTCAGGCGTTTTGCGCAACAGCGCGTCGGAACTCAGGAGGCGGAAGACCTCCTGCAAGAGGTGTGCCTGCACATTCTCGAGCGAAACTCGCCCGATCCGGTCGCGCACCCGCGCGCCTATATCTTCCGAGTCGCGGCTAATCTCTCCGTCGATCTCGCGCGCAAAACGAAGAGCCAACTCAGCTTTTACGACCCGTCCGCGCAAGATGCCGAAAACTTGATCAGCCCCGAGCGATCCATTGTCTGCGCCCTCCAGTTGCGCCGGCTCGAGTCGGCCTTGGCGGAATTGCCCTCAGAGAATCGGACAGCCTTTCTCCTCAATCGCATCGAAGAGCTGACCTTTGTCGAGATCGGCGAGCGCATGGGCCTGTCGAGCCGCACGGTCGAGCGATACGTCAACAAGGCCGAGAACATGCTCCGGGAAAAGATCGAGTGAGCCCGGCTCAAGCCAATTCGGGAAAGACGAAGTCGAGGAGAGGCGGTCTGAATGGTCTTCAATTCCTATGCGTTCATCTTCGTTTTCCTCCCCATTTGTCTGGTCGGCTATCACTTTGCCACGAAGCTGGGTCCCCGGACGGCGACGGCATGGCTCGCTCTCGCCTCCTTCGCCTTCTATGCGCATTGGACCGTCGCGTTCATTCCGATGCTCGTCGTCTCGATCCTGTGCAATTTCGCCACCGGCAAGTATCTCTTGCGCATATTCAAAGAAAGCGACGCACAGGACAGGCCGCCGCCGCGGCGCGCGAGCCTGATCCTGGCAATCGGCGTCATCTGCAATCTGGCGCCGCTGTTTTATTTCAAATATCTCATGGCGATCGAAGCCTTCTTCGCCGAGCTTCGGGGCTTGCCCTCGGGGGATGCGACCGTCATTCTGCCCCTGGGGATTTCGTTCTACACCTTCACTCAGATCGGCTATCTGATCGATTGCCGCCAGGGGGAGGCGAAGGACCTCGATCTCTTGCGCTATGCGTTGTTCGTGACCTTCTTTCCGCATCTCGCGTCCGGCCCGCTCCTGCACGTGCGCGAAATCGCGCCGCAGCTCCTCGATTCCGCGACCTTTCGCCTGACGGCGGAGAATCTCGCGCGCGGCGCCGTCTTTTTTGTCATCGGCCTGTCGAAAAAAGTCATATTGGCCGATCCGCTGGCGCGACAGGTCGGCCTCGGATTCTCTCATCCCGAGCTGTTCGGGACGCTTTCCACCTGGGGCTACGTCCTGGCCTACTCCATGGAGCTCTACTTCGACTTCTCCGGCTATTCGGACATGGCGATCGGACTCGCCGCAATGTTCGGCCTCAAATTCCCGCTGAACTTCAACTCTCCGTACAAATGCAGCTCCATCATCGACTTCTGGCAGCGCTACCACATGACGCTGACGCGCTACCTGACGCTGCTCGTCTACAACCCGATCGCGCTCTTCGTCGCGCGCCGCCGGCAACGGCGAGGGCTGCCGCCGTTTCGACGCGGGGCCGCGGACTTTCGCGGCTTTTTAGAAGGCGTGGCGGCGCCGACCTTCGTCACGATGACGCTCGCGGGGGTCTGGCACGGCGCGGGCTTGCAGTTCTTCGTCTTCGGCCTGCTGCACGCAAGCTATTTGACGATCAACCAGGCCTGGCGCGCCTATGGCCCGAAATCGTGGAACGCCGCGCCCGCTCCCGTCAGGGTCGCGATCGTGGGCGCGCAAGTTCTCGCGACATGCCTCATCGTCTTTATTGGCAACGTGTTCTTTCGCGCAAGCTCAGTCGTCGAGGCGGCGACGATTCTCGGCGGCCTCGTCGGCCTCAATGGATGGGCCTCGCCGGAGGACGTCGGCATGGCGCCGCCCTATCTCGATCTGGCCGTGCGCTTCTTCATCCTCTGGGCTCTTCCCAACACCCAACAGTTCGCGGAGTGGCTCATGAAGGCCGCAGCCGCGCCGCGCCTGCGCTTGAGCTACGCCGCGTCGCTGGCAGGCGGCGCGCTGCTCGGCTGCGACCTCATCATGCTGCAGGACTCGCGCGTGTTCCTCTATTTCCAGTTCTGAGCGCGCGCGGCCTCAATGCTGCTTGGACCCGATCAGCTCGACGAAGTCGCGAACGTCTCGCAATCTTTCGATCTCGGCGGTGCGGAACTTGATCTTGAACTCCGATTCCACGGCGACGACGATCGCAATGTGCGACATCGAATCCCACCCCGGCACGTCGGAGGCTTTGGAGTCGAGTGTGATCTGGGCCGCTGGCTCGTCGAGCACCGTGCGGATGATTTCCACGAGTCGGTCGAGGACAGCTTCGTCACTCATGCGTTTCCCCTCGGATATTTTCTGCGCGGCGAATGCGTTCCCTTCCATGAAAAATTCGACGGACGCAAGCCGCGCTGCGTCACGAGGCTGGACCGAGCACGCGATTCGATGACAGGACCACCGACGATCGGACCGTGCTCACGCTCTGAAAAGGTCGAGCAGCGGAAGCGCATGCCGCGCTTCGCCGCTCGAAGCGGAATTCGCAGGCGGCAAGCGTCGTTTGCCTCGTTTGCATTGGCCTCGTCTGAAAATTGGCGCATAGTCGCGTCTCGCGGCGGCTCATGCGGGACTGCCCGGTGAGAGGGGTGCGGCTCGTGGCGTCTGGCAAGAAAGTCCTTTTGCTGGTTCCCCCGTTCTGGGATCCCGTATGCGTGCCGCTCGGCGTGAGCTCGCTGAAAGCCTTCGCCGAACGGCGCGGCCATCCGGTGGACATTTTCGATTTCAACGCCAAGCCGAAAATCTTCAGCCTGCAACGGCGCTATTTCGACCTGGGCAAGCGCATGTTCCCGCGCTGGACCAAGTGGAACATCGAACGCAACGGCACGGAGGCCTTGGCCGTGCATCAGATCCTGTTCCTCAACGCGAGGCGTCGCCCGGACTACGCCGACCTCGTGGCCGAGGCGCTGAACATGGCGCATGAGGACGCGCGGGAATTCCGATCGAGGCTGAATGTGGCGGCTTTCGACGAGATTTTCGTCGAGCTCTATCGTCTCGTGGAGGAGTCGCTGAACGCTCTGCTCGGGCGCAAGAAATACGATGTTGTCGGATGCTCCCTGTTCAATTCGACCTGGCCGTCGACGCTGTTCATTCTGGAGCGCTGCAAGGCGGCGGATCCCAAGCTGCGCACGCTCGTCGGCGGTCCCGGGCCGATGATGGGGATCGCCTCGAGCGCCCAGGAGATCAGCGCTTTCTTCGAGGCGCATCGTTTCATCGACCACTATGTCGTCGGCGAGGGAGAGCAGGCTTTTCTCGATATTCTCGACGCGCCTCCGCAAGAGCGCAGCATCATCGCCCCCGCGGCGGGCGCGTCGCACGGCAAGCCCAAACGCTTCGACGAGCTTCCCCCGCCCGACTACGGCGACCTCGACGTTGGCAGATATCTGCAGCTCTCGGCTTCGATGTCGCGCGGCTGTCCTTTCGAGTGCTCTTTCTGCGCCGAGACGGTGTTCTGGAAGGGGTTCTCGAGAATCGCGCCGACGAGCGCCGCGGATCTCTTGCAAGGGCTGGCGCAGCGCTACAACAGAACCAGTTTCTACCTCTGCGACTCCCTCGCCAACCAGGTGATCGCTCCGCTCACCCGCGACCTGATCAGACGCGGCCTGGACTACAAGCTCGACTGCTACCTGCGCGCCGACCCGATCTGCTGCGACTCCAAGCGCGTCGCGGAGTGGAAAAAAGGCGGCCTCTACCGCGCGCGGATCGGAATGGAGTCCGCGAGCCAGCGCATTCTGGACGAAATGGTCAAGATGACCAATCCCGACCAGATGAGCCTCGTGCTCGAGACGCTGAGCGGCGCCGGCGTGATAACGAGCACCCTGTGGATCATCGGCTATCCGGGCGAGACGGAGGACGAGTTCAACGAGACGCTCAGATTCGTCAGAGAACACCGGAGCTTCATCTATCAGAGCGACGGCTGGCTGATGCAGTATCATCAGGTCGGGCTGGCGGGGTCCAACGCGATCGGAACCGAGGGCTGGCGTTCGCGCTATAGCGAGGAGCTCACGAAGATACTGAAGATCGCGCCGATGTCGGCCGGGACCGACCTCACGCCGCAGGAGCGCTTCAGCCGGCTGGAGCGTTTCGTCGCGACCATGGACGAAGCCGCCATCCCCAATCCCTACGGCCTGTTTCAGTGGATCGACGCCGACAAGCGCTGGTCGGAGCTTGGAAAGCAATCGGGCTGGTATGAGAACGTCATCGCCCTGAACGCCTGAGCGCCGTGCTTTGACACCGCGCCCGCGATTGGGCAAAAGCTGCGGACAGCGACGACCTCCCCGAGGACCTTAATGTCCCCCGCCAAATCATTCGCCGTGCTGCTTTCCGCCACCCTGAGCCTCGCCGCCTGCAACGCGCCGTCATTGAGCTCCCCTCCTCCGCCGGTTGTGGCCGCCCCGGCGGCGCCCGAACCCGTGCCGCCCGGCGTCCTCGGCGGAGCGATCGGCCGCGAGCTCGACGAGAAAGACCGGACCCTTGCGATCGCCGCGCAGAACGAGGCCGTGAATTCCGGTCAGCAGAAGAGCTGGAGGGGCGCGCATACTGCATACGGCTTCATCACGCCGGGCCCGGAGTCCGGCAATTGCCGCGATTACACGCACAAGATCTTCATCAATGGTCGCCCCCAGGAGGCCAAGGGTCAGGCGTGCCGCAAGGGCGACGTCTGGCGCGTGACGAGCTAGCCCGCCCATGCGCGTCCTGCTCGGCTTGGCGCTCGCGCTCGCCTTGTCGGCCGCCGCGGCGTATCTGTTATGGCCTCGAAGCGAAGAGACTCCGGAGGGGATGCGAGCCGCCTCGATTGGCGCAGAGACCTTCGTCTATCCGACCGCTTATGCGCGCGACGAGGCGACGGCCCTGGGCGGCGTCGCCGCTCGGCTCGCCTTCGCCGCCAGATTTCCGGATTTCGATCCGCCCGTGACGGAACGCTCCAAGCATGGGCAAGAGCCGCCGTCGAGGCAGGACCTCGTGCTCGTCACCATTTCCGTCAAGGACGACGGCCTCGACCCGTCCGAGCGCCCGACGCGGCTTTACGCCCGCTTTCTCGAAGGCGCGGCCGCCGTCGGCCCGGAAGGACTCGTCATGCGCCGCTTTGAGCCGGGCTCTCCTTACGATCTCGAACAGCTCTATCTCGCGCCGCCGGACGGACGCGCTTTCTTCGCGCGCTGCCCGAATCAGGCAAACGCCGAGGCGGCGGCTGCGGGCGATTTCTGCCTGTTTCTGTTCCGCGACGGCGGGCTCGACGTGGAGCTGCGCTTCCCGCCCGCCTTGCTCGAACATTGGGAGGCGCTCGCTGCGGGCGGGCGCGCCTTTCTGGCCCGCATCCGCATTGCGGACAGGCGAACGACGGCGGCCGGCGCCGGAGGACGGTAGCGGACCTTCTTTCAGAGCCGCGCTGTAAGCGCCTCAAGAATCTCGGTAATTAATGCTTAACCCTGAATGTCCTGAAAAACCGCCCCTTTTCCAATAAAAAGAGGATAGATCGACGCCGAAACAGGGACCGCCGCCCATGACTGAACCGCGCATCCTGGTCTTCTCGCTCTGGTTCGGTCCCTGGCCACAATGGATGCGATGCTTTCTCGCCTCCTGCCGTTTCAATCCGACGATCGACTGGCTTGTCATCAGCGACGCGCCGGCGCTCGAGGACGCTCCGCCCAACGTGCTGATGAAACCGATGTCCTTTGCCGATTTCCGCGATCATTTGGGGAAGACTCTGGACATCGCGCCCAAGTGGACCGACGCCTACAAGGTCAGCGACGTCCGGCCTGCGCTCGCCGCGCTCTTTCCCGCAGAGGTGGCAGGCTACGACTATTGGGGCTATTGCGATCTCGACCTAGTGTTTGGCGACATCCGCCGCTTTTACACGCCGCAATTCCTCGACGCCGACGCGATCTCGACGCATGCTCACGTGTTTTGCGGACATTTCGCGCTGCTGCGCAACACCGAGCGCATGGCGAATGCATTCCGCAAATTTCCCTTCTGGCGACACTTCCTCTCCACAAATGTGCATAAAAGCTTCGACGAGCAGAAGTTCTCCTATCTGTTCCTCCCCTTTCCGAAAGGGCGCAGATTGCGCCGGCTCTTCACGCCTTTTCTCGGCGGCGGACGCTTCGTCGAGCAATTCTCGACCAATCTTCCGCCGCTTCCCTGGATCGACGGCAAACGGGCGACTTGGCCGGAGCGCTGGCTCTTCGATCGCGGGCGGCTCACGGCTGAGGGCGCGGGAGAGCGCGAATTCCTCTATCTGCACTTCACGAACTGGAACTCGAACCGCTGGACCGGCGACGCGGTCGCCCCTTGGAGCGGACGGGACGATCTCGTCGCGCTGCCGCAAGGACAGCCGGACCGATTCGTGATCAGCCGTGAGGGCTTTACGCCCGCGCCGGATGAGGCGTTGGCTGCAGCGTAGCGAAGCAGCTATTCATCCTCGCCGAAGCGCCCCGCCACGAGCCCGGCTAGCGCCTCGAGTGCGGCTTCCGCCTCGCGGCCGCTCGCCGCCACGACGATCGTCGAGCCCTGCGCCGCGCCGAGCGTCAGAATGCCCATGATCGACGCCCCCCCAACTGTCTCGCCATCCTTCGTAACGGTGACCTCCGCGTCGAAACGGTCGCAGCACTGCACGAATTTGGCCGTCGCGCGCGCATGCAGGCCCTTGCGATTGATGATGAGCAGCTCGCGCTCCGACGTCGCGGCCTGCTTGGCTTGCGCGTCGAGTTTGGCGTCGCTCACTTGGCCTGCTCGACGCTCTTGGGGTTCAAGATCTTGCTCGCGGCGCAAACATATTTGCGCCCCGCGTCCTGCGCCTGCATCACCGCCTGCTCAAGCGGCTGGAATTCTCTGACGGAGGCGAGCTTGATCAGCATCGGCAGGTTGACCCCGGCCAGCACCTCGACCTTGCCGCCGTTCATGACCGAGATCGCGAGATTGGACGGCGTCCCGCCGAACATGTCGGTCAGCAGGACGACGCCGTCGCCCGTGTCGGATTGCCGCACCGCCTCGAGTATGTCGAGGCGGCGACGCTCCATGTCGTCTTCGGGGCCGATTAAATCGATGCGAGCTGCTTCTGCGGGCCCACGACATGCTCGAGCGCGGCGCGAAACTCGGTCGCCAGATGCCCGTGAGTCACCAGGACCATTCCGATCATTCGACGTTACCACCCTCACGACGGCCCGCGTTCCAGCCTGGGGCCCTCAAAGGCTCAAAACGCAAGCCCTTCCGCACGAAATAGGGCAACCGACCGTCCCCTATTATAGTGCGCGGAAGCGTCTTCATACACGAGGCCCGACATGCTGTCTCCGGCGTCGACATGCGACATTTTTGTGCACCGCAGCGAAATTGGCAAGCAAAAACCTCACGAATCTGCTCATTTTCTTTCAATCAGTTGAATAAAAAGGGAAACCTTTTCCAGGAGCGCCGCATCGGCGAGAGAGAAAAGACGTTTCGGCAAGCGCACGCCGCAGAGCGAGGACGCCTCCTCTTCCGGATCCGGAAGACGGGGCAGGGGCGCGCCCGAAGGCGCGAGATCTATGACGCCGCGAATCACGCCCAAAGGTTCGAAGGGCAGCCTCGCCAACCCCAATCCGCGCAGCTCGATGAGGCCCAGCGTCAGCGGATGAGCCCGCGCCAGGAGCCGGCCGTTAAGGTTTTCGAGCTGGACGCGATCGTCGCCGATGAGCCGAGCAAAGCGTTCGCGGCGCCGTTCGGCTTCGATGAGCATGAACGACAGCGCGCTTTTGCCGGAGCCCGGCGGACCGCGCAGCAGGAGCCCGGTCTCACCGATGAGGAGCGCGTTCGCATGGGTCGTTCCGGTCATCCCTGCGCCGGGAGCCAAACCACGAACCGCGCGCCTTCCACGCGGTCCCCCGGGGCGAGCGGCGCGTCCGTTCCATCCGGGGCGCGCAGCGTGCGGTTGAGCGCCCGTATCTTGCCGTTGTGGGCTTCGACGATCTGCTTGGAGATCGCAAGCCCGAGCCCTGAATTCTGGCCGAAGCCCTGGTCCGGACGATCCGTGTAGAATCGCTCGAACACGCGCTCAAACGCGCCCTCCGGGATGCCCGGACCATCATCGTCGACGAGGGTCTCGAAGCCGTCGCGCTTCACGCCGGACATGTCATAGCCCACCGAAGGACGCACGGTTACGCGCACGACGCCTTTCGGCGAAGAGAACGAGCGGGCGTTGGAAATCAGATTGTCGAAGACCTGCGCAAGGCGCGAGTCATGTCCCTGGACGCGCCAGCCGCCGCGGCGCGGCTCCAGGGCCGAGTCGCGGATCGATAGGGCGACGCGGGGTCCGTCGCCGCTCTCGACGGCTTGCGTGACGCCGACGACCGTCGAGAGCACGCCGACGAGGTCGACGGTCGCCATGTCGGCGCGCGCGAGCTCGGCGTCGAGGCGCGACGCGTCCGAGATGTCGCTGATCAGCCGGTCGAGCCGCGCCACATCGTGCTTGATAATTTGGAGCAGGCGCTCCCGCGCCCCTTCAGTCTTGGCGATCGGCAGCGTCTCGACGGCGCTGCGCAGCGAGGTCAGCGGGTTCTTGAGCTCATGCGCCACGTCGGCGGCGAAATGCTCGATCGCCTCGATGCGGTTATAGAGCGCCCGAGTCATGTCGCGCAACGCGCCCGAGAGATGGCCGATCTCGTCCTGTCTGTCGGTGAAATCCGGGATCTCCTCGCGCGACTTGACGCCGCGGCGCACGCGGTCCGCAGCCTCCGCGAGGCGACGCATCGGCTCGGCGATGGCGCCCGCGAACAGCTGCGAGAGCAGCCACATCACGCTTGCCGACACGAGAAAAATGCGGATGAAGGTCCAGCGTTCCGCGGCGATCGCTTTGTCGATGCCCTCGCCGACCGTGGTCAGCAGCAGCGCCCCGCGCACCCTGTGGTAGCGGGCCACCGGCACGGCCACGGAGATCACTGTTTCGCCCTTGGCGTTGGCCCGCACGGAGCGCTCCAACGCTCCCGACAGCGCCCGCGCCACTTCCGGATAGGCTTTGCCATTGGCGTCGCCGATGTCCTCGTAGATCGGCAGGCCTGGACGCCGCAGCCAGCGGCGCAGGCGCGCGAAGGTTCGTTCGACGAGCGTCGCTGCGTCTATCTCTCCCTCCGCCTGCGCCGCCGCGGTACGCCCGCTCGCCGCGCCCGGGCGCTGCGCCAGGTCGGCGCCGCGCGTGTCGAGCAGCAGCACGCCTTCGCTATCGTAAATGCGGGCGCGCGTGCCGGTCGGCGACACGAGCCGCTGCAGGAGCGGCGCCACCTCCGGGCTGAGCGAGAAATGCGGCGTGGCGCTGCGCGCGTCATCGGCGCTTTCAGGCTCGGGGCGCAGCAGCTTCTCGGGATCGACGGTCACGTCTTCTGCGCCCGGCGTCGCAGACGCCGCGATCGACGCGGCGATGATCACGCCCTGCATCGCGAGACTCTGGATGCGGGCGTCGATCATGTTGTCGGGATACTGGTTGAGGTAGAGGAAGCCCGAGAGCAGCGCCACGAGTCCGCCGAGATTGAGGACGACAATGCGCCGCGCGAGGGACGACGAGAGCCGCGACTGGAGCGCGCGCGACCACCTCCGGGCCCACGCCAAGATCGCGCGCGAGACACGACTATGCCGCGCCGCGGGCGTGGAAGCCTGCGCCGTTCGTCGCTCCGCCCTTGTGCTCATCGGCGGACCCGTTTCCCCCTCGTACGCCGCTCAAGCCTCCTTGAAGCGGTAGCCGACCCCATAGAGCGTCTCGATCATCTCGAAGTCGCCGTCGACAACCTTGAACTTTTTGCGTAGGCGCTTGATGTGGCTGTCGATCGTGCGATCGTCGACATAGACCTGGTCGTCATAGGCCGCATCCATCAGCGCGTTGCGGCTCTTCACGACGCCGGGGCGCTGAGCGAGCGCCTGCAGGATCAAGAACTCGGTGACGGTCAACACGACCGGATCGCCGCGCCACGTGCAGGCGTGCCGCTCGGGGTCCATGACGAGCGCCCCGCGCTCCAGCACCTTCGCCTCGGATTCCTTTTGCGCCGCCGCCTCCTTTGGGTTGGAGCGGCGCAGAATGGCCTTGACGCGTTCGACGAGAAGACGTTGCGAGAACGGCTTGTGAATGAAGTCGTCCGCGCCCATTTTGAGACCGAAGAGCTCGTCGATCTCCTCGTCCTTCGAGGTCAGGAAAATGACCGGGACGTCGGACTTCTGCCGCAGCCGGCGCAGCAACTCCATCCCGTCCATGCGCGGCATCTTAATGTCGAAAATAGCGAGATCCGGCGGACTCGCTCGCAGCCCCTCCAACGCGGCGGCGCCATCAGTATAGGTCTGGACGCGGTAGCCCTCCCCCTCGAGCGCAATCGACACGGAGGTCAGGATGTTGCGATCGTCGTCCACGAGAGCGATTGTCGGCATTCTCTCCCCTTGAATTTCACGGACGGCTGGCGGAGACGCGTCACGGTCGTCGCTTCGACAAGCACGCCCCTCAGGGCTCGCGGCTCTCGGCGGACGAAGCCTCGACGCCAAAATCATCCGCAACGCAGCTTTGCCAATGGCCTTGGCCATGACGCGCTCGGACGCCATTCAATCTTATAAACAGTTTTTCCTCAGAACGCACGCTTTTGCTGGCGAGAGCGAGGAGAGGACGCGACCCGCGCGCAGTCAGGCGGGAGCGTGGCCGCAGGACTTGCATCCTGTCTCAATGCGGAAGGAAGTCCAGCACGGCGGTGGGAGCAGAACGAATTTTGTAAGTCTCCGAGGCTGGGCGCAGGCCGTCGCCGGCCGCGCTGAAGCCGACGGGATAGTCCGCGGCGCGGGAGCGGGCATGCGTGGACTCGCTGCGGACATGACCGATTCGGACGCAGCCGCGCGCGCCAGCGACGGCCACGAAGTCGCCGCCGAGACCGGCGCAGGGGGCCTGAAGCTGCGTGTCGGGCCCCTCGGCGAAAGCAGCCGAAACAGGAAGGATATTGAGAGCCGCCAGAGCCGCGAAAGCCACGCGCCGCGCGTCCCCAGACCGGAAAAGCCTCAAATCGGAATTCATCCGTCGTTCGCCCTCACGACTGGTTGGACGCCGCCATACGCTCGACGCCCCGCTTCTCCCGTCATCCGCGGATCCGGTGCGCTCCACGGCGCCGACGGGCTCGTTTTCCAACCGGACGCGCCGGGGACTCGCTCCGGCGGTTGGCGAGATGACTAAACGCGCACATCATGGCGGCATCGTGTCTTCATCGCCATTCTCGGCGCCAGTCGCCGATCGTCGCCTGAATCAAGGCCAGCGCGGCGACCGCGGCGGTGTCGGCGCGAAGGATCCGTGGACCCAAAGAGATCTGTACTACGTCAGGTTTACCAAGAAGTTGCGCTCGCTCATCCGCGTCGAAGCCGCCTTCGGGACCGATGACCAGGCTCACCCTCGAATCGTGAGGCCTTTCTCGCCTCGGCTTCTCGATGGCGGCGCGCAGCGCCTCGATCGGATCCGCGACCGGCGCCTCTTCGTCGCAGAAAACGAGTAGACGCCTTCCGGCCGACGCGGCGACATAGTTTGCGAGGTCCTGCGCCTCCTCCACCACCGGGAGCGATAGCAGCCCGCATTGCTCCGCCGCCTCGATGACGTTGGCGCGGATGCGCGCGCAGTTGACCCGCCTCACTTGCGTGCGTCGGGTCAGCACCGGGGCGAGGCGGCCGACGCCCATCTCGGCGGCCTTTTGCGCCATGTAGTCGAGCCGCGCCTGCTTGAGCGGCGCGAAGGCGTATTCCAGCTCGCTCCTTGGCGACTGCGCGCGCGTCTGCTCGCGCACCACAAGCGCGGCGGCCCGGCGCGTCGCCATGGCCATCTCCGCCCGCCACTCTCCGTCGCGGCCATTGAACACGAGCAGCGGCGCGCCTTCGCGCAAGCGCAGCACGTTGAGGAGATAGTTCTGAGCCGTCGGGGGCGGCTCGACGCGTGCGCCCGAGAACAGAGTCGCCTCGACGAAGAGGCGCTGGGCGTTGAAATCGTAAGGAGCCACGTCGCCCGGAGCGTCAGGCGCCGCCGAGCGTGCGCGGCGCGGGCGACAGGACGCGCGCCTGCCCGCCGGAAATCTCCAAGACTGACAGGCCGCGATCGCTCGTGCCGTCGACGCGGAAGCGGAACACGCCGTCGGCGCCGTTGAACCCGGTCGGCGCCGTGAGCACGCCCTCCGAGAACCGTTGCGAGCCTTGCGTGCGCGCGAGAGCGATGGCGAGCGAAACCGCGTCATAGGCCTGCGTCGCGATTCGCGGCGGGTCGATGTTGAAGCGGGCGCGGTAGCGTGAGGCGAAAGAGTTGAAGCCGTTGTTGTCCGGCGCCGAAAACCAGGCCCCCTGAAGCGCCGGAAGCTTTAGCGCGCGGGGATCGTTCCACAGGCCGGTGCCGAGGATCTGCACGCGCTCGGGACCGAGATTGGCCGCAGTCAGCTCGCGCCCGACGGCGCTCATTCCTTCCGCCGTGTCGGGAATGAACAGCGTGTCGATCTGATCGGCGACCGCGGCGACCCGCTTCACGGCTTCGCCGGGCGCCCCCGGCTTGTAGCGCTCGATGACGACCACGCGCAGGCCGTGATTGGCGGCGCTCTGCTGGAACGCCCCAAGCGCGATCTGGCCGTAGTCGCTCTCGGGAATGAGCGCCGCCGCCGACTTCTTGCCCCGCTGGGCGGCGAAGTCGACGATGCGCTCGACGTAGTTTTCGACGAGAAAGGAGAGGAGATATGTGCCGCGGGTCGCCGCGGAGCTGTCGGTCGAGAAGGCGATTACGGGCCGCCCGGCGGTCCGCGCCACCTGGCTCGTCTCCTTGACGCCCGAGGCGAACAGCGGACCAAGGATGATCTCGGCGCCCTCGCCGATGGCCGCCTGAGCCGCTGCGGCGGCGCCCTGAGGCGTCGAATGGTCGTCCTTGACGAGTATCGTCACGTCGTTCGAGCCGGAATCGGCATAGGCGAGCTGTGCGGCGTTGCGCAGCGACGCGCCGACGACGGAGGGGCCGGAAGCCTGCGTCAATGGGGCGATAAGCGCGATGTTGATCGGTCCGGAGCCAATGCGCTCGCTGACCTCCTCGGGCCGTGCGGCGTTCGCCGCCGGCGGAGGCGTGCGCGCGTCCCTCGGGACAGGAACGCCGACGCCGCCAAGGGGATTGCAGCCCGCCAGGAGGAGGGCGGCAAGACCTGCGACAAATGCTTTTCGCGCGACGCGGCGCTGGAGCGCCGCCCGATCTGGCCTCGGCATTTGCGCCACGCCCCTCAAGCCTCCGAATCCCGACGGTTCGGGGCACAATAGCCGAGTTTCGTCTGCCGAAGCAAATTGCGGCGGGTCCCCAAACTGAGCGCCAGCGCGTGTATTCTCAGGGTTCGGCGCCGTTAGCTTTGCCGCAGGCCGGCTTTTGTGCGTATTGCCCTGGCGGGGCGCGAATTGGCGCGCCTTAGCTTGTGGGACGCCATGACCAAGATATCGGTTCCTGCTTTCGTCGCCGTGCTCGCCTTCTCGCCGCTCGCCGGCGCCGCCCTTGCCGCCGGGCCAGGCGGGCCGCAGCCGCGCGCCTTCGTTTCTGGCGAAGGGAGCGACGTTCCGGGCTGCGCCTCCGTCATCACGCCCTGTCGCACCTTCCAGTACGCGCATGACAACATCGTCGCCCCGGGCGGCTCGATCTATGTGGCGAACGCGGCGAACTACGGCCAGCTCGTCATCACGCACGCGATCTCGATCATCAACGACGGGTCCGGCACGGCGACCATCCTGGCCCCGTCGAGCGACGGCATCGATATCGAAGCCGGCGCAAGCGACGTCATCCTCATCAAGGGCCTGACCATCGACGGGGTCGGAACGGGCAATAACGGGATCAACCTCACGAGCGCCGGCAGCCTCACCGTGACCGCGACGACCGTCAAAGGCTTCGGAGCCGGATTGCCCAACGGCAACGGCATTTTCATCCAACCGGGATCAGGAGCGCTGACCCTCGACATCTCAGACACCTTGAGCACGGGAAACGCCCGCGCCGGAATTTTGATCTCTGCCGCCGGCACAGCCGGCATTCGCGCGAGCCTGACGCGCGATCAGGCCAATGGGAACCAGTACGGCGTCTACTTGGTAGACGCAGGTGGATCGCAGACGGTCGTCGCCAATCAGGTGACTGCGAGCAATAACACAAATACTGGATTCGTTGCGGTCGCCGGCGACGGCAGCCTATATCTCACGCGCTGCGTGGCGAGCGGCAACCCCACCGCCGGCGTTTCTAGTAGCAAAATAGTCTACAGCGCCGGCGACAACGCCATCTATGGCAATACGGCGAACGTTACGGTGCCGGGCGGACTGACCAGCGCCCCTTTGCAGTGAGCGAAGAAGCCGGCGAGTCGCCCGGTCCCCTTCCGCCGGCCGCCCTGACTTGCGGCCGGGGGGTCGCTGGCGCGAGCATCCCGTTCATCGGGCGAGATCTTTCGGGCTTCGCGTCACCCTATAGGCTGGCGGCTGACACGATCTCTGCAGCCAGTTCTTTGGTTTCACGCGCGCCATCGAGGCGAAGCACCGGGCAGCTCAAAGTCGCGAGCCATGCTTCATGACGGGCGCGGCTGCGGCCTTCGCGGGTCCCGTCTTCGTAATGCGACGCCCATTCCAGAAACGTTTGCGTCTCTTGGAACCGCCACCCGCCCCGGCCCACGGCGTCGGCGCCGAACAGACGCGTTTCGCGCTCGAGCAGCCGCTGCAGCCGAACCTCGGCGCCGACGCTCAAGAATACAACCAGATCGAACAGAGGCGCTATGGCCTGCCCCCAGCCCTGAACCGAGCCGCTCAGCACCCATTCGCCGCGCGATAGAAACATCTCCTCCATGAGCCGCAGGCGATCCGGGACCGGGCGCATTTCCCGATAGGGCGGCGACGTCGGTCTCCAGAAATAGTCGTCGGTGTCATGGTGGGGGATCGCCAGCGCAGTCGCGAGCGCGCGGCCGAGCGTCGTCGCGCCCGCGCCGGAAGCGCCGACGACATGGATGCGTCGCGTCTTGAGCCGCATGGCTCCGCCTCCCCGCATGGCCGGCGTGTCCGCTTTATTGCGGGCGTCCCGGCGCGTCGCAAGGCCTCATCGACGAAAGACGCCTCCTGCGCTAAAAGCGGCGCAAGCTCCTGACACGGGTTCGTCATGCGTCTTCGCGCCCTCGCCATCCTCCTCGCCGCCTTCGCTTTCCCCTCTTGCCCCTCCTCCGCATTCGCCGCCGACGCGCTTCGCCTCGCCGTGCAAGCGACCGGGACCACGGCCTGGGAACTCGCCGTCGTCTCGGCTTTGCGCCTCGACGAGCAGGCGGGGCTGAAACTCGAGACGACGGAGCTCGCCTCCCCCGAGGCCGGCAAGATCGCGCTCGTTTCCGGCGGCGCCGACATCATCGTCTCCGACTGGCTGTGGGTCGCGCGCGAGCGGGCCGGCGGCGCGCGGCTCGCCCTCCATCCCGCCTCGACCGCGATCGGCGCGGTCCTGACCAAGGATGCGACGGTCAAGTCGGTCGGCGACCTCGCCGGCAAGAAGCTCGGCGTCGCCGGCGGCGCGCTCGACAAGAGCTGGCTGCTGCTCAAGGCTTACGCCCTGCAGCAGGGAGTCGATCTCGAGAAGGCCGCGACCATCGTCTATGGCGCGCCGCCGCTGCTCGCCGCCAAGCTCCAACAGGGCGAGCTCGACGCGGCGCTGGAGTTCTGGAATTTCGCCGTCGACCTGGAGGCGCGGGGCTTTCGCGCCGCCATCGACCTGCGCGACGTCGAGCGCGCGCTCGGCGCGACGGGCAAGCCGGTCGTGACCGGCTATGTGTTCGACGAGGGCTTCGCCGCGGCTCACAAGGACGCGCTCGCGCGTTTCTTTGCGATGATGACGCGCGCGAAGTCGCTGATCGCGACGGACGACGCCGCCTGGCGGGCCGCCGCCGCGCGCATCCCCGCAAGGGACCCTGCGACGCTTGCGCTCTATCGCAAGCGCTATGTCGAGGGCGATCCCTCCGGCTCGCTCGAGGAGCAGGAGGCGGACGCGGCCAGGCTCTACGAGGCGCTGGCGAAGCTCGGCGGCGAGCAGTTGGTCGGCCCCGGCAAGTCCCTCGAACCGAAAACCTTCTATAAGGGCGCGCCTTGATCAGGCTCGCCTCCTTCGCATCGATCCTACTGCTTTGGTTCGCGCTGGCGCAAGTCTTCGACCCGCGCCATCTTCCAGATCCCCTCTCCGTCATGGAGCTCGCTTTCTCGGAGGCGGACTCGGGCGCGCTTTTCGAGCATCTCGGCGCAACGCTTGCGCGCGTCGCCGCCGCCTTCACGCTCGCCATGGGCCT
>Ga0187784_10000295_pt1 | contig 35473 bp, 37 predicted proteins | sample 1015_SJ02_MP15_2_FD_132964 | JGI IMG/M metagenome (GOLD analysis project Ga0187784, IMG submission 132964) | Tropical peat soil microbial communities from peatlands in Department of Meta, Colombia - 1015_SJ02_MP15_20_MG | ecosystem: Environmental > Terrestrial > Soil > Wetlands > Peat | place... | reverse complement strand
CCGACACACATGCCGTGAGCGATTGTTTGCGCGAGCGAGACCCCCAGTTCGGAAGGCCGGCCGCGGCGGAAAAACAACAATTTAGACCTGTAATTTCCGCGAAATGAATTATTAGCCAGTCGGCAAGAAGTTCCATACACTCTGTCTCGGCATGGGATTGGCGGGTAAGCACAGGCGGGGGATGCCGCTGCTTCGACCTTTTTTGATCGCGCTGCTCTTGGCGGCAGGCGCGCTGGGTGCGTGCACCGGGCCACAACCCGCGGCCCCACCCGCGCTGGCGCTGCAACCGCCAATGCTTCCGCTGGAGCCGCCGACGGTCTATCCGAGCTTGGTGCCAAACTTTGCCCAGGTCGGCCTTGCCTCCTGGTACGGTCGCGACTTCCATCAGAGGACAACTGCCAGCGGCGAGCGCTATGACATGCGCGACCTGACCGCGGCGCACCGCTCCCTGCCGCTCGACACCATCGTCCGCGTGACCAACCTCAACAACAACCGGTCCGTGCTGCTACGCATCAACGACCGCGGTCCCTTCGCGCGCGGCCGCGTCATCGACGTCTCGCGCGGCGCCGCCGAGCTTCTGGGCATGACCAAAGTCGGCGTGGTGCCAGTGCGCGTCGAAGTCTTCGATGCCGATCAGCTCAAGACCGTCGCCGAGAACTTGCGCCCTTATTGATCAGTTTGCGGTATAACCGCCGTCGAAGACGAACTCGGCGCCGGTGACGAAACGCGCCTCATCGGAGACGAGATAAACCGCCATCGCCGCCAGCTCCGCCGGCGTGCCGAGCCGCCCCAGCGGGATCATCGCCTTGAGCGCTTCCAGCATCTTGTCGGGCTGGCGCGATTCCGCGAGCATCTGCCCGACCATCGGCGTGTCGGTGTAGACGGGATGGATGGAGTTGCAGCGCACGCCGTTCTTGCGATGCGCGCAATGCAGCGCCACCGATTTGGTGAGCAGCCGCAGACCGCCCTTGCTGGCGCAATAGGCGGCGCTGTCGCGCGCGCCGATGAGCCCGGCCACCGAGGAGACGTTGACGATGGCGCCGCCGCCCGCCTTGGCGATCAGCGGAATGCCGTGCTTGCAGCCGAGGAAGGGGCCGTCGAGGTTGACGGCATGGATGCGCCGCCACTCCTCGAGCGTGGTGTTCTCGACGTCGCCGCGGCTGCCGACGCCGGCGTTGTTGACAAGCGTGTCCAGGTGGCCAAAAGCGCTCGCCGCCGCGCCGAGATTGGCGATCCACTGCTCCTCGCTGGTGACGTCGTGAGCGAGGAACAGGGCCGCCGCGCCGATGCTCCGGACGACGTCCTGGCCGCGCGTGCGGTCGATATCGGCAATTGCCACGCGCGCGCCTTCCGCGGCGAAGGCTTCCGCCATGGCGCGCCCCAGCCCCGAGGCGCCACCGGTGATGAACGCCACCTTGCCGTCGAGCCGGTTGGTCATCGTTTCCTCCTCAGCCCCTCTCCTGGATCGTCGGCAGGCGGTAGTCCTTGAACTGCTCGCGCAGCTTGGCCTTGAGCACCTTGCCCGTGCCGCCATGCGGGATCTCCGGCACGATGACAATGTCATCGGGGAGCTGCCAGCGCGCGATCTTGTCGCCGAGAAAGGCGATGATCGACTCCTTGCTTGGCTGGCGTCCCGGCTTGGGCGTGACGATGAGCAGCGGCCGCTCATCCCATTTGGGGTGCGGCAGGCCGATGACCGCCGCCTCAGCCACGTCGGGATGGCCCATCGCCGCATTTTCGACATCGATCGAGCTGATCCACTCGCCGCCGGATTTGATCACATCCTTGCTACGGTCGACGATGGCCATCAAGCCGTCGCCGTCGATGGTGGCGATGTCGCCCGTGCGGAACCAGCCTGCCTCGTCAAAGGCGGCCGCCGTCGCCGGCTCGTCGTTGAAATAGCCGCCGACGATCCAGGGGCCGCGCACCAGCAACTCACCCCTTGCTTTGCCATCATGCGGCTGCACCTTGCCATCCGCGCCGACCACCTTCATATCGACACCGAAGGGCGGCAGGCCCTGCCTGGTCTTGATCGTCAGCAGCTCGTCCTTCGAGCGCTCGAGCTGCTTTTGCTTGGGCAGCGCCAGCGAGCCCAAAGGGCTCGTCTCGGTCATGCCCCAGCCATGGATGAATTGCACGCCATATTTCTCTTCGAAGGCCTCGATCATCGACCGCGGCGCCGCCGAGCCGCCGCTCGTGATGCGCTTCAAGCCGTCAAGCCGCTTGCCCGTCTGATCGAGGTACTGCAATAGGCCAAGCCACACGGTGGGAACGCCCAACGACAGCGTCACTTTCTCTGTGGTGAAGAGCTCGTAAAGGCTGGCGCCGTCGAGCTTCGGTCCGGGGAAGACCAGCCTCGCGCCCGACATCGTCGCCGCATAAGGAACGCCCCAGGCATTGACGTGAAACATCGGCACGACCGGCACAACCGAGTCGTACATCGAGAGCGCGACCCCACCGGCCGCGCAGATGGCGAAGCTATGCAGCAGAGTGGAGCGATGGGTATAGAGCGCGCCCTTGGGATTGCCGGTGGTTCCCGAGGTGTAGCATAGCGATGACGCGGTGTTCTCGTCGAACTCCGGCCAGACGAAATCCGCGGACTCGCCGGCGAGGAGGTCCTCATAACAGAGCGCCCCGGGCAGGCTCGTCTGCGGCATATGCGCGCGATCGGTCATGATCACGTAGTGCCGCAGCGTCGGCCACTCGCCGGCCATCTTCTCGGCGATGGGCACGAAGGTGAGATCCAGGAAGAGGAGCTTGTCCTCCGCATGGTTGACGATGTAGCGCAACTGGTCGGCGAAGAGCCGCGGATTGATCGTGTGGCAGACGGCGCCGCTGCCGGAGATGGCGAAGTAAAGCTCGAAATGCCGGTGATTGTTCCAAGCAAGGGTTGCCACACGGTCGCCCTGCCCGATGCCCAGCCGCTTCAACGCCTTCGCCAATTGCCTGATGCGGCGCTCGGCTTCGCCATAGGTGTAGCGGTGGATCGGACCCTCCGTGGTCCGCGTCACGATCTCGGTATCGCCGTGATACTCGGCGGCATATTGGATCAGCGCCCCGATGAGCAAAGGGCGATCCATCATCAATCCACGCATCGCGCCTCCCTAAAAGCCTGCCTGGGACATGGGATGGGTCTGCGTTGCGCCAGGATTGGGCGATGTTAGGAGCTCGGCCGGGTCACTCGTCGCTCGTCGCTCGCGATGCGCCGGGGCACCGCATTGCTCCCCGCTCCCAGCCAGAGGCCAAATGACGATGTCGCAGACCCTTCCCATGTCCCAGACAGGCTCCTAACGGCGACGTTCCTGTTGGTCTCGGTATAGCGAAGGAAGCCCGCGGCCGCCAATCAGAAAGAGACGCTCATGCCGCCGTCGACGGTGAGGACATGGCCATTGACGTAGGATGCTTCCTCGGACGCCAGGAAAACCGCGGCGCCGCCGATCTCGGCCGGTCGGCCCCAGCGGCGCAGTGGCACGCGCCGCTCGATGAAGGCCCGGACTTGGGCGTCGGCGACGCGATCGGCGTTGGTCTCGGTCGCGAAGAAGCCCGGGGCGATGGCGTTGGCGGTGACGCCCTTGGGCCCATATTCCGCCGCCAGCGAGCGCGTAAGCGCGGCGAGCCCGCCTTTGGACGCGGTGTAGGCGGCATCGCCGGCGCGCGACAGCGGCCCGGCGATCGAGGTCACCAGGATGAGACGTCCCCAATGCCGCGGCAACATCAGCGCCGCCGCACGCTTCGCGAGGCCGAAAGGCGCGGTCAGGTTGACCTCGAGCATCTGCCGCATGTCGCCGAGCAACAGCTCGTCGATCGGCCGACGATTGCGGAAGCCGACGTTGCTGATGAGGATGTCCAAGCGATCGTGCTGCCGCTCGATCGCGGCAAAGGCCGCGGCGACCGCCGCCTCGTCCGCGACGTCGAAGACGATCGGTCCGACGGCGAGCCCCTCTCCCCGCAGCGCCTCGACCGCCGGCGCGAGCCGCGCCTCGCTGCGGCCGTTCAGCAGCACCTGCGCCCCGGCCCGCGCCAGGCTCGCCGCCATGGCGAAGCCCAGCCCGCGCGCCGCGCCCGTCACCAGCGCCAGCTTGCCCTCGAGCGAGAAAGGCGGTTCCGCCACGTTGCCGTCCCGATCAGGTGAACAGCCGGTCCGAGGCGATGCGCGCACCGTCGCGAAGCGCGGTCAATTTGGCCCAGACCACGTCCTCGGCGACGCGTCCCGCTCCGGCGGAGGTGTCGAAACCGCAATCGGTGCCGGCGATCACGCGTTGGGGATCGCCGACGGCCTGTGCCGCGCGCTCGATGCGCTCGGCCACCACTTCGGGATGCTCGACGAAATTGGTGAGGCTATCGATGACGCCGGCGACGATGATCTGGTCCTCGGCGGGCGGCAACGCTTCGAGGCAGCGCACCTCATGCGCATGCCGCGGATTGGCGAAAGGAAGCACGAAGCCGCCCACTTCAGCCTGCCGCAACACCGGCCAGATCTCGGCAAATGGTACGTCGCAGTCATGCGGCCCCTCGTAATTCCCCCAGCAGACATGCATGCGCACCCGCTCGCGCGGTATGCCGGCCAGCGCCGCGTTGATCGCCGCCACCACGCGCTCGACGAATTCAAGGAAATCGCCAAGCGGCTTGTCCATGTAGGAAACATGCCGCTCGAGCGCGAGATCGGGACAATCGAGCTGCAACAGGAAGCCGTTGGCGACGATCGCGTCGTATTCGACCTTGAGCGCCGCGGCGAGCGCGGCAAGATACGCCTCCTCGCTGGCATAGTGCTCGTTCAGCACCGCTGATGCGACAATGCCCGGCGACGGCGCCGTCAGGAAGGGTTCGATGAAGCCCCGTTCGATCTCGTCGAGCGCGGCGCGGAAGTCGCGGCACTCCGCCTCGACCAGGGCGGGATCGAGATAGCGGATATCTCCGACCGCCTTGGGCGGCGTGAAGTTGCTGACGACCTCCTTGCCCGCGAGTTGGCTCTGCAACGCCTCCTTGAAGATGGGGTAACGCTCGATATCGCCGCGCGGCGAGCGCTGCCAGCTACCGCCAAGACCGCTGAGCCGGTGGCGGAGATAGAGGAAAAAGCCTTCGCGCTGTTGCTCGCCGTTATTGCCGATGTCGATGCCGGCATCGAGCTGCTTCGGCAGAACCCGGCGCAGCGCGCGCCGTCCTTCCTCCTCCAGCACGGAATCATCTACGGCCTCGCCGCGCGCGCGGCGGGCATAAAGCCGCGTCAGCTCCATCGGCCGAGGCAAGCTGCCGGTATGAGTTGTCAGAATCCGTTCCGCGCTGCGATGCATCACCCTTCCCTCCGTCCCGGCCACTTTACCGTGACACGCGCCGTGGACAACTCCCCGACGATACAGCATGGTCGCGGCAAACCCCGGAGAGAAGCCCATGGTAGGGATGGTGAGGCACTGGGGCGGCGGGCGGGAGCCGGTGGAGTTCGAGATCGCCGATCTCGTGATCGCCGGCTGGACGGGACGCGACGCCGCCGGGCTGCAGCATCACATCGACGAGCTGAAGGCGATCGGCGTCAAGCCGCCCAGCGGCGTACCGCTGTTCTACCGCGTCGACCGCGGCCTTCTCACCACCGATACGAGTATCGACGTCGTCGGCACCGGCACCTCGGGCGAGGTCGAGACGGTGATCTTCTCCGTCGGCGGATTATGGGTGGGCCTCGGCTCCGACCATACCGACCGCGCCGCCGAAGCCTATTCGGTGGCGCTCTCCAAGCAGCTCTGCCGCAAGGTGGTCGCGCCGGAGCTGTGGCGCTTCGATGAGGTGGCACCGCATTGGGATCGCCTGATCCTGCGCGCCCATGCCGTGGCCGGCGGCAAACGGCGCCTCTACCAGGAAGGTTCCACCGCGGTTATCCGCGATCCGCGCGAGCTGATGGCGCGCTTCACCGGAAATGGCTCCGGTTTGCCGGAGGGCACGGTCATGTTCTGCGGTACGCAGCCGGCGATCGGCGGCATTGCGGCGGCCGATCGCTTCGAGATGGAACTCGAGGACCCCGTCCTTGGCCGTTCCATGCGTTGCGCCTACGACATCCGGACCCTGCCGCTGGTAAGCTGACCTCACGCGCCTTCCATGGTCTTGAGCGCGTTCAAGATGGCGATGAGCGTGCGGTCGCGCCGCGCCGCAAGCTCGGCGATCGAGCGCCCCGACGCCTCCTCGGCGACGCCATCGATGATCTTGCGCTGCACCGCCGGCGTCATCTCGGGACTGCCGAGATCGTCCCACCAGCTCTGCATCGGCACGAGTAGATGCTTCATGAAATGCTCCATGCCGCCGGTGCCGCCCGCCAGGTGAAAGGTGAGATGCGGCCCGTAGACCGGCCAGCGCAGTCCCGGGCCATAGGTGATGGCGGCGTCGACGTCGGCAACGCTGGCCACGCCCGCGGCGACGAGATGCACCGCCTCGCGCCACAGCGCCGCCTGCAGCCGGTTGGCGACATGGCCGGCCACCTCCCTGCGGATGTGGATGGGATGCTTGCCGATCGCGCGATAGAAGGCGAGGGTCCGCTCGACGGCATCGGCCGAGGTCTGCTTGCCGCCCACCACCTCGACCAGCGGTATGAGATGCGGCGGGTTGAAGGGATGGCCGAGAACACAGCGCTCAGGATGCCGGCAGCGCGATTGCAGGCGGCTGATCAGCAACCCCGACGAGCTCGAGACGATAAGCGTTTCGGGCGGCAGCTCTTGGTCGAGCGCGGCAAGCAGCTCGATCTTGAGATCCTCGCGCTCGGGCCCGTTCTCCTGCACGAATTCGGCGCCCGCAACCGCCTTCCGCGCATCGCGCTCGAAGCGCAGCGCATCGGGCCGCGCGCCCGGAACGACGCCGCCGAGTCGTTGCAGGCTCGGCCAGGCCAGGGAGACGAAGTCGCGCGCTGAGGCCTCGGCACCGGGCGCGGGATCGCTCGCCGTCACCTCGAGGCCGCGCGACAGGAAATAGGCCGCCCAGCTTGCGCCGATCGTGCCGGCGCCGATGACCGCGACTTTGTTCACCGTCATGGCCTCTCCTGAAGGCTTATGAAAAAAGCGCGGCTCGGCCGAAGGCAATCCGGCCCTTCTCACACCGCTTGGAGCGCCTGGTCGAGATCCGCGATCAGATCGGCGGGGTCTTCGAGTCCGACCGAGAGCCGCACCAGTCCGTCATCGATGCCGAGCGCGTCACGCTCCTCGGATTTGAAGCGATGATGCGTCGTGGTGGCGGGGTGGGTGATCAGGCTCTTGCTGTCGCCGAGATTGTTCGAGATCTCGATGAGCTTCAGCGCGTTCTGCAGGCGGAAGGCGCCGGCCTTGCCGCCTGTGACCGAGAGCGCCAGCAAGCTGCCGCCGCCGCTCATCTGCCGACGCGCAAGGCCGTGCTGCGGATGGCTTTCGAGGCCGGGATAGAGCACGCGCATGACCTTGGCCTGGCGTTCAAGGAAAGCCGCGACCTCGGCGGCGGAGCGGCTCATCGCCTCGACGCGCAGCGGCAAGGTCTCGATGCCCTTGAGCAACAGCCAGGCGTTGAATGGGCTCAAGGCAGGACCGGTGTGGCGCAAGAACGGCCGCAGGGTTTCGCGCATGAATTTTTCGCCTCCAAGCACCGCGCCGCCGAGGCTTCGCCCCTGGCCGTCGATATGCTTGGTCGCGGAATAGACGACGATGTCGGCGCCGAGCTGCATGGGACGCTGCAGCAGCGGCGTGGCGAAGACATTGTCGACCACGAACACGCCGCCGGCGCGATGCGTGAGCTCGGCCACCGCGGCGAGATCGACGAGCTCGAGGGTCGGGTTGGCGGGACTCTCGCAGAACACCGCCTTGACGCCCGGTGCCAGCGCCCGCTGCCAGGCGGCGAGATCGGCCCCGTCGACCAGCTCGGTGACGACGCCATAACGGGGCAGGATCTGGGTAATGATGTAGTTGCAAGAATTGAAGAGGGCGCGGGAGGCGACAACCCGGTCCCCGGCCTTGACCTGCGAGGCGAGCGCGGCGAAGACCGCCGCCATGCCGCTGGCGGTGGCGCTGCAACCCTCGGCGCCCTCGAGCAGCCGAAGACGCTCCTCGAACATGGACACGGTGGGATTGGCATAGCGCGAATAGACGAAGCGCGAGCCCTCATGGGCGAAGGCGGACTCCGCCTCCTCCGCCGTCCTGTAGACATAGCCCGAGCTCATATAGATCGCCTCGGCAGTCTCCATGTACTGGCTACGCAGATGGCCGCCGCGTGCCATCATGGTGCGCGGGCGAATGCCTGGGGGAAGCTCGCGAAAGGCGTCGGGCATGGTTCTGCTCCTGCGGTCTCCGGCAAAGTGACACGGAAAAACCCTGGATCCGCGAGGGGCCAGGGTTCCGGGAGGAGCCTCCGACCTTTTAGCGGTTGGTTTTACGTGGCCGCAAGCCGGTCGGCTCAAATCACCACGATATATGGGCGGGGTTACCCCCGGCCGACGCTTCTGTCAAGCCTCCCGCCTAGCGCACGGCGGCGTTGGGACGGCAGACGTTGTACCAGACGCCGAGATGCGCCTCCTTCCATTTGGGGTCGGCGCAGTTCTTCTGCTGCTCGGCGGCTTCGATCTGATCCTGCGCCGGATCGATGGCATTGCCGCCGGCGCAAGCGGACAACAACAACAACACCGCCACGGCTACTCCCATTCTTCGCATTTCATCACCTCTCAACCGGCGATTGCTCCGTTTTCGCGCGGGACGGCAGCCGTTGCCTGCTCAACCTTCTTTACCCCCAGGGGGATGGCAGCGGCAACGACAATCGACTAGCCTGCCCCGCAGGCCGAGAGACGCCGGCGACAGGTGAGGAAGACGAGGGCAAGCATGTCGATTTTCGATATCACCGGCAAGACCGCGGTCATAACCGGATCCTCTAAAGGCATCGGCCGGGCGATCGCCGAACAGTTGGCGTTGTTCGGCGCCAACGTCGTGATATCGAGCCGCAAGGCGCCGGCCTGCGAGGAAGTGGTCGCCAGGATCAAGAAAGCCGGTGGCAAGGCGGTGGCAATTCCGGCTCATATCGGCGACAAGGCGGCGCTTCAGAATCTCGTCGATCAATCCATCGAGGCCTTTGGCCAAATCGACATCCTGGTCTGCAATGCCGCGGTCAACCCCTATTACGGCCCGCTCGCCGGCATCGGGGATGATGCCTTCGACCGCATCATGGACAGCAACATCCGCAGCAACCTCTGGCTCTGCAACTTCGTCATTCCCGCCATGGCGAAGCGCAAGGACGGCGCCGTCATCATCATCTCGAGCATCGGCGGGCTGCGCGGCAGCTCGACGCTCGGCGCCTACGGCATTTCCAAGGCGGCCGACATGCAGCTCGCGCGCAACCTCGCGGTCGAATGGGGCGCGCACAATATCCGCGTCAACGCCATCGCTCCCGGCCTGGTCAAGACCGATTTCGCCCGCGCGCTCTGGGAGAACAAGGAAGTCCTGGCTCAGACCCTGAAGCAATCGCCGCTGGGCATCATTGGCGAGCCGGTGGATATCGCCGGCATGGCCGTCCTACTCGCCTCCTCCGCCGGCCGCTTCATCACTGGCCAGACCTTGGTGATCGACGGCGGCGTGACCATCGCCGGAAGAGGATAGAAGTCGTCAGTCGTCAGTTCTCAGTTCGGCTGCGCCGCCACTGATCACTGAGAACTGATAACTGACAACTTTCTTTTCACGCGATCTCGAACAGCCCCGCCGCGCCCATGCCGCCGCCGATGCACATGGTGACGACGGCGTATTTGGCGCCGCGGCGCTTGCCTTCGATGAGCGCGTGGCCGGTGAGCCTGGCGCCGCTCATCCCATAGGGGTGGCCGACCGAAATGGCGCCGCCATCGACATTGAACTTAGCAGGGTCGATGCCGAGGCGGTCGCGGCAATAGAGCGCCTGGACGGCAAAGGCCTCGTTGAGCTCCCAGATGTCTATATCGCCGATCTTGAGTCCGTGCTGCTTCAGCAGCTTCGGCACCGCGAAGACGGGACCGATGCCCATTTCGTCCGGCTCGCAACCCGCCACCGCCATGCCGCGGTAGATGCCGAGCGGCTCGAGGCCGCGCTTTTCGGCGACCTTCGCATCCATGACGACGCAAGCCGAAGCGCCGTCGGAAAGCTGGCTGGCATTGCCGGCGGTGATGTAGCCGCCTTCCCGCACCGGCTTCAGCGCCGCCAGGCCCTGCGCGGTCGTGTCGGGACGGTTGCCTTCATCCTTGGCGAGGGTGACCTCTTCGGTCCAGGTTTTGGTGCCTTCCTTGTCGGTCATCAGCTTGATCGTCTTCATCGGCACGATCTCGGCATCGAAGCGTCCGGCCTTCTGCGCCGCGGCGGTGCGCTGCTGGCTCAAGAGCGCGAACGCGTCCTGCTGCTCGCGCGTCACCTGATAGCGCTGCGCCACGACGTCGGCGGTCTCGATCATCGTCATGTAGATGTCGGGCTTGTGCTCCAACAGCCACTCGTCGGCGAAGCGGTGCTTGTTCATGTTGTATTGGACGAGGCTGATGGATTCGACGCCGCCCCCCACCGCCACGTCGATGCCGTCGACCATGACGCGCTGGGAGGCGATACTGATCGCCATCAGGCCCGAGCTGCAGAAACGATTGATCGTCTCGCCCGGCACCGTCACCGGCAGGCCGGCGCGCAGCGCCGCGTCGCGCGCGATGTTGTGGCCGGTGGCGCCTTCGGGATTGGCGCAGCCGATAACGACGTCCTCGACCTCGTCGGGCTCGACCTTGGCGCGCTCGACGGCCTTCTGGATGACATGGCCCGTTATGGTGGCGCCATGGGTGTTGTTGAAAGCGCCGCGCACCGCCTTGCCGATGGGCGTCCGCGCCGTCGAGACGATGACCGCTTCTCTCATGGGCCTCTCCTCGTGATTTTAGGGCAGCCTCGCCCACGCTCCCGGCGGTGTCAACCCCTGCGCGCTGGACGCTGCGCACGCTTTGGGGGAAGAATAGCCCGTTGCGCCGCCAGAACAGGATTTCACCGATGCGTCAGTTTGCCGATATCCAGGAATTGAAGACCGCCCTCGGCCAGACAATCGGCGAAAGCGAGTGGATGACGGTCAGCCAGGAAATGATCGACCGGTTTGCCGAGGCGACCGACGACTTTCAATGGATCCATGTCGACCGCGAGCGCGCCAAGGCCTCGCCCTTCGGCGGCACTATCGCCCACGGCTTTCTGACGCTGTCGTTGATCCCGCGCCTCATCGACAAGATCTTCCACGTAGAAAAAGTCGCGGCGCGGCTCAACTATGGCTGCAACAAGGTGCGCTTCATCCAGCCCGTGCCCAGCGGCAGCCGCATCAAGGCCCTCATCCGGCTCGCCGAAATCGAGGAGACGCCGAAGGGCGTGCGCATGACCTCGGAGGCCACCGTGACGCTCGAAGGCTCCAAGCGTCCGGCCTGCGTCGCCGAGCTGGTGGTGGTGCTGATCCCGGCACTCTGACCCCGGCGCTTCGGGCTGCGGCGATCTGTCTCTCGCCCCTCCCGCCCCTCAAGGGTGCGGGCGGGGGCGGCGAACGCTATACTCGGCGCCCTCCCTTTCAGCGAGGCCGCCATGCCCCTGCTCGACGAAACCGCCCGTGGCGTCTACGTCATTTCGGCCACGCCCTTCACCGATGGCGGCGAGATGGACTGGTCCTCGACCGACCGGCTGATGGATTTCTATCTCGGCTGCGGCGTCGATGGCATGACCATTCTCGGCGTCTTCGGCGAGGCACCGAAGCTCTCGACCGCGGAGTCCGAGGCGTTCGCCGCACATTGCCTCAACCGGGTGCGGGGGCGCGTGCCGATCATTGTCGGCGTGAGCAGTCCCGGCCTCAAGCTGCTCGGCGATTTTGCCCGCCGCGTCATGGCTCTCGGCGCGGCCGGCGTCATGGTGGCGCCCGCCAGCGGCCTCAAGACCGATGAGCAAATCCATGGCTACATCGAGGGCGTGGTGAGGGAACTCGGACCCGACATCCCGGTGGTGCTGCAGGATTACCCGCAGCTCACCCAGGTCTTCATGTCGGCGGGGCTGATCAACCGCTGCTTTGCCGATTTTCCCAGCCTGAAGATGTTGAAGCACGAGGAATCGCCGGGACTGCGCAAGCTCGCGGCCGTGCGGGCCGCCGACGCCGAGCGCAAGCGGCGCATCAGCATCCTCGCCGGCAATGGCGGCATCCACCTGCCGCAAGAGCTGGCCCGCGGCGCCGACGGCGCGATGACCGGCTTTGCCTTTCCGGAGATGCTGGTCGAGGTGTGCCGGCGCTTTGCCGCCGGCGACCGGGAGGGCGCCGAGGACGCGTTCGACGCCTATCTGCCGCTGGTGCGGCACGAGCTGCAGCCGGGCATCGGCCTCGCCTTGCGCAAGGAGGTCCTGCGCCGGCGCGGCATTATCGCCAGCGCGCGGGTCCGCGCGCCGGGCCCGGCGCTCGACGCTGCCGACCAGGCCGAGCTGACGCAGCTCCTCCAGCGGCTGGAGCGTGCCGTGGCGCGCCTGCCCGCCGCGCCGCTGCGGCTCGCCGGCGAGTAGATCGCTAAAATACCGGTAAAATCCGCGGCGATAGGGCTCGCTTTAGGTGCGGCGCCGCCCCAGATTTATTGCCATGGGCGATCCTATCTCCATCGCCGTTTCGGGCTTGAATGCGGCCAGCCAGCGGCTTGCCGCGGCTGCGAGCAATATCGCCAACAGCCAGGACACGGCGCCCCTGACGCCCGAGCCCGGGGCGCCGCAGCCCTATCAGCCGATCGATGTCGCGCAAACCGCGACACCCGGCGGCGGAACACAGGCGGTGGAGCAGCCGGTGACGCCGGCGAGCATCCCCTCCTACGATCCCAACTCGCCCTACGCCAACAGCAGCGGCACCGTCGCCGCGCCCAACGTCGATCTGGCCCAGCAGCTCGTCAACGCCAACATCGCCAGCATCTCCTATGACGCCAATCTCAAGGTGATCCGAACGGCGCAGCAGATGCAGGGTTATCTCCTCAACATCTTCTCCTGACGGCGCCGGTCGGACTTATTCCTCCGGCCACAACGCGCTCTCGTGCCAGTGGCCGATAAGCCGCCGTGAAAGCCAGCTCAATACCGCAAAGATGGTGATGCCGGTCGCCGCCAGCAGCAGCAAGGCGGCGAAGAGGCGCGGCATCTCCAGCCTGTAGCCCGCCTCCAGAATGCGCGAGGCGAGGCCGGTATCGGTGCCGCCCGTGCCGGCGACGAATTCCGCCACCACGGCGCCAATGAGGGCGAGGCCGCCGCTGATGCGCGTGCCGGTGAGAAAATAAGGCAGCGCCGTCGGCAAACGCAGATAGCGCAGCGTCTGCCAGCGCGACGCGCCGTAGAGCCGGAAAAGATCGACGAGGTTGCGATCGGCGCTGTTGAGGCCGAGCGTGGTGTTGGCGACGATCGGAAAGAAGGCGACGATCCAGGCGCAGACCAGCAGCGACAAAAACACCTGGTCCTTGAGCCAGATGATGATGAGCGGAGCGATCGCGACGATCGGCGTCACCTGCAAGATCACCGCATAGGGGAAGAGGCTGATCTCCAGCGGGCGCGATTGGGAGAAGAGAATGGCGAGCGCGCCGCCCAGGACCACCGCGGCCGCCAGTGCCGCCAGCGTGATGCGCAAGGTCACCAGCAGCGAACCCAAAAGGCTCGGTCCGTCGCGCCACAGCGTCTCCGCCACCAGCAGCGGGCCGGGCAGCACATAGGTCGGAATCCGCTCGAGCCTGACCAGGACCTCCCAGCCCAGGATAAAAAGCAAGCCCACCGCGAGCGGCGCGACAAACTTGACGAAGCGTCCGTTCATGCCATGGCCTCGCGCAACAGACCGGAGATGCGCCGGCATTGCTCGGTATAGTGCGGCGCCATGCGGAGCGCTTCGTCGCGCGGATAGGGAAGGTCGATCGGGAGGTCCGCCAGCATTCGTCCCGGGCGCGGCGTCATGAGCAGGATCCGGCTCGACAGGAACACGGATTCGAAGACGCTGTGGGTGACGAAGACCACGGTCCAATGATGCCGTTGCCAGAGCCGCAGCAGATCCTCGTTGAGCCTGAAGCGGGTGAATTCATCGAGCGCGGCGAAGGGCTCGTCGAGCAGCAGCAGGAGGGGGTCGGTGACCAGGGCGCGGGCGATCGAGACGCGCATGCGCATGCCGCCCGAGAGCTCGCGCGGATAGGCCTGCTCGAAGCCGGAAAGTCCGAGCGAGGCGAGCGTTTCGGTGATGCGCGCCGCCACCGCTTTGGGCGGCCTTCCGGCGAGCCGCAGCGGCAGGTAGACATTCTGCCAGACGGTGGCCCAGGGCATGAGCGTCGGCTCCTGGAAGACGAAGCCGAGACGCTGCGACAGATCGCCCGCGGCGCGGACCACGCGGCCGGCGGTGGGTGGAACGAGCCCCGCGATGATGCGCAGCAGCGTGCTCTTGCCGCAGCCGGAAGGGCCGAGCAGGCTGACGAAGCTGCCGGCTTTGATCGCGAGATCGATGCCGGCGAGCGCCTCGACGCCGCTGCGGAAGCGCTTCCCTATCCCCTCGAGCGCGATGATGGGCGCGCTGCTCCGGCCTTGCGTCATCGCCCGTCTATTTCTTGAGGGTCATGCCGACGCGCTTGCCGATAAAGCGCAGCGTATAGGCTTGATGAAAGTCCAGCGTCTGGGGATAGAGACCCTGCTTTGCCATGACCTCAAAGAAATTCTCCCAGCGCGCATCGTTCATCGTGCCGATGCCGTTCTTCTCGGCCTCGCCGCTGTCGACGATGCCGTATTGCTTGAGGTGCGCCATGGCATAGGCGAGCAGCGCGTCCGTCATTTCCGGATTGTCCTTCTTGATGAGCGCGTTCGCTGGCGTGGGATCGCCGTAGAGATAGCTGTACCAGCCCTCGATGCTGGCATCGACGAAACGCTGCACCAGATCGGGCTTCTGCTCGACCAGCTTGCGCGAGGTCTGGATGACCGAGGCGTAGCTGGTATAGCCGGCATCGGCGAGAAGGAAGACGAGCGGCTGCTCGCCCTGTTGCTCGACGAGGAAAGGCTCGCTGGTGAGATAGCCCTGCTGCACCGCCTGCTTGTCGACGAGGAAGGGGGCGACGTTGAAGGCATAGGGACGGATCTGGTCGTCGCTGTAGCCGAACTTGGCCTTGAGGAAGAGCCACCAGCCGACGCGGGTGTCGGCGCTGATCATGATCGGCTTGCCCTTGAGCGCGGCGAGAGTGTCATTGCCGACGCCGCGATGGGCGATGAGCACCGAGGGGTCCTTCTGGAACATCGCCGCCACCGCCAGCATGGGGATTTTCTCGTTGACGAAATTGAGCGCGATGAAGGAATTCGGCGCCTCGTTGAAATCGAGCCGACCGGCCGCCAGGAGCTGTGCATGGTTCACCTGCGGTCCGCCCTGGCGCAGCGTCACTTCCAGGCCGTGTTGGCGATAGATCCCCGTGGCGATCGCCTGGTAATAGCCGCCATGCTCCGCCTCGGCCTTCCAATCTGTACCAAAGGTCACCTTGTCCTGGGCCAGCACCGGCGTTATGGACAGAAGGACCATGCACAGCGCAGCCGAATATCGATAGAGCATTTCGTCCCCCGAGCGGTTGTCCGCTCTTCTAGCCTGGATTTCCACGCAGCGGAATTCCCCTAACGCGGGCGGGTTGGTTGGTCATTCGAGGAGTCGCAAAGATTGTCCGCGCCGCCAGGGAACGGCAACCGGTTTGTTAAGAAGGCCGGAGGCGAGGACGAGGAGCGCCATATCGAAGTCGACCTTGAGGCCGACGGCGGAGGAGAGGGCATCGATGTGGAAGAAGCGCACGGCGTCGGCGAGCGCGTTCTCGACGAGCATGCGCTTGGCATAACGAGCGACCAGCCGCCGTGCGGGGGCGCTCCTGTCGTTGGTGAGCAGGATGGTCGGCTGGTCGTGGCCGAGATCCGTGATAAAGAGCTGGCGGAAGGTGCGCCCGTGCAAACTGACTTTCTGCTCGAAGACGCGTGGCGTTTGATATTTGCGCTGCGGCAGGTCGAGATCGATGGTGCGCCAGGCTGAGGCGGGCAGCGCTTGGACTTCGGCGAGGAGCTTGGGCGAGCGGCGGCGCAGCGTCATGAAGGTGATGCCGGCCTTATCGAGGCGGCCGAGCCCTTGATAGGTGATGAGCTTGGAATCGAAGACGAGATGCCGCGGCGGGCGGCCATGGTTGCGGGTCCAGAAGTCGACGAATCGGAACACCTCGTCGGCCTCCTCGCCCTTGCGGATGTCGGCGTTGGAATAGCAGAAGACCGGGGTGTCGGCATCCTGGGCGGCAAAATCCATCGCCTCCAAGATCGCCGAAGACTATCGGCGGTATGGCGTGCCTGCGCCATGAGCGCCATCACCCCGCCGCCGCTTCGGGCACCGACGCCCCGACCGCCCGGCCATCGCAAGCCCGTCGCGGGGATCGTGTCTATCGGTGCTCGTCCGAGCGGCGGCACGTTAACATTCGATGTCGACCACTGACCGAGGGAGCGCGCCGGGGAGGAGAGCATGCAAACGCTGATGACCCTCATGCGCGCTCTGCATTTCGCCTCGCTGCTCTCGCTGGCGGGCAGCCTGGTTTTTGCCGCTTTCGCTGCCGAACCGGCCTTGCGCAAGCACCTTGACGGCGGCGGCATGACCGCGTTCCGCACGCGGCTGTTTCGGTTGATTTGGACGAGCCTGGCGCTGGGCGTGTTTTCCGGGCTGCTGTGGCTGATCATGGAGGCGAGAAGCGTAAGCGGTCGATCGCTGGCAGTGGTATTCTCGGAGAATATTTGCGGGACGGTATTGGATACCACCGATTTCGGAAAGATTTGGGCGGAGCGGGGGTATCTGGCGCTGCTGCTGACTCTGTGCCTGGTCCTTGCCGGCGGGCGACGAGGATCGGCTTCCGCCGCCTTCGGTTTCTGGACGGCACTGGGGCTCGGCGCCGTGGAGCTGGTGATGATTGCCAATGTCGGGCATGCCGCGGCGGAGACCGGCCGGCTGGGCTACCTCTACCTCGGCAGCGACATGGTGCACATGCTGGCCGCCAGCGCCTGGGTCGGCGGCCTCGTGCCGCTGGTGCTCTTCTTTGCCGCGGCACGGCGCAGCGACGGCGGCGCCTGCGCCGCCGCGGCGCGCGAGGTTACAGGGCGCTTCACCCTCATGGGGATGCTCGCCATCGGCGTCATACTGCTCACGGGTATGATCGACACCCTATCCCTGGTCGGCAGCGTCCCCGCCCTTCTCGGCTCCGACTACGGTCATCTGCTGCTGCTCAAGGCGGCACTGTTTTCAATCATGGTGGCGTTTGCCGCGGTCAACCGCCGATGGTCGACATCGTTGCCCGCCGAACTTTCCCGCAGCGCCGCCGCCGGGACGGCATCCCCTCTGCTGCGGCGGTTGCAACGCAATGCCCTGGCGGAGGCCGGGCTTGGCGGTGTGCTTCTCCTGGTGCTGGGCGCGCTTGGCACGACGCAGCCGGCGCTGCATGTCCAGCCGCACTGGCCGCTTCCGTTCAGGCTTAGTCTCGCCACCATCGAAACCGCGCCGCGAGCGCAGATCGAGACGATCATCGCCGGCGCGCTCGCCCTTTGTGGCCTTGCTCTTTTCGGCCATGGCCTGTTTTGGCCACGTCGGCGGACGATACAAACCTTTGGCGGGCTCTTCCTCTTTCTCGCCGTCGTGTGGTGGCCGCTTCGGCTCATGGCGGTGACCGCCTATCCCACCAGTTTCTATCAGTCGCCGGTGCCTTTCACGGCGCCGTCGATCGCGCGCGGCGCGCGGCTTTACGCCGACAACTGCACCGCTTGCCACGGCGCCGGCGGGCGCGGCGACGGGCCGCTTTCGAAAAGCACGGCGGTGGCGCCGGCCGACCTGACGGCCGCGCATATCTTCGCGCACAGCGACGGCGACCTTTTCTGGTGGATCGGCGAGGGCATTCCCGCCGGAGGCATGCCGGGCTTCGCCGCGATCGTCGACGAGCGCGGCCGCTGGGACCTGATCAACTTCATCCACACCCGCGCCTCTGCCCAACCGCTGGCGTTGCTGCCGGAAGTCACGCCTGGTCCGGCACCACCGGCGCCCGATTTCATCTTCGAGCGCGGCGGCAAATGGGCTACGCTGCGACAGACATTTACGAAAACACCGCTTCTGCTGGTCTTCTATCGTCTTCCCGACTCGCTGCCGCGGCTGCGGCGGCTGGCATCGTCAGAAAGCCGCCTCGCTTCCGCCGGCCTCGGCCTTCTCGCGGTGCCGGCCGATGCCGCGGCCGAAGATGCCGAAGACCCGACGGACCTGCCCGATTTTGCCGCCGCCACCGGCGCCGATACGGCAGGCGCCTATGCGCTCTTCGACAACGGATCGGGGCCCTGCGAATTCCTGATCGACCGCGCCGGTTTCCTGCGGGCGCGCTGGATGGCGGAACCCGCCGATACGGCAGCGCTGCTGGCGCAGCTCGATCGTCTGGCGCAGCTACCGCTGCAGGAGCAGCAGCCGCATGTCCATGTCCATGCTCATTGAGCCCGCGACCGCAGCCTCTGCAGCCATTGCACTAAGCCTCCGGCGCGCCGCGCCGCTATGACCGCGTGACGCCTTCGAGCGAAGCGTCCTTCTTGCTCCAGGCATGGACCTGCTTGCATTCCGGGCAGGAGACGCGGTTGAGGCCGATGGGGCGCGCGCTCCACGTCGCCGGATCGGCCGTAAGACCCGTGGGAACGGCGCGGCCCGTCACCGGGCACCGGATCATCACGCGTTGCTGGCCTTGCTCTTTGCTCACCATTGCATCCCCTCAGTGGGTCGCTTGCTTCGCGGCCATCGGATTTTCGGCCCCGCCCCGGCAATCCCGCTGCCGTCCCCAATCGGCCCCCAATCGGCCGCGGCAAGCGATCCTCGGCCGCAAGCCATTGCCGTCGCCTTCACCCGAAGGGATCCTAGAAAGGCAGGGTGAAGAAAGTGCTACGGCGCATCGACCGGCCCGGCGGTCCGCCGGCGTCTCCGCCGCCGATATCCGCGATCCTCATCGGCCGGCGCGTTAATACCCATTTAATCCCTTCTTGGCATGGTTAACGATCAATGCACTTGCTCGGCCGGCCCATGTCTTGCTTCAATCGCAACGCAAGAGTAACATTTCGATGAATTATAGCGCTCTTTCCGATATTTTCTATAATTTAGGATGGGGATCGGTTGGCTTCATGACACACTTTGACGGGGCACGAGGTTGATGCGCGCCGGCCATGCCTGGGAGCAAACGCTGCCCGGCCTATCGGCCGCCGCAGGGAGATGGGCCGGTGCGGCAAGACCGCCTCGCCTTTGAACGCTCGCTCGCCGCTCGCCTGGTGGCGAGCGGCAAGCTCGACGAAGTCGCAGCCGAGCGGGCGCTGAATCTGCGCGCCGAGAGCCAGGAGCGGCTCGAGCAGATCCTCACCAAGCTCGGCCTCGTCCAGGAGAAGGACGTGGTCGAGGCCATCTCCCGCGAGCTCGGCCTGCCGCTGGTCGCCCCCGGGGATTATCCCGACGCGCCGGTGCTGGAAGGCGCCAGCCCGAAATTCCTGCGCCAGGCCCGGGTTCTGCCGCTGCTCGACGCGCCCGAGCGACTCGTCCTCGCCGTCGCCGATCCGCTCGACGATTATGCCGTGCGCTCGCTGGGACTACTGGCCGGCAAACCGGTCGAGATCCGTGTCGCCGCGCCGTCCGACGTCGAGCTCGCCTATGAACGCCTCTATGAAAGCGGCAAGAGCTCGATCGGCCAGATCGTCGACGAGATCGACGAGGTCGAGGAGGGCGGCGCCGACGAGGATATCAGCCGGCTGCGCGATCTCGCCAGCGAGGCGCCGGTGGTGCGCCTCGTCAACCTGCTGATTGCGCGCGCCGTCGAGAGCCGCGCCTCCGACATCCATATCGAGCCCTTTCACAACCGGCTCGCCATCCGCTATCGCGTCGACGGCGTGCTGCGCGACGGGCCGGCGCCGCCGGCCCGGCTGCGCGCCGCCATCGTCTCGCGCATCAAGATCATGGCGAAGCTCAACATCGCCGAACGCCGCCTGCCGCAGGACGGGCGCATCCGCGTGGCGATCCGCGGCCGCGACTACGATCTGCGCGTCGCCACCGTGCCGACGCTGCATGGCGAGCGCGTCACCATGCGCGTTCTCGACCGCGCCAGCCTGGTGGAGGACTTCGCCGCGCTCGGCTTCGCCGCCGACACGCAGCAGCGCTTTCTCGGCCTGCTCGATCAGCCGCAAGGCATCCTGCTGGTCACCGGGCCCACGGGCAGCGGCAAGACGACGACGCTCTACACCAGCCTGCTGCGCCTCAACACGCCGGAGAAGAACATCTTCACCGTCGAGGATCCGATCGAGTACCAGCTCGAGGGCGTCAACCAGGTCCAGGTCAAGCCGCAGATCAATCTCACCTTCGCCGAGATCCTGCGCACGCTGCTGCGGCACAATCCCGACATCATCATGATCGGCGAGATGCGCGATTTCGAGACGGCGCAGATCGCCATCCAGGCGGCGCTGACCGGCCATCTCGTGCTCTCGACCTTGCACACCAACGACGCGGCCAGCTCGATCAACCGGCTGCTCGACATGAAAATCGACGATTATCTCGTGACCTCGACGGTGAACGGCGTCACCGCCCAGCGCCTGGTGCGCCGGCTCTGCCCGTCCTGCCGCCGGAAGCGGCGGGTGCTGCCGGAATTTGTCGCGCGCATGGGCCTGGCGGAGGTGCTCAACGGCCGCGAGCCGACGCTCTACGACGCCGTCGGCTGCGAGCTCTGCCACGGCAGCGGCTATCGCGGCCAGGTCGCCGTGATCGAGGTCCTGGCGCTGTCCGATGCGATCCGGCGGCTCGTCCTCAGCCACGCCGAGACGCGCGAGATTCATCGCGTCGCCGTCGCCGAGGGCATGCGCACGATGTACCATGACGGGCTACTCAAGGCGCTCGACGGCACCACCACCATCGAGGAGGTGCTGCGCGTGACTCGGGACGTCTAGCATGCCGCAATTCCGCTACGTCGCCGTCGCCGCCTCGGCCGAGAGAGTGGAAGGCCGCATGGAGGCCGCCGACAAATCCGCCGTCGTCCATCGCCTGCATGCCTCGGGCCACGTGCCCATCCGCGTCGACGAGGTGGGGCCGGGCTCTCTCGCCGGGCTCGACGTCGCGGAGCTGCTGGGCATCCGCCGTGTCTCGGCGCGGAGCCTGGCGCTGATCACCGGCCAGCTTGCGACGCTGCTGCGCGCCGGCCTCCCGCTCGACGAGGCGCTGGTCATCCTCGAGGAGCTGGTCGACCGCGCCGGCGAGAAGCACTGCCTGCGGCGGCTACTGGAGCGGATCCGCGGCGGCGCCAGCCTCGCCGACGCCATGGCGGCGCAGACCGGCGTGTTTCCCGATTTCTATGTCAGCATGGTCCGCGCCGGCGAGGCCGGCGCCAGCCTCGAGGCGGTGCTCGGCCGGCTCGCCGAATTCCTCGAGCGCGCCGAGGCGTCGAAGGCGCATATCAAATCGGCGCTCGCCTATCCCGCGATCGTGGCGCTGGTCTGCTGCGTCTCGATCGGCATCCTCTTCGCCTTCGTCGTGCCGCGCTTCCGGCCGCTGTTCGAGCAGGCGGGCGCGGCGCTGCCGCCTTCGGCGCGGGCGTTGCTCGCGGTGGCCGATTTCCTGCAGAGCTTCTGGTGGCTTTGCCTGCTGCTGCCGGCGCTCGCCGCCTTCGTGATCTACCGCCAGTTCAAGAGCCCGGCGAGCCGGCGGCGCTGGGAGGGGCTGCTGCTGCGCGCGCCGCTGATCGGCCCGCTGATCCGCAAGGCCGAGGTCGCGCGCTTCGGCCGCACGCTGGGAACGCTGCTCAAGAACGGCGTGTCGCTGCTGAGCGCGCTGGCGCTCACCCGCGAGACCATCCGCAACCGCGTCTTCGTCGACGCGCTGGGCGGCGTCATCGAGCAGGTGAAGACCGGCAAGGGCCTCGCCGAGCCGCTGGCGCAGACCAAGGTGTTCCCGCGGCTCGCCGTCCATCTCGTGCGCGTCGGCGAGGAGAGCGGCCACCAGGAGGACATGCTGCTGAAGCTCGCCGACATCTTCGAGACGGAGATGAGCCGCAGCATCGACCGCCTGCTGGTGCTGCTCGGCCCGGCGCTCACCGTCGTGCTGGGGACCATCGTCGCGTCGGTGATCGGCACGATCCTGACGGCGGTGCTCAGCGTCTACGATTTGGCCATGTAAGGAGGAAACGCGGTGAGGCTGATCGCAGGCAAGGGCGCCCGCCCGACGCGCCGATTGGCGCGCCGGCTCGAGCGCGGTTTCACGCTGGTGGAGCTGCTGGTGGTGTTGGCCATCCTGGCGCTGCTGGTGGCGATAACCACCCCGCAGGTGCTGAAATATCTCGCCCGCGCCAAGGTCGACACGGCGCGCATCGAGATCAAGAACCTGGCGACGGCGCTCGACCTCTTCCTGATCGATGTCGGCCGCTATCCGACCCAGCAGGAGGGGTTGCAGGCGCTGGTGGCGAATCCGGGCGCGCTGGAGCGCTGGCATGGTCCCTACGTCAAGGCGACGAGCGTGCCGCTCGATCCCTGGGGGCATTCCTACCAGTACCGCATTCCCGGCCAGCAGGCGGATTTCGACCTCTACACGCTCGGCCCCGACGGCAACGCCGTCGGCCCCGCATCGAATTGAGCGCGCCGCCGGCAGGTGAAGGGAGATGACCAAGGGATTCTCGCTGCTTGAGCTCACCGTGGCGCTGGCCATCGCCGCGCTGGTTCTCGTCATGGTGGTGCCGAGCAGCAGCCGTCGCTACGGCGCGGTCGAGCTGCAGGGCAGCGCCCGCGACGTCGCCGCGGCGCTCCGGCTGACCCGCAGCCGCGCCATCACCGCCAACCGCGAGGCGGAGTTCGCGCTCGACGTGGCCAAGGCCGTCTATCGCCCCGCCGGCGCCGGCGCGCCGGTGTCGCTGCCGCGCGGCGTCCGCGTCGCGCTCTTCACCGCCGATGACGAGCTGCTGTCCGGCACCGCCGGCGCCATCCGCTTCTTTCCCGATGGCAGCTCCAGCGGCGGCGGCGTCGCGCTCAGCCGCGACGGCGTGCGCTACGACGTGCTGGTCGACTGGCTCACCGGCGGCGTGTCGGTCCATGAGCGGCCGTGAGCCGACGGGCGCCGGCCCGGACTCCGGCTTTACCCTGATCGAGATCCTCGTGGCCTTCGTCATCGCCGCGCTGCTGCTCGGCGCGCTCTACCAGATCTTCTCGACCGGTGCGCGCGCCGGGCAGGGCGCCGTGACCTATGCCGACGCGGTGCTGCTCGCCGAATCCAGCCTCGACGCGCTCGCCGCCGCGCCGATCGGCCCGGGCGAGACCGAGGATCTCATCGGCGGCTATCGCCGCTCCACCAGCGTGCGCGTGCGCGACGCGCTCGCGCCCGAGGCGGCGCAGCTCGAGCTCATTCCCTACGAGATCGAGGTGCGTATCGCCTGGCGCGAGGGGCGGCGCGAGCGTGCCGTCGCGTTGTCGACGTTGCGGCTGGCGCCGCTCGCGGGTTACCGATGACCGCTTCGCAGCGCGGCTTCACCTTGCTCGAGCTGCTGATTTCGATCGTGCTGCTGGCGCTGCTGACCACCATGCTGTTCGGCGGGTTGCAGCTCGGCACCCGCCAGCTCGACCGCCAGACGGACCGCGTCGAGCGTGCCGCGCGCCTGTCGCTGGCGCAGGGTTTCCTGCGCCGCCAGCTCGCCGATGCGCGGCCCCTGGCCGACCCGGCGCAGGCGGCAGGAATCGTCGCCTTTACCGGCGAGCGCGACAGCCTGCGCTTCTTCAATCCGACGCCGGCGAGCGCCGCTTCCGGCGGGTTGGAGAGCCTCTCGGTCGAGTTCGTCGAGGGCCACGGCCGCAGCGCGGGCGCGCTGCTGCTGCGCCGGCGCAGCGACGAGGCCGGCGCCGCCGCCCACGACTCGGTGCTGCTCGACCAGGTCCGGCAAGCCGAGTTCGCTTATTTCGGCGTCACCGCGCCGGGCGAGACGGCAGCCTGGCATGCGAGTTGGCGCGACATGGCCTATCTGCCGTCGCTCGTCCGGCTGTCGGTGGTGTTCTCCGACGGCGCGGTCATGCCGGAAATGATCGTCGCGCTGCGGCTCTCGCCCGGCGCCGCTGGTCAATGGGCAGCATCAGGTGCTCAATAGCGGAGGGCGAAGCGTGGCGGGAGGACTGCATGAGGGCGCCGGGATGGCCGATGGCGCGGCGCCGATGCGCCGGCGGAGCGTGAGGTGACGGAGATCGCGGTGCGGCTGCTGCGCCTGGTGCGCGCCTTTCTCGCCTGGTGGTGGGGCGAGCTGACGGCGCTGGTGCCGGAGCGGCTGCGGCGCCGGCTCGCGCCGGCGATGGACATGCTCGTGCTGTTGCTCGGCGACGGCGAGGCCATGCTCCGCCGCGAAGCCGGCGGCGCCACGCAGCTTCTGGGGCGCATCGATTTGCGCGAGGCGGCCGCGCCGCAACGCCGGCTCGCCGAGATCCTGCGCGAGCGCGGGCTGGCGCACGCCGTCGCCCGCAGCGAAATCGGCGTCTGCCTGCGGCTGCCTGCCAACCGCGCGGTGCGCAGCACGGTCGAGTTGCCGCTCGCGGCAGTGGAGAATCTCGACGAGGTAATCGCCTTCGAGCTCGATCGCCACACGCCGTTCAATGCCCAGCAGGCCTGTTTCGCCTACCGCCTGCTCGAGCGCGATATGGCGGCCCAGCGCCTGCGGCTCGATCTCACCGTCATGCCGCGCGCCACCATTGATGCCGCTCTGGCGGTTGCCCGCCGGCTCCAGCTCGAGCCGGATCGCCTCGACATCGCCGATGCCGGCGGTGGCAGTGCCTCGGGCAATCTATTGCCCGCCGGCGCGCTGCTCCCTGGCCAGCGCCGCGCCGATCTCGTCACCTATGGCCTTGCCGCCGTGGTCGCGGCCCTGGCAATCGTCGCCCTCTGGCTGCCGCTCCACGCCGAGCGGCACCTCGCGGAGCGGCTGGAGCAGGAATTCGCCGCGACGGCCGACACCGCCAAGGCCGCAGCCAAGCTGCGCGGCGAGATCGACGACATCCGCAAGGATGCGCGCTTCCTGATCGACCGCAAGGAGCAGACGGCGAGCATCTCCAAGCTGCTGCTGGAATCGACGCGGCTGCTGCCGGACGATACCTGGCTCTCGGAATGGCAGCTCTCGGGCAACGAGATCCAGCTCACCGGCTTCACCCGCTCGGCCTCGGCGCTGGTCGAGCTGCTCGAGCGGTCGCGGGTCTTTCGCCGCACCACCTTCCGCTCGCCGGTAATGCCCGACGCCAAGACCGGACGCGAGCGGTTCAGCCTCGCGGCACAGCTCGTGGGGGAGGAGAAGCCGTGAACCGCCGGCTCTCGCCCCGGCTCAGCCGAGCGCTGGCGCTGATGCTGCTGGCGGCGCTGGCTTGGCTCGCCTATTCCTGGCTGATCCAGCCGGTGCTCGACGATTACGCCGAGGCCCGCGCCGAAGTGGCGCGGCTTGCCCCGGCCGTGGCGCGCGCCAGTCGTGGCGACGGCGATCTCGGCGCGCTCACCGCCGAGCTGGCGCGGCTGAAGCAGAACCGGCCGCAGACCGAGGGGTTCCTCGGCAGTGCCAATGAGTCGCTGGCGGCGGCGGAGCTGCAGGGCCGGCTCAATTCCTCGGTCGCTGCCGCGCGGGGCGAGCTGCGCAGCGCGCAGATCCTGCCGACGCGCGACGAGGGCGCCTTCCGGCGGGTCACCATCCGCGGCCAGATCGCGGTCACCATCGCGCAGCTTCAGCGCATCCTCTATGACCTCGAGGCCGGCTCGCCCTTCCTCTTCCTCGACAATGTCGACATCCGGACGCGCCAGGCGTCGCCGGCGCGCGGGCACGCCGACGACGAATCGCTGCTCGAGGTGCGTTTCGATCTTTACGGCTATATGCGGAGGGCGATGTGACCGGCAGGCGCAGACGCCATCGCCGCGCTCCCTTGATACTGGCGGCGCTCGCCGTCGCTCTCGGCTTGCTGATCTATCTCGAATCGCGGCCGCCGGCGATCGAATTGCCGGGGGGTGCTGCGGGCGGAGCGGATCGCCGGCCGGGCGCCCCCGGGCCCGACGCGGCGGGCTTTGCCATGCCGCCGCTGCGCTCTTTCGCCGAGGTGCTGGCGCGACCCTTGTTTTCGCCGACACGGCGCCCGGCGCCTGATGCGCAGGCGGCGAGCGAGGCGCAATCCTCTGGCCTCACCCTCGTCGGCATCGTCATCTCGCCAAGCGAGCATCACGCCTTGATCGAGCACGGGCAGCCGCCGCGCCTCGAGCGCGTCGTCGAAGGGCAGCAGCTCGACGGCTGGACGGTCGAGGCGATCCTGCCCGACGCCGTCACCTTCCGCCGTGCCGATCAGAGCCTGGAACTGAAGGCGAAGGACGCTCCGCCTCCGCCTCAGGCACCGCAGCGCCGTCCGCCGTGAGAGGCGGATTTGTCACGATAGATAGAATGTACAAATTTATCACTTTCAATAATAGTGTTTCGCTTCCGCCGAAGGCGGCACGGCCGTGCCATTCGAGGGCACTGTCTCGGTTTGAAATCTTGGTCTGATATTCGTCCGTGATCCCGACGATAGCGGCCCTTTCCCACAAGCGCGTCTCGATGCCGGCCGCCATGGCCGGAGACTTCTGCCCCTCCGGCCTCTTGGGCATCTTTCGCGCTCCTGCCCGCCACAACAGCAAGGCGTAAACGGTTTTCGCCCCTGCTGGGCAGGTATCATGGAGGAAACGCCGCCGCAGCGCCGAGGCTGCGACTCGCCGCGTCCTATGTGTGAATGGTTGCATGGATATTAACTACCGGGCAACGTCTTCCGGGCAATTTCGAGTTCGTTTCAATCTGAGACCGGGCCCTTTCAAGGGACGCCTCGACTCGGGATGAGGTACAGTGCTTCGATGCGTCGGTACTGGGAAGGGGCATGATCGTCGCGACAGCAAGGACATCCGCTCATCGCCGGCAAGGAAAGCGCCGATGGCCCGCTCTCCTCGCCGCGACGCTGATGCTGGCGTGCTGCAGCGACGTCACGCAACAGGATCGAGGCACCGCCGAGGCGCCTGCGGCGGCAGCGGCACCGGCAGCGCCGCCCCCCGCCGCCGCGCCGCCGCCGGCGGCGCCGACGCCGGCCGCCACCGCTCTCGCGCCGCCGGCCGCCGCCGCCGAGATGTTCCCGGGCACCGGCGTCTTCCTCCAGCCGACGAAGGCGCCTGCGGCACCGGCCAGCGCCGGGGCCGAGGGCGGCGTCAGCTTCAACTTCGTCAATGCCGATGTCCGCGAGGTCGTGCGCGAGATCCTCGGCGGACAGCTTCATCTCGCCTATGTCGTCGACCCCAAGCTGCAGGCAACGATCACCGTGCAGACCGGAGCGCCGCTGCCGCGCGAGGCGGTGCTGCCGGCGCTGGAGAACGTGCTGCAGGCGAACGGCGTGGCGCTGGTGCAGCGCGACGGCATCTACCGCGTGCTGCCGATCGATCAGGCGGCCAAGGCGAGCATCGGCGCGCAATCGCTGCAGGATCAGCCCGGCTACGGCATGCGCCTCATACCGCTGCGCTATGCCGCCGCGAGCGACCTCAAGACCGTGCTCGAGCCGTTTCTGCCCCCCGGCGGCGTGCTGCAGGCGGATCCTGCGCGCAACCTGCTGATCGTCACCGGTTCCTCCGGCGCGCTCGACGGCTTTACCGATCTGGTGCGCCAGTTCGACGTCAATTGGATGGCCGGAACCTCTTTCGCGCTCTATCGCCTGCGCGTCGGCTCGGCCAAGGATATCGCCCAGGAGCTCGAGACAATCTTCGGCGAGGGCGGCAGCGCGCCGGTGGCGGGGCTGGTGCGCATCCTGCCGATTGAGCGCCTCAACGCCATCCTGGTGATCTCGCCGCAACGCGCCTATCTCGGCGAGGTCAAGCGCTGGGTCGATCGGCTTGATCTCGGCGACGACCAGACCACGCCGCGGCTCTTCGAGTACCGCGTCCAGAACAGCCGCGCCGCCGATCTTGCGGCGGTGCTGACGCAGCTTTTCTCCGCCGGCTCGGTCAAGACGGTGGAAGCCCAGGTCGCGCCCGGCTCGAAGGTGGCGGCGCTGATGTCGCAGCAGGGCACGAACATGGCGCAGGCGGGAGCGACGCCGGGCTCGACCGCGCCGGGAGCGTCCGGCGTCGTCACCGGCGCGCCGGCGTCCGCCGGCGCCGGCGCCGGCGCGGCGGCGCCGAGCCTGCTGCAGCCGGCGGCGCAGCGCCCGACCTCCGGCCAGCAGGCGGCGCTGGCGGCAAGCGGGATCGGCGCTCCCGGCCCGAGCCCGGGCGAGCTCGCCTTGCCCGCAGTGCGCATCGTCGCCGACGAGAAGAACAACGCGCTCATCATCTTCGCCCGGCCGCGCGACTACCGCATGATCGAGGACACGATCAAGCGGCTCGACGTCGTACCGCTGCAGGTGCTGATCGAGGCGACGATCGCCGAGGTGACGCTCAACGACAATCTGCAATACGGGCTGCAATGGTACTTCAGCCACGCCTCGAACAGCATTCAGCTCCTCAACAACAACAACAGCACCGGCGGCACCGCGACCGGCACGGCGGCCGACGTCGTGCCGCAATTCTCCGGGCTCTCCGGCTTCAACTATCTCGTCGGCGGCGGCCAGGCGAAAGCCGTGCTGAGCGCGCTGTCGCAACTCACCACCGTCACCGTCGTCTCGGCGCCGCAGCTCCTCGTGCTCGACCATCAGACCGCGGCGCTGCAGGTCGGCGATCAGGTGCCGATCATCTCGCAGTCGGCGCAGAGCGTCGTCACCTCCGGCGCGCCGATCGTGAACAGCGTCGAGTACCTCAACACCGGCGTCATCCTGCAGGTGACGCCGCGCGTCAATACCAGCGGGCAGATCAACCTCGACATCGACCAATCGGTGAGCGACGTCTCCACCACCACCACTTCGACGATCGACTCGCCGACCATCACCCAGCGCCGCATCGTCACCTCGGTCATCGTGCTCGACGGCGAGACGATCGCGCTGGGCGGGCTGATCATCGACAACAAGAACACCAGCAAGAGCGGCATCCCCGTGCTCTCCAACATTCCCGTGGTCGGCACGCTCTTCGGCACCACCAGCAAGAGCACCGCCCGCACCGAGCTTCTCGTCCTGCTGTCGCCGCGTATCGTCCGCAGCGCCGCCGAGGCGCACTCGATGACCGAGGACCTGCGCAATCGCATGCGCGCGGTGAAGCCGCTTGAGCTCAAGACGCAATAGCGCGCCGCGTCGCGCCGGCGGCGAGCGGGGAGTGGCGCTCATCCTGGTGCTGTGGGTGCTGGCGCTGCTGGCGCTGCTCGCCATGGGCTTTGCCGGCTCGGCGCGTACCGAGCTGCAGATCGCGCGCAACCAGTATGAAGCGGCGCAGGCCCGCGCCATCGCCGATGCCGGCGTCAGCTTCGGCATTCTCGGCATGCTCGATCCTTCGGCGCAGACGCAGTGGAGCGCCGACGGGCGGGAATACCCCGTCGATTACGGCACGGGGACGTTGCGCGTAAGCGTCCAGGACGAGGCCGGCAAGATCAACCTCAACCTGGCGGCGCCGGAGCTGCTGGCGGGGCTGCTGCGGACACTGGGGGTCGCGGACGCGGCAGCCCAGCAGATCGTCGACGGCATCCTCCAGCGCCGCCGAGAGGCGGCCGATACCGCCGGCGCCGCGCGCGGCGCCTTCCGCGACGTGGCGGAGCTGCGGCTTGTGCCGGGGATGACGCGGCCGCTCTATCAAGCGATGGCGCCGTTGGTCACGGTCTACACCCTCGGCGACCGGATCGACCCGCTCACCGCGCCCGCCGAGGTGCTGCGCAGTCTGCCGGGCGTCTTTCCGCAGCAGGTCGACGCCTATCTCGCGGCGCGCGCGCAGGCCGGACCGCAGCCGACGGCGCTGCCGCCGCTCGCCGGCGTCGATCGCTTCATCGCCCGTTCCGCCGTGCAGATCGTCACCATCCGCGCCGAGGGCGAGACGACGAGCGGTGCCGTCTTCGTGCGCGAGGCGGCGGTGGCGATGACGGGATCCCCGCCCTACCGTTTCCTGTCCTGGCGCCAAGGCGAGCGCCCGTAAAGCATCACCGTCCGCCGCGGGGCGACGGTGGATTGGCGCGGCCAAAGAGCCTTTCAGAGGCCCTGGACAAGATTTTTAACCATACTGCCGGCAAGATCGACGGCGTCGCGGCGGTCCGAAACAGGCGCCAGCTCCTCGATGAGCGCCGCGACGCTCCGAAGGGATGAACGCGCCGCATGATGACGCTGCTATTGCGGCCTGGAGTAAAGTGGTACAACTGCGCCGCTTAGAGGAAAAATCGCGCGCCCTTTGAATCGACGAGCCGATTCGTTAACGTCGACAAATATTCGGATTTCGCGGCCGCGGCGCCCGATTTCTCTTGACGCTCGAAGGTCATCAAATGGTAAAATTCTTCAAATACATTCGCGCCTGAGTACTTCGCGACAAGGGGACGTTGTCATGAAAACTCATCTTTGTTCACGCGGCTGCGTCATTGGCTTCGCGGTCGCCGGCGTGGTCGGCTTGATTGCGCCTCAAGCCGCGCCGCCCGCGCCCTTCGGGACATCGCACGCCAGGCACGCGCCGATCGGCGTTCACCGCAACGACGACGGCAGCTTGAAACTCGGCCCTCGCAATCAGGCGATTGAGACGTCGAACTGGTCGGGCTACGCGGCCGCATACTTCTCGACGAGCGATTACTACACCGCTGCGACGGCGACCTGGACGGTCCCCAAGGTTACGTATGTGACGCCGCCTGAGGTTTGCCGCACCGTCACGTCCTTCTTCGGAGGCACGCGGCAAGTCTGCACCCAGTCGCACCCCTCAGCCGAATATTCCTCGTCTTGGGTCGGGATCGGCGGATATTGCGAGAATTCCGGCTGCACCAGCGTCGACAACACGCTGATCCAGCTCGGCACCGAGCAAGACGTTTCCTCGCGCGGCACGACGCAATATTACGCCTGGATCGAGACGCTGCCGGAAAGTGAATCCGAGCTTTCGCCGACGACCTACCCGGTGAAGCCGGGCGACACCATCACCGCCTCCTTGTTATGCACAGCCAATTGCACCTCCGGCCAGACCCAGACGTGGACTCTCGAGATGACCTCGTCGGAGGGCTGGACCTATAAGAACACCACTGTCAGCTATGCCTCGACGCTGCTTTCGGCAGAGTGGATTCAGGAAGCGCCGTCATCGTCTGCCGGCGTCCTGCCCTTGGCAGACTACGGAACCGCAAGCTTCAACGCCACTGCCGATGGGTTATCTCCGCCCCCCGCGGGCACTCTGGAACAGGCCGGCGTCTCGAACGGGATATTGATGGTCAACCCCTACGGAGAGACCTCGAATCCATCGGCGCTCGTGTCATCCGAGTTCAACACCTGCTGGGGCAATAATCCGAACAGCATCGCGTCCTGCGCCGCGCCCTGAGGTTCTGCGCCTATCGGCGGGCCGCTCGTTTATGGGGGCGGCCCGCCTCTCGACCGCAACACTGATCCGGGTGGGGGCGATGGCGACATGGCCGACCGCCCTGCCGTTTTCCGTTTCGTGCGGCAGCAAATCGCGCGTTGACGGCCCTGGTGCGAGCGAGGTCTTGATTCGACCCGGCAATATTTGACCGCGGCAAGGTTGGCCGGGCAAAACCTGCCGCGGGTATGCCCGGTTTGCGCGACGGCGCAAGGGATTCCGCAGCGCGACCCGTGGCATGAAGATTGCGATCCGAGAAACCGAGACACGACCGCCTTCTCGGAGACGCAGGACATGCAAATCGCCGGCCAGCAATACCCGTGGATGTGGCAATTCAACGGTCCCGGCGGTACGACTTCCTCCGGGCAGGCGTCGCAGGGCAGCGGCAGCGCCGGCTCCCCGTCGGATTGCACTGGGGCGTCGGCGGCCGACGGCGGCGTCCAGCAATTCGAGGCAATGATCCAGGCGATGATCCAGCAGCTTCAGTCGGGCGCCGGCGCTAACGCCGGCAGCTCCGGCGCTGCATCGACCTCCTCATCGACCGACGCGACGGGCACGACGTCCACGGGGGATGCGCAGACCACGGCAAGCGCCGGTGCGACCTCCACCAGCGCCGATGCGAGCGCGGGCTCGACCGATCAGGTCGGCGGCCACTATCACCACCACCATCATCATCACTGGAATGGTGCAGACGGCCAGGACCAGACCCTCTCTTCCTCGGATCTGACGACGCTGCAGAACGACGCCAACAGCCTCGTGAGCGCCCTGTTCGGCGTGCTCCAATCCTCCAACGGCACGGCGAGCGCGGCGACCGCGGCGACGGCTACGGACGCGGCGTCGGGTGCCACGGCGACGACCGCATCGACCGGCACGGGCACAGCCGGCGCGTCGACCAGCTCGTCCACGACGGATACGTCCGGCGCGGCGCCGTGGCAGACCATCGCCGCCACCTTCGCGCAAGACCTGCTGAACGCGGCGCAGGCCTATGCGGCACAGAACAACAATGCCACGGCGGCCAACCTCAACCCGGCGGCAAGCGCCGTCGCGTGATAGCGGACGGGACCGGGACGGCGGCGCTTCGTCAGCGTGAAAGCGGCGCGGCTCGCCGATTTTCGTCGAGGCGCGCCTTTCTCGTCGCCGACCATGGCGGCCGCCGCCGCTCGCGGGCGAGGCAGAGGCCACCGACCACGAGCATCGAGATCACCAGCAAGATGAATGCGCCGAGCACGACCCAATACATGCGCGCCCCCTCCCGCGGAGGGCCAGGGAGAGGCTAAGGCGCACCGATTACCAAGGGGTTACGGCGGCGGCCGACCCGCGGAAGGGGCGGCAGCCAGGCGCGGGAGGGGCCATGGGCCACCGCGCGCGGTCCGGCTCGGTCACTCCTCGGCGCGCGCGGTGCACCAGACCCGCATCGTGTACGATCTTGCGCGAGCCGCGATATCAGCCGTCTTCACTTCCGAGGCGACCAAGGCGGTCGAATAGCTGACCGCGTTCTTGTCCAAAAAGTCCTTGAGGACACGCGTCTTGAGGGCGAAGTTTATGTCTTCCGGGACGCTAGCGGTGATCTCGGCGATTTTGATCGCGTCGAGCTTTTCGCTTATCACGCCCGCCAAATTGCCGCTGGTGTCGAGCAACGGTCCGCCACTGTTGCCGGGTTGAACCGGGGCGCTGATCTGCATGTAGCGGCTGTCGTTACCGATGCCGTCGAGCGAACCGACGGTGCCCGTCATGACGGTGTAGTCGGTGGTAAGAATTCCGTATAAGGCGTAGCCAATGGCGATTATGCCGTCGCCGGGATGTATTGCGGCACCTCGAAGCGCCACGGCGTCGTTGAGCCTGCCCGGCGCGATCAGCAGCGCCAGGTCGTCTGCCGCATCGGTCGCAACGATCCGCAGCTTCATTTCGCTCTCGCCCGGAAGGTCGCCATGCACGTCACCGACACAGGCGCTGATGACGTGATTGTTGGTGACGATGTGGCCTGCGGGCGAAACAACAAAGCCGGTGCCGGATGAATCGACGGTCTTTTGCGATAGCGGCGGCGGCGCGGGGGGAAGCGGGGAAACCGCGACGGCAGGTCGCGTCGTGGGCGGGGGGTGCGTCGCAGGCCGGGGGGACGGAAGAACCAGTCCGGCTTTGCGAATCCGTTCGTCCAATTCGGCGTAATAGGCTGCCGCCGCCCGGTCCTTTCCTTCAAGCCTCATCTTGGAATCGATGTCGGCGGCGGTTCGGGCTTGATCCGCATAGTAGGGATCGGAGAACCAGGGGTTTCGCGCGAGCCAATTTTGCAGCTCCGGATTATCCTGCGCGTCGGTTCCCAACCTGGCCTGGTAGGTCGCCGCGCAACGCCGCGCCATTTCGAGGGCGCTGAACGTATCCGTAAGGTTGTACGACATCGCCTCCGCCGACAGGGACACCGTCATCACATATCCGTGCTGGAGATGACCAAAGATCGGGTCGCCCGGCGCGAACGTGACCTTGACGGCTGTTGGCAGATACGCGATGCCAACGACGTGGACCGCGTATCTTTGGTCGATGGTGATGTCGCCGGCGATTTCCTGGCCGACAGTGAAGGTCGAGCTCGGGCGGGAAAACCCGATGGTCACCGAGAAGTTCGGATTCACCGCAAGCAAAAGCGTCGTTCCATCGGTATAGCTCGATTGGACCACGCAGTGGGAGAACCCGCCGCTCTTGTCGTCGGTATATCCGGCGCCGTTCCACTTGTTGAAGCTGAACTGACTGCGCGGAATCATCGCCGCGGCGGCGAGCGACGGTCCGATCGTCATCGCCGCAACGACCATCAGGATGAAGACGGCCAACCTGTCCACGCCTGGCTCCGGGTTTCCTCCGTCCGATGCTATTCGATCAAGGCGGTCGAGCGAAATGTCTGCGTCGGGCAGCCGGCGGCTGGATTGGGCTGCGCAAGCGGGGGCTCGACGAACGCGACGGGGGAGAGCTTTGACCGGCGCCCTGCAAGCCGCCCGTGGCGAGCGGCATAGGCTATCCACGCGCTGCCGGCGCCTTTCCAAAAGGGCGCCCGTCCCTCCACGGCCACCTCTAAGTCTTTGATTTATTTGGTAGACCAGCCAGGACAAATCGGGGTGCCGGATCATCTGTATTTCATTGCTGGTGAACCAACGCTGGTAAGTGCTGCCAGCGTGTAGCTATTTGCGTCGAACGCGGCCTAGGTGACCGATCACCTTAGGACGCCTTCCCGGCACCCCCACATAGTCATCTGTGGAGCGGTGTCCCTGCTGGTCCTCAGTGGTTACGATAAAGCGCGTCCCATAAGCGTCGACTGAATAGCGGGCGGTCAGCTCTCGAAACGCTGAAATTGAGGTCCCATGCCTGGTACATAAATCGCTTAGCGCGTCCTTATACAGCGCTATTGCCCGAGCGAGGGATTGGGAAGGAGTACCCACCGGGCACGTTCCGGTCAGGAAATCGACCGTAATGAAACCCTCCGGGCTTCGGCCTGCTTCCCCAAAGATGTCCATCTGGTAGTACCCAATTAACAAACCGATCCCGCTGGCAAGCGAGTCAGCGATGTTGTGGCCGATGGCTCGAAGTTCATCGAATTTCATGATGATGAGCTTAGTGCGTCCGGCAGGGTTCACCAAACATCGCCAATCCGTGGGGCCCAGTTTTGTCCGGATGCGTTGGTGGTCAAAGCCGTTTCTTTGCGAATGCCCTGCCGGACGGTGACTTGAGATATTTCTCGAACGCAAACGCCTGCTTCTCGTCGGAGAATGCGAGGTAGGTCTTAACCGCCCAGGGCACATATTTTGACGTATGCGAGACCTCACCTGCATTGTGCTTTAGGCGTGCGCGCAGGTCGGCGGTAACCCCGACATAGTGCCGTTCGACGTGTTCCAAGCTTCCAAGGATATACACGTAGACCAACGAGTACCTCTGGGCTCGCCGAGCGGTAGCTCGCAGGTGCAAGCGCCCGCCTTCGCCGTTTGGCTTCGGCGCGGCAGCCTTCCTCGCTCCGCGAGCGAAGGCTGGTGGGCGCACCAGGACTCGAACCTGGGACCCGCTGATTAAGAGT
>Ga0187784_10000293_pt1 | contig 35506 bp, 30 predicted proteins | sample 1015_SJ02_MP15_2_FD_132964 | JGI IMG/M metagenome (GOLD analysis project Ga0187784, IMG submission 132964) | Tropical peat soil microbial communities from peatlands in Department of Meta, Colombia - 1015_SJ02_MP15_20_MG | ecosystem: Environmental > Terrestrial > Soil > Wetlands > Peat | place... | reverse complement strand
GTGAATTATAAAGCCTGTCAAGAGGAAATTCTGACCCTGGACTTTGCTTTGAGTCTGCTTCCGAACTCGTTTGAGTGAGCGTCTGTGACCTGATCCCGAATCGAGTTCCGAAGGGCGGGTAGGCGGTAGCCTGTGACGTCTACCGGCACGCGCTTTGTCGATCACCGTTGCCCATCCGCTTCGGCGATCGGAGTTCCATTGCGACCGAGGGAGCCTATCGCGGTTGTCTGCCCAGCGTCGGTGTGTGGAACCAGTTATGGCACGTCCGCAAGGAGGACGTCGTCTCTGGCGCCAGTACTATGTTCCTGCCTGTTCGACAATAGCCGATCTGCACGATCGGAGCGCGCCAAGGCGGCATCCAATGAGATGAGAAACGGCATATGTTCGTAAATCATCGAGGCGAAATTTTCATTGTCGATGACGATCCGGTGGCGCGGGTTGGACTGTGTGGAGTGTTCGCGCAAGCGGGTTATCAGGTCACAAGTTTCATCGACGGCGAAACCTTTGTAGTCGCGGCGCGAAAGCGTACCCCCTCCTGTATTATACTCGACCTTTACATGCCGGGCCGCTCAGGGCTCGAAGTTCTCAGGGATATCGATGCCTCCAACTACCCGGCGCCGATATTCATCGCTTCCGGACGCGGCGATATTCCGACCGCGGTCGCGGCGATCAAGTATGGCGCCTTTGATTTCTTCGAAAAGCGGTTGGACCCAAGCGAGTTGGTCGAACGCGTGCGCCAAGCGCTGATTGTATGCCAGCAGCGTCAACACCGGGGCTATGGCAGCGACGCGCCGCTGTCATCGTTCCCGGGCAGTGAGCTTCTGACTAAGCGGGAGCGCGAGGTACTGGCCCAGATCGCCGCAAGCGCGACCAACAAGGAAGCCGCACGCAATCTCGGAATCAGCACGCGTACGGTCGAAATCCACCGCGCTCACATCATGGACAAGCTTGGCGCCAAGAACTCGGTCGATCTGGCCTCGAAAGTGTTGGCCAGCCGACGGAGCGCCTGATCATGCAAGCGGCATCCGCACTCAGGCAGATGCGTGGAGTAAATCCGGTTTTTCATCCAAGTTTACGCCGGATTCTCCGCATCGCGGCAGTCGGCCATTTGTGTCGATAGTACTTCACAATTGTACGCTGTTTTACTTAGTTAGTTCTACGTACGCCTGGCTGCATTCGTTATAACAAAATATTTCCTGATAGATTGCAGTATTGCGGATCTGCAATGATTTCCTACGCAGGCCTTGTTCGAGGAGTCACGCGAACGGACGCCGTCTTGAGTTACGTAGCGGAGACGAAAAAAAACGCAATGGCGCTAGCGACACGGCTAACGGTCGCAATGATCGGCTTGATCCTACTGACGGCGGTCGCGCTTGCTTTGCTAGCGTTTCGCGACGCCGAACCATCAGTGCAACTCGCCGGGCTTACGGTTGTAGCCGGAGCGATTGCCCTAGCGCATTTGCTTGCAAAACCGCTGGCACGAACAGCCGAAGATGCTGCGGCGATGGATTCCGAACGACACCGGATCGAAGCGGCGGAGGAAAAGTTTCGTCTGGCGGTTGAAGTGTGCCCGAGCGGCCTGGTGATGGTCGATGAGGCCGGCAAGATCGTGATGGTCAACACCGAGGTCGAACGTCTGTTCGGTTACGGGCGTGGCGAATTGATGGGCCAATCGGTGGATATGCTGGTGCCGGAGCGGCTACGCGGCCACCATGCGCGCGCTCGCGACGATTTCATGGACAAACACGAATCCCGTCGCATGGGCTCGGATCGCGATCTATTCGGGCTTCACAAAGACGGTACCGAATTTCCTGTCGAGGTTGCCCTCAATCCGCTCCATCTTCACAACGAGCTGTTCGTTCTCAGCGTCATTATCGATATCACCGAGCGCAAGCGCATCGAGCGACTGAAGGATGAATTCGTCTCTATTGTGAGCCACGAGTTGCGCACGCCGCTGACTTCGATTGCGGGCTCGCTTGGCCTGCTGGCAAGCGGCGCCGCCGGCAAGTTGCCCGATCCGGCGACACGGCTACTGACGATCGCGCGCACGAACAGTCAAAGGCTGGTGCGGTTGATCAACGACATTCTCGACATCGAAAAAATGGAAGCCGGCCAAATCGTCTTCCACTTCGGTCGAATCGAAGTGCGCTCCTTGGTCGAACAGATAATGGAGAGTAATCGCGGTTTTGCCGACGATTATGGGGTCGGGCTGCGGCTCGACGCCGATTCCATAGCGGGGGTCGTGCATGCGGATGCCGATCGACTCTCCCAGGTCATCACCAATCTGCTTTCGAATGCGATCAAGTTTTCCCCAAAGGACGCGGAAGTAATGGCCGCAGTTGAGCAACACGGCGACAATGTCCGCATCTCGGTGAGGGATCATGGGCCCGGAATTCCGGTCCAGTTCAGGAACCGCATCTTCGAAAAGTTTGCCCAGGCTGACGTCGGTGATAGCCGCCACAAAGGCGGCAGCGGTCTTGGACTGAGCATCGTGAAGCAGATCGTCTCGCGGCTCGGCGGCACGGTGGGTTTCAAAGACGCTCCCGGCGGCGGCACAATCTTTTATGTTGATTTGCCCGCCTGGGAGCGAGCGTCCGGCAGCGAACTTGATGTCGAGGGAGCAGCAAGCGGTCCCTGCATTCTGTTATGCGAGGCCAGTCGCGAAGCGGCAATCGAGTTGCGCAAAAGTCTAAGGCAATTCGGGTTTAGAACCGATTTTGCACATTCCCCAGACGAAGCGTTCACGCGCGCCGCGACGGCGACCTACGCGGCCATCCTGGTTGATCATCATTTCCCGGAAGGTCGCGGAATTGAGCTGATCCGCAAACTGCGCGAGCAGCCCAGCCTTGACCGAACGCCTATCGTCATCATGTCCGCCGATGCAGCCTCAGCCTCCGATAACTTCGGCGCGCTGGATCTCAACGTATTTGGCTGGGTCAAAAAGCCTGTCGACATCGACTATCTGGTCCAGCTCCTTGGACTAGCCATCGTCAACAACCGGCGGGCACTTCCGAAAATCCTGCATGTCGACGACGACCATGACGCGCTTAACGCGGTCGCAGAGGCGCTCCGCGCGATCGCGCAGGTGGTATCGGTCGACACCGTAGAAGATGCGCGCCGCACACTCGCAACTAATCACTTCGATATGGTCGTCCTCGATATAATGGTCGGAACGGTTTCCGGTCTCGACCTGCTTCCGGATCTACGCACCCGCACGGGTTCCAACATTCAAGTCATCATATTCTCGGCGCGCAGCGCTGAAATAGAGCACCACTCAGAGGTACAAGCCAGCTTCGGTAAATCACGGGCGTCGCTCGATCGCCTCGTGGCTACAGTCCAAAATCATTTACTGCTTGGATCCTCGTGTACCCCTCCGGAGGTTGCATGAGCGCCATCCGTATTCTGAACGTCGATGATGACCCCGATATCCGGGAAGTCGCCGAGTTATCGCTCGGATTGGACCCCGATTTCGAAGTGCGGGGTTGTGCCTCGGGCATGGAAGCGCTGGCGATCGCCGCGGCGTGGACACCATTCCTGATCCTGCTCGACGCCGTGATGCCGGGCATGGATGGACCAACGACCCTCATGCATTTGCGTGAAAACCCCGCGACGGCCGACATCCCTGTCCTGTTCATGACGGCGCGAGCGCAGTCTCACGAGGTCGCGCACTTCATCTCGCTCGGAGCGCGGGGCGTGATCTCAAAGCCGTTCGATCCAATGACCCTCGCCTTCCAAGTGCGCAGTCACCTCCAGTCAATGCGCCTTTCTGCTTTGCGGGGAGTCTTCATGCGGCGTGCCAAATCAGACGCGGCCTTGCTGATCCCTTGGCGAAGGTCGCTGGCGGCAAGTGCAGATCCGGAGACCTTGCGCCAGATCCGGGGAATCGCCCACGCCCTCGCCGGCGCCGCCGGGGTGTTCGGCTTTTCCCGAATCGGCGACGATGCAGCTGCGCTCGAGGATGTCGTGATAGCCAAATTGGGCGGCTCCGGCACGCAGAAGGAAATCGCAGATGCGATCGAGCGACTCCTCGCTAATGTGGAAAGTGAATCGGTTTCAGCGGCCGCTTGACAGAGCATTCTTACCTGTAGCCGGCTTTCGCCAGGCGGGATGCTCCTCATCGAGCGTAAAGGCGGAAACTGCTTCTCATTTGGGAAAAACCCGCAGCGGTGGCGGTTCGTTCAAGATCAGCCAATAAAGCCCAAGCTGGCCGACCGCATGTGCAAATTCGGTGAAATCCACCGGCTTGCGGACATAGCTATTGGCCCCGAGACGGTAGCCTTCTAGCCGATCCTTGTCCTCAACTGAGGTGGTCAGAATGACGGTCGGTATAAGTCTCGTTCGTTCATCCCCCCGGATGCGCTCGAGAACCTCATGTCCATGAAGCTTCGGCAGTTTTAAATCCAGCAGGATCAGTTGCGGCAACGGCTTGCGACCACCGTCGGCATCAAGACCGAGCAAATAGTCAACCGCCTCGACGCCATCGCGTGCCACCACCACGCTGTTACCGATATTGGCCTTCTTGAGCGCGCGCAGCGTCAGCGCTTCGTCCTTGGGGTTATCCTCGATCAGGAGGATGACCGGCTCCTGCGTCATTGCGGTGCTCCGGGGTTTACGCTCTCGCTTGGGTCGAGAGTGAAGAAAAAAGTGGCGCCGCGGTCGACGGCGGCGTCTGCCCAGATGCGCCCGCCGTGACGCCGAATCACGCGCCGCACCGTGGCGAGTCCTATGCCCGTTCCTTCAAATTCGCTGTTGGCATGCAGCCGCTGGAACACGCCAAACAGCTTGTTCGCGTACGCCATGTCAAAGCCCGCACCGTTGTCGCGCACGAAAAACGTGCGCGGATCGCCATCGACGACTCCGACTTCGACCCGCGCCTGTGCGCGTCCGCTACTGTACTTCCAGGCGTTGCTGAGCAGATTTTCAAACGCGATCGTCATCAGCCTGGCATCGCCTTCGGCGATCAGTCCGTCGGTCACGAGGAAATCGACCTGGCGATCCGGCGCGGCGCGATGGAGCTCGGCGCCGACCGACCGAGCGATAGCCGTTAAATCGACCGGCGAGCTCTCGAAGTCGCTGCGCGTGACCTGAGACAGCGCCAACATGTCGTCGATGAGCTGCGACATCTGCTGCGCCGATTCACGGACATAGGTCAGATACTGCTTGCCGTCGTCGTCGAGCTTGTCGGCATAATCCTCCAGTAGAGCGAGACCGAAGCCGTCGATGCTGCGCAACGGCGCGCGCAAATCGTGAGCCACCGAATAACTGAACGATTCAAGCTCTTCATTTTTTGCCTCGAGCTCCGCAACTAGCTTGGCGCGCTCTTCGGCCATTTCCCGAGCGGCGCGAGCTTCGACCGCCTCGAGCTCGGCGCGCAAGAGCTGTTCACGGATACGCCGGGTCTCATCCTCAAACTGCTTGCGGCGGATCTGGGCGAGCACGCGGGCACGCACGAGGTCGAAATCGCTTGACTTAGCGATGTAATCATCGGCGCCGGCGCCCAATCCTTGGATCATTGCGTCGCGATCTTCGATCGCGGTGAGCATCACGACGGGAATGTCGCGAATGCCCGGCGCGTTCTTGATGCGCCGGCAGGCTTCCCGGCCGCCGATGCCAGGCATCTGCAGGTCGAGAAGCACGCAGTCGACCGGCTGCACCGCGAGCAATTGCAAAGCTTCCTCGCCCGAGCGCGCCAATACCAGTTCGTAGCCTTCAGCACGCAGCGCTTCCGCTAGCTCCTGCAAGAAGGTTTCGCTGTCGTCCACCGCGAGAATTTTTTTCGGTCCAAGGAGACTCGCGGTGCCGCGCACTTGTACCCGATCCTGCGACTGGCCGCCGGCACTACGCAACATGGCCTTGATCCTGGCGATGATCAGCGCAATGTCATCATCCTTGTGGACGAAAGCATCGGCGCCCGCGTCGAGGGCGTAGACTTCCGCGGTGCGATCCTCGGAAGCGGTCAACAAAAGACAGGGCAGGGCGCGCAACGCCGCGTCGAGCCTGATGCGCCGGATAACCGTGGCGCCGTCGATCCCCGGTAATTGCCCGTCGACAACAATTGCGGTTGGTCGCCGATCCGAAGCGACACGCAGGCCTTCTTCGCCGGAGTCACAAACGATAACGCGATACGAGGCCGCCTCAAGCGCCGCTCTTAGCGCCTCGCGAAACGTGACGCTGTCGTCGATGACAAGCACAGTATCTTCATCAGACGGCGTTTCGACGCTATCGCCGCGCACCAGTTCCCGCGCGCGCGCTATCAGATAGTTGGGATCGTAAGGTTTGCCGACATATTCGTCCGCGCCAGTCCTGAGACCCCGCACGCGATCGTGAACCTCCGCTTCCGTCGACAGCAACATCACCGCGGTATCGCGCGCAGAAGGCAACGCGCGGATGTCTTGCAGCAATTCGATACCATCCCCGTCGGGAAGAAGAATATCGAGGATGACCAGCGAGAAGTGCTGCTCGGCGAGTTCGCGTCGGGCTTCTGCGAGCGTTGCGCAGGCAACGGCCGGCAGTGACGCCGCGTCGAGGATTTCGGTCAAGTTCATGCGGACGGTGAGGCTGTCGTCGACGATCAGGACCTTCATGCGTACGCCTCCAGCGCGGCCGTCTGTAACGCGGCGAGGTGCAACGCGATTTCGTCCAGACGCAATACATGCATAACCGCGCCAAGCGCGACGGCCTCGCGCGGCATGCCGTAGACAACCGAGGTGGTTTCGTCCTGAGCGATGGTGACGCCGCCGGCTTGACGGATTTTCAAAAGACCGAGAGCGCCATCGCGACCCATTCCCGTGAGCAGGCATGCTGCTGCGGTCGCTCCGTACTCTTCCGCGACCGACTCGAACAGCACGTCCACCGACGGCCGGCAGGAATGCCGTTCCGCATCATCCGTCAGCCGCAGGATCCCGCCGCGAACGATCATGTGGCGGCCGCCGGTCGCCACCACCACACGCCCGGCGGCGGTCGCCACCTGCATGCCGTCCCGCGCGCAAAGCACATCGCGGCCGGTTTGCGCGTCCAACCAATCGGCGAAGGCGCTCCCGAACGGCTCGTTGATATGCAGTACCAGCAAAATCGGAAGGCAAAACTCCGACGGCAGGCTGCGGAGAATTTGCAGGATCGCGCCGGGTCCGCCGGTCGAGGCGCCGATGGCCACCACGCGGCACGGCGGTTTCGCCGCACCGGAATCCGCCGGCGCGCTTGCAGGCTTTCGTCTGGATAGCGCGGCAAGCCGGGCGCGTGGATGGGTGATGACGTGGATTCTCGCGACCAGCTTCACCATGGAGATGAAGCGAAGCTCCCAGTCGTCGTCGCTTTCCATGCCGACGGGCTTTTCAAGAACGTCGACTGCTCCAGCCGCCAGGGCCTCGTATATTTTGAACAGCTCGCCCCGGTTGATCGATGCTGATACGACCAGGATGGGCGTCGGACAATGCGCCATGATGTATTCGGTGGCGGACATCCCGCTCATGATCGGCAGCATCATGTCCATAGTGATCACGTCAGGACGCGCTTGCAGGCAAAGCTCGATGGCGCGCTTGCCGTCTTCCGCCTCGCCGACGATCTCGATGTCCGGGTCGCTGTCGAGAATATCCAGGAGGCGCTTGCGCACCGTCGTAGAGTCCTCGACGACCAGTACGCGGATTTTTTTCGCCACCGCTCAACCCACCAATGACCCGATCATGGCCAGCAGCTCGCCTTGATTGAATTCACTCTTGACGACATAGCCGTGTGCGCCGGCGTCGCGTCCGCGTTGGCGGTCCTCCGGGGCTGCGCGCGAAGTGACTAAGATCGCCGGGATGTCGCGCAACGCGGGATCGGAGCGGACGCGCTCGACAAAGGTGAAGCCGTCAATGCCCGGCATTTCCACGTCGCAGAGAATGAGTGAGAAGCGCTTGCTGCGCGCGAGCGCAAGGCCCTCCTCGCCCGAGCTTGCCACGTCGACCTCATAGCCAGCCGATTCGAGAATGCTCTTTTCGAGCATACGCGTGGTCAGTGAATCGTCGACCACAAGCACCGGCTCTTTGGCGGCCGTCGTGCTGGCTTCGGCTCCCTGCATGGCGTGAGCGGCGGAAACAAGACCGTCGGGGTCGAGAACCAATTGTGGATTGCCCTCGCCGTCCAGTGTGGCACCGCCAGCAATGGGGCTTGCCTTAAGACGTTCGGGCAATGGACGCACTACCGCACGCGCCGTCCCGACCAGCTGCTCCACGCCTATGGCGGCGATGCGTTCCGCTCCGGCCACGATCAGGGCGATCCAGACGCGGCGGGCCGACCAGCGCTCGGCGTCCAGCGCTGCGGCGAGCGGAATGAAGGGGATGGCCTGCCCTTCATGGAGCACTGACGCGCCGGACGCAGCGCAAGCGATGTCGCCCCCGGTCAGGCGCACGATGCGGCGCACGGCGCTTAACGGAATTGCGACCGGACTGCCGCGTTTGGCTTCGACGACCAGAACCGCGAGCGATGTGATTGAGCGTGGAACTAGCAAATCGAAAGTCGTGCCGTGACCGGCTTTGCTGCGGACGGAAACTTCGCCGTCTAGCCGCTCCGTCGCTTCGCGCACGATATCGAGCCCGACGCCACGGCCGGAAACGTCGGTCACCGCCGCCGACGTGCTCACGCCACCGCGCAGCAGAACGCCGACCAGTGCTTCGGCGTTCAATTCGCCCGCCGTAGCGCTGACGAGCCCGCGTTCGATTGCGGTCTTGCGCACGGCGGCGAGGTCAATGCCGCGCCCGTCGTCGCGGCATTCGAACAATATTTTCGACCCGCGCCGGGAGACGTTGACGGTCACGCGTCCTGCCGGAGACTTGCCGGCGGCCACACGCTCGCTTTCCGTCTCGATGCCGTGGGCTATGGCATTGCGGACGATCTGAATGAGCGCGCCCTGCATCACGGCAAGCGCATCGGCATCGAGTCGGATATCGCCGCCGGTGCTTTCGAAGTCGACTTGTTTGTCGAGCGCATGGGCGGAGTCGCGCGCGATGCGTTTGAGCGCCATGAGGACATTATCAACTGGGACGAGGCGAAGGCCCTCAGCGCCATCGCGCAATTGGCGTAATTCGCGATCCATTTGTGCGATCGTCGAGTCGAGTTCGCGTGCGAGCCCACTGATCTTGCGGCGCAGCTCTTCGGCGGTCGCCGTCGCGGGGCTGCCCGCGCCGCGGACGAACGCACCGCCCTGCTCGGTCGGCGTCCGGGCGGCAACTTGTGCACGCAGCAGATCCGCTAGATGCCCCAGCTGCTCGACCGTTTCGCCACTACGTCGCAATCCGTTAAGCCGCGCATGAGTCTCCGACACGCCGTCGAGCACGGCGTCCATTTCCGTCAGGTCAGCTCGGATCACGCGTTGCGCGTCTCGTGCGGCCTCGGCCGGAGTGTGGGCGGAAGGCGTTTGTGCCGCTATTTTCCCGGGGTCCGGCGCCGCCGTAGGGTCGTTAGGAACGAGCGTAACAATCTGACCATTGATCTCGTCGAGATGCGCCAAGATCGCGTCGATATTTTCTCGCGCGATACTGTCGGCGCGCTCGCGAAATGGCTCGAGCGCGTCCTCGATGGCGTGCGCGCGTTCGGCGATCCCCGACTGACGCACAACGCGGGCCGCGCCTTTGAGCGTATGCGCGAGCCGCAGAAGCCGCTGCACGGCACCTGCGCCGCCGCCGCTCTTCTCGAGCTCGAGGATGCCCTGGGCAAACTGCTCCAGAAGGTTGCGCGCCTCGGGCCGAAAATAGCGATAGGGATCCTGTGCCATACAGCAGCCTTGCCCGTGCAACGCCTTCGCGTCACGCCGCCATGTGCGGCTTGATGATACGCAGCAGATCGGTGGACAGCGTCGCCATCTGCGACACCGTTTGCAGCGTCTGGCCGGCGCTGGTCTCAGTCTCCACCGATGCCTGTGTTACATTGGCGACAGCCAGATTGACCTGCTCGACCGCAGTGGATTGCTGTTTGGTCGACAGCTCGATTTCGCGCGCGGCCTCGGTCGTGGTGGCAACCAGATTAGCGATTTGTTTGAAGGCTGATGCGAGATCGCCGAATTGCCGGGAGCCGGCGTCGACGGCCTTCGATCCGGTTTCGGTGGCCATGACCGTGGTATTCACGGCGCTTCTGACGTCTTCGATCAAGGCCCGCACCTCCTTAGTGGAGCCGCCGACGCGATCGGCGAGATTGCGGATTTCCTCCGCAACGACGGCAAAGCGCTTGCCAGCGTCACCGGCACCCGCCGCTTCAATGGTCGCGTTGATGGCGAGAATGTTAGTCTGCTCTGCAAGCTCGGAAACAATGTCGAGCACGGCGCCGACCTCCTGCGACTTCTTGCCGAGCTCTAGCATGTGCGAAACAATCTGGTCGACCTGCTTGCGGATGCTCGAAATGGAATCGTGAGTTATGTCGACGGTGCCGTGGCCGGAGCGGGCGGCGTTCGCTGTTTCCTCGGCGTTGTGGGCAACGCGCTGCGCGCTCTCGGCAATCTGACGCGACGACGCCAGGAGCTCGCTGATGGTGGTCGAGATTTCGGCCATAGCGGTCGCCTGCTCCTTGGCGCCAGAAGCCTGCTGATTGGCCGCGGCTTGCAGCTCGGTCGACGAGCTGCGCACCTGGCCGACGGCGGAGCCGATCTGATTGGCGAGCGAGCGGGTGATCAGCCAGCCGATGACAATCACCGCCAGGGTGCCAAGGAGGCCGCCCCACAGGATAATTGCCTGCGTCATGTCGGCGCTGGCGTGCGCCTCGTCAGTGCGCTGCTTGAGCAGATCCCGTTCCTCCTGGTCGGCCTCGGCAACCGTAGCGCGCACGTCGTCCATATACCCCTTGCCGGAATTGTTCAGCACAATCTTGAGCGCCGCATCGAGCCCCTGCGTCCGGCGCAAATCGATGGTCTGTTTGAGCTCGGCGAGCTTGAGATCGATGGATTTTTGCAAACTGTTGAGCCGCTGCTGCTGGTTGGGATTGTCGGCCGTCAGCTTGCGCAAATCGGCCATCGTCGAGCCGATCGATGAGACTGCGGCGGTATGTGGTGCAAGATAGGTATCGTCGCCGGTGAGCAGATAGCCGCGCTGGCCGGTTTCGGCGTCCTTGAGCTCCGACAGCAGGTCGGACAACTCGAGGCGGACCTGATGACTGTGCTCGACCCAACTGTCGTTTTCGATCAACTGATGCGCGTTGCGGTAGGACACCACTGCGATCAGCACCAACGTGAGTGCCGACAGGCCGAACCCTGCGACTAGCCGGCGGCCGACCGTCCAATTGCTGAACACGCTCATGGTTGCTCACTCCTTGTTTGGGATGGGTTCGCCGGCGCATCCGATATGCCAAGCGATGCAATGAGGGACGCCAGATGCAGGACAGGTCGGACGATGCCGCCGCCGTGCACGAAATCCGGCGCGTAACCGCGCATTTGCGCTTCTGGCTGCTGGGGCAGGATGACGTCGGCCGGTACCCGCAAATGGCCTTCGAACAAGTCGAATGCCAGCGCGACCGGCGCCGCCGCGGCCATGACAAGCCAGCGCGGCAGCTGTAACGTTGAATATCCGAGCAGCATCGCGAGGCTGTGAACGGGGACAATCGCGCCGCGAAACCCGCCGATGCCGAGCAGCGAAGCGTTGCTGGCCGGAATCGGTGTGATCGGCCGATCGACGAACAGGCCACTGACCTCGGAAAGACGAATGCCATAGGGCTCACCGCCCACGCGGATGGCCAGCAAGTCCTGATTGACCGCCGTTTCGGTTTGCAGGGGAACGGCAAACGCGCGATCGAATGCCGACCGCAAATCTGCAACCCGCTTAGCAAGGCTCACCGGTGCTTCGCTCATGGCCTGCCTCCGCACTCGGCCATGGCGGATTGGCAAAGGGTGATCAGCGCGTCGCGCGAGAATCCGCCGCCGAACAGCAGCACCCGCGATACGTCCTCGCGTTTGAGTAGAAGCAGCGCTTGCGCCAACTCGCGGCGAGCGTTGTCGCGATCGCCGGCCTGACGCGCCAGCAAGCCGCAATGCAGCCGCGGCATCGCGAATGCCGGATCGAGATGGCCGGCGTACCGATCGTGCTCCATGGCGCGTTCGCGGTCACCGGCATGCTCGCGGCAGAGCGCCAGCACGTAATAGGCGCCGGCGCTCAACCCATCGATCAGCAGAAGCCGCTGGCAAGCCTCTTCCGCGGCTGCGAGCTGACCGTCCTGGGCGAGCAGCACGGCCTTGACCAGAAGTACGTCGGGGTTGCCTTCGGTTTCCGGTGGCCCACTACAAACATAATCCAGCGCCTCGCCGAACCGCTCATGCCGGAGCAGATCGAGCGCGGGCGCGAGTTGCCATCCGTTAGGCCGTCGCGGTTGGGGTTTTTTACCGTTGGCCGAGACGAGCATTGCAACCCGCTCGCTCGCTTGCTGGATTGCGCCGATCCAAGCGGTCGACGCTGGCGGCTGTGCTACATAGGGTTTTTGAATTGTCGCCCTGCCTATTTCGATGCGCTCTTGTGGCAGCTGAATTCGCTGGAGGCATTCTTTGCGCCGGTAGTAAAACGCGTCATGGGTGTGGCAAAGATGAAAGTCGTCAGATATGCCACGCAGCGTCTCGGCATGTCCGAGAAACAGATAACCGCCCGGCACCAGCGACGCCGCTAGGCGCGCGATCGCCGCGCGCATCTGTTCCGGCGAAAAATACATCAAGACATTGCGGCAGAAGATGACGTCGTAGGTTGCCGCCTGCCACAGCGTCGGATCGTCGCTCGCAATATTCCCCTGTTCGAATTGGACGGCGGCACGCACTTTGTCGTCCAGCACGAGTTCGCGCCGATCGGGTCGAAACCATCTCTGCCTGATAACGGGCGACGCCTCACGCAACGCCCAGGCCGAATAGCGTCCTTGCGTGGCCTTTTGCAAAACGGTCGGATTGAGGTCCACAGCCCGGATCAGCACATGCCACGACGCATCGGTGATGGTCTGTTGCGCAACAATGGCGAGCGAGTAGGCCTCTTCGCCCGACGCGCAGCCGGCCGATAGCAGCCGTAGCGTCCGTACCGGTTCTCGGGCGCGCATGCACTCAGGCAGCGCGACCTCGGCAAGCGCAAGGAATTGATCGTTGTGACGGAAAAAGTAGGTCTCGCCCACCGTCAGTTCCTGCGCAAGCGCAGCCAGTTCGCCCGACGGGGGCTTATCTTCAAGCGCCGAGATGTAGCTCGCCTTCGAGCATGCGAGACGGGTCGTGCGGCGTTGCAGCACCTCGTCCAGGAAGGCAAGCTTGGCATCCTCAAAAAGCAAGCCGGTTTGCTCGACGATCGCCGAGCGGAACCGCTCCAGTTCGGGTCGCGCCGCCGCCAGACTCATGGCTTGGTTTTCTCCGCGTCGAGGCGCGCGAATACATCTTCGGGAACAAGCCACGCCGCGCGCAGAAGGACAACGAGCTCGCCGTCGAGCGCCGCGATAGCGGCTATCGTGTCGGCCGCGACGTTATGCAGGAGCGGCGGCAATCGGCCGAAGGCGTCGGCCTCGATCTTGGTGATGCCGATCACCTGATCCACGGCGAGCGCAATCGTCCTTGCGCCCTCTCTGATGGTGACCAACAGCGCACCTCGGATGCCCTCACCACAAAGGATGAGACCCAAATCCACCACAGGCACCGGCACGCCGCGAATGATGCTGAGGCCGCGGACAAATGTCGGTGCTCCGACAAATTGTTCGACCGCGAGCGTGCGCATGACTTCGACCACGTGTTCGATCGGCAAAGCGCATACCATTTTCCTGGCGCGGCACAGCAACCAAGCCTTACTGCCGGCTTCGTCGCTAGCGACGGCCGCCAGCATCGACCGGCTTTGTCCGCGGCGGGTACCGATTGCAGTCGCTTCACGCGCCATTTGCTCGACCTTCAATTATTCGTATCTGCAGACTAGGAAGCCGACGGCGGGCCGACCTGGCCGCGGGACTGAACGAAAGAACCATGATCACTCGATCTTTGATTTTAATTTCCCACTATTTGGGACGAGACGGCCGGCGAAGATATGTCGCTGTCGCTATCGTGTTCGCAGATGAGTCTTAAGAATCATGACAACGGATGCATACGTACAAATACGGCTCGCCCGTCGTTGATTTGAATTTTTTACTTCAACAAAACAATTTCGCCGTAGGACATTTCGACCGCACAAATGTCGCAGCCGAGTTCTAAGCAGTACTACGTAGCGTCTCGACGAAATGCGGTTGCGTCAGCGCGACGTGGCTGGCGAGGCTCCAAGGGGCATTGTCAAAAGACCGCCATATTAATTCGTCAGTGACACGATCAAACCGAGAGATCGGAACCGCGCATGAGCAACACGGCAACAAAAGATGGTGGAGCGCTGCCATCGGGGAGCGCCCAGGGGCTAAATTGCATGGGACTTCCGGCCGAAGCCTGTGGTGCGAAAGCGGGAACTACTTTTGCGCTTGTTATCGACGATCAGGACGCCATCTGCCGGCTCGTTGAGAACGTCCTCGTTGGGCTCGGGGTAGAATGCGCGACCCACCGCACCGCGAAGTCGGCGATCGCCTCACTCGACCAGCGCAGGCCGGAAATCATTTTTCTCGACATGGCGCTTGATAACTCCGATGCGATCGACGTGATGAAGGGCCTGAGCGAGAAACGCTATACCGGCATTGTTCAATTGATGAGCGGCGGCAGACGGTCGCTGCTCGAAGCGGTCCAGCGCATCGGGACACGCTATGGTCTGGCTTTGAGACCGCCCCTACAGAAGCCTGTTCATGCCGACGCAGTTCGCGACGTTATCGTCAAACTGGGATTTGCTCGTGAGGTCGCGCCGTCGATTTCAGCCGCGCCGTGAGACGCGCCCAAAACCTGTGCCAGCCGTCGTCGGCCAAACTACTTCCAGAATCACGCCCTAGGCCGTCAGCGCAACGACGCGGTTGCCGCCGGCTCCGGCAACGTCCTGCACCCTGGCGATGGCCCGCGTGAGAAGATGCATGCGGTCGATGTCGCGATTAACCCGCCCGGTGATCGCGGCAATGCTCGCGGTGAGATTATTGGACCCGATCGATTCGAGATTCGCCAAGTCTAATTTCGAGATCGCGGCGTGCAATTCTTCGCCAAGCTGGTGCGCGGAGTCGGCGTCAAGCTCGGGAGCGATCACGACGATCATACCGTTACGATAAGCCGCCGATACGACGCCGATGGTCGCGGCGTGCCGGCGTATCGCGCAGGCCACCTGGGCACGGGCGCGTTGTGCTGCTTGCTCGCCATGGACCGCGCCGTACGCGTCAAGACGATCAAGCATCAGCGCCAAAATCGAAATCGTCTCGTTGGTTTCATTGCCGGGTGCGGCGGCGAGATAGGCTTCAGCCACTTCACCGACGAACAGGCCGGTAACTTCGTCAATCCATAGATTGGCGCGTCGGTCACCCCAGGTCGAAAGAAAGTTCAATAATTCGCGTTCGCGCGCCTGCCTTCGGTCAAGCTCGGCTTTGAGGCGAAGTGCTGCGCGCACGCGGGCGATGAGCTCCATGCCGTTGATCGGCTTGGTGATGTAGTCATTGGCGCCGGACGCGAACGCGCTGTTCAGCGAGGTCACGTCGTCGAGCGACGTCACCATGATGATCGGCAAATCGGCCCAGCGATCATCATTGCGGATACGCGCGCAAGTCTCGACGCCGTCCATGTCCGGCATTACGACGTCGAGTAGCACAAGATCGACGGCTGGCCGCTCTTTAGCGGCGCGGCCATCATCGGCGCGACCGACATCGAGAATCCTGAGTGCATCCCAGCCTGAGTTGGCCGTAATCACATCATCGTAACCGGCGGACAGCAGCGCGGCTTCGGTGAGATCGCGTGAATCTTCTGAATCGTCCACAAGAAGTATCCTCATACGCCACCTCTGTACTTATACTTATTTCTTTGTTTTTACTGTATTGCAGCGTACCTTTTGAATATTAATCTTTTTTTCTGGGCCTACACTTCAATCGAGCAAACAATCGCCAAGTAGTGTTGCGGTATGTAAGAGTGTTATATGGTGCGCGGCATTGAAACAGCGCCGAAAACTCCTCGTTCAACATATCGTTCCGCGCCGGTGGCACCTTGCCGGTCAGGCACTTCTGTTTCAGTCCGGGTGAACAAAAAGCATTGCCTGTAGCTCGCTCGCGCTATCAAGAATTGCCTGCGCGCAAGCGTGGCCGAGCGCTGAAGCAGCCGTCGTCGGCGACATCTCCATCCGAGCAGACGCGGCTCTACTTAGTTATTTGTACGTAGCCTACTCTCCGCTTCTGCCCTTTCTGTTAACGCATCATTCTCGATTGCAGGCGCACGACTATTCCGCCAGCGAATCCTCTGCGGAGCGGAGGGCGAGACATCGACTTTGAACAAACAATCGAAGCACTAACTGTCGGAATCTTCGAACGTGATCGAATCAGACAAAGCAAAGTGCGGTGGCGCGTTCGGCGTGCACGCGCTCACATCGACTCCAGAAAAAGTCGCCCGGATCGCCGCACCTCGCTCAACGCTTCCGTCCGCAAGCCTTTCGCTGAACTCCTCCCCTATGAAAGAGGAAGTCTGATGACTTCGATCCGCATTCTTCACGTCGATGACGACCCGGATATTCGCGAAATCGTCGATTTGTCACTTGGCCTGAATCCCGAACTCGAAGTGCGAGCCTGCGGTTCTGGCCCAGAAGCGATCGAGGCGGCAGCCGAATGGTCACCGGCGCTGATTCTACTCGATGTCATGATGCCGCAGATGGACGGTCCAACCACGCTCTCGCATTTGCGCCAAAATCCGCGAACCTCGGGGATCCCTGTCTTATTCATGACCGCCCGGGCTCAAACTCGCGAGATCGAAAAATTCATTGCTCTGGGTGCGCAGGGCGTGATCTCGAAACCGTTCGATCCGATGACGCTGGCCGACATGGTGAGCGACCATTTACACACGCTCGTTGCTGCATCAGCCCTTTAGCGTCGGTTTTTGGATCTACACTCGATTCGCTAACGGAAAGAAGAGCAGCCATTGGCGAATTCCTGAGGGCAGCCAAGGCGGCGGTGCGCAAGAGATATTTAGCGTTATAAGTATAATCTCGTACGCATTTCTTGCTAGATCAGTATATATTCACCAACGCTCAGACTAAAGCTTTGCCAATATAGACTTCTAGGTTAGCGTCAGTGGCCGAGGATAATGCAATGGCGACCGACCCGTTTTTGGACCGGCTCTCGCGCGTTCGCGACCGTTTCGCGGCCAGGCTTGTGAGCAAAATTGACGAGACGCATGCGGCGATTCCGCAATTGTCAGAAGCTGCGCCGACGCCCGCCGCAGCCGTGGATGAGGCCTATCGATGCGTCCACGGCATTGTCGGAGTTGGGCCGACCGTCGGATTTCCGCAAAGCGGCCGTGCTGCCCGTGACGTCGAAAACGTGTTGCGATCGCCGCGGTCTGAGAACCGCGGATTGACGGCCGGCGAAATCCAGACACTTACCGCAGCGTTGCATTTGCTGCGTGAAGCCGCTGCGCGCGAGTTGCAATCGTTCCATGCCGCAGTTGCCTGAACCGCATCGCACACAATGACCCGCGGCAATCAACGCCGCGCTCGTCTGCGGCGAGCTGCGCGGCAACACGCGGTTGAGTGAATGGTTTGAGCGTTCCGCCCTCACGCACACAGCACGAAATTATCGCCGCATATACCAAGGCGCCACATCACGATCATGATCGCGCACGCACCGGCATTTCGGTTCCAAAGAAGTAATAGTCAAACCCTATAGTGATCCCAAAAGAGGCGTAAGTATAAATCCGGAGGCGCTGGTGCGAGTACTCATGGTCGACGATTCGGAAGATTCGCAGGATCTGACCGAAGCGGCGCTGCTGTCCGCAGGCTTTGACGACATCGTCGCTACGGTGTCGGGTCGAGAGACTCTCAAGTTTCTCGATATCGGTCGCACCAGCGATGATGCGGTGCCGGTCGACATCGTGCTGCTCGATATCGTCATGCCGGAGATGGATGGGATCGAGGTTTGCGCGCACGTCCACAACGATGCTCGCTACGCCGATCTTCCGATTATCATGGTGACGTCGGTCGACGACGTGAGTTCACTAGCGAACGCTTTCGTTGCAGGCGCCACCGACTATGTCGTCAAACCGGTCAACCCTATCGATTTGACGACACGGATGCGCGTCGCGCTGCGGCGCAAGGAGCTCGATCACCAGAAAGCGCGCGAGCGCGAACTTTCCGCTGCTGCGTCCAACTCCAGCAATCGCGTGATAGCGCCAGCGTCCTCGCTCATGGCCCCCGCATTCGATGGTGCCGTTGCTGGAAATCTAATCGGCGGACAAGAGGCGTCGACCGGCACTGTGATGAAGAACGGCGCAAGGTACGGGTCTGCGCGCAACCGTTCGCTTGAGGTAGTCACAGCGGTGGAGAAGGATAAGTTTAGAGCGCGATTGCAAAATGAGAGGGGCAAACTCGAGACGATCCGCGCCAAGTTTCACGGTTCGCCGGCTGGGTCCCAGCACTTTGAGGAGCTGCAGGTCGTCGTCCACAAACTGGCGGGCGCCGCCGGGATATTCGGGTTCGACGGCGTTAGCCAATCAGCCGCCCAGCTCGAACAGTTGATCATCGAGACAAAGTCCGACAGCTGCTCCGCCGAAAGTATCCACGGTAAGCTCGCGGAACTGCTGCATGTGATCGAGCAGGAGTGCACGGCTCTCGATGAACCGCAACCCAATGCAACCGCATAACGATGGAGGCAGGACGTGCAGAACGTGCAGGACGAATCTGACACTGTCGCAAAGACACCCAAGGCTCTGATTGTCGATGACGATCCGGCGGTCATCGATTTTCTGCGCGCCCGGTTCATCAAGTTGGGCTTTGAGGTGCGAGAAGCGTCGGTCGGCCTACAAGCGCTTATTATGGCGCGCCGCGATCGCCCCGACGTCATGATCGTTGACGTGAATATCCCTGGTTTGGATGGCCTTTCACTAAGCTCAACCTTGTTGGGACCAGACAGCAAAGCCCTACACGTCATAGTCATCTCGGGACTTTCTAAGTCCGAGACGCTGGAGCGTTGCGAAAGCATTGGCGCGATTTATGCGGCCAAGGGCCCCGAGCTATGGAACAATATTCGCGACGTCTTGGGTGAGATCTTTCCGGACATGAAAAGCGAAAGTGCCGAGAAGGGGATGGAGGCCGCGGGCAGCGTCCGCCAGCGTCCGATGATCCTGGTCATCGACGATGATCCGGATGTAGGCGACTTTTTAGTCAGTCGGCTTCGCAAGTGCAACGCAGACGCAATTCTCGTCAACAATGGCTTACGGGGTTACCAAATTGCGGTTCGTGAGAAGCCCAGCCTAATCATATCGGATTGTTTCATGCCAGATGCCGACATCAACTTTCTGTTGTCGCGTTTGCGAAATACGCCGGGCGTCGCAAAAACTCCCGTTTTTGCGCTGACCGCGCGCAACTTCGACAAAGTTGCGGAAGAAACCCTGATAAAGGGTTTCCTGGGGCAGCGCGGCGTGGAGCGCATCTTCAAGAAACCCCCCGAGATCAAGGAGTTGTTCACTGCCATTCAGCGCTATTGTGCCATCGATTATGCAGCGTGAAACAAGTAACCTGATAGGCTCGGATGAAATGCCCACGCCTGGCGGTTAGGCGCCGGAAACGGGAATACGGAGACTCAGTCGCCTACGCAAAAAGCGCCGCAATCGCGGTCTTTTTCACAGTAGTGATTCGGGGGTCTCTGCAATCCCGACTGGCTGGCTGGGGCGGGAGGATTCGAACCTCCGCATGGCGGAATCAAAATCCGCTGCCTTACCACTTGGCTACGCCCCATTACGCCATCGGATCGCCGCCGGCCGCCTGCCAGGGCGGCGCACCATAGCGACGCAATCGTCGTCGATCAACGCGTGCTCGCACGCCGGCGGCAAATCGTTGTTTCGCGGCAGCCGTTATGAGTTAGACCGGCAGCCACCCCAACCAGGCCCACGAGGTCGCGCGCTATATAATAGTGTCTGCGATATGCCGTATAATGTAAGCAAGGCTGAACAGTCGGATACATTGTCCGCTCATGGCCGCGCAAGGGAGAATGTCCGTGACTTATGATGCCCCGCTCTCCGACATGAGCTTCGCGCTCAAACACGGTACGGGGCTCACGCAAGCGCTGGAAGATGGTTTTTTCGGCGACCTCACCATGGACGACATTGAGGCGGTGCTGGCTGAGGCCGCGCGCGTCGCTGGCGAAGTGATCGCACCGATTAATCAGGTGGGCGACCGTTGCGGGGCGACTTTCAATGATGGCGTGGTGACGACCGCACCTGGCTGGAAAAACGCCTATGACGCTTGGCGAAAGGGCGGCTGGAACGGCCTCACCGCGCCGGCGGAATGGGGCGGTCAAGGTTTGCCTCATTTCCTGAACGCCGCCTGCGTTGAAATGTGGAATGCTGCCTCCATGGCGTTCGCAGTCGGCCCGCTGGTCGGCATGTCGGCGATCGACGCTTTCACCGCGCACGGCAGTGAGGAGCTCAAACGCATTTATCTGCAAAAGCTCGTGTCCGGCGAATGGATTGCGACCATGCAATTGACCGAGCCGCAGGCCGGCTCCGATGTCGGTGCGCTGCGCACGCGCGCCGAGCGCGCAGCGGACGGCACTTACCGCATCAAGGGACAGAAGATCTTCATCACTTATGGCGAGCACGATCTTACCGACAACATCATTCACTTTGTGCTCGCGCGATTGCCCGATGCGCCGCCCGGCACGCGCGGCATTTCGCTGTTCCTGGTGCCGAAATTCCTGGTCAATGCCGACGGTTCGCTTGGCGCCCGTAACGACGTGCGCGCGCATTCGATTGAACACAAACTCGGCATTCATGGTTCACCGACATGCACCATGATCTTTGGCGATCATGACGGCGCCACCGGTTTTATTGTCGGTGAAGAGAATGCCGGCATGGCCTGCATGTTCACCATGATGAACCGTGCGCGTCTTGCGGTGGGTCTGCAAGGAGTAGGCGTTGCCGAACGGGCCATGCAGCAAGCTCTCGCTTATGCGCGCGAGCGCCGGCAGGGCCGTACACCAGGGATGCCCGCGGCCGATTCGTCGCCGATCGCCGTGCAGCCCGACGTCAAACGCATGCTCATGAGCATGCGCTCGTTCACGCAGGCCGCGCGAACAATATGCTATTTGACCGCGTTGGCGATCGATCGTGCCGAACGCAGCGGCGATGAAGCGGAACGGCGGGCCGCCCATGGCCGCGCTTCGCTGTTGACGCCGGTCGCCAAGGCGTTTTCCACGGATATCGGCGTGGAGGTCGCTTCGCTCGGCGTCCAGGTGCACGGCGGCATGGGTTATATCGAAGAGACCGGCGCAGCCCAGCTTTTCCGCGATGCACGGATCGCCACGATTTACGAAGGAACCAACGGCATCCAGGCCATTGATCTCGTTACGCGCAAACTGCCGCTCGCGGGCGGCGCAGTGGTCGAAGCTTTCCTCGGTGAATTGCGCGCCACGGTCGAGGCGGTGAATGCAACCAACGATCCGGCCTTAGGCTGGAGTAGCGTGCGGCTCGAAGAGGCAGTCGAGAGCCTGACGCGGACGACACGTTGGATGCTGGCGCATGTCGATAGGGACACCAATGAGGCTCTTGCCGGAGCGACGCCGTATTTGCGACTGTTCGGCCTCGCCACCGGCGGCTGCCTGTTGGCCCAGCAGGCGCTCGCCGCGTTGCGGCTTAACGCCGGTGCCGGTTCGCGCATCGGGCTGGCGCGTTTTTTCGCCGAAAACTTCGCCGTCCAATCGGAAGCCCTCGAACGCATGATCGTCGAAGGGGGACCGGGCGTGACCGGGGCCGATCCCGCAGCGGTCCAATAGACCGCGCTCGCGAAGTTTACACCGATGTCGACGCTGCTGATCACCCATCCGGCCTGTCTCGATCACCTCACGCCGCTCGGTCACCCCGAACGGCCCGACCGCTTGCGCGCGATCGACCGGGCGCTCGAGGCGGAAAAATTTCAGACCCTTGCCCGCGTCCAAGCTCCGGCCGCGGACTTCGAAGTCATCGCGCTCTGTCATCCCATGGACTACGTTACGGAGATCCGCGATGCGGCGCCCCGCGAAGGCATGGTACGGCTCGACGCCGACACCTCAATGTCGCCGGGCAGCTTTGAGGCGGCACTCCGCGCCGTTGGCGGCGCCGTGCACGCCGTCGACGAAGTGTTTACGAAAAAGGCGGCCAATGCCTTTGTCGCCACGCGGCCCCCAGGCCATCATGCGGAAACCGCACGCCCGATGGGATTTTGTTTGTTTGACAATGCCGCCATTGCCGCGCGCTACGCGCAGACTCGTCACGGCATCGCCCGCGCGGCTGTTGTCGATTTCGACGTTCATCACGGCAATGGCTCGCAGGAGATTTTCTGGGCGGACCGGACGGTCATGTATTGTTCGACCCATCAGATGCCGCTCTTTCCCGGCACCGGCGCTGTCATTGAAACCGGGGATTTCAACACGATCGTCAATGCGCCGCTTCGTCCCGGCGACGGCGGCGAGGCATTTCGCGCCGCATTCGACAGTCGCGTTCTGCCGCGGCTGCGCGAATTCGCGCCCGAGCTGATTGTCATTTCCGCGGGCTTCGACGCTCACATGCGCGACCCGCTCGCCAATCTCAACTTGGTCGAGGCTGATTTCGCCTGGGCGACGCAAAAGATTATGGAGGTTGCCGACCGTTTCGCCGAAGGGCGCGTCGTTTCGCTTTTGGAAGGCGGTTATGACCTGGAGGCGCTTGCAAATTCAACGGCCGCTCACGTCACCGCGCTGATGCGAGGCTAGACATCAATCGTTCCCTTGTTCGAGCGGAGGCTTGCGCCGGACATTGGTTCGTGCAATTCGGGCTACGGTCCATGGAGCCGGTGATGGCTGAGCAAAATACTTCAGGCGAAGGCAATTCGCATATTAGTGACGTCGAACAATTGTCGTTCGAACGAGCAATTGAAGAGCTGGAGTCGATCGTCAGGCGGCTTGAAGACGGCAAGGTGCCGTTAGAGGAATCGGTCGCTATCTACGAGCGCGGCGAGGCGCTCAAACGGCGTTGCGAAGACTTGTTGCGGCAGGCCGAAGCGCGAGTGCAAAAGATCACGCTCGACACAAGTGGTACCCCTACCGGTACTGAGCCACTCGACGTTGAATAGTCTCTCCACGGATCAGCGGGCGGCGGCCGTGCGCGGCGGCTGATAAAGCACCACGACATTGCGCGATCCGCAGCGCGGACAACGGAGCCGCGTCTCCAAGCGAGACAACGGAAATCCCCTCCCCCGCGTCCACACTAGCGTCTCCATGTCCAACTCTTTGCGATAATTACACTCCCGGCTGGATTGGGACTTCGGCCCATCGGAGCGGCCGCAGCTGCACCTGACCGTAACCCGCCAACCGAGCAAGTGGGCTTCCCCGATAGTTTCGATAGGCATTTGTTAACACTGGTAAATTCGGTTGGGGCCTTGGTTCTTGACTTGTTAGAACAAAAGAAGAACAATGAGCGGCTTGAGTCAAGGGGTGGAGAACCATGGGCGCGAACAAGAAGAGCGTGTGGCTGAAGAAGCTGGACGAAGAGTGCCCGTATCAGGTGGTGCTGCCGCGCCGACAGCTTGCCGATGATAGCGAGATCATCGATTTCCTCATTTCCTATGTCGGCAAATTCGACATGTACGTCGAAGACGATTATGCGGCCTTCGTGCGCTACTGCTTTGAAGATCCGCTCGACGCCGAAATTTTCCGTTCACGCTTCGAGCCAAAAATCGAGCGTTTCAAGCTCGCCGGCTAGAATTTCGCGCCGGATTTTCGTCAACAGGGTTTAACGTGACTGAAATAATCCGCGAGCGAACAAAAAAGGGTTGCCCAAATCGTCCGGCGCACTAAAGTTCGGCGACTTGTTGGCCTGCGTTTTTCCCCGGCAAACGGTGTCACTTGTTCAACCCCTGGCTCGATGTAGCATTTAGAGTTACGCAACTTTGCCTCGACGCTCACAGCGTCATGGCGCTGCGGATGATTCGATTGGCCGCCGGCGGTGCCCGGGCGCAAGGTGAAGCTCAACGCATGGTGGTTGAGAAAATCGCCGCGATTGCCGAAGCGCAAGCAGCCGCCATTTCGGCTGTCCTCGACGGCCACCAGGACCACGTCGTCGTCAGCAAGACCCTCGGCGCGTTCGACAAACGAGTGCGCGCCAACAAGCGCCGCCTCTCGCGGGGCTAGCATCTTCGAATTTCCGCCACACCGTTAACCTCGCCCCTTGCGAATTTCCGGCAGCTTCTGCCGTATTTTGCCGATCTCCGCCCAGGCATCTTCCTTCAGCCGTTTTTTCAGATCGAGCACAGTGAATTCGTTGCCGCGCCCGGTACGCGATAACCTGTCCCAGGTTACCGGCGCAGAGACCGGCGCGCCGGCACGCGCGCGGGTCGAATAAGCCGCGACTGATGTCGCCTCGCGCGAATTGCGGAAATAATCGATAAAGATTCGGCCATTGCGCAGCGACTTGGTCATCTTGGCAAGATAAAGCCGCGGGCTATCGGCCGCCATCGCCGCGGTGATGCGCTGCGCGAAAAGCTTGGCCGTATCCCAATCGGCATCCGCGATCGGCACCGCGACATGAATGCCCTTGCCGCCCGAAAGCTTGACGAAACTTTCAAGTTTTATCGTCTTCAGCCGCTCGCGAATCTCGCGCGCCGCGGCAACGATCGCTGACCACGAAACTCCCTCACCCGGATCGAGATCGAAAACGATCCGGTCGCATGTTTCCAAACTGTCAAGCCGCGAACCGCGTACATGAATCTCCAGCGCTCCGGATTGCACCAGCGCGACCAAGTCCTCAACCGTTTCCACCGCTATCACATCGTGGTCCTTGCCTGGAACGACGTGGCGAAGCGCTGAGGACTTTACGTTTGAAGCAATATGTTTCTGAAAGAACGTCTCGCCGCCGACGCCTTCAGGAGCGCGAACAAGCGAAAGCGCCCGGCCGAGAATGTGCGGCTTAATCCAATCCCAAACCTCGACGTAATATTCGGCAAGATCGGCCTTGGTGATGCCCACGTCCGGCCAATAGACGCGGTCGGGATGAGTCAGATGGAGCGGAAGGCTACGAATGCCATCTCCGTTGCCTGTATCGGTTTTTCTTTGCCGGCCGCGCGCGCTTGCCGGTTGAATTGGCTCCGTCCTTTTTCTCATTGTCAAAGCCGATGAATCCGCTGCGGGAATTTCCCGCACAATTTCACTCGCGGGTTTGTCCTCGCGGACGCCCTTGAAGGCGGCCTGACGCAGGACCCCGCCATGGGTCATACCGGCCGATTCCGCTTCTATCACCAGCTGCGGCTTCACCCACACCACGTTCTTACGCCGCTCGTCCGCCGGTAGCTCGATCGGGCGCTTTTCCGTGCGCAGCGGCTGCAGCCGCTGGAACAGCTCACGTGCGGTCTTGTGGTTGTAGCCGGTGCCGACGCGGCCGGCATAGCGGAGCTCGCCATTCTCGTGTAGCGCGACGGTCAGGGCACCGATGGCATTCGGTAGCGCCGCCGACGGCGAATAACCGACAACAATAACCTCCTGACCGCCACGGCATTTCGTCTTGATGAAGTTATCTGATCGGCCGGATCGATAAATCGCATCGCGGCGCTTGGAGACGATACCTTCGAGCCCCATTTCGCAGGCGTGACGAAAGATTACCGGGCCAGCCTCGTCGAAGTCATCCGTGTAGCGGATAACGCCGCTGTGGGCGACTCCGTTCAACAATCCAGCTAACGCCGCCTTGCGCGCAAGAAGCGGCTCATTGCGCAAATCGCGGCCATCGAGGTGCAAGAGATCAAATGCGTAATAGATAAAACGATCCGTCCGCCCATCCCTCAGATCGGTCTGTAACAGCGAAAAATTGCTGATGCCCCGGCCGTCTTCGACGACTATTTCGCCATCGAGCAGAGCGGCGACTGCCGGGAGCCGGCCGACGGCTTCGGTGACCAGTTTGAAGCGATATGTCCAATCCTGCCGCTTCCGCGTTAGCAATTGCACCTGTCCACGGTCGAGTCTCGCCTCGATACGATAGCCATCGAATTTGATTTCGTGCAGCCATTCGGGCCCAGACGGTACCTGGTCGTAGAGCGTAGCCAGACTAACCGGGACAAAATCCGGCAAGGCCGATTTTCGCTCCGTGGCGGCTTTTTTTCGTTTTGCTCCTGTTGCGCGGCGATTTGCTTCTGCTCGTGCGCGAGCAACCGGATTTGCCGTGATTTTTCCGATTTTGTCCTTAAACGCGCGGTGCGAGGAGGCTTTGGTTTTAGTTGCGCGGTTAGAACGCCAGATGCGCTTCTTGCCGCCCTTCCCGGCTGCGATCTCTTCCAGGGAGCGCCCGCTCGCTGCAGATCGCGACTGTTGCTGCAATATGTCAGGATCGCGCGGCCCACGAGCTTCTTCGTCCCGAGCCTTGATGAGGAGCCAATTTTCATGTCGGTCGCCATCACGCCCGCGCATGCGCACAAGGTGCCAGCGGCCGTGCAATTTTTCGCCGTTAAGATCGAAAATGAGATGGCCTTTAGCGTAGGCTTTGTGCGGGTCGCCGTCCGGCAGCCAAGTGCCGCGGTCCCAAACCATGACAGTGCCGCCGCCATACTCGCCCTCCGGTATAGTGCCTTCGAATGAGTTGTACTCGATCGGGTGATCCTCGACATGAACGGCAAGGCGCTTTTGGCCGGGGTCAAGACTTGGCCCACGAGTTACCGCCCAGCTCTTCATCACCCCGTCGAGTTCGAGCCTCAAATCGTAGTGGAGGCGGCGGGCGGCATGCTTTTGAATAACATAGCGATGACCCCCATTAGCCGCCTTGCGACCACGCGGCTCGGGAGTAACGGCAAAACGCCGCTTTTTCCGGTAAATCTCGAGAGCCACTGGCTTCAACTCGCAATTGGCGCAGGTTTCGTGCCGTTAACGCCCCGCGAAAGTGCGACGCCGAAAAATCGGGCCTGTGGCTCCCGGGCCATAGCAAAACCCGCCATCCGAGCCCAACATAAGGGGCTGGGACACAACATGGGAGGCCTCGGCCGGTTCCCTGAAACGAATGCGCCCCGAGCAGCGTTGCGGCATTGGAATGGTATGCCGCTCCCAGGTGGTGTAAAGATTGAGGGTTTATGCGCTGCGCTGCTAAGGGACCCCAGGGGCCGGCCCTCATAAAGACCGTTTAGGCTGTTGCAGCCAATAAGGCTAGTATAAGGAGCATTCGCGTGACCGTTCCCTCCAAGACACCGCTGCTCGATCTCGTCAAAACTCCGAGCGATCTCCGGAAGCTTGAAGAAGGCCAATTGCGCGAGCTTGCGGACGAGTTGCGGCAAGAGACGATCGATGCTGTAGCGGTGACCGGCGGTCACCTCGGTGCTGGGCTCGGCGTGATCGAACTCACTGTTGCCCTGCATTACGTGTTCGATACACCGGCGGACCGCCTTGTCTGGGACGTCGGCCACCAGGCCTATCCGCACAAGATTTTGACCGGCCGTCGCGACCGCATACGCACATTGCGCCAAGGCGGTGGCCTGTCCGGCTTCACCAAGCGCGCCGAAAGCGAATACGATCCTTTTGGCGCAGCACATTCTTCGACGTCGATCTCCGCCGCGCTCGGCATGGCAGTGGCGCGGGACCTCGAAGGCAAGCAGAACAATGTCATTGCCGTCATCGGCGACGGCGCCATGTCAGCCGGCATGGCCTATGAGGCGATGAACAATGCCGGAGCGATGAATTCTCGGCTCATTGTCGTCCTCAATGATAACGACATGTCGATTGCGCCGCCGGTCGGAGCGCTGTCCGCCTATCTCGCCCGCTTGGTCTCGGGCCGCACCTATCACAGCGTGCGCAAATTTTTCCGCCGCGCCGCGCAACGCGTCTTGCCCAGCAGGATGTTGCAGAAGCGGGCATTCGCCATTGAAGAATACGCGCGCGGTCTGGTGACTGGCGGCACACTGTTCGACGAACTCGGCTTCTTCTATGTCGGACCAATAGACGGCCATAACATCGATCATTTGCTGCCGGTCCTTAAGAACGTTCGCGACGCCAAGAACGGTCCGTTCTTGGTTCATGTCGTCACTCAAAAGGGCAAAGGCTACGCGCCGGCGGAAAAATCGGCCGACAAGTATCACGGCGTGGTCAAATTCGACGTTGCGACCGGCGCGCAACAAAAATCGAAAGCGGGGGCCCCAGCCTATACTAAAGTATACGCCGAGAGCCTGATCAAGGAAGCGCGCAAAGATCCCAAGATCGTTGCAGTCACTGCGGCGATGCCATCTGGCACCGGCCTTGATCTCTTCGCCAAAGAGTTTCCGAACCGCTGTTTCGATGTCGGTATTGCCGAACAACACGGTGTAACGTTCTGCGCCGGATTGGCGACCGAAGGCTTCAAGCCCTTTGCTACCATCTACTCGACCTTCTTGCAGCGCGCCTACGATCAAGTGGTGCACGATGTCGCCATCCAACGTCTGCCGGTCCGCTTCGCCATGGACCGCGCGGGCCTGGTCGGTGCCGACGGCCCGACCCATGCCGGCGCCTTCGACGTTGCCTATCTCGGTTGCTTGCCTGGATTCGTCGTTATGGCCGCTGCCGACGAGGCCGAATTAGTGCATATGGTCGCCACGGCCGCGGCGATCGACGATCGGCCATCGGCGCTGCGCTATCCGCGCGGCGAGGGTATCGGAGTAAAAATGCCGGAAGAGGGGCGTCCACTCGAAATCGGCAAGGGCCGCATCATTCGCGAGGGCACGAAGATCGCCCTCCTCTCCTTTGGGACCCGGCTGGGCGAGTGCCTCAAGGCCGCGGACGAATTGGCCGCCCAGGGCCTGTCGACAACCGTTGCGGACGCACGCTTTGCCAAACCGATCGACGTCGATTTGCTATTGCGGCTCGCGCGCGAGCATGAAGTCTTGCTTACCGTTGAGGAGGGCTCGATCGGCGGATTCGGGGCGTTCGCGATGCAGGCGCTTGCCGAGCACGGCCTGCTTGATCGCGGCCTGAAGGTGCGGTCCATGGTATTGCCCGACGTTTTTATCGACCAGGATTCGCCGAATGCGATGTATGCCAAAGCCGGCCTCGACGCCAAAGGCATTGCCGGCAAGGCGTTCGAAGCTCTCGGGCAAAACCTGCGCGGCGACGTCGTAAAGCTCATGCGGCAGTAAGCGGGCTTAAACCGCTACTCGTTTCGCGCGGTGGACTTTCTATTTCCGCGATGCGGAACCAGCCATCCGGCCTCTACAACCGCGCTACGCGAGCCAAATACAGGATATGACCAGCCGCCAACGCGTGGATCGCTTTCTCGTATCGCGCGGTTTTTTTGAAAGCCGGGTGCGGGCGCAAGCGGCGATTGCCGCAGGCCTCGTCACCGCGAACGGCATATTGGTGCACAAGGCTTCCGAGAAGGTTTCGGCGAATGCCGCCGTAATCGCGCAGCGCCCGCACCCTTACGTATCGCGTGGCGGCATAAAACTTGCGGCGGCGCTCGATCACTACCGCATCGACGTGACCAATCGCGTGTGTCTCGATGTCGGCGCCTCGACCGGCGGATTCACCGAGGTCCTGGCGCTGCGCGGCGCCAAGCGCATTTACGCCGTCGACGTCGGACACGCACAACTGCATGCTTCGCTGCATCGCCGCAGAGAGATTGTGTCGCTGGAAAAGACCGACATACGTACGCTTGCGCCGTCGAAGCTCTCTGAGCAGCCGGATCTGGCGACAGTGGATGTCAGTTTCATTTCGCTGAAGCTGGTATTGCCGGCAATCGGCAGCCTCTTGCAACCGAGCGCCACCATTGTTGCATTGATCAAACCCCAGTATGAGGTCGGACGCCGCGAGGTAAAGAAGGGTATTGTGCGCAGCGCATCGGCTCGCGCCACGGCATGCGACGAAATTGGCGAGTTGTTGAGCAATCAGGGATGGCGCGTCAGCGAGCCGATGCCGTCCCCGATTTCCGGCGGCGACGGCAATCTCGAGTACTTTATCGAGGCCGAGCGTGGTTGAGCGCCTGCTCATAGATCGTCTCGGTCACTTGGGCGATGGAATAGCTGCCGGTGCCGGCGGCGCCGTTTACGTTCCCGGCGCGCTGCCGGGCGAAACCGTGGACGTCGAGGACGTCGCTGGCCATCCGGACCGGCGCCACCTTCTTAAGATCAAATCCGCGAGCCCAAAGCGCATCGCCCCTATCTGCCCTCATTTTGGCGTGTGTGGGGGTTGCGCTGTACAGCATTGGGACAGCGATTGCTATCGAGCGTGGAAGCGCAACCTCGTTGTCGAGGCCCTGCGGCTTGTCGGGCTCGATGCGCCGGTCGCGGATCTCGTCGACGCGCACGGTGCCGGTCGTCGCCGAGCCGTATTGCACGCGCGCCGCGGTACACACGATGTGTTGGAAGTGGGCTTTTCCGCCGCTCGTGCCCACCGCGTAGTGGCGATCGACCGCTGCCCGGTCCTGGCGAAAAGTCTTGACGGTGCGATCGAAACCGCCTGGGAAATCGCCGACGCGCTGGGGCCGACCGCGAAGCCGCTCGATCTGCAAGTTACCGCGACAGATGCCGGTCTCGACATTGACGTACGCGGATCAGGGCCGCTTTCGACTGCGCTCGTGTCTTCGCTCGCGCGCATTGCCAATAAGCACGACCTGGCGCGGCTGACGCGCCATGGAGAACTGGTTGTGCTCACGCGCATGCCGACATTGCGCATGGGCAGGGCGAATGTGCTGCTGCCGCCGGCCGCATTCTTGCAAGCGACCACCGAAGGCGAGGCAGTTTTGGCGCGGCTCGTGCTCGCTTGTTGCCCCCGCGCAGCGCACGCCGCCGATTTGTTTGCCGGCGTCGGTCCGTTCGCGCTGCGGCTTGCCGAGCGAATGCAGGTGCATGCCATCGATGGTGACGAGTTGGCTCTTGCGGCGCTAAAGCGCGCGGCAGACGCGACAAGCGGATTGAAGCCCGTGACAGTCGAGCGGCGCGACCTTTGCCGGCGGCCGCTCACTGCAGCGGAGCTAAACCGCTACGACATTGTGGTGTTTGATCCGCCGCGCCAAGGCGCCGAGATGCAATCGCACGAGCTTGCGTCCAGCGGAGTGACGCTAGTCGTCGCGGTGTCCTGTAATCCGGCAACCTTTGCCCGCGACGCATGCGTACTGGCGCGCGGCGGTTACCGCTTAGTCGAAATTACACCGGTCGATCAATTCCGTTATGCCGCACACGTGGAGATCGTAGCTCTATTCGAAAGGTAGCCAGCGACGGACCAATCGGCGAAACGTCTTATTCCGCTGCGCGGCGCTGCGGTGGGCGCATGCTTTCCAATCCGTCTACCGCGGTCGCGGCTATCGTGGTTCGCACCATAAGACGCGGCTCGTGCGCAGCCCATGGCCGGCCGCGATGCAACGTCGCCCGATTATCCCACATCACGACGTCGCCCTGCCGCCAGGAATGCACGTAACTTGATCCCGGCGCGGTCGCCGCCTCGATCAGGTCGGCCAGGAGTTTCTGCGCTGCGGCCTCCTCCATGCCCTCGATCGCGCACGCGTGCGAGGCGACATAGAGCGCCATGCGGCCGTTGGTCGGATTCTTCCATGCCATGCGCCAGCAGTGCGGCGGCAAGGCCGCTCGTTCTTCGCGCGAAACGATGTTGGCGTCGATCTTGCCGCGGGAATAGGAATAATCGTGCCAGGCGAAGGAATTTTCCAGACGGCTGCGCAACTGCGGATCGAGCCGATCCCAGGCAATACGGGTCGAGACGTATTCGGTTTCGCCGCCGCGAGCCGGAATAATACGAGCCGACAAGACCGAGGCCAGCGCCGGCACGCTCTTGAAGGTGCTGTCCGCGTGCCAAAGCTGATTCGCCTTATTGCGCAACGCAAGCCGGTGGTCCGCCGGCACAACTTTGCCGTCCGCGCCGATCGTACTGAGGATGACCAGGTGAGTTCCCGCGCCTTGCGACGCGACATGCGTCAATTCAAGCGGCCCAAACCGGCGCGAGAAAGCTATCTGTGACTCGTCAGATACTTCCTGGTCGCGAAAGACCAGGACCGAATGTTGCTCGAATGCCGCGCGCGCCTCACGGTAGGCGTCGTCGTTTGTCGTAATGTGCGCAAGCGTCACGTCACGCAATTCGGCGGCAAATCCCGGGCCAAGTGGAACGACTTTCATCGGCAAGACCTTGCAGGGGTTTGTAGCTTAGTTTCCCGCAAAAGCGCTTGCCCGGCAACCCTCCAAGGCTCGCGCCGATACCAACGTCTGGCGCTTCGCGGCGAGCTATCATTCCAACAAGATGCAAACTGCTCGGGTCACCGCTCCGGTCCGGAGAGGCTAAGCTCGCGTTCGGCTCGGAAAACGTTGGCGTACAACGTTGAGATCCATTGCCGTCCGCTCGATGTCACATTGAGATATCGTATCGCCGTTTGAATGTGCGGTGAAACGCTATTGTAATAAAACTGAGGGTACAAATCCGTGAGGTCGGCTGGGGACTCGTAGCCAAGCTGCCGATTCATGCCGACTTCTTCGAATTCGTAGTACAGCGCGTTGGCTTTCCGCAGATAATGCGGATCACCGAGCTGGCCGATAAGGTCGGCGGCGCGCACCAGGGAACCGTCCTCGCCGTTTTGTTCATCCGGTTCGGCCGCCGACGGAAAGCGGGTATATTCGATTGCGCGTGCTACTCTGGCCGCGTCGATGAAATCCATCTTCGCCAGGCGGTCAACGGCGAAGAGCTTTGACCGCTCGACGTGGTAGGGCGTCAACGCCGCATCGGATGCGCCGCGCGTGAGCTTTATCCTGCCACCCTTGCCGTCGATGACGTATCCGGCCTCGCTGTCATCGGCGAGAATGCCGCGCACATATCCTATGTCGTGAAACAGGCAGGCAACGAGGAGATGGGCATAGTCGCTGGCGGAGGTTGGTATAAGGAGCGAGCGCCCTTTCATGATGTCGTAGCCGACCAACGTCACCAGCATTGTGTGTTCGACATTGTGGTAAAGCGCGTCGCTGTTGCCGATGCATTCCAGGGCAAGTCGCGCCACCGATGGAATAAGTTCGGTCAGCTCAGCTTCTGTCGAGCCAAATCGACGATCCAGGTCGGTGGACAGGTACGACCCCAACGCCTCTGCAGCCAATTCAGGTACGGTGATCATGCGATGCCCCCAAAGCTCCGCTGCTCACAGCATAGCAAATGGATCGAAATGGATATTGATTATTGCTTTGCGGATTCGATGATCTTTGTCGGTATGGCGGCCATGGCCGATTTCAATTGGTACGCCGGCGCGAGATGATGCCGGCCACTCGTCTCTATTTCCATGCCCTTGAGCATTGCATCCCAGAGTTCGCGAACTTGAACGTGGCGGCGCTCGACGGCGGCCGAGACGGCATCCCGCACCGGCACGAGCTGCTGGCTTTTGAGGAATACGATCTGTGCCTGCATCAATCGTCCGCTTTCAAATTCGATTCGCTTCATTGCCAGCGCAAAGGGGTTGTTGTGCGGTTCGAATTCGGGCAACAGCGCCGCCGGCCGGATGACCGAATGCACCGCGTGGCCGAAAGCAGCCAGATCGATCAACAAGGCCAGTGATTGATCCGCCACTTCGTGCGCTGGCCGCGGTAACCAGGCGGTCTCCCACTGCCAGATCATGAAGGCCAACGTCGGATCGGAAACCCATGCCGTCGCGCGGCCAATCAACGAAAGGATTTCAATCTCCCGGCAATACTGGGAATGCAGTTCTACCTGCCAGCCATCCCTTAAACTCCACGGCAGCGCCACGGCGAGTTGCCGCGCCTGCGCACCATGCGCCGACATAAGAAAGGCCGACAGCCGTGTCTGCTGGTGCGCCGGCACGCAACCATCAGGATCCAGGGGGCCGAGAAACGGGCTCATGAGGCGGTCGCGTGTTCGCTACGTTCCGGCTCGGATACTGCCTTGCGCACCGGTATAGCGCGTAAATGGTCAAATTCGGCGGGAAATGGAGTAAGGTCGCCCCCGACTTGCTCTGGTCCAACCCACACGCTCCGGTTACCGGGCCAGCGGCCACCGAGAACATCTTCAGCAAAATGCGCCAAAAGATAAGCGGTCAATTCCGGCTTCTCCAGCGTGAAGGCGTGGTAGGCGCGCGGCAAAATAACCATCGCACTGTTAGGAATATGCGCCCGTAACGAATCCTGCAGCTTCCGCGGCGTGAGAAAATCGAACTCGCCAGTCAAAATCATCGTCGGCGTGCTGATAGATGGCAATTGCGCAGTAAGCGGCTCAAAGTCGAGAAACGATTCCATCAAATTAGACAGCGCATAAACATCGTTGATGAGCCATCCGCGATGGGTGGCAAGTTCGATCAAATAACTTTTTTCTTCCAGCCATTCGCTGGAGAAGTTCATCGGAAACAACAGATCTTGCAAATAGGTGGTTCCACCAAGCGTCAGGCCCGTGCGCATAGCGGCGCCGAGCCGGTATAATTGCGAAGGGATTTCAGCAAAGCTGCTCATCGGCACCAGTCCGGCAATTCGGTCGCCGTGACTAATGGCATAACGCAGCGCAATCACGCCACCGAAGCTAATTCCAGCGACAAAGATCGGCCGCTCGCCGAGTTTCGCGATTATCTCACCGAGCACGCTCACCTGATCAGTCTGATCGATGAACAGGGACGGCTTGTCGGATTGGCCCTGTCCGAGCATGTCGAAGCTCGCTACGTGGAAGCCTCTAGCCACAAGCGCATCGCGGAACGGATGCCAAAGCTTGACGTATTGTGTAAGACCGTTGACCAGGACGCAGACCGGACCGTCGATCGGCCCGGCTAACTCGTAGTGGATTCGCCGCGAATTGCACGCAAGCCAGGGCATATACGTTCTCTGGGAATCTGGCGCCAACCCACCGGCACACTAACCCGAACTTGCCCGGGCACGTCAATCGCGATCAAAAGCGTCAAGGAGCGCCGGAGCTTACACCGGTCGGCTGTATGGCGACGGCCTGAAAAGCGTTCAGATCGCCCCGCTGAACATAATTACAGCGTGTCGGCAAAAGCGACCATTTGCCGGCGTTGTTCCTCGTCAGGCAGCCGTCCGCGCATCGCGCCGAGATTATCGGTCATGTGCACAGCGTCGGCCGTGCCGGGAATCACCGCGGTCACCCGTGGATCCGCCAGCAAGTATTTGAGAAAAAATTGCGCCCAGGTGTCGGCAAATTCTCGAGCCCAGTCCGGGAGTTCTTTGCCGCGCACAGCGCGGAACAGGCGCGCGCGGCCGAACGGCAGGGCGGTCAGCACGCCAGCTTTGACTTCGGCCGCGAGCGGCAGGATGCGCTTCTCCGCTTCACGGTCGTCGAGTGAATAATCGATCTGAACGAAATCAGGTTTTTCGCGGCCCAACACTGCCTCGATGGCGGCAAAGTCCGCATGGCGCGTCGAAGTGATGCCGATGTAGCGACAAACGCCTTGTGCTTTCCATTCCTTGAATTGCGCCAGTGACTGATCCGGGTATCGTATATTGTGGAACTGCAGAAGATCGAGCTTGTCCACCTGCAGACGGGCGAGCGAGCGTTTGAGTTCGGCGGGATCGGGCGCTTC
>Ga0187784_10000292_pt1 | contig 35538 bp, 42 predicted proteins | sample 1015_SJ02_MP15_2_FD_132964 | JGI IMG/M metagenome (GOLD analysis project Ga0187784, IMG submission 132964) | Tropical peat soil microbial communities from peatlands in Department of Meta, Colombia - 1015_SJ02_MP15_20_MG | ecosystem: Environmental > Terrestrial > Soil > Wetlands > Peat | place... | reverse complement strand
TGCTAAAACGATTCGGACCCGTTGAGTTGCTGTTGTCCACGGATACTTACCAGTTTGACGACTACTCTAAGTACCAGCAGGAATTTGATGTGAAAGCGAAGGCGGAACGCCGAGAAAAAGTGTTCCCCCTGGACTGCAAGAAAGCGTTTGACTTAGGCATCCAACTTGTCAGCTAAAAAAGCGGAAATAACTAACTAAAACCCCGCTGAAGACGGGTGAAATTCGCAAACACCTTTTGGAGCCGCGAGGGCTGGCTTTGCAGTTTAACAGATGAGGGGCGACAATTTAACCCAGCTTCGAAAGGCCTTATCTTTGTTTCTCGTGCAAAATGAATTGTCTTGTAAAACGAAAGCTCAATTGATCAGGAAAGGGTTAACCCTTTTTTCTTCACCCATTATGGATGTGGGTCCATGACCTGGGTAAATTAGAAAATAATCAGGCAGACGCGCAAGCCTTTGCAAAGACAACTTCATATCACTTTCTGAGCTCCCTGGAAGGTCTGTTCTTCCAATGCTTCCTGCAAACAGCGTGTCACCCGTAAAGACCAATCGTTCCCCAAGAAGGCAGATGCCGCCAGGCGTATGTCCAGGAGTATGCATAACCGTTAACGATTCATTTCCGAACTTGATTAAGCTACCCTCATCCAACAGGACAGTCGCGGGGAAATTTGATTTTTCTAATACGGCGAGGGAAGTTGCGTCAAGGCGGTGAATACATATGGGAACGTTGTATTTTTCTTGAAAAATGGCGTCCCCGCTTATGTGGTCTGGGTGCCCATGGGTATTCACAATTAACTTTATGTTCAAGCCTGCGTGGGCCATGTAATCGAAGATTTTGTCGGCTTCTTGAGATGAATCTAAGCCTGGGTCAATTATAATTGCGGCCTTCGTTTGTTGAGAGGAAACGACGTAGCAGTTTGTTGATAGGCAGCCAACCGTGAACGTCTTAATCAGCATTCAAATCCACAATTGAGTAACGTTGAAAGGCTAATAAACAAATTGCCCCTAAACTTGCAAGGCAAAACACTATACTGAGCAAAAACGCTTTACGGAAGCTTAAGAGAAGCGGTGATGTTCACATTTAAATTGACCAAATGAGGACATTCGGACAAATGCCCGCCCTTTTAAATATTTAATAGGCTGGCTGGTAGCGGGAACAAGAGGCGGACCGAACAAGCGAAGATAATTAAAAGACTGAAACATAGGTCATTAAGCGCGCGCTAAAAATAATTATAGAAAAATCGTAGGTTTGCGGCAGAATTACGGATTAAGTCAGTAAATGGTGGGCCGAGCCGGACTTAAACCGGCGACCTTTGGCTTGTAAGAAAAGCGAGTCAAGTGAGGACAATTTCTGCAAGTTCTTTTGCTGGCTAAAGCACTACAATCTTTGGGTCGCCGAAATTTAAGAAATCCTTATCTCTGGTTACAAGAACTTCGTCGTTTGCGACCGTTATGCCCGCTATAAGCACATCAAGCTCGCTTACCATCTTACCCTTTCTCGCGAGCTTTTTGTAAGCTGTTATAGTTTCTCTGAGTGCAGTTTCCTCAAATTCGTAGATGACAAATTGGCTGAGCCATTCCGAAACTAAGCCGACTTCTTTTTCGGGGACACCGCGCAATAGCTCATACTTGTTGATAACTGTGGTAGCAATCCGTTCATTCTTAGAATACGACTCAATCAAATTCCTGACTTCTTTCTTTTTCCTGGCCGCATCAACCAGCAAGGACGTGTCAAAGATTACCATTTAACCCTCTCAAGAGAGTTTTCGCGGAGTCGAACGCTTTCTACCTTCCTTCACCTCGTCCATTATCTTCTCCGCACTTTCATCGCTTAGTGCTTCATGAGTATCTAAGAATTCAAGGATTTTCTGGGGGTCGCCCTTTCTTTCGCATTGGTCTATGAGCTCTTTGAGCAGCTCGGTGAAAGACTTTCCGTTTTTCATTCGGGACAACTCGAGGTAGACTTCATCTGATATTGATATGACTCGCACCATACGAATTCCCTATAAGAAAATATGCATACATGTATATATGTATGATGTGGGCCGAGCCGGACTTGAACCGGCGACCTTTGGCTCGTAAAGCCAACGTCCTAACCAAGCTAGACGACCGGCCCGCGTTTGGTTATTTTCTCGGTTAAGCACTATTTGACCTTTTTCTTTGAACGGCAGGAATTGGCTGGTTAACAATGTGCTTTGAGAGTCTGTTTTCATTTTTGCGCGGGTGCTGCTAGAAAAAAAGTTTTTACGGAGCATTGTCTGTTAACGTGCTGGACTATTTTTTTTTAAAAAAAAAGAAAGGATGGATGTGCTTCATGGAAGATTGGTTTATGAAGTTTTTCGCATCGGCATTGATTTTCTCATGCCAACCAGCATGATTACTAGGGCAATGATCAGCAGGATCCAGCCTACCCAGAACAAGCCTACGCTCGTGCCTGATTTTGCGCCGTGATAGTACGATTCTAATCCGGCGGCTAGCACTATGATTATTCCTAGCACATCCGCAATCAATGCGCCTATTTGCATGTTATCCATCCGTTTCCCTCTAAAATTTAGCCACTATGTGTTTAGTGTTTCTTTTCATATATAAGCTTATAAGCGTTTGAAGGATAAGCAACATACTGCCGCCATTCCTGTTTCTTAATCAACAGCAGCTAGGCTGCCTTAGGTCTAAACAGAGGGGTTATTTGGAACAATGTTGTTTCAGAACTCGATTTATATATCGACGCTGACTTATTTTTTGTCGGTGAAAAAGTTTGACTGAAAAACTTTTAGAGTTTTTGAACAAGGCAATAGCCCGTGAACTCCAGGTCAGCATACAGTACATGTGGCAGCACGTTCAAGTTACGGGCGTAGACGGCGCGGTCGTGGAGGATACTTTCCGCAAGATAGCCATCGCCGAAATGAAGCACGCTGAAATCCTCGCGGAACGTCTCGACTACCTCGATGGCGTACCCACAACTGCTCCTGACCCGATTTTTGTGGGCGGCAGCCTCGTCGAGATGCTTACGCAGGACCAGCGGGACGAGGAATCAGCCATTGAACTTTACAAGGAAGGAATTCAGCTTGCAGCTAAGGAGGGCGATTATACGACGAGAAGGTTGTTCGAGGAGATTCTGGCGAACGAGGAAGAGCACATTAACACCTTTGGCAAGTTGCTGGTCGGCATGAGTGAACCTTTCACGCAGCCGGGCATCTCGCAAATCGGATGACCCGACTGGAGATTTCGATAAAGCCCTGAGCTACAGTGCAAGAAGAAAAAAATCATTTTTTAGGCTTCTTCTTTTAACAGAGTTGTCACCGACAAGAAGAACAACAAAAATGGAATGGCAGCTGTTGTTCTACTTCTAAGGAAAAAAATCCGAGGGAACAGAAATGCGATTCAAAACTAAAAAAGGAAAAGGATGGTTGTTTACCGCAGTTTCATTAAAACCATTTCTGCGGCTAAAACCATGGGTTCCCACGTTTCGCACAGTGGCGGCGCGTAGGCCGTGTCGGCTTTCGCCAGTTCCCGGACAGTCATCTGTTTTTGTATGGCGAATGAAATGGCGTTTATGCGTTGGGTGACTTCTTCCCCGCCGATTATTTGGGCGCCGATTACGTGTTGCGATTCTTTCTCGACGATAAGCTTGACTTTGATGGGTTTAGCGGTTGGGTAATAGTCGGCTTTCGTCTTGCTGCTGATCGCGCCAGTAACGACTTCAATCCTGTTTCTCGCGGCTGCTGTTTCGGTCATGCCCGTCGCGCCCGCCTCAACCTCGAACAATCGGGTTACTGCTGAGGCGAGGACGCCCGTGAACAGCGCGTAGTCGCCGCCCGCGTTTGTTCCTGCAACTTTGCCTTCCCGAACCGCGATCGTGCCGAGCTGAGCACAGGTTCCCCTGTGAGTTATCATGTTGGGGGCTTCAGCGCAGTCGCCCACTGCATAAACGTCTTTCACGTCTGTTTCCATGCGTGCGTTAGTCTTGATCGCGCGGGTTTCGCCCAGCGGTATGCCGGCGTCTACTGCTAGTTTCGTGTTGGCTCTCACGCCGAAGGCGCTGATGAACAGGTCGGCCTCGATTTTTTCGCCTGCAGCCGAGACACCCGTGACTTTGTCTTCGCCGAGGAACTCTTCAACGGGTTTGCTGATGAGGATACGCATGCCCTTCTGTTCCAGGTGGTCTTGGACCAGCTTTGCCATGTCCGCGTCAAGCAGCTGAGGCAAGATTTGAGGCAGCATTTCCACGACTGTAACCGTTAGTCCACGCTCGATTAATGCAACGCCAACTTCCAACCCGATCAAGCCTGCGCCCATGATGACCGCTGATTTCGCGCCTGCTTTAACTGCGTCATCAATCTTCTGGCCGTCCTCTATGCCGCGGAGGCTTAGCACGCCGGGTTTTTCTCTGCCCTTGATAGGAGGAGTGAAAGAGTCGGCGCCCGTTGCGATAACTAAGCTGTCGTACTGGAGAACTTGGGTTGCTCCCGCCTTGTCTAGGATCGTGACGGTTTTGTCTTTAGTGTTTATGGCGGTTGCTTTGGTTTCGCTGAGCAGGTTCAGCTTCAACATCTGGAAGTACGCTGGCGGGTAAACAATCAAGTCGCTGAAACTTGGAATCTGCCCGCCTAAGACGAAGGGTAAGCCGCAGCGTGAGTAACCAGCGGTTTTCTCCTGAGTTACCAGGGTGATTTCGGCCGTTCGGTCTTTTTTGCGTGCGGCGGAGGCTGCTTCAACGCCTGAGGCGTTTGCCCCGATTACAATTACGCGCCTTGCCATCCCGTCTGCCTTCTCTTATTTGGATTGAGCTTGGGCCTTGTGCCATTCAACGGCTTTGTTGAAGTCCATCAGGTTTGCAAGTTCGGCCTGCAGGTTTGAGGGTTTAACAACGATTAACCAGCCTTTCCCGTACGGGTCCTCGTTTAGGGTTTCAGGCTTCGACTGCACCTCATCGTTGACTTCCTCGACCGTTCCACTTACGGCGGCGACAAGGTCTGACACGGCTTTAACGGACTCTAACGTTCCGTAAGGCTCGCCCTGCTTTACCTCAGTGCCGAAGCTTGGCAGTTCAGCGTAAACGATTTCTCTTAGCGATTTCTGTGCGTAGTCAGTGACGCCCATTCGGACTTTTTCTCCTTCAATTTTTATCCATTCAAAATCTTTAGAATAATAGAGCCCTTCAGGCACTTCGTATGAATCAACTTTCACCATACACTTTAACCTTCCAAATAGCGATTAGTATCCAGTTTATCTTTTAAGCTTAAAAAAGGTTTCACAAATGTTATGTCAACTTTTCAACGTTACGCTCGCTAAGGTCTACCACAGAGCGCTTCCACGCTTCTACGGTGACATCGTAAATGATTAACGGTTCTTCTGAAGTGATACTTCGCCATTAAGCCGCGGTAAAACCAAAGTTGTTAGAAGTAGTAGGACAGTCGGAAAAGCATTGTCCTACTACTTCTTTGATGCTTAATGCTTCTTGTTCTCTTTTGGTGCACGCGTGAGTCTTGGTTTTCCGATTGCTAGCAAACAGGTTCAACGGTGGCCAAGCAACCGATCATGAATAAGAAGTAAAAGTGTAACGTTATCCAAGTTGACTTAACAACACAGAAAAAGGGGCTTAACGTTCGCGTCTGCCTGCTATCCAGTCTTCTGTCCATTGCCGAACTTGCGGGTCAGGCACCTGCGAGGGAAGGTCTTGAAATGCGTGGGGAGTGTGCTGGTTTTTTGGGTAATGCTTAAATTTGTAATACATGTATTACATGGATGGTGCCCTCATGCAGAAAGTCATGGAAAAAGAAACAATCGTGCCCGTCCGCTTCGCCAAGCATGAACTGCAAAAAATAGATGAAGCCGCAAAACGCATGGGCGCAAAGTCAAGAAGCGCTTTCTTAAGGCAAGCCGCTGAAAGGTATGTTGAAGAGGTCGGCAGCTTAAAAATCATTGAGATAAGAGAAGACGTCAGCTTCAAGGAGGCTGCTGCGGAGATTCTTGCTTACTTAAAAGAGCACAAGGAAGCGGAAACCTTCGATATCGCTAATGACCTCAGATTGGACTTAGACTTCACAGTTAAGGTTTTGAAGAAGCTTTGGGAAGAGGGGAAAGTTAGTTGATAGGCAAAGAAGTGGGCGACCAACTATCGGCTGAGCAGATTGTCTGTGAATGCCGCAGAATGAAGGGTCCAGTTCTAATTCACAAAGGCTCGCATAGGGCGCAGCGGTACGTTTTGGAGGGGCTTCCGGCGGTGGCGATTGTTTCAAAAAAATGGCGTCTAAAAGAGTAAGATTTTGCGGGGTTCAGTTTACCGTTCCCGTTTGCCTGCTATCCAGTCTTCGGTACACTGCCGAACCTGCGGGTCAGGCGCCTGCATAGGTGGGCGGGCTTTGAGTTTCTCAAATTTATAAGGGTGCAGGGCGCATTCATATCCTGAAGTGACCAACATGACTAAGACGGTGCACTTAGACGACGAAGATCGGAAACTCCTAGCTGAAACCAAGCAAAAACTCGATGAAGCCACCAAACTAATGGAAGAGTTGATGGAGACCTTCGAGATTCAAAGCGACACTGCGATGCTTAAGGCGATCCATGAAGGAGAAGAAGACGTCAAGGCTGGTCGAGTCAAAGAGCTGCGAACGCTTCTGAAAGATGAAGCCTGTTGAAGCCCAAGTACACTGTTGTTTTGTCCAGACAAGCTGAACATTTCTACAGAAAGTTAGATCAAAAAATGAAAGGCTACGTTCGAGAAAGCCTGATCAGTTTAGAATGCGAAGCTTATAGCGGAAAGCGACTTCACGGCGACCTGAAAGGAAGCAACAGTTTACGCGTCGGAAAGAACCTGCGCATTATCTAAAGTTTCGCAAAAAGAAAAAACAGTTTATGTAATAGCTATAGGCTTCCGAAGAAACGTCTATCAGTAAATTCGCGCTGTCGACTTTTGATTATGAATGTGTTCAGCGTTCTCGTTTGCCCGCTATCCAGTCCTCCGTCCACTGCCGCGCCTGCGAATCAGGGGTCTGCACGGGCGGATGCTTAAACGCGTAAGACGGCATGCTGATGAGGGTTCCGCTGATTTTGCGGTCCAGGGCGATTTTGGCTGCGCGTATGAGGTCGATGACGACGCCTGCGCTGTTGGGGCTGTCTTCCACCTCGAGTTTGGCGCTGATGGTTATGGGTCGGTCGCCGAACGCGCGGGTTTTGATTGAGAGGTAGCAGATTTTCTTGTTCTTTAAAAACGGGACGAAATCCGAGGGGCCGATGCGGGTGGGCAGGTTGTAGGGGACGAGGCTGGTGACGGCTTCGGTTTTGCTGATGCGTTTGCTGGTGAGGCGGTTCTCAACGGTCATGTTCTGAAAGTCTGTGTCGCCGCCCAAGTTGAGCTGGTAAGTTTCATCCACGATCGCGCCTCGGTCGAGGCAAAGCCGCACAAGCGTGCGGTGCAGGATGGTGGCGCCTACTTGGCTTTTGATGTCGTCACCCAAGACAGGCAGCCCAGCGGCTTCGAATTTCTTTGGCCACTCGCCGCTTTTGTCTGAGCCGATGAACTCGGGCATGCAGTTAACGAAGGCGCACCCGGCGTCGATGGCGCACTGCGCGTAGAACCGCACCGCGTCGTGGCTGCCTACGGGCAGGTAGTTAACGAGAACTTGGGTTTTGGCGTCCTTGAGGGTTTTTATGATGTTTTCCTTCGTGGTTTTGCTGTCGTCGTAGACGTTGAAGGTTTCCCGCATATGGGGCGCTGCGCCGTCGAGGATTATGCCGGGCGAAACCTTTACTCCGAGGTTGGGGACGTCGCTGAATTTTTCGCAGCAGTTTGGTTTCATCCAGATGGCTTCGGAGAGGTCTTTTCCAATCTTGTCTTTGTTAACCTCGAACGCGGCGACAAAACGTATGTCCCGTATGTGGTAGCCGCCATAGTTCACGTGCATCAAGCCGGGAACGGTGCTGCCCTCTTCTGCGTTTTTGTAGTATTGAGTCCCCTGAACCAGGGCACAAGCACTGTTCCCAACGCCGACGAGAGCTACACGGATTTCAGGCATCGAAACGTAACCATCCACGAATGTTCAATGTTAGTTTAGCCTTAATGTTCGCCTGCGCTATAACTTTTTCCCAACAACAAACTCTGTTTCGAGCGTTTGCTCTGCGACGCTTCCCGATAGGAGGGTGAAGTATCTACGGAAAGTATCTACACTTTGCCTTTGCACCGACCAGGCAATCAAGCTGAGACGCCTGTAGCGATTGGGCTCTATTTTCTCATCCGTAGCAGGCTTACCTTTACACCGTCGAATTCTCTGTCACTGCCGATGACTAATGTTGTTTTGAAAACTTTGGCAGTGGCAACAGCGAAGGCGTCGGCAAGAGACATGGAATATTTAGACTTCAGAAGGGCCGCTTCACGCCATAGTCCGTCGTCTTCTACTGGAACGACTTTCAGACCCATCAGTCGGATGTTCTTCACTTTTTCCTCAGCTATTTTCGGGTCTTTGCGACTGAGAATGTAGTAGATCTCGGCTAGATTGATTATGTTTATGTTGCCGCCGGCTGAGCCGCGGCCGATTTGTTCAAGAATATCTTCAACAACGTCTGCGCCTTCTTCATCGAAATAGAAGGCAAGCAAAGCTTCTGAATCAAACGTGTACTTTTCGGGCATGCCGTTCAAGGTTCCGCTCTTCCGCTCGTTCTTCTTTCCGCGCCTCTTCAACAAGCTCTCTTGCAGTTTTTCCTTTGAAAATCTCCTTCAAAGAGCCGCGTTCCTGACTTGGCAAAGGCACCGGTCTGAGAACAATTCCGCATTCGTTTTCTTCAAATATGACCTTGTCTGTGATCCCGTATTTTTGGCGAAATCTTTTGGGTATCGTCGCTTGCCCCTTTTTCGTTACTGAAACAACTTCAACCATCCCGACAAACCTGAGTAATACTTTTGATGTCAGTAATACTTAAGGTTATTGGAAATGCTTCTCTAAAGCGTAACAGCTCAAACAGGGACACCGGCCTCAGGCGACATGGCAATCTTAAAAGGGAACCGCCGACACAGTAGCTAACAAGCCGAAGATGAGATTTATGAGTAAACCCGAATTGGACATTTCTTATTTGCCGTTCAAAGAAATCATCGTGATGGAGAAAACCCTCTTCAACACGCCTGAAGACATAGCGAGGTTCACTTCTGTAATAGCAGGCGGCAAACTAGCCGGGTTGTACTGGGTTGAAGGCGTAGTCTTCCTTTATTTTCCGCTTCCCGCCTCAACTGCCGCGGTGGCAAGAGAACTACTGGAAAACCGCAGGGTCTACTGGACCTTCGTCGGCTACGCGCTCATGCCCAAGTATTCGCAGACGATTGAAACCAAAGAGAAAATGATTGTTCCAGTAGTCGACATATCATCAGACCCAGTTCTGAAACAAGTCGCTCAATGGCTAAAACAGCAGAAACAGTAAGCCCATTCGAAGGCTCGTCTTTGCCGCAAGTAACCTTCAAGGGTGCGGTCTTCTCAGCCAGCGGAGAGGGACGAAAATTCATGAGTTTACCCTGGGTTAGACGGCAAATACAGGAAAAACTCGGCTTTACGCCGTACCCTGGAACGTTAAATTTGAGGCTGACTGAAAAGAGCGTGCAGCGAAAAAAGCTGCTTGAAAAAATCCGAAAGTTCAAGATTGTTCCAGAGAACGGCTACTGCACGGGTACCCTGATTGAAGCGCGCATAGACGGAGTGAAGTGCGGTATTCTAATTCCACAGGTTCCCAACTATCCCCGAGACTTGCTTGAGGTAACCGCTGCTTCGAACCTGCGGGAACATTTCAAATTAGACGACGGCAGCGAAGTCTGCGTCACGGTTGAACTGTGAAGGCGCACTCTTTTTTCGCAGCTGCAATACGCTCTTGAGCAAACCCGGCTTTCTTGAGGTATTCGCCGTAAGTTACGAGGGCTTTCATCGCTCTCGCTGCAGCCTCAGGGGAAGAGTACGAGGGCACACAGAGCCTGTCAAACCTTGAGCGTGTGTACAGCGCCATTTCTGTCTCGCCGATGTCGCACATTACTATGGGCTTTGTGTACTTCAAAGAGACATTAACTACGCCGTCGATGTACTTCTCCCGCAGCCCAGGCATGTGGTGCAGCCCAAGCAGGATTATCCCGTCAATTTCCGCGTCTTGAAACATCAAGTCGGCGGAAGTCACAAACTGATCATCAGTCACTGAGCCGGTGAGGTCAACGGGGTTTGATGTTGCAGAAATCTTAAGGATAAGGTTTTTGTCCTTGAGCTCTTGGAACTTCTTAATCGTGCTATCTGAGAACGGACCAACCGTTAAGCCAAGGTACTCACACTCGTCAACGGTCATGACGCCTGGTCCACCCGCATCCGTGAGTATCCCGATGTTCGTTCCCATGGCAGGCGGCTGCATAGCCAAGGCTTTCCCCATGTCAAAAAATTCCTCCATGTCTTCTGCCCTGATGATTCCACCCTGCTGGAAGGCAGCATCATAAATCTTGTCGGATCCGGCAATGGCGCCGGTGTGTGAGGCAGCTGCTCGAGCGCCCTGACTGCTCCTGCCAGTTTTAAGCGCTACAACGGGTTTTTCAACGGTTACTTTTTTGGCCACTTCCAAGAATTCTCTCCCGTCTTTCACGTCTTCTAGGTAAGCAAGCACGACTTTAGTTTCCTGGTCTTTAAGCAAGTAGAGAAGTATGTCTGATTCGTTAACGTCGCATTTGTTGCCGAAGCTTACGAACTTGCTGACACCCATCTGCCGACCCGTTAAATAATCCAGAGCTGCCGACCCGAAGGCGCCGCTCTGCGTAATCATCGCGATGCTGCCTGGCATCGGCCTCGGGGTCGCCACAACCTCGTCTCCCGTGGTTAAAGTCTTGGTTTCTGGAAGGAAAAGTGTGTCCACACCTGTTTTTGAATAGTAAATTCCCAAACAGTTGGGTCCTAAAACGCGTGTTCCACCGCTTTTAGCGATAGCGACCACTTGATCTTCAAGGTCCGCGTTTCCAACCTCTCTGAAGCCAGCGGTAATGATGATGCATGCTTTGACCTTCTTGTTCGCCGCCTCCTCCATCACGCCAGGAACAGCCAATGCTGGAATAACAATGACGATTAAATCCAATTCACCCGGAATCTCACTTAAGCTTCGGTAACACTTTAACCCCAGTATTGAATCTTCATTTGGATTAACAGGGTAAAGTTCTCCGTTAAAGACGCCACGCAACTTGTTTGTCGAGAAGTTTTTGAAGATAACGTAGCCTGCTTTATCGGTTTTTTTTGTTGCGCCAATCACGGCGACCGAGTGTGGATTAAAGAATGCATCTAGTTTCCTTAATCTTTCCTCCATACTTGTTTCACCCGCTAACTTATGATGGTCTCAGAATCCTGTTTTTATCTCTTGTTCTTCAAAAACGCAGTTTCCACTACAACACTATCCGTCCTTATCTATTAATCTTCTTCGCCGCGCTTTTCCTAACTATAACCAGCGGCTCATGCCTGATTCCCGATAGCATATCCCATGTTACGCCGCTAAAACCCACGTGAAACCTCGCCGCCATATCCCAAACTGTACCGCCTGAACCTGGACCTCTAGCCCTGTCGGCTATGTTGGTGATCGTTAATGCCTCACTCGCTTGAAGATTGGAGCCCGCGACGGCCAACGGTGTCGAACTTTTCCCGAGCCTAAGCATCCTGCCCACAACGAACGTTGCAACGCCGCCGAAGGAATGTATGCCCCGCATCGGTTTCGGTCTGGGTGTAAAAAAGAAGTCTCTAAACTTGTAAGTTTTATCGGTGTCGGCTACTATAACGCAGACATTTTTATTTAACTTCAGAAGCAACTGCTCCTGGATTTCTCTTGCCACACCAGCCGCATCCTTAAGAGGCAAGCTCACGTACGAGTAAGGCAAGTTTGACCCGTCAATCCCGCCTTCAGAACCAAACATGAGCGCCTGCGATAAACCCGCCTGCTCCAGCGCTAACTGTTTGTGTCGGCTGCCTGACTCAAGCGGGTAGCTCCTCAACCTAACCAACAGTCGGTGCCCAAAACCGCACAATATTCCAAGAGGATATCCCCACACGACCCGCATCCAGAAACCTGCCAAAAACCTCGCGTTTGAACCAGGCTTTTCTAGGTTTTCATCGATTATGTTGCCTGTTGCTGTGCAAACTGCTTTTTCAGAAATTATGACGAAATCTCCATTTGCGATCTTCCGTTCTGAAGCCTCGATTATTTTTCTAATGTAATCGTCCCCGGGTTTCCAGTAACTGGTGCAGACCGCCAACGCGTAGTATTTAGTCATCGGCTAGGCACTTTCACAGATGCAGTTTCAGCTCAATCTTAATAAAATGTCTTGTTCAACGCCGCTTAAACCAGGCTGCTGAGCGGGTTAACCCTGATAACTTAACGTGGCAACGAGCCTTCTTCTTCTCGGAGAATTTTTCCGGCCAGTTTTCTGTTTGCTTGGATTCTGAAGAGAACACCTAAAACAGCGAGTAGGGGAAGCGCACGTTTGACTGGTAAAACTTGCCTTTTATGGGGATTTGCTGTCCACAGACTGGGCATCGCATGTCACTGGTCAGGTTCCATTGGGTTATTTCGAAGCCGTAGCGTTTGATCAACAATTCGTTGCAGTTCGGGCAGTAAGTGTTCTCTGACGGGTGACCAGGCACGTTTCCCAGGTAAACGTAGTTCAACCCAGCCTGTTTAGCTGTCATGTAAGCTTTTTCCAGTTCCTCAACGCCTGTGGCGGAAACCGAGGTCATCTTGTAATCAGGATGGAACCGCAGAAGATGAAAAGGCGTGTCTGGACCCAAGTACTCTTTGATCCAGGTTGCTAATTCTTTTATCCTATCCATCGAATCGCCAATTTTCGGCACGACAAGGTTGGTGATTTCAACGTGAACCCCGTCTAACTTGAGCTCTTTGAGCGCGTCGTAGATTGCTTCAACGTTAGGTACTGCTGAGAAGGACTTGTAGAAATCGGGGTCAGCGCCGCCTTTAAAATCAACGGTTGCCGCATCCAAGAAGGGCGAAATCGTCTTCGCTGCCTCAGGAGTCATGTAGCCGTTGGTGACAAAAGTGTTAAACAACCCCGCCTCATGCGCCAGCTTGGATGTATCGTAGGCGTACTCCATGAAAATCGTCGGCTCCGTATAAGTGTAACTTATTCCTTGACACTCGCCGTTTAAAGCTGACCTTACTATTTCCTCGGGCGGGAAAGGTCTGCCAGCAACCTCATGGTCTTGGCTTATCATCCAGTTGTCGCAGAATTGGCAGCGGAAATTGCAGCCTGCCGCCGCAACCGACATAACCAACGCGCCCGGGTTAAAGTGTGACAGCGGCTTTTTGCCTATAGGGTCAACGCCGGCGGACACGGCTTTCCCGTAATTAAGAGTGTACAGGATGCCAGCTTGGTTTTTTCGCACCAGACAGAACCCTGAAGAGCCATCACTGATTAAACAGCGCCTTGCGCACAAGCAGCATTTTACCTTGTTCTCCTCTTGCTTTTCATAAAGCATGGCTTCATGAAGCGACATTTCTCCCACTTATCCTCAAAGAATAAAAAGAGTGTTTTTATTTAAGCGTTAACCACGGAGCTTGCTAGCGTACTTGAACTTGAATTTCCATAATTCCTTTTCCAAGGTTCCCATGCAGACTTATGCACCTTCATCCAGTACATTGGGAAAATATCTAAATTCAGAGAATCTTGTTGTGGAAACATGTTGGTGCGCCTGTGTGGCATACGACGCCTTTCTGCTCGACCACGTAGAGTAACGCGTCGAAGTCGCAGTCTGCGGTCACTGAAACGATTTTCTGGGTGTTTCCTGACGTTTCCCCCTTAACCCACAGTTTATTTCTGGAGCGGCTCCAGTAAGTGCCCTTGCCAGTGGTAAGCGTTTTCTCCACGGCTTCACGGTTCACGTAGGCAAGCATCAGGGTTTCTTTCGTTTTAGCATCTTGAACAATCACGGGGATGAGTCCATTGCCTTTTTTGAAGTCCAGTTTGTCAAGCAGTTCTGACAGTGTCACTGTCTAATTATCACCCCCGCCTTACGCAGGTAATCCTTCACGACTGGAATCGGGTACTTGTTGTAGTGGAAAATTGAGGCTGCCAAAGCCGCATCGGCTTTTCCATGGGTTAACACCTCGAGTAGATGCTTGGGTTCCCCGGCGCCGCCGCTGGCTATGATTGGAACATGAACTCGCTCAGAAATTGTGCGTGTTAATTCGATGTCATAACCATCTGTTGTGCCATCTCTGTCCATGGAAGTTACGAGGAACTCGCCCGCGCCGAACTTTTCTGCTTGCAGTGCCCATGCTATGGCATCGATTCCCGTGGGTTTTCTTCCGCCATAAGTGTAAACTTCAAACCAGACTTTGCCTTCGCCTGTATCAACCATAATCTTGCCGTTGCTGGGTATACGGTTTCTTTTTGCGTCTATGGCTGTGACTACACATTGCTGCCCGAAAACGTCGGCTAACTCGGTGATTACTTTAGGATTTTCCACTGCCGCAGTGTTAACCGATACTTTATCGGCGCCACTGCATAACACGAGCCTTGCGTCGGAAACGTTGCGGATTCCTCCGCCGACAGTAAACGGTATGCTAATTGCTTTCGCAACGCCTTCAACCACGCCCCGCAGTATATCTCGCTTCTCAGGAGACGCGGTTATATCGAGGAAAACCAGTTCATCTGCGCCGTCGTCAGAGTAGCGTTTAGCCAACTCAACAGGGTCGCCTGCCCGCCTAGGATTCAAGAAATTCACGCATTTTACCACTTTTCCATGGTCAACATCTAAACACGGAACGATACGTTTAGCTAACGGCATCTTTCAGGCCTCCCAACTTGCGTATGGCTTCCTTAAGACTGAACCTGCCTTCGTAAAGGGCTTTTCCAATTACAGCGCCTTCCACTCCAATCCGTTTTAGGGCGGTTATGTCTTCTATGCTGCCAATCCCGCCAGCCGCGATAACTTTAGTGTTCGGGTGTCGGCTAGCCTGCTTGAGCATCTCAAGGTCTGGACCGCTTAGCGTCCCATCTTGGGCGATTGAAGTGATGAGGAACGTTTGGACGCCAAGCATTGTGAATTTTAGCATCGCTTCTTCCACTCTTAATTTCGTCGCGGTTTTCCACCCTTCAACCATAACCCATCCGTCTCGGTTGTCTAGGGCAACAATAACTGAATCAGCCCCACACCGTTCCTGGATCCTGCCGATGGCTGACGGCTCGTTGAATGCTAACGCTCCAAGAATAACTTGGCTAGCCCCCGTCTTGAAGAGGCTCGCAGCTGTCTCGAAGCTTCGGATTCCGCCGCCAACTTGAATGGGCAACGCCACCTTTGAGGCTATTTCGGCGATAACCGCACGATTGTTTCCAGTACCGAAAGCCGCATCCAAATCAATAATGTGCAGCTTCCCAGCGCCCTCGTCACGCCAGCGGTTAGCAGCTTCCAAGGGCGTACCGAACTCGTCGTACACTTTGGCGGTCTTGGGGTCGCCGCGGGTTAAACGGACGATTTTGCCTTTCATGAGGTCGATGGCTGGAATTAACTGCACGTTTGTCACCTAACCACTGCTTCGGCGAAGTTTTTGAGGATTCTTAAGCCGAGGTCGCCTGATTTTTCCGGGTGAAACTGGGTGCCGTAGATGTTTTTGCTGGCTACTGCCGAAGTGAACGTTGTCCCGTACTCGGTTTTTGTACAAACTATCGACTCGTCAACAGGTACCGGGTAGAGTGAGTGGACAAAGTAAACGTAAGAGTCATCAGCTATTCCCTCGAAAAGCTCGTTTTCTTTCACGATGGTCAGCGTGTTCCAGCCCATGTGTGGCACCTTAACCGTGTTTGGCAGTCGAACTGTCCTGCCTTTGAACAGTGCTAAACCTTTTCCCGGTCCTTCTTCGCTTTGCTGGAAGAAAAGCTGCAATCCAAGGCATACGCCAAGCAGAGGTGTTCCCTGTTCTGCCATGCTCTTGAGCGTTTCTTTTACTTCGTCAAGCTTTTTGGCGGCTGTCGTGAAGGCTCCAACGCCTGGCAAAGCAACAGCGTCTGCTTTAGCTAATTCCACTTTTGAAGTGCCTATTGATGCCTCTAAGCCTACCTTTTCCAGTGCGCATTTGAGGCTCAGCAGGTTGCCTACGCCGTAGTCGAAGATTACTGCTTTTGCCACTTAGATGGCTCCTTTGGAACTTGGGATTCCTTTCCTTCTCGGGTCTAAAGCTACTCCTTGCCTAAGCGATAGAGCAAGGGCTTTTACTGCTGCCTCGGCTTTGTGGTGGTCGTTGCTGCCGTACTCGACGAACACGTGAACGTTTGACTGAAGCGAAGTGGCGAAGGATTCAAAGAAGTGATTGATGTCCTCGATTGGCATGTTCTCCACTTTTTTCCCCCGAAGTTTCAGGTCAATCTTAAAGTAGGGGCGCTTAACCAAATCAACAGCTGCGAACGCCAAGGAGCAATCCATTGGTGCCGCCGCGCTGCCGAAGCGTGTGATGCCTTCTCGTGTGCCTAAGGCTCTGTTTAACGCTTCGCCCAAGCCTATGGCTAAGTCTTCAACGCAGTGGTGAATCAAATCGCCCTTCACCGACGCGGCGATGTCGATTAAGCTGTGTGTGGCAAGAGAAGTTATCATGTGGTCAAGAAACGGCACGCCCGTGGCTACGCTCGCTTTTCCTTCCCCGTCAAGGTTCACATTCACTTGGACTTCGGTTTCTTTGGTTTTACGGTAAACTTCGCCGGTTCTCATGTTTTTTCACTCATGTATTCTTTTAAAACTGCTAAGAGTTTGGCGTTCATCTGGGGCAATCCAACCGTGGTTCGCAGGCAATTCTCATGATCGAGGAGTTTACCCAGTTTCTTGATGATTACGCCTTTCTTTAGGGCTTGTTCATAGACTCGTGTGTAGGGTTTTTCTGTCTGGAATAGGACAAAGTTTGTCTTTGAATCAAACGCCTCAACGCCTTCTATGTCGTTCAGTTGATTTATGAGGTTTGCACGTTCCAGCTTTAAGGCGGCCACCGCTTCACGCACTAGCCCGATGTTCTCCAGCATTTTTCTTCCCATACTTAAGGAGACCACGTTCACAAGGTACGGTGTAGGCGTTTTGTTAATCGCCCTTGCCAGCACAGGGTCAGCTACAGCGTAGCCTAACCTGAGGCCTGCTAAGCTGAAAGCCTTCGAGAAGGTGCGCAGCACTATGAGGTTTTCATACTTGTTTATCAACTGTACAACCGAGTAGTCGGCATATTCGGCGTAAGCTTCATCGACAAGGATTATGCCCGGAAACTCTTCGATTAAAGATTCGGTTTCTCTTGGTTTAAGCTGATTAGCCGTTGGGTTGTTGGGTGAGCAAAGGTAAAGCAAGCGAGCATCCGAGGTGAACGTTTTCTGCATCGCTTCAACGTCCACGGAGAAGTCATTCTTCAGCGGTACCGCCACGAGCTCTGCGCCTTGATCCTGGACGCAGTAATTAAAGACGGTGAATGTTGGCGTGAACGTGACTGCGGTCTTGCCCTCTTCGAGGAATAGTCGTATGACGCGCTCCATGACTTCGTCGCTTGAGTTCCCGACGGCAACGTTCTGCTGGGTTACTTGTAGGTATTCGCCGATTTTTTCTTTGAGCTTTGCTTCTTCTTCTTGAGGGTAAATTCGGAAGTCGCATTCTTCCGCTACTTCTTTGAGAAGCGGGATAATCTTTTCTCTTGGGATGAACAGGTTTTCGTTATAGTTAAGCTTCACAACGTCGCTTGGTGCAAGGCCGTACTCTTTTGCTATGGTCTCGTTTGTCTTCTCAGCAGCGTACCCTTCTGAACTCATCAGCTTCTCAAGTTTCTCAGTGAGCCATTTTTTACGCTGATTCATCATTTTGAAACCTCGCTTCAATCGCTCGGTAGTGGTTCGGAAGGTTTTCGGCTTCCGCCATAATCTTAATTGTCTCTTTAACCTTCTCTAACCCTTCTTTCGAAGATTCAACTATGCTTACTCTCCGTGTAAAATCCAACGCTGACAGCCCCGAGAAAACCTGTGCAAACCCTCCAGTAGGCAAAACATGATTAGTTCCGCTGCCGTAATCGCTCAGCGCAACCGGGCTGAACGGTCCGGCAAGGATTAGCCCGGCTGTAAGCTTGTTCGCGATCTTCTCGGGTTTAGCGGTCATGACTTCCAAGTGTTCAGGAGCAAACTGGTTCACTAAACCTTGCGCTTCTTGAAGGCTGTTGCAGACTATTATGAACCCGTACTTAGATAATGCCTCCGAGATTTTTTCGCGTCTTTCTGCTGAGACAGCAAGCTTTGAGAGATAATCCTGAACTTTCGACGCGACCTTCTCTGACGTCGTTATGAGTCCTGCAACGCTGTCTTCTCCATGCTCAGCCTGCGAAACCATGTCGAAAGCGATGAGCCGCGCATCTGCAGTTTCGTCTGCTAGGACGACCACTTCGCTTGGACCTGCGGGCATGTCGATTGCAACATCTTTTGAAACAAGTGCTTTCGCGGCCGTTACGTATCTGCTTCCGGGACCTACAATTTTCTTCACTGGCGTTACGGTTTCGGTTCCGTAAGCTAACGCGGCTATAGCTTGAGCTCCGCCGACCTTGTAAACCTCGTCAACCCCGCAAACGTCTGAGGCGACAAGAACCAGTGGGTTAACCTTGCCCTCAGCATCCGGCGGCGAGCACACAACTATTCTCGGCACCCCAGCAACCTTAGCTGGCACGGCAGTCATGATCAAAGTACTCGGATAAGCCGCACGTCCGCCTGGAACGTAGCAGCCGACGCTTTCGATTGGCTTCAAAATCGTCCTGACTGTTATGCCGTCGCTGCTGGCTTGAGTTTCGGTTTGCTGGAGTTGTTGCCTTTGGAAGCTGCTTACTTTTTGTTGCATGAATTTGAGAGCGGCGACTTGTTCTCTGCTTGTTTTCCGGTAGGCTTCTTTGGTTTCTTCTGCTGTTGCTCTGAGAGTTTTCCGCGTCAGTTTGGCTTTATCGAATTTTCGTGTGAGTTCTACTAGCGCTCTGTCGCCGTCTTCTTTTACCTGGTTTATTATGGTCTTTATGCTGTCTTCGACCTGCTCGGCAGCCTTCGAGTCTGTTTTTTGCCGTTCAAACCAGTCAAGCGGCAGCTCATCTGCTTTCCACGTTTTTACTTGGACTTGCTTCTGCAAGGGTTCTCCTCTCTCTTGCTGATCTCGTCTAAAGCCAGCACCTGCCGAGGCTCATACACCACTATGCCTTGAGCTAGTTTGCGGATTTTTGGCAGGAGCTCGATTAGGCAGTCTTTCTCGATTACAGTGTTAACGCTAACCCAGTTTTCGTCAGTCAGGGGCGCCACTGTTGGGTTTTTCAGCGCTGGCAGTTCGGTCAGCAGCTTTTGCAGATTTGATTTTTTGACGTTGACGAATATGTGGATTCTCTTGGAGCCGTCAACGACTCCTTTAAGCAGGGCAAGTATGTCATGGATTTTCTCCCGCTTCTTCGGGTCTTCGAGCGCCTTTTTGTTAGCAATAAGAACCGCGGCTGACTTCATGACGGTGTCTATGATTCTCAGGTTGTTTGCTTCAAGCGTGGTTCCAGTTTCAGCGACGTCCATTATGCAGTCGGAGTTTTCCGGCGGCTTGGCTTCGGTTGCGCCAAACGAAAGGAAAATCTTAGCTCTTGGGTTGTCGCCTTTTCTCCACCACGGCGTCACAATCGTCGGGTCGGCATCGCCGAAGCGTTTTTTGTATTGAGGCGTGTTTTTTAGGTATTCTGAGGCTATGTTGAGGTATTCCGTGCTGACTCGGAAGTTTTTACCTTGACCCCAGACTGATTCCATGAACTCGCCCATCGTAATGTTTTCGCTAACCGTTTTTGGCACGGCTATGACAAGATTGATTTTTCCGTATTCGAGGTTCTGTAGAATTTCTACGTCAGCACGGGTTTCTTTGACCCAGTCTACTCCAGTTATGCCTAAGTCTTGTAATCCCTCGCTGACAAAGACGGGAATTTCTTGAGGTCTTAGAACTTTTATTTCTATTTGTGGGTCGTTTATGGTCGGTCGGTACGTGCGGTCGCTTCCTGAGATTTTGTATCCTGAACGCGCGAAGAATTCCCCTGTTGCTTTTGATAGGGAGCCTGCTGGTATAGCAAATTTTATTTTATCCAATAATTTTCACCTAAATTTTCAGAGAAACCTCTGAGTGTTTGTTGTTTTGACAGAATGGTCTTTTGAAGGATTGCACCTAATAACAATTGGCTTTTCGTCTTTGAAGTTACGCGGTTTGGATTGCATTTAATGAACACAATCGCCTTGGATGAAAGCAATCCCTCATCATGTACCACTGAAAGACACCTGAATATTCCGTCTTCCTAATAAACTGTTTCCTAATATTTAACTTGTCAAAAACGCAAAAACGGCTAAACTGAAGGCTGCTTATGTTTTTTTATTTCAAAAACCAGCGGCGGCACCGAATTTCTCGTTTCTAACTCGACGCTCAGCAATCCTTCCATTAAGCCCTTCCAAATTTCGCACTCGTTAATAAACGGTGTTTTTAGAAGCAAAAATTTGTCCTTCAAGTAGAAGTCCCCGAAGCCCTGAGCCTTCAGCCGTTCAAAGACCTTTTCCCAGTTGGCCTGTTCACTCGTCTCAATCGTTAGGGTGGATTGGATTGAAACTTTTAGTGCATCGCCCATTTTTTTCCCGATCTCATGCCAGTGTTCTCTGGGAATCTGCTGGGTTAGGATATTGAACAATTCAACGTTTATGAGTGCTACGCGGCTTATCCCGCAGTAGTATTCGCCTGGGAAGCGCCAGTCATAGATCATCATGCTTCTGTAGATCTCAAGCAATTTGGAAATCAGCGGTTTAATCCCTGGCTCTTTGCCTTCCGCAATTAATGATTCGATGAATTCTCTTTCGCTTTTCTCGAGGATAATCGTTGTTCTTTTTGCTTCGTCATTTCGTTCTTTCGGAATATCGGGGATTCTAATGCTGCTTCGTTGCATACAGAGTATTTCTATCTTAATATTTAATATGACTTATGCATTTAGGAAGTGTATTTACAGTAAGCTTTTCGAAGTTTCACGAATAGTTAAATAAAACAGGCTTGTGTCTCTATAGGCTTGCCGATGAAGAGTCCAAAATGCTGATTGATGATGCGCCCTGGGGTATCTGAGGCAAAATTAAACGGTTATCAGTTTCTTTCTAATGAGGAACAGCATGAAGGTCATGCCTACGGCGAAGAGGAAGAAGCCGACGCCTATTGAAACATAATAGTCCAGCTTCAGCAGGTTCGCCATGGCGTACGGCACGTATGTCGGACCGACAAAGATTAGAAGCATCGACACGATAACCAGCGTTATTCTCCAGAACTTGCTGTATATACCCGTAACTTTCACGTCTTCTTTATCAGTCATGCAACATCCACTTACAGTTCTTCTGGTGCATTGTTTTCTACTAAACCTTCTTTTATCTCTTTTCCTAAAGCCTTCATCAAAAACTTGAAAACGAGAAATCCAGCCTCCCGGTCCGCCCTAAAACCGGTGGTTGTCCCAAGCAGGCTGACGCCCTCAAGCTTCCTTTCTTTCGCCAACGCCAAGGTCAGTCCTGTGCCGCCGACGATTCTGCCTTTACTGTAAATAACCGCGCCCTTCTCCATAAACTCCCTCGCCAACCTCGGTGACGTTGCAGCGATGTAAACCTGAGCTTTCTCTTCAGTGATCGGTATGCCCCCCATCGTGACGACGAAGTGGCAGCCCAAAGACGCTGCAAAATCGATCACTTCTTCACAGACGTCATAGTGAGCGACGACGTCATCAAACGAAGGCTGAACCTCACCGGTCATGATGACCAGGTTGTTCTTCTCCATGGGTGCGTAATAAAACTCGTACCTCGGTAGCTGGGCAATGCCCTTAGACGTTATGGAAACGTAATCAGGAAAACTAGGTGAATACAACTCGGCGAAAAGTTTCGCGTCGCAGAACTTGATCAGCAGATGAGCCGCAATTCTGCCGACGTTTCCGAAACCAGGTAATCCCTGAACGAAAACAGGATTCTCCAACGTCGGCTCAGAAAGCTTACGCAAGTAGGCTTTGTCCATCAGCAAGCACCATGCAACATACAATAAGTGTTGACCCTAAAATGTTTTGCCGACTGGGATGGGTTTCGCGGGCGATCTTGGTTTTGTGTGTGCGCGCAACAGTTGGGTATAGGAAGGCAAAGTAGATACGATTTGTCAATACATTTTGTAGATATAGTCGAGGTTCCTGGGGCAGAGTGAGTGTTTTTTCATAGATTGCATAGGCTTGCGCAGGTGAAGACTCTACGGTGCTATGAAGTTTTCAAGCGGCCTTAAGCTCTTTTGCATATCTGCTGATAACGAAAAAGAAACTATTAATATTTGATGAAAAGACTATTAGGTTGCTAAAAACAAGTTTTAGCGTGATTCAGCGGGGTGGGGTAGCCAGGATTAACCCGCTGGGCTCATAACGGCGCGCTGTCGCTGTGAGACACCCAGAGATCACTAGTTCAAATCTAGTCCCCGCTACCAACAGTTTTTCGCTCACCGGCAATCTTTTTTAGTTAAGACGTTAACATGAGTCATTGGGTGAAGTCGTTGGAGCTCAACATACCCAAAGCATTAGTTGATGACTTAAGTGCGGACGAACTGAAGCTTTACTTGGCAATCATACTTTACAGGGAAAGAAAGATCTCAGTCGGGCAAGCGGCAAAGCTGGCAGGTTTAAAACTGCGCGATTTTATGTATGAGCTAGGCAAACATAAGGAGTCATTCACCAACATCACGCCAGAAGAGCTGGACGAAGAGCTAAGGCGAGTCAAGTGATAGTCGCCGACGCCGGCCCTCTCATTGTTCTACTTAAGATTAACAAGCTTTCAATTTTGAAGGAACTATTTGGAACAGTCAACATTCCAATCGCTGTCCATGACGAGATAACTGTCAGGACCAAGGAGAAGGCTGATTTCTCAAAAATAGAATGGCTCAAACCCACAAGAATCAAAGAAGACGGCGATTACAAACTTTTGGAAGAACTGGTTGATAAAGGAGAGGCGGAAGCAATAATTCTAGCTAAGGAACTAAGAGCCACCTTGCTAGTTGACGATGCAAAAGCGAGGAAATACGCTGCTTTACTGAATGTCGACGTGATTGGTACATTGGGGCTCCTAAAACTGACCAAAAAACACGGTCTACTGGCCTCTGTCAGAGAGGCAATCAAAGATATCCTTGACCAAGGCTACTATATCGACAACAGGCTTGTAGTGAAGCTATTAGAAGACGCTGGCGAATCCTAATTACCTAACAAAAAGCCCAACCGAGGCGGCGGAGCCAGGATTAACCCGCTGGGCTCATAACGGCGCACTGTCGTCGGGAGACAGCCAGAGATCACTAGTTCAAATCTAATCCCTGCTACCAAACTCTTTACCGTCAAAGTGTAGATGCAAAGTATAGATGCTTTCCGTAGATGCTTTGCCTTCCTATAGGGGGCTATTGCGCGCAAACACATTAAAGATAAGCCGGTTCGAGTCACTAGCAACACTTCAAGTGTCTTAGTTAAGTGTTAATTTGCTGGAGATTAAAATGGAATTTTCATGGTAAAAGTTAAGAGAAGCTAAAGTGTCGTTAATAACAAAAGGATTCGTGTTAAAATTGCAGACTAAGACTGAACATCCTTACGTTGAAATTAATCCGAAAATTTGCAACGGCTCCTCAGTAATAGTGGGTACGCGAATAAGAATAGTAGACATAGCAGTCGAGTATGAATACATGAATTGCTCCCCTGACGATATTATTAACGCTCACCCGCACTTGAAACTGAAACAGGTACACGATGCCTTGTCTTATTACTATGAGCATCGAGCTGAATTAGACCAAAAAATAAAAGAGGACGAAGAGTTTGTTCAGAAACTACGACAAGCTCAAGAAAAAGGGCTAATTATCTCTTAAAAAATTTTGTTTACCGATTTAACTCACACTAAAAATCTTCTCGGGTCAGTTTCTATATCCACGATGGCTGGCTTATTAGCCGCGAGTGCTTTGTCAACTGCTGCTTCAAGCTCGCTCGGCCCAGTGACCTTGATGCCTAAGCCGCCTGAATGCTCCGCGAAATCAGCGAAGTTGTAGTCGAACAGGTCGGTTTGCCAGCTTTCGTAGCCTTCCACTTTCTGCTCCTGCATTATCATTGCCAACCGTTTGTTGTTCATCACGAAGACTTTAACGGGCAACTGGTACTTCAGCGCGGTCAAGAAGTCGCCCAGAACCATCGTTAAGCCGCCGTCGCCGGTCAAACAAGCAATCTGCCTGTCGGGGTAAGCTAACGCTGCGGCTAGTGCTCCGGGTAAGCCGAACCCCATCGTTGCCAACGTGCCGCTCATAACCATCTTCTGCGACTTACGCATCCTAAAGTTCCTGCCGAACCACCAGCAGTTCTCCCCGACGTCCAGAGAAATCACGGCGTCGTCGGCGAGCTTGTCGTTCAGAACTTTGATTATGTACGGGGGTCTAATCGGCTTCATGTCCGGCTTTGATTCTTCTTCCAATTGGCTTAGCCATTCCTGCTTTAACCTGGCAATTTCAGCTAAGTAGTCAAGGTTCCTTTTCTCCTGCGCTTTCTCCGTTAACTTTGGAATGAGCACTGCGCTGTTACCGAGCAACCCCACTTCAACAGGATACCTGCGCGCAATCATCAGCGGGTTAATGTCAACCTGAACGGTTTTCTTCTGAGGAATCTGCGTCAGGTCAGAGAATGAAGAACCAATGACGATCAGTAAATCGGCTTTTTGCATGAGTTCCCCCGCCGCGGTTGAACCTATGCCGCCGTGACAACCAACATACAACGACTCGTGTTCGTCAACAACACCTTTAGCTCTAAAGGTCGCCATAATCGGCGCCGAAATCTTTAACGCCAGCTTCAACAGCTTGCTGCCTTGACCTCTTGCGCCAAAGCCTGCAAGAATCACAGGTCTCACGGCTTGGTCGATAATTTTTGCTGCTTTTTCAATCAGCCACTCTTCTTGGCCGTAAGCGAGATTAGGCATTCTGCCCTCAAACTGCAGCATATCCGCTTCATAGGGCAACTTCTGAACGTCATTGGGGATTCCGATGTGAGAAACGCCTTGGTCCAAAAGTGCATGCTTAACCGCCAAAGTAGCCAGCGCAGTGGTCTGGTCTTCGGACATTAAAATCTTGTTAAAAACGCATATCGGCTCAAAGAAAGCGTACTGGTCAATCTCCTGCGTCGAACCTGGGCCAATCAGTTGCCTCGCTACCAAACCAGTCAACGCTAAGACGGGCGCATGATCCAACTTCGCATCGTACAAGCCAGTAGCCAAGTTCGTCGCGCCGGGACCAGAAATGCCCAGACAAGCAGCAACGTGCCCCGTTAGTTTTCCGTAGGCTGAAGCCATGAACGCCGCAGTCTGTTCGTGCCGAACCTGAATATACTTCACTTTTCCGTTGCTTTTGCGTATCGCATCCACAATGCCTAACGTCGAAGTGCCTGGAATACCGAAAACGTACTTGACACCCCACTCGGCAATCTGGTTTATCAGAACTTCTGAAACGGTGTGCTCAGCTTTTTTCTCTTCAACGTGCTCGGCCAACAGGACAAAAGATGATTTGGGCGCTCCGCAAATTGGGCAAACCCACTCTTTGGGTAAATCGCTGAATTTCTTTCCTTCTTTTGCCTCATCGTAAATGTAATTGCAAACTGTGCACCTGTACTTCGCCAAAAAAAACGACACCTCAAAATAGCCTGTCATTAAAAGTTAAATCGACCTCATCCTTATCAGCTTATTGGAACAGGCAAAAAAACAATCGAACAATTCATAAACCGCTCCAAACCACTATTCCTTAAAAGAGATGTGCATATGGACAACTGGGATGTCATAATAATCGGCGCTGGCTCCGCCGGCTTATCCGCTGGAATTTACTCTGTTCGAAGTGGACTCAGAACCTTGATTTTGGAGGAAAAACTGCCGGGAGGAACAATCGCCGACGCGTCAACCGTGGTAAACTACCCGGGTTTTGCCGAAATCAGCGGCGGGGAACTTGCGGAGAAAATGACTTCACAATGCAGGAAAGCGGGCGCAATTATTCACGACTTGGAACCTGCCACTGAATTAGACCTTGCAAGCGAGAGGAAAATCGTCAAAACCTCAAGGGCGACGTATGAAGCTAAAGCAATCGTATACTCCACTGGTTCACATTATAGGGAAATAGGCGTCAAAGGCGAAAAAGAGTTCAAAGGAAGAGGCGTAAGCTACTGCGGCGTCTGCGACGGGCCTTTCTTCAAGGATAAAAGAGTGCTCGTCGTCGGCGGTGGAAACACAGCCTGCATCACAACCCTGTACCTTTCAGGGTTAGCTTCCCAAGTAATCGTGATCCACAGGCGACATGCTTTCAGGGCTGAAGAAAGTCTAGTCTCTGACATCTCAGCCAAAAACAACATCACAGTAATGTGGAACACTGAAGTTCAAGAAATCAAGGGCGACAAGCAAGTGAAAGCCGTGACCTTGCTGAATAATCTGACGGGCAAAACCAGCGAGCTGTTAATCGACGCAGTTTTCGTGCAAATCGGCGAAGCGCCTAACAGTCAACATGCGAAAACCGCAGGCGTAGAAACAGACGAGCATGGATACATAAAAGTGGATACTCATCAGCAAACAAACCTGCCAGGCGTTTTCGCAGCGGGAGACGTGACCAATCAAGCCATCAAGCAGGTTGGAACAGCCGTGGGTCAAGGCATCACTGCGGCTCTTGAAGCCTACAGCTTTATCCGTCAGCCATACTACAGAAAATAAAGAAATCAAATCTAGTCAAGGCGTTATTGGGCGAAACTTTTAGGCATCCATGGAACGATTCTTATTGATGGGTCTTGAAGTTTGTTGAGGATGGCAACATTAAGAAGCAGAGGCGTTAATGATTCGGTGAAAGTGGAATTTGCGAGGGCACCGACTCTTAGCGGTCGCAAATTCGCAATGTCCACGATCAGGTTTGAAACACGCCTTATCGCGTTTTCGTCGTCGCCCGCGACTAAGACATCAATGTTCATCACGGAATCAACGTTTTCCAGGTAGGCCGCGGGAACAGTTTGAAAGGCTGATACAACAGGGAGCGGTTTTACTAGGTCTTGGATGATTTCCGCTGCTGACTTCCCGAGATATTTTTTTATCTGCGCCGTCGGAAGGGGGACATAACTGAAAAGCCCCTTGCTCTTACTCATTGACACAACTGTTGATACGACAACCTGGTCGCGGCTGAGGAATTTGGCGACTTCCCCGACGGTTTGAACTAATCCTGAAGGAGGAAGCGTCACGATGACAACGTCTGATTCTTTTGCCGCAGTAGAGTTAAGCGCACCGTTGATTCTTCCCTGCATCTCATCCTGGTAGAATCCTCTTGCGAGGCTTTCCTGTTCCCTTGCGACTATGCATGCCTTGTCCAACGATCTTGATCCGAGCAGGACATCATGTTTTAACGCCCAACGGAGGGCGAGACCTCTGCCCATGTTTCCTGTTCCGCCTAAAATGCCAAGCTTCAAGAGAGAGCCTCCTTTATACCCCGGCGGGTGTATAATTTGGGTTTCATTTTTCTATTCGGTAAACACGGCGCATTCAAAATTACTAAATAAGTAGGCATATAAACCACAACTATGTACAATCAGGGTTTCGTCAATTTTAGGCTAGCGTTAGTCGTGTAAATGAATGTCAAGCTAAGTGCGATTTTCTGAGCATTTCATGGTAATAGTCGCCTCCGCTACTTAGGAATTGCAAAGCTAAACAGCTCTGCTTCGAATGCTTTGTTGATTTTCAACGACAAAAACTCTGAGAAAGCAAGAATGACGGCGAGGATGTTATATGGATATTGGGGAAACTCGAGAGAAAGGATTATATGATTCTAAAGCCCTTTCCATGGTTCCGATAGGCTTTAAAGCATTCATGCCTAACATGTTGCGGTTTGAAGTAGCCGCGGTATAGGAAAAGAGGCTTTGGAATGAGTGAAAAGTGTCTCGCTGTGGTAGAAATCGACCAAGACTTGTGTAGCCGCTGCGATGTTTGCGAATCAATCTGTCCCTACGAAGCCATAAAACGCGACGCGACTGGAAAAATTGAGATTAACATTCAGGATTGCCAGGTTTGCGGTATATGTTACAGTGCCTGCCCGGTTTCAGCTATTAGAATGCAGTATTACACTTATGATAATCTCTCAGACTATGTTAACCAGGCGCTTGAAAAAACCAAGAATGTTGACACTCTTGTTTTAATGTGCAGAGGAAACTCGCCCTCAACAGGTGAAGTGGAGGATATCCTGAAAGAACAAGGGTTAAAAGTAGAGAATTACATCGCGTTACGCTTGCCGTGCTCAGGCAGGGTCCCGACCGACTTTATTTTTGAATCGCTCAGTTTAGGCGTTAAGAATATTGTTTCTATCCAATGTGAAGACCCGTTTTGTCGGTTTAAAGAGGGCACGAAAATTAATACTCGAAGACTCGTTTTAGCCAGAAACGTCCTTGAACAGTTAGGCTTCGACGAAAATGCGGTTCGAATAGTAAAGTTTTCCCGCAAAGCAGTTTATGACGTCGAAAAATGCGTTGGCTGTGACAAATGCATCTTTATCTGCCCCTACAAAGCTCTTGAGTTTGAACCCTTCGCCACTCCCAGAGTTCTCGAAGAAAAATGTGTCGGCTGCGGCGCATGCCAATTGGTTTGTCCACATGATGCCATTCAAGTAAAAGGCTTCGAGTTCGAAAACGTGGTGGACCGTTACGGGGATTCGGTTGCGAAGCTTAAGGCTAAAAGCGGCGGTCCAGCAATTCTAGCTTTTGTGTGTCAATGGTCAGAGTTCTCAGCCTTAGACAACCCGAACTGCGCGTTTGAAGGGAAAAACGTCTTAGCGCTTGAGGTTCCCTGCTTCAAATCTTTAGATCCAGTCCACGTTGTTAACGCGTTAAACTGCGGTTTCGACGGTGTTATGGCTGTGGTCTGCTCTTCTAAGGACTGCAAGCTCCAAGAGGGCAGAGACACCGCAGAACGAAACCTCGATGTTATGTTGAACGTCCTCAAGAAGAAGGGGCTGCTTGAAAGATTCGAACTTTACGAGGAGTCGCCTAGGTGTGCAGGTGATTTCAACCAGAAACTTGATGCTTTCTACCAAAAGATTTCAGCACTATCCCAAAGTGAAATGGTCGTCGTGGAGGCGAAAGCAAACGTACAGAATAGTAACTAAGAAAGAACTTGTTCCCAAGATAAAACTGTTCGAAGTTGAAGCACCGGATATTGCTGCTAAAGCACAAGCCGGACAATTCTTGATAGTCATAAACGGCAAGGAGGGCGAACGGGTTCCATTAACGATCTGCGGGTACGACAGAGCGAAAGGAACGGTGTCGTTTGTTTTCCATGAAGTAGGGAAAACCACCAAAACGCTTGGTTTACTAAACGAAGGCGAATGCATCGATAACGTTACTGGCCCACTTGGCAATCCTTCCGAAGTTAAAAACTTCGGTAAAGTCCTGTGCGTCGGTGGAAGCGTGATGATTGCGCCCCTGCTCTTGCAGGTTAAAGCCATGAAGGATGCTGGTAACGTCGTAACTACGATTCTAGGCGCGCGGACAAAGGAGTTCATAATGATGGAAGATGAGGCTAAAAGTATGAGTGACAGCGTTTACATCGCAACTGACGACGGCTCGATGGGTTACCAAGGTTTAGATTTTCTTAAAGAACTGTTAACGAACGAAAAGTTCGACCGGTGCGTGGTTATGGGTCCGGTTATTTTAATGAAGGACGTAAGCGAAATCACCAAGCCTTACGACATCCCGACGATCGTGACGACGACGCCGATAATGATCGACGGCATGGGCATGTGCGGAGTATGCCGAGTCACAGTTGACGGCAAAATGCAGTTCGGCTGCGTGGACGGACCAGAATTTGACGGTCACAAAGTTGATTTCGACGGGCTTATCCTTCGGCAACGCACAATGTTGCCTGAAGAAAGGTTAAGCTCCGTGCTGTGGGAAATTAGAGGAGGTTGCAAGTGTGGCGGAAGCAAAGCCTAAACCGAAATTAAACAAGAAAGCCGTTGAAATGGCTAAGCAAGAACCTAAAGTGAGAGCTAAAAACTTTAGCGAGGTTGCTTTGGGCTATACTGAAGAGCAAGCGCTTGAAGAAGCCAGTCGGTGCCTGCAGTGTGTGAAGCCTCAGTGTATGGGCGGCTGTCCCGTGGAAGTTCCGATTCCAGCTTTCATTAAACTTCTTAAAGAAAAGAAGTACGATGAAGCCATAGCGTTGATAAAAACGAAGAATGCTTTGCCAGCTGTGTGCGGAAGAGTTTGCCCTCAAGAAGTACAATGCCAAGATAAATGTCTCGTTGGAAAAATCGGTGAACCCATAAGCATCGGGCGGCTTGAGCGTTTTCTTGCAGACTGGGAGCGAGCTCACGGCTCTCAAATTCCAGATAAAGCTCCGTCGACGGGCAAAAAAATAGCGATTGTCGGCGCTGGTCCAGCTGGTTTGACGGCCGCTGCTGACCTTATCAAGCTTGGTCACGAAGTTACGATGTTTGAAGCGTTGCATGTTGCTGGTGGAGTGTTGTCGTATGGCATTCCAGAGTTCCGTTTGCCAAAAGCCATAGTGCAAAATGAGGTTGAATACATCCAGAAGCTTGGAGTGGATTTACGCCTCGGCAACTTGATCGGCAGGATTCACACGATCCCAGAGCTCATGAAGGAAGGCGGCTATGACGCGGTTTTCATCGGCAGCGGCGCAGGTTTGCCGCAGTTCACGGGTTGCCCGGGTGAAAACCTCGGAGGGATCTACTCGGCTAACGAGTTTCTGATACGTGTTAACTTGATGAAAGCTTTCCAGTTCCCTGAGTATGATACTCCGATACGCATCGGCAAACATGTAGTAGTTATCGGGGGCGGAAACGTGGCTATGGACTGCGCAAGATGCAGCATGAGGCTTGGCGCAGAAGTATGCTTACTCTACAGACGTTCACGCACTGAGTTGCCTGCGAGGCATGAAGAAATCGAGAACGCGGAAGAAGAAGGGTTAGTCTGCAACTTCCTTGCTGCGCCAATCGAGTTCTACGGCGATGAAAAAGGCTGGGTTAAAAGCATGAAATGCATCGCGATGGAGCTTACTGAACCTGACGCTAAGGGCAGACGTGGCGTGAAAGAGATTCCGGGCTCAGAGTTCACGATGGACGTTGACACGGTCATCGTTGCGATCGGTCAAACACCCAACCCAATCATTCAGCGCACGACTGAAGGCTTGCAGAGCGACCCGAGACACGGAACTATATGCGTCAACGACACGGGCAAAACCAGCCTTGACGGAGTCTATGCAGGAGGAGACGTCGCCACAGGAGCAGCAACGGTCATCAGCGCCATGGGCGCTGGCAAACGCGCGGCAAAGGCAATGCACGAGTACCTGATGAACAAAGAAATAAAGTAGGCAGTTTTCAAGCGCGTGTAAGCATTTTCTTTACGGTAGACATTTTACTCCCAAAATATCAAACTGCCCCATAATGGCCTTGCGGCTATGTTAACTCTTCAAACTTGCGCCTCAAAGATCTCCCTCTGCTAGCGCAGACGACGAACGGGTTAACCGTTACGGTTATTAGAAGTAGTAGGACAGTCGGAAAAGCATTGTCCTACTACTTCTTTGAGGTTTAATATTGGCTATGTGTGACCGGCGTAACTGTGCCTGCCATCCTGCTTTCAGCAATGTTACAAACGTGTTTGGGTATGCATAGTGTAATATAGTTTCGACGCTAATGGAACGTGACCTAGAGCGGTTAAGCATGAGGAAGATGAAAGGGTCAGGCAATTACCTCAAGAACCAGGTTAGAAAAAACTTGGCGAAGGCGATTCTCTGCGTGGCCTTGTTTTGTTTAATCTTTTTTTCCGTAAGCTTAAGTGTTCTCTTGCACTTGAGCCTGAGCATTTTTGACTTGGTCGGAGTCCTGCTTTCGCTTGTGCCATTAGCTGCTTTTTACTATTACCTCCGCAAGTACCGAATTTATCGTGGCGGTTGGGCGGGCGAAGAACAAGTGACTAATCTGTTAAGCAGAACGTTGAGCGACGATTATTTACTGTTAAACGGCTTGTACCTGCGTGATGGCGGAGGAGACATTGACCACATCGTTCTTGGTCCTAATGGGGTCTTCGTTTTGGAGACGAAGAACTGGAGCGGCACCATAACCTGTAATGGCGACGAGTGGCAAAGAGGAGGCAGACACAGCTTCAGGAATAGTCCAAGCTTGCAGCTTAAACGGAACGTCGCCAAGATAAAACACATAATCGACTCTTCTCGGTCCTTGAGTTCTCTTGGAGTCCGGGTTGAAGGCATATTGGTCTTCACGAATAACCATGCGACTCTACAGTTGAAAGACCCCACCGTTGTAATCCTTAAGCTTGCGAAACTACCCAACTACATAACCACACAAAGAAACCCCAGCGATTTGTCCAGTCAGCAAGTCGAAGCAATAGGAAAAGAAATCAATCCTCAGGCAAAAAGGCTAATGTGATATCGTTTCCGGGTTCGTAATTTTAACCCATGATTTTCTTTTAACGCAGGCAAACGACGTGATGCTGGTTACAAGCAGAGTGCCCAACGTGACGAAGTTTGCGATGTTGCTGGAAGGATGTAGAATCATGAAAATGGCGGCGGCAAGAAAGATGTAAAAAGTAAAGGCGCCCGTGACGAATTGTAGGAAATGGAATACTTTTCGTGCGCGATAAGCTTGTGATTTTAGCTTGTTCAGGGTGGATTCTACTTTTTTTGAAACATCAGGGAGATCATCCAGGACCAAAGTTAACCCGGTTAAAACGAAAAATCTGCCCGTGTTAACTTCCATACTTCCCGTGTTCACCAGAAAGAGCGTGATTAAGGAGACGGATGTGAACGCTAACACGTAGACCGAAGACATCAGCAGGACAAAGAAGCCGTAGACGTAATGGTGGAACCAGAGCCGTCCTGTATGAAGAGCTCGTCCTATGCTCGCGCTCGGAAAAATGTTGATGAGCGCGGCTGCGGCAGCTATCAAGAAAAAGTTGCCGCTGACAAGGTAGGGCGCATAAGGCTTCCACCAGGGCCAAGCATGGTAAAAACCATACAGGATTCCGGATACCGTAGCTACTGTTATCAATGCGTTCAGGATTAGCGTCAGGCTAAATATCTTCTTAGTCATTACCCAAACGGCATTGATCTTTTTCAAACCTGACAAGCTGCCTCCTATTTGCGGTGCGTTTTTCTCGTTTTTCAGTGATACTTGCAACATCCCTTTATTATAATTAACGCATGTTAAGTGGTAAAAAATACTTAACCGTTACTAACATATAATCTATATTGCATTTAGAGAGGATCTGAAAATTAGGCGGAAGCTTCTGATTGCCGTTTTTGCTGAGTGCCCAGCTGCGTCAATAACGTGTTATCTTTTCAGCAAACCTTGTCATTTTAGCAAAGCTGCTTTCAAGAAATTCAGAAGAGAAAGCTTTTGAACCATAACTAAGCCTTATGCCTGCATTATCTGTCGAGCATGAACGCTTTCTCGTGCGTAAGCTTCTCAGGCACTTGGTCCAGAATCATCTTCTCAGCAGGCTTCCTAGTTAAAAGGACAGGCGACAATCGATTCGCGAGTTCAAGCGCCGAAGCCAACTTGCTCGTTCGCTCCGCGTAAATTTCAAACAGCACAGCGCCTTTATGCACCGTTTCACCGAGTTTCGCATGCAGAATCATACCTGCGCCTTTTTCTTTAGGTGCACCAGCTTCCCTCGCAATCCGTACAATGTCCTCGGTGCTGAGCCAGATGACCTTGCCGGTTCCTTCAGACCGCACTTCGGAGCGTTCTGGTCCTACAGGTACGTCGTCGGGTTGAATCTTCGGGTTTCCGCCTTGAGCAGCGATGATTTCCCGCATCTTAACTTCTGCTTTGCCAGAATCAAGCACGTCTTCAGCTTTGGCTCGACCGCTCTCTACTCCGACCATCTCAAGAAGCATTCCTGCAAGGCTGACCGCTTTGTCTCGCAGATCCGGCGGGCCTCCGCCTAAAAGAGTAGTTAACGCTTCTCTGGCTTCAAGTGCGGGTCCGATGCCGCAGCCTAAGGGTTGGTCGCCGAAAGTCAGGGCACACTGGATGTTTAACCCTAAACGTTTTCCCAAATCCACAAAATCCGAAGCCAAAGTGTACGCTTCAGTTCGCGTTTTGATTTTGCCAGCCATGCCCGTCGGGATGTCGATGGCCACATGCGTGGCTCCCATGGCTTTTTTCTTGCTGAGAATCGAAGGCAGGAGCATGGGGTCAATACCCAACGGGTACTCGACTTGGATGAAGAGGTCGTCGGCTGGTGCAAGCTCTAAGGCGCCGCCCCAAACCAAGCAACCGTTCGTTTTCGCCACTACATCTTTTATCTCATCTATGGTCAGGTTAACGGGGCAAAGCGCTTCGACTCTGTCTGCTGTTCCAGCAGGCGAAGTAATTGCTCGTGATGAAGTTTTTGGGATCGTGAACCCTGCCGCCGCGATAATTGGCACAACCAACATTGAGGTTTTGTCGCCGGGTATCCCGCCTACACTGTGCTTGTCAAGAACTGGTCCCTCGCCGAAGCTGAGCGTTTTTCCCGTTGCGACCATAGCCCTTGACAAAGCCTCATTCTCGCTTGCACTTAAACCATGAATGCTCAAAGCTGTTAAGAAAGCAGCTATTTCAGCCGAGCTTAAATGCCTCTCAACGACATCCTTAACGATGGTCACGATATCTTTCTCGGGTAAACGTTCCCCGCGCAGCTTAGCCCTAACGTTAAACAGCGACTCGGGAAGAGGCGCCAACTGCACTGAAACGGTTTCGTCCTCCTTTACGCCGAGCGCAGTGGCGGTTTCCTCGTAGAGTCCGATGCGTTTATGCGGGTAGATCGCCGCGATGTTTGCGATTGCAATCATCTCCTTGTTCGCGTATTTTATGCGTATTCTGTCTGAACTGTGCACGCCCAGCACGCTGGCGCTTTCTTCGCTTAGGATGGCGATTCTGCTTCCGCCTGTCATGATAGGTAAGACTTCAACCGTTAACTCCATTTAAGGTCACGTCTATACTGATTGGATTAAGAAATAGTTAAAGATTTAAAACCGTGATAATCCAGTTTTGACCATCTTCTTTTTAGGTGTGTATCTGTAGCTTTAATTTAGCGGTTTTTCGATGCCTTCTATAAAATATAAGAGCGACAGCTCGTAATTCCACCATCCACTTGCTTTAAAAGTACCGTACTCGGGAATGTAGGATGAATTATCATATGCATAGCAAAAACTTGGCTGTCCCTTGGAGTTTAAAACCAAGTTGCTAACGGATGACGAATTTATGGCTAATAACTGTGTTTGCCAACTTGAACCCGTCCATTCAGCATACTTAACGTTGTTGGTTCCCAAGTCTGCTTCTTTGCTGTAAGAATTTACGTTGTAATAGCGATAAAGCATATTTTCTGTGTATATTATGTGAGGATTCCCGTTTGAATCTAAGACAATTGACGATGGCGTCAATCCAGAAGTAAGACTTGAGTTGCTTTGCCTTGTGTCGATTGTTTGAATAGTCCAGTTTGTGCC
>Ga0187784_10000291_pt1 | contig 35553 bp, 33 predicted proteins | sample 1015_SJ02_MP15_2_FD_132964 | JGI IMG/M metagenome (GOLD analysis project Ga0187784, IMG submission 132964) | Tropical peat soil microbial communities from peatlands in Department of Meta, Colombia - 1015_SJ02_MP15_20_MG | ecosystem: Environmental > Terrestrial > Soil > Wetlands > Peat | place... | reverse complement strand
CGGCCCGGCTAGGTCCGAGCTTCCGCACGAAGGGCTACCGCTCGAGCTCTTCCACCAGGTGGATCGTCGCGGGCAGGATCAACTTCTCCAGGGCGGTGCGGACGGCTCGCTCGCTCCCGGGGAGCGCGAACACGGGCTTACCGTGCACGAGGTAGAGGCCCGCGCGGCTGATCATCGCGAGCGGACCGACCTCCTCGAAGCTCAACGAACGGTAGAGCTCTCCGAACCCTTCGAGCTTCTTTCCCCCCATCGCTTCCAGCGTCGCCACGGAGAGGTCCCTTGAGCTTACGCCGGTCCCCCCGACGGTGATCGCGCACTCCACGGCGGGCTCCACGAGCCACGCGTCGAGCTTCTCGCGCGCGTCGGCAACCGAGTTCCCGACGAGCGCGTAGTGGACGACCTTGTGGCCCCCTCGGACAAGGAGCTCGCGGGCAAGGTGTCCGGAGGGATCGTCGCTCTCGGTGTGCGTATCGGAGACCGAGAGTACGGCGAACCCCAACGAGCGGCTTCCGCCGAGGTGGTGCCGACTTGCGGGATTGGTCCCGAGGTTCGGTTCGCTCGTCATGGGCCCTTGGGGGATTTCTCCTTCGTGAGGACTCGTACGGGTCCGAGGGACGTCTTGGGGTAGAGTCCTCGAGCATCCTTCTCGAGGTACTTGACCATGTCCCACACTGTGAGGAGCGCAATGCTGGCCCCCACCAGGGCTTCCATCTCCACGCCGGTCCGCTCGACTGTCTCGGCCGTCACGCGGACCCGGACCCCGCGTGCCGATGGAACGACGTCGACCCGGGCGTGCGTCAGGCCGACGATGTGGCAATGCGGGATGAGCTCGGGCGTACGCTTCATCGCGAGAAGCCCAGCGAGCTCGCCGGCCGCGATCGGATCCCCCTTCGCCACCGTCCGGGCTCGAATCGATCGGCGGGTCGCCGAGGAAAGCGACAGTTCTCCCACGACGACGGCGCGCCGAAACACCGCCGGCTTTCCCCCCACGTCCCTCTGCTGTGCCACGGGACTCACCGACCCGATGGCCGATTCGCGGCGAGGTGTGCGAGGACGGCCTCCAGCTGTACGCGCTCCGAAGCGCCCTGCGCCAGTCGGAAGTCGACCTCTCCGAGGTATTCGACCAGACGGACCTTCTCTCGCGGCGGGAGAATCGAATCGTTGATCTCGGGAAGGTAACTGTGGATCGCCTTCAGGATGTCCTCGCCCGAAGCTCCGCGATCGGTGAAGATCGCGTAGAGTCGGCTCCGGGCCTCGAGAAAATTGCCGGAAAGGGTGGCGGCAAGCATTCCCTCCACTTCGCGGCGGAGGGGGACCGTCGCATGTTCCTTGACCGAATCCGAGGTGATCGTGTCGGAGCCCGCCGCGGAGAGTTGGAGCAGATTGATCGCGCGTCGCATGTCCCCTGCGCTGGCCGTCACGAGGGTCTCGGTTGCGTCGGGGGTGAGCTTCTTTCCCTCGGAGCGCGCGACGCGCTCCAATTGACTTCGGATGGCTTCCGGTGAGTAGGAGCGGAACCGGAACACGGCGCAACGCGACTGGATCGGATCGATGATCCGAGAGGAGTAGTTGCACGATAGAATGAACCGGCACGAACCCGAGTAGCGCTCCATGAGGCGGCGGAGGGCCGCCTGGGCCTCCGCGGTCAGGTTGTCCGCCTCGTCGAGAAGCAGCAACTTGAACCCAACGTCTCCGAGAGGAGAGGTTCGGGCGTACTGCTTGATGCTCGTCCGGACCGTGTCGATCCCTCGCTCGTCGCTGCTGTTGAGCTCGAGAAAGTTCTGGCGCCACTCGGGTCCGTAGAGGTCCCGGGCGAGCGCGAGGGCCGCCGTGGTCTTTCCCGTGCCGGGCGGACCCGCGAAGAGGAGGTGAGGCATCGAATGCTGTCGTGCGTACGCGCGAAGGAGCGGAACGATCGCGTCCTGTCCCACCATCTCCGCGAGCGAGCTCGGCCGGTACTTCTCGACCCATACCGCCTCCGCCGGATGCGCCGCCATGTCCTCGAGTGCGTCCTCCCTTCGCTAATTAGAGTTTCTCGCGGGGTCGCGCGTCGGTACCGGTCGGGATTCTTTCTCGAGTTCAGCCGAGAGCTCGAGCTCGTCGCGCCGGTGCCGACGGAGCGATTCGCCCAGGAGGCGACCGTACTGTCCGAGGGCCTGGCGATTGCCGCCGTGGTCGTCTCGCTCGACCACCGAGAGGAACCACCGCAGCTGCTCGAGCGAGATCCGGAACCATACATGGTCGGCGTCGACCACCTTTCGTAGTTCCGAGAGTCGGTTTCCCCCCGCAAGATCCCGCCGCGTCGTGGGCGAGGAACTCACATGCGCAAGGACAGCCGCTTCGATCCTCGCGACTGCGCACCGGATCTCAGTTAGACTGAATTCCTCGAGCAGGACGAGGGCGTAACTCACGAGCTCAAACCAGTCGATCAACGCGTCGAAGTCCGTCGGCGCCCGTGAGATGTCGACCGCGGGCCGGGGAAACGGCACGATACGGAAGTCCGCGCTCAGCAAAAAGGGGTTTCGAACGGCGACACGAACCCCTCGTGGTCACCCTAGGTGAGCTTCCGCCGTGCGTTCGGTCCATGCCATGCCTCCGCGTCCCCGATCCCATGAGCGCGTTCGCGACCCTCGTCCTGACGGAAGGTGCCCTCGCAAGCCGATTGAACCGGTCCCGCCGACATGGAGGACCCGCCGCCACGTCGCCCGCCGGAGGTATTGGGCGAACCCCCATGCCCCCACCGACGTCCGCCCAACGATCCAGCCGAGAGGCTGACTCTCTCGGCCCCGTCCACCCCACGGACAAATAGTGCCGGAGCGTGCCCGGCACCGTGTCTTCAAGTACGGTTCCCGAGAGGGAAGGAACGACGGTGGTCCACGGATACCGGCTCTACTGGAAGATGGTCGGAGATCCGGGTCCCAACGGGACCGTGGTTCTTCTTCACGGCGGCCCGGGGGCGACGCATGACTACCTGCTCGCGTTCTCCGACCTCGCTCGCCATGGGTACCGGCTGATCTACTACGACCAGCTGGGATGCGGCCGCTCCGAGCTCGCACGGGACATCCGAGAGTACTCCATCGACCGTGACGTGGAGGATCTGGAGGAACTCCGGCGGAACCTCAGCCTCGAGTCGTTCCACCTCATCGGCTCGAGCTACGGAGGCCTCCTCGCCATCGCCTACGCGCTGGCCCATCCGAGCCCGCTCAGGACCCTCATCAGCGCGAGCGGTCTCGCGGACGTCCCACTGACGAGCCGGGAAATGCAACGACTCAAGCGAGAACTCCCACCCCCCTTACCGGAGGTCCTGGACCGGTACGAAGCCAAGGCAGAGTACCAGCATCCGGAGTACCTTGCCGCAGTGATGGAGTTCTATCGTCGACATCTCTGCCGGCTTCCCGAGTGGCCGAAGGAGGTCTCGTACACCCTGGACCATTTGAGCATCCCGAAGTACGGGACGATGAACGGGCCGAACGAGTTCACGATCACGGGCACGATTCGCGATTACAACGCGACCCCGCGACTTCACGAAATCGAGGTTCCGACCCTGGTCACTACGGGACGCTACGACGAGGTCACGCCCGTGGTCGCGGAGTCGATCCACCGCGAGATCCGGGGATCGAAGCTCGTTCGGTTCGAAGAGAGCTCGCATACCGCGTTCTGGGAGGAACGCCCCCGGTACATGGAAACGGTCCGGGCGTTCCTCGCCGAGCACCCCTGACCCGGAGCACCGCAGTACCAACGATCACGATGCGGTGCGGGTCACCCCGGGAGGAATTGTCGCCGTCTCTCGCCGATCGAGCGTCCGGCTGAGCCGGAAGAGCAGGTAGGCAAACAGCGCGGCGACAAGGAGGATGCCGGGAACACTGAATTCGACGGGAACATCCCAGACGAAGAGGGAGCCGAGCATCCCGGTCGCGAAGTAGAACTTCGAGCGATCCAGCCGCTCAGTGCCGACGCGCCGGACCACGATCCCGACCACCGCGAGGTCGATCAGGACGAGGGCGAGCGCCGCCCCCACGGCCGGGACCCCTTTCGTGCCGGAGAAAAGAAGCACGAGCGCCCAGGCGCCGAACCCGAGGGCACCGGTGAGGACGAGACCCGTCCTCCCGATTCGGGAGGCGCCGGTTCGTACCGAGAGCAGGTCCGTGGGCGCACGGGTTGCGAGATAGAGCAGGAGCGCGACAAGGGCCAGGAAGAACGCAAGAGCCGAGGGGCTCGGGCCGTGCCCGACGAGGAGGGCGAAGACGACGACCTCGAGGAGATACACGGTCGCCAAGATCCCCACCAATCCCCGGTCGAACCAACGGACCCCCTTCGATTCGGGGAACCAAAGCTGAGTCAGGAGGATCGGTAAGGCGATGGAGTACGTGGCATGGAAGATCGTGAGCCCCAGCGCCCAGAGCCAGTTCACCCCCCAGAGGTGACCATAGGAACCGAGGACCCCGACCGGCGAGCCCGAGGTTTGAAAGAAGGTGTGGACCGCGAAGCCCTCTTCCGCAATCCCGTAGGCAGCTCCGAGCAGGAGGATCGAGGCCCACCCCTTGCGATAGGCCACCGCGTACTCCCGGATCAAGAGCGCCCCGGTCCCGTAGAGCCCGACGTCGAGAAGGAATCCGACCGCGAACCCGGGGGGGTCGAAGACGAGATTCGATATGGGGGTCGAGCCGGTCAGGAGTTCCGGGATCGACGGGGCGAGCAGGAGGAGCGCAAGGACGGGTAGTCTGGGTCGAATAAGGATTCGCACGCGGTTGGGTCGATTCTCCGCCTACTTGACAGATGCGGTCGGCTTGAACCGAAGGAGATTAGAAGCTCCCGGCACCTCGGCTCGTGGAAGGTAACCCGTGCGCGAGATTCTGGGCGTCGTTCAGTTCCGGGGGATGATCCGAGAGCGTTCGGTCGAACCGTACCTCCGCCTCCTGAAAGGACTGCGCAGCCGCGGTCGAGTCCGGGGCGTGCTGTTGGACATTTCGAGCGGCGGAGGTGAGGCGGTCGCCTCGATGGACTTCTACCTCGCCGTGAAACGGCTCGACCAAGTGAAACCGGTCTATGCATCGATTGGCTCGATCGGTGCGTCGGGGGCGTACATGGCCGCGCTCGGCGCGCGGCGCGTCTACGCCTACCCCGGCTCGGAGGTCGGGTCGATCGGTGTCGTCTATGCGCACTTTGCACTGCGCGAACTCATCCGCCGCCTCGGCATCTCCGTCGAGCTTCTCCACGAAGGCGTCCACAAGGACGCCTACCAGGGATACCGACCCCTGACCGACGAGGAGCGGACGAAGCTCCAGGCGATCGCCCACGAAGGGTACGAGGAGTTCATCGGGCTCGTCGCCCGAGAACGAAAGCGCCCGGTGGAAGAGATCCGCTCCCTCGCCACCGGGGAGTTCTGGACAGGGGTCCAGGCGCTGAAACTCGGGCTCGTCGACGCCCTCGCCGACCGAGAGGCCGCCATCGAGGAGCTCGCGCAGCTCACCGGGGTCCCCTCCCGAAAGACGGTCCGGGTCGCACCCCCGCGGGCGCTGATGGACCGGGTCCTCTACGGCCCGGCGAACGGGATGGGCGGGGGGCTCGTGACGCGATTCGCCGACGCAGTCGAGGACGTCGTCGCCGACTGGAGTGGATTCTCTCTCGGCCGCTAAGGGCGAGGCTTCGCACAGCCCTCGAAGAGGATTAATAGCGCTCCTGCGCTCGTCCGGGCGTCGATGCCCGATCAGAAACGTTCCGGCTTTTCCAGCGCGGCCGGGCTCATCCAATACTACGACATGGAGGAGACCCGAGCGCTCAAGATCAATCCGTATCTGGTGATCGGCCTCGGGATCGGTGCGGCGGTCTTCGTCGAGATCCTGAACTGGCGCGGTATCTGAGCTCCGAGGGCGTCTCGCCTCGGTCGTGCTTACGGGCTAGGCCGAGGCGGCCATCGGCAGAGCGCTAAGCTCAGGAGACCGTCCCTGGAGGAACCGGCCCTCCGAGGTCCGGCCGAGAAGAACCACCTTCGATTCCGGCGACTCGTCCAGCACGAGATACCCCGTTCGTGCGGCGAGACGGCGCGCGAACTCTGCGATCTCTTCGTGCTCGGGGACGTGGTCCTTCCCGAGGCGCTGACGCGACTTTCCCATGTAGACATACCCCTTCGGCTCGATGAAATCCGGTTGCGCGATGACGTCGAGGGCAGCGTACTGATCGACCCAACCGAGGTTCCAGCCCCGGACAAGGGTGTGGCGCACGACCCGCCGGGTCTTGAGGTCCCGGACGATCGCCAGCGACTCCAGGAGTCGATCCCAGGCGTCGTCCTGTGCCGGAAGGGTCAGACGTTCGAAGACCTCGGGATTGGGCGCCGTCACGGAGACGTAGAGTTGGGTCGGGAGAGGTTGGAGCGCCCGGAGCGCATCCGGATTCGTGCCGTTCGTGACGAGGAACGTCGTGATCCCGCGCTCGTGGCAGAGTTCGAGGAAGCGGTTCATCTCGGGATAGAGGGTCGGCTCTCCGGTCAGGGAGATCGCGATATGCTTCGGCCTCTGGGATTCCTCCCAGCGTCCGAGCTCGACCGCAGGATCCCCCTTGAACCCCGACAAGATCCGACGCTGTGCGTCGATCGACCGATCGAGGAGTCCCTCGGGATCGTCGTACTCCGGCATGATCGAGTCGTTCTCCCATCCCTGGTTCCGCCAGCAGAACCGGCAGTGGAGGTTGCACGAGTCGATCGAGGGGGACATCTGGAGGCATCGGTGGCTCTCGATTCCGTAAAACCGGCCCTTGTAGCAATCTCGTCCGTGGGCCAGCGATTCACGGGTCCAGTAGCAGAGTTTGACGGCGCTGTGCTTGCCGACCAGCTGGTAGCCCTGGCCCGAAAGCTCGGTCGAAAGGTCCTGGTCCCCCATCGGCGGGGCAAACGACCCGGCCTCGCCCCATAAGGTTTTGGAAAGTGCTGCGCGCCCGGACGGCCCCGGCGTTCGGCCGGGCCGGATCTACCCGGCAACGTCGGAGCTACTCCTTGGCGAGGCACCGACGTGTGCATTACCGGTTCCCTGCATCAGGGAGAGGTAGGCTTCCTCGAGCACCAGCGACGCACTCGCGTAGGAGAGGACGGGCCCCAGCTTCACCAAGCCGGCCAGAATCTCCGCTCGGGCGGAGTTCGTTCCATCGAACATGATCCGGAATCTCCGCTCCCCAATCACCACGACGTCCTGGACGAGCGGCCCGAGGCCGCGGATCCGATCGATCGGCATCGGGGTCGCGAACTCCGCATCGACCGCGCGCGCCTGGAAGCGACGTGCGATGTTCTCCACCGTGTCGCGGAGGACGATCTGTCCTTGATTGATGAAGATCACCTGGTCGCAGATTTCCGTGACCTCTTGCATCAAGTGCGAGCTCATCAGAATCAGGTGATCTTTCTTGAGGTCGTTGAGAAGGTTCCGAATCAGGATCCGCTCCTTCGGGTCGAGACCATTCGTCGGTTCGTCCAGGAGGAGGATCCGGGGATCGCGCACGAGCGCGGCGGCGACCACCACGCGCTGACGCTGGCCCTTCGACAGTCGACCGGTGCGCTGGTCGAAGGGGGGCAGTTCGAGCCGCGCGTGGAGTGCCGCAATCTCCTCCCGCGACCCGCGGAGGTCTCCGGTTCGGAATTCAGCGACCATCTCGATCGCCTCGGAGACGGTTTGGGACGGGTACGGTTCGGGTGTTTCGATGACTGCCCCCACATCGGCCATTGCATGTTTGGGATCCTCCGCCACGTCGATTCCGTTGATCGTCGCGGACCCCCGCGTGGGTCGGAGGAGGCCGGTCAGGAGTTTGAGGGTGGTCGTCTTGCCGGCCCCATTTGGGCCGAGATACCCGATCGCGCCCGAACCTTCGTAGGCGAACGATGCGTCGACGAGCGCCGGTCGGCTCGCGGTGAAGTACTTACTGAGCTCATGGACCTCGATGCGCGACACGGTCAGCCTTTCGACTCCTTCCGCTGGTAGATCACGATGCTGAGGAACAGAAACACGACCAGGTAGGCCACCATGATGACCGCCCCTTCCCACTGGTAGGGGCTGTACGTCGTGATCGTGAGACCGGCCACCTGGGTCACGGTCTTGTGCGCGACCGGAACGATCGCGTTCGAAATGACCTCTCCTGCGTACAGGATGGAAAACCACGGCTCGATCCCCGTCACTACGAGGATCCCGTCGGCGATGTCCAGACCCAAGAAGAGCACGAGGATCGTCGTGACGATGCTCATCGCCGGACTGCGGAAGAACGAACTGAAGAAGAACGCGGTCGCGAGGACGGACGCCACGAAGAGGAGGGCGAGGAGGAACGACGCCCCGACGTCCGCCCAAGGGATCCCCCCGAGTCCGTAGAACCACGCGGTCGCGAAGATCGCAAAGGCGTAGATCACGAGGACCAGCGATACGGTTACGACGAAGGCTCCAAGGTACCGACCAAGGAGGAGGATCGCGCGGCGCACTGGAAGAACCAGCATGAAGTAGCCCGTCCCGCTGCCGAAATCCATCGCGATCGCATCGCCGCCGATCAGAGCGCAGAAGATGATGCCGAACGTCGCGATGCTCCCGAGCCCCGACGCGAGGGAGGCGGCCGCGGTGCCCATCGACGAGCCTTCGGCGATCGTGACGCCCGTCACTGCGCCTCCGACCACGAGGACGAATCCCAGACATCCGACGTAGCGAAGTGTGCGCAGGTAGAATCGGAGCTGACGGCGGAACGCTGAGATCAGCTGGAGGTAGTCGGAGGGCAGCCGAGAGAGGTCCACGGTCGATCCTTCGGGTGTCCTCGGCTCAACGCGACGTGGATACCGCACTCCGAGCCGCGGCACGCCGCCTCGGGATTTGCGTCCACGCTCGGGTCATGGCCGTTGCCTAGGTGAACTCCTCTCGTTCGAACAGCCACAGCCCGGCGACCGCCGTGATCACGAGATAGGCGATCATGATCACAATCCCCTCGGCGATGCCGGCCGTGTACGTGGTCGTCGTGACCGCTCTGCGTCCGAACATGGTCGTCGTGGTCACGACCGACCCCTGAATTCCCCAGTTCACGCTCGAGGAAAAGACGCTCCCGATGGTCGACTCCGCGTAGGAGATGATCATCCACGGCTCGATCTTGACGAGCCCGGTCACGAGGTCCTGCAGGAGCGTGAACCCGAAGAGGAAGAGAATGGCCGTGAGAACGAAGCCGTACGCGCTCGTCTTGAACAAGGAGCTGAAGAGGAAGGTGGCGCCGAGGACCGCGCTGAGATAGACGATCGCGATCAGCAGCGATAGCCCGAGTTGCCAGGGGAGCGCACTGCTCCCGAAGTAGTAGACCCCGTTCCCCACGAGGACCACGAGGAACAGAAGGAGCATCGAGAGCGACGCGGCGTAGGCGGCGATGAACTTTCCCACGTAGACCGTGGACCGACGAAGCGGGAGTCCCATGAGGAAGTAGCCGGTCTTGTTTTGGAACTCGCCGGCGATCGCGTCGCCACCGAAGAACACCGCGGCGAGAACGATCACGATGTCCGCTCCACTCCCCCAGAAGGAGCCGTAGAAGGCCAGGTTCGTCGAGATGACCGACGTGCGGTAGTACCCGACCACCGCCGTGAGGATGGCTCCAATGAGGAGGACGATCGCGGCGAGCGCGACGAACCGGCGCGAGCGAAGATACTCGCGGAATTGGTACCGGGTCAGCTTGCCCACCTGTTGCATCGATGCCGGCACTCGAAGCGGACCGGACCCCACGAGGATATCCTCCGCCGCCACGGTTCTAGTCCCCCCGGGAGATCTGGCTGAGGTAGATTTCCTCGAGCGCGCTTTCCGACTCGCGCATTCCGATGACCCCGAGCTGAAGGCCGACAAGCGAGCTGAACAGGCGCTCCTGGCCCTCGAGACCACCGGTGAACCCAACTCGGACTCGTTTCGGGTCCAAGACCTGGGTATTCGTCACCCCGGCCAGCGCGCCGAACTTCTGGGCTACGACTTCAGGCGCGACCGGACGGGCGAACTCGACGTCCACGGAGGTGTGGGCGACGGCGAACCGGGAGGTCACGTTTTCCAGGGTGTCGTAGAACAGCAGCTTCCCCTTGTCGATCAGCGCCACCTCGTCGCAGATGTCGACTACTTCGCTGAGGATGTGGCTGCTCATGAAGATCAGTCGCTGGCTCTTCTTGAGGTCCCGGACGATTGCACGGACTTCCGCCATCCCGCGAGGGTCGAGCCCGGTCGACGGTTCGTCCAGGAGCAGGACATCCGGGTTATGGACGAGCGCGGAGGCGATGTTGATCCGCTGCTTCATCCCTTTCGACATCCGGCCGACCTTTTGGTCGGCCCAATCCAACATCTTCACGTCCCCGAGGACCGTCTCGATGCGGGACTTCCGCTCGGAGGGAGGGATGCCCCGCAGGTCGGCGACCATTCCGAGAGCTTCGTTCGGAGTGAGCGACGGATAGATCTCCGGGCTTTCGATCAGGACCCCGGTTCGGGCGAGAGCGTCCTTTCGGTTCTCCCGAACGGAGATCCCGTTGATCGAGCATCCGCCACGGCTCGGAAAAATCATGTCGGTGAGGAGCTTCAGAGTGGTGGTCTTCCCGGCGCCGTTCGGTCCCAGGAACCCGACACACTTCGTTCCCTCAATCTTCAGGTTCAGGGAATCGAGGGCGGTGAACCTCCCGAACTGTTTCGTGAGGTCATACGTCTCAATCGATGCAGCAGCCATCGACTACAACCCCCTTCGATCACATCGAAATTCCATGGGAGTGCCGGGCTTGGGCGATGGTCGTACTAAACGATTTGGACTGCGCACACGCACCGACCGGAACTGTAGCGTCCTCGATTTCGTGGCACCGCAATGTCTTTCTCCAGGATGAGCTGGGAGAGGTCGATGGTCTCCCAGGTTTCCGCGGAGGAGGCGGCCCGCCAGCTCAAAGAGCGGCCCGATGAGGTCCTATTCCTGGACGTTCGAGAGCCGTATGAGAGGGAGCTCGCGACGATCGCCCCGTCCCTCCATATCCCGATGTCCGAAGTGCCGGCACGACTCGCAGAGATCCCGAAGGATCGGGAAGTGATCGTCTACTGTCACGCCGGTTCGCGCTCCAATATGGTGGCGGGATTCCTCTCGAGCCGGGGGTGGAAATCTGTGGCCAATCTCTCCGGGGGAATTGACGCATGGTCGCTCGAGGTTGACCCTACCGTCCCGCGGTACGGCTAGCCGGAGCAGTCGTCGTTCGAGGATCACCGCCGTCGGAAGGTTCGCTCCTCGGGCGACCGATTGAGCGACTCCACGTATCCCCGCATCTTCCAGTAGGTGTCGAGGAACTCCTGGCCCCTCGCGGTGATGTCGTACACCGGCCGGCCGTCCCGTTCCTCCGTCCGGAGTAGACCGGCTCCGATCAGCCTCCGGACCAAGATCCGGACCCGGTCCACCGGCATGCCCGCGCCATACGAGACCCGCGTGATTCGCGCGGCCCCGTGATAGCGCTTCACGACCTCAAGGACGGTCGCGTAGAGGTCGGTGGCCTCTCGCCGCCGCGTCCCTCCTCCCCGTGCCTCTTGGTCGCCCAACATCCCCTGGACCTCGGATCAGAGAGGGAACGGAGGAAGCTGGTCGACCTTTCGCGGTGGAGTTCGCACGGAGGCGCCGGGCGAAACCTCGACCGTCTGGGAGTAGATGACCTCGTCCGCCTTCGCGTCTTCTCCGAGGCGTACGGTCACCGCCACAATCCGGCGGGCACTCGCACGCGATCGGAGTTCGACGGACTCGCCGTAGACGTCCTCGGCCCGGGCCTTCTCCCGGAGTTCGACGGCGCCGCCAACGAGGGGTCCGGTGGCTCGCGCGTGTCGGCCGAGGAGAATGCGCTCGGCCTTGAGCCCGTCCTGGGTCTCGATCGCGCCACCGACGTCCGCACTGGATTGGATCGTTCCTCGCTGCGCGGAGAGCTTCCCCCCGAGGTCAAGTCGTTGGGCCAAGAGCTCTCGGCGAACCGAAATGGAGCCACCCACTTCCAGAGTCCCGGTGAGAACGAGGGCTCCCCCGACACGGAAGCGGCCCCCGATTTCGACATCCGCTCCTCGGGCGTCCCCCTCGACGGTCCCAAATCCCCCGGCTTCAAAGGTCGTGAAGGTGAGGTTTCTACGTGCCGTAAAGAACCCACCGACCTTCACGGATCCCCCGTACCCGTCGCCTCGGAGTTCCGCAAACCCCCCCGCGTTCAGCGCACCGAAGTGTGTGGGAGCCTCGGAGACGAACCGTCCACCTACCTTAATCGAGCGACGGACCGTCCCTCCCCCAATGTGCACGAGCCCACCGGCCTCGAGAGCCTCCAGGTCCACCTCGGCGATGTCGATCGAGCCTCCCGCTTCCACCTCTTGAGCGGTCATCTTCCCGGCGAGCCGCACTTTGCCTCCCGCCGAGACACGGGTCCCGTCCAAGGTCGATCCCCCTTCGAGATACCCACCGACCTCGAACGAGCGACCTCGAATGGGCCCGCGCACGTGGAGCCCCCGATCGACGTCCACGTCGCGGGATCGCAGCTCTCCGTCGACTTCCAGGGCCGCGTCCTCGGAGTGAATGTCCTCTTCGACGGTGAGATTTCCGTGGACATGAACGGTCCCGTCGTCGGAACGAAGCGATCGGCACTCGAAATCCCCGAGGATGTCGGACGTGCCCTGGAAGCGGGCCTCACCCGGCACTACCAGCCGACCGTCGACGTCGAGGCGAGCGTTCGCTTCGACCCTTAAGTCGCCCGAGAGCGCTCCGAGGCGTACGCGGGCGCCTCTCGGGACACGGGTTTCGGTCATCGGAGATCGATACGGCACGTCCTTCTATAGGGGTAGGTCACGCTCGGTGACCACTGCGGGCGACCACCGCTCGGCGAAGCCCATATCTTTCTGCAATTCCCCCAGGGGGTGTGGCCGATTCGTTCGAATCGATACGTTCCGAGGTCATCGCCTGTGTTCGGTGCCCGCGACTCGTCCGGTTTCGAGAGGGCATCGCCCGTGAAAAGAAGCGGGAGTTCCGCGGGGACGACTACTGGGCACGAGGAGTTCCCGGTTTCGGCGATCCCCACGCCCGGCTTGTGGCGGTCGGGCTCGCTCCGGCCGCGCATGGGTCCAACCGGACCGGCCGGATGTTCACCGGGGACCGGTCCGCGGCGTTCCTCGTCCGAGCATTCCACGCCGCCGGATTCGCGAACCAGCCCACTTCGATCCGACGCGCGGACGGTCTTCGGTACACCGATCTCTACCTCACCGCGGCCGTCCGATGCGCCCCGCCGGGCAACCGCCCCGCACCCCGGGAGCGTGAGAACTGCGCGCCGTACCTCGCGCGCGAACTTCGACTGCTGACCAACGCTCGGGCGATCCTCGCGCTCGGCGGGTTTGCTTGGGACGCACTCCGCGAGGTCGTGCCGATCGCCTACGACCGGCCCCGGCCCACCGTCCCGTTCGCCCATGGAGCGTGCGCGTCGCTCGGTCCAGGCCGACCCCTTCTCTGGGGATCGTACCACCCCAGTCCGCAGAACACAAACACCGGCAAGCTCTCCCACGAGATGCTCGTCGGGCTCCTGACCCGCATTCGGGAGTCTTTTGAAACCCGCTCGAATGGATCAGGAGGGGCTACGTGAGGATACAAACCACGACGGACGTCACCCCGTCGTTCGAGGTGCTGGAACACGACGGCCTTGCGCGGATCGGACGACTCACCACCCCTCACGGTCCGATCGAAACGCCGGCACTGCTCCCCGTCGTCCATCCGGACCCGAATCGCCAGCCGATCTCGCCGGCCGAGATGCGGCGGCGGCTTGGAGTCCGGGCCGTGATCACGTCGGCGTACATTGTCGGCCGCATCCCGCCTCTGCGCGCCCGGGTCGAGCGAGAGGGGATCCACGGCCTCCTTGGCTTCGATGGGCCGATCATGACCGACTCGGGGGCATTTCAGCAGCATGCCTACGGATCGATCGAGGTCCAGCCTTCCGAGATCCTCGAGTTCCAGAATCGGATCGGGACGGACATTGCCACTGTGCTCGATGTCTTCACCGAGCCGGACGCATCGCTCGATTCCGCGACCACGTCCCTCGAGATGACCCTCGATCGGGCGCGAGAGGCCCGACGGGGGCGTCGAGGGCTACTCGCCGTGCCGGTTCAGGGCGGAAGCCACGGCTCTCTGCGGTCACGTGCGGCGGCGGAGGCGAGCGCCCTTGGCGAGGTTCTGGCCGTCGGCGGCGTCGTGCCTCTGATGGAGCAGTACCGATTCCCAGAACTCGCGGGCGTCCTCGGCGCAGTGCGACCGACACTCTCTCCGGGCGCGGCAGTGCATCTGTTCGGGACCGGTCACCCAATGATGTTCGCGTTCGCCGCTCTGTTCGGGGTCGATCTGTTCGACTCCGCGGCGTATCTCAAGTTCGCCCGACGGGGCGACCTTCTCTTCCCCGACGGGACGACCGCGCTTAAGGACGTACGAGAGTCCACCTGCCACTGTTTTCTCTGCGCGGATCGGCCCCTCACGGAGGTCGCCAAACTTCGTGCGGAGGAGCGCGAGCGATGGGTGGCGATCCACAATCTCCTCGCATCCGTCGACGAGATCGGGCGCGTCCGCCAGGCGATCCGCGATGGGGTGTTATGGGAGCTCGCCGAGCGGCGGGCCGGCGCGCACCCCGCACTGCGGGCAGGTCTCGCGGCCGCCCGGGATGGCCCGGAGGTTTTCCTTCCGACCGAACCGGAAAGCCGACGGGCGTTTCGGGAGGTTGACCCCGAGAGTCGAAGACGGCCGAGTGTCGTCCGGTTCCGTCGTCGGGTCGCGGTCTATTCCGCGGGCCGAGTACGGCCGCTCGAGCTTCCCCGGATCCCCTTGCGACCGGAGTACCTGCAGCACGTCCCGACGACCGACACCTCCGGCTCCAGCGTCGATTGGCAGGTGTCCACTCCGCTCGGACCGGTCCCCCTGGAGCTGACCGACCTCTACCCGGTGGGGCCGTACCTTGGCGAAGAGGAGTTCGTGCGGCGGCCCCAGCACCGCTCGCCCAGTTCGATCGTTCCGGCGGTCGACTCCGCGTTGGGAGAACGGACCGAGCGGGGGCGGGACTGGACCGATGCATGGACCCGCCGACAGATTTCGGGTCTTCTCGAATGGACCTATGGGCCGAACGCCGCGGAGGAGCTCGCTCACGGATTCTCCGGAGAACGCTCCCGTCGTACCGGCCGCCTTCGGGCGACGCTCTCCGAGGGGAAGATCGCGTTCTACATCGGAACGGATGGAGTTCCGCGACCGACCTTCGTAGGAGCCAAGATCCTTCACGCGACGCTCCCGGCGGGACGCGTCCGTGTCGTCGTCGCGGACGACGCGGTCCCGTTCGTGCGCGAAGGACGTACCCTTTTCACCCGGTTTGTCGTCGATAGCGACCCGGCGTTGTCCCCGGGCTCGAGCGCCCTCCTGGTCGATCGGGCCGATCATCTTCTCGCGGTGGGCCGCCTCCTTCTGGCCCCCCACGAAATCCCCGCGCTCCCGAGAGGAGTCGCGGCTTGGGTCACATCTCACGCCCGATCCCGATCGTCACCCCCCGACGAGACTGGTCCAGAACCGGCCTTCCGCGACGGAGATCGGGAATCCGGAGAAGAGACCTTTATGGGCCGCGACGATTCCCGGCCGTCCCACCGGGCCGGGCCGTGACCATGACCAAGACGTTCCTTCTTCTTCAGCTCGATAGCGAGGGCGCGCCGTACTCCGAAGTGGCGGAGGTGCTGGAGGACCTCGGGTTCCGAGCCGAGACCGAGGGATACGACTTCGCGTACGACTGGGGCCGACCGGCGAGCGTGATGGAGGCGCTCGAGTTCGCCGATCGAATCCAAGAAGCCCTTCGGGGAAAACGCGTCAAGTTCCGCATTGAGTCGTCCGAGGAATAGGAGAGTCGGCCGGTGCCACGGGCAGGCGGATCGCGCGTGGGGGTACCGTAGAATGGTAGTGCTCGGGATCGAGTCGACCGCGCACACCGCCTCGGTCGGAATCGTCGGCGAGGGCGCCGAAGTGCTGGGCCTCGCATCGGACATGTACCGGCCGCCGAAGGGCGGAATCCATCCCCGGGAGGCAGCAAACCACCACGTGGACGTCCTCCCTGACCTGGTGACCCGGGCGCTCGAGACCGCCCACGTCCGGCCTCGTGAAATCGACGCAGTGTCGTTCGCCCAAGGACCCGGGCTCGGTCCGTGCCTCCGTGCCGGAGCGACGGTGGCGCGCATGCTGTCCCTCGCGTGGGACCGACCGCTCGTCCCGGTGAACCACTGCGTCGCGCACGTCGAGATCGCGCGGGTTCTGAGCGGGCTCGACGATCCGCTCCTTCTCTACGCGAGCGGCGGGAACACTCAGGTGATCGCCCACGGCTGGGGCCGCTATCGGGTCCTCGGGGAAACCCTGGACATCGGGATTGGAAACTTTCTCGACAAGCTGTGGATCGAGCTCGGCGGGACGTTTCCCGGGGGCCCCGCACTCGAGCTCGAGGCGCGGAACGGGGGCGGAGAACTCGTCCCCCTGCCGTACTCCGTTCACGGGATGGACGTGGCGTTCTCGGGGCTCCTCACCGCGACCCTCGCTCTCCACGCGAAAGGCGTGCGACGGCCCGACCTCGCCTACTCCGTGGAGGTGACCGCGTATGCGATGCTCACCGAGATCACCGAGCGGGCCCTGGCCCACCGCCGCCGGAATTCCGTCGTGCTCGGTGGGGGAGTCGCGTGCAATGAGCGGCTTCGCACGATGGTCCGGACGATGGTCGAGGGCCGGGGCGGAACGATGTTCGCCCCACCGCGATCGCTCTGCGTCGACAACGGCGCCATGATCGCCTGGACCGGGCTCCTCGCACTGCGATCTGGGCTCGTCGTACCAGTAGAGAATTCCGCGGTCGAGCCGAGGCAACGCACCGACCTGGTTCCCACTCCGTGGAGGGCGGGGTAGGACGCCCGTCCGTTAAGTCCCCACCGGTCCTCCCCGGGTCCGTGGAGTCGGTCGACGCGCTCGTGGTCGGGGCCGGGCCCGCGGGCTCGACGGTGGCCCACCGACTCGCCGAAGGGGGATGGACCACCCTCGTGCTCGAGGAGCACGAACGCGTGGGCCAGCCCGTCCAGTGTGCGGGATTGGTTTCGCAGCGGGTCCTCGACCTCGCGGGCTCCACCTCGATGGTCCGGGCGTCGGTGAACGGCGCCTCCGTTTTTGGACCCGGCCTCGGGTCGATCACGTTCCGGGCCGCCAACCCCCGGGCGTTCGTCATCGATCGGGCGGCGCTCGACGTCCACCTCGCGGACCGGGCCGCTCGCGCCGGTGCGACGTTCCGCACCGCCGAACGGTTCGATCGTCGCCTCTCGCCGTCCGGCGGGCGTGAGGTCGTTCGAACGATCTCCGAGGACGGGGTCGCCCGGGAGATCTCGGCGCGGGTTGTCATCGGCGCGGACGGGGTCGCGAGCGCCGTCGCTCGCGCCTACCGTCTTCGGCGGCCGGTCGAGATCCTTCCGGCGTTCGAGGCGGAATTCCCACGCGGGCTCGGCGACGCGGGCGGAGTCGAGGTGTATCTCGGCCGAACCTTCGCTCCCGGGCTTTTCGGCTGGTGGATCCCGGACGGAGCTGGGGGTGCCCGCGTGGGGCTCGCGGCCGACGCGGATGGGACGCCCGCTCGGACGTACTTCGCCCGCCTTCTCTCCTACCTCGCGCGACGCTTCGGGGAGGGATTCGGAAACCCCACGGGCTACGTCGTCTCGGGGATCCCGATCGGGCAAGTGCCCGCGACGCACGGGGAGCGGGTCCTGCTGGTCGGCGACGCGGCGGCTCAGGTGAAGCCGCTCTCGGGAGGGGGGATCTTCACGGGAATGCGCTGCGCGGAGCTCGCCGCGTCGGTCCTCGGCAGCGCGCTCGAACGCGACGACCTCTCGGAGCGGTCGCTCGCGGCGTACGACCGCGCATGGCGGGCGGAGTTCGGAGAGGAGTTCCGTCGTGCCCTCTATCTGCGCCGGGTATTCACCCGGCTCAGCGATCCGGACCTCGATGCCCTCGTCGCGGCCCTGCGCACCTCCGAGCTCGGGGCGACGATCGTCGCCTTCGGGGACATCGACTTCCCGACGCACGTCGTCCGTGAGCTCCTCCGGCGGTCGCCGTCGCTCGTCCGGCTCCTGCCCAAAGCGCTGGGGGCGTGGGTCGCGCCGGCCGGTTACCGGGCGCCCGACGTCGATCCCGGTCCCCGGCGGAAGTAGATCCACGCGGCGACACCAGCGAGTACGATCGCCGCTGCCAAAAGGCTCCCCAGGACCCAGTCCCAATTCTGGTTGGTCACGAGCACCGCGGTCTCGGGGGTCACGCCCGATACGCCGAGGCGGGAGAGGTTGAGGGTCGCGCTTCCGTTCGGGAGCTCCGTCGCGGCGGTCCAGGCGGCCGCGGTGAACCAGCCCCGCGACTCGAGCCGGTACGCGGACCCGTTCGTGGCAAGATCGAACGAGAGGGCCGTTCGAACCGCGAACGTGCCCGCGGGCGTAGACGAGGCCGTGACGACCCCGACGGACCCGCGGTAGACGTTGCCGGGTTCGAGATTCGGGACGCTCACGTTCACGGAGATACCGGAGGCACCGGGGACCGTCAGGACCGGCGCTCCGGCCACGGGAACCGTCGACGTCGCATTCCCGGGGAACGCGTTGAACGCGTAGACCTGAAACGTGAGCGTGACGGCATCGATCGGGCCTGCCAGCGGATTCGCGACACTGAAATCGAGATTGCCGCTCGCCCCCGCGGCGAGCGACGGCGCCGAGAGATTGCCGACGAGCTCCCGACCGTCCTCGATCGGCAACGGCGGATACGGAGCCGCCCGTACCGATCCAGGGACCCCGACGAGGGCGAGGACGGCCGCGATGACCGTCGTCGCTTTCCACACGGACCCGAGGACGCGACCCGACCTAGGCAAGGGAATCCTCCGGGAATCGCCCGCTCTCTGCGAGCGCGACGAGACGCCGGATCCGCTCCACCGTTTCCCTACGTCCCCGACGGCCCCCGACTCCCAGGAGACTCGCGAGGGAGCCCGCCCGGCGGGGCGGCTGCAACGACGCCTTGTAGAGCGCACGGGCGAGAGCCCGTGGACGAGCGGTGAGTTGGACGGCATCCAGATCGGCTCGGTACTCCTCCCGGCGGGTGAGCGAGTCGGCCAGGTACGCGAGGACCGGATCCCAGCGCATCATGCGGGAGAGCGTGCGGATGAACGTGAGGTACCGCCCATCGAGCTCGCGCAGATGGCCGAGCTCGTGCGCGACCACCGCCTCCCACTCCTCGGGCTCGAGCTGCTCGAGAAGGCCGTCCGCGACAAGGATCACGTCGCGCCGACGGATCCGGCGGGGCCCCCCAACTTCGAGCAAGGTGAAGGTGAACGCCTCCGATTGGCGGGAGGGGAACCGCAGGAGGCTCGTCGGTGTCGTCGGAATGGGCAGTCGTGGGGGAAACGGCACAGGGGTCGGTCGAAGGAGAGCGATGAACCCACGCCCGACGGTCTGGCTCAGGAGGAATGCCACAAGAAAGACGAGAAACGCACCGACCGCTCCCCAGACCCACACCGTCGGTGGGACCGCCTGAAACAGCGAGAGCGGTGCGCGGACGATGCGGAGGACCTCGGCGGTCCCCCCGCGACTCAGTACCCAGACCAGCACGGTGGTTGCGAGCAGGGCCCAGGTCCCGAGAAAGATGGCGGCGAGTCGGAAGACCGTCGGCGAGGCACCCTGACGGAACATGACGAGAAGGATGAGACCGACGGCGACCCAGGCGAGCACGGGCGTGTAGCTCAACAAGAGCGCCGCGACGGCCATCGGCGGGACCCAGGGATCAGTCGAGGCGGAGCCGCCGCCGGAGCTCCTGCTCCTGGGACGGGTCCAGCTTCGCGATCTCCTCGTTCAGGTGAATGACCCCTGCCGGGCCGAACATCTCCACGACCCCGCGCAGAAGATTCCGGAGGTATTTCTGCTCGACGTTCGCTGGCCGGTAGACGTACCGCTCCCCGCCGCGACAAGTCTCCCGGCGCCGGTGGACAAGTCCCTTGTCGAAGAGGCGCGAGAGCGTGGTCGCCACGGTGGTGTAGGCGACTCGAACGCCGCGACGTTCGAGCGCCCGTCGCACGTCCCGGGCGGGGCCCTCTCCGAGATCGCGGAGCGCGGCGAGGACCTCCGTTTCAAGAGAGCCGAGCATCCAGTTGAATCCGTGCGCTGGAGGCGGGTTCCCGCCTTATTAAGTGAGGAGGACCGAAACGAACTGGTACGTACTGAACGCATCCGGCAGGGGCTGGGTCAGCGGACGGTCGCGCCCGCCTTCGCCCGTGGAATAGTCGCCGTCGGAGACGGCAGAGGGCGAACCTCCGACATCAGCGCCACCGAGGTGGTCGTCGCCCGAAACCGGGGTTATGCGACGGCGAGGACGGCCGGCCCGCTCGCCGCAACCGAAGTACGAGTCGCCCCCCGAGCGGCCCGCGTTTCAATCCTAGCGTCTACGCGCCAAAGCATCGAGACCGCCAATTCGGTGTCCATCACTGATGAACTTATCGAAATGAGTAAAAACCGATATCCAGTTGGACAGGTGAGAACATGTTTGATACCACGCGCGGCGTGGGCGTGCGGCACCCACCCTCCGCAACCCTCCGGGTTTTCTTCGCACGATTCGGATAGGCTCTTAACCGGCCTCAAGATACGCGCCCGCCATGCCGGAAACTCCTCGGGTGCTCGGGAGCATCCTCGACCTCGTGGGGAACACCCCGCTCGTCCCGCTGCGGCGGGTGGCTCAAGGGTTGCCGTACCGGGTGCTCGCGAAGTTGGAATTCCTAAATCCCGGCGGATCGGTGAAGGACCGGATCGGCGCGAGCATGATCGAGGAGGCGGAACGCACCGGGCGTCTGAAGCCGGGCGGGACGCTCGTCGAGGCGACGAGCGGAAACACTGGGGTGGGCCTCGCGCTGGTCGCCGCGGTACGGGGGTACCGCACCGTGTTCGTCATCCCGGACAAGATGAGCTCGGAGAAGATCCGCCTTCTCCGCGCGTACGGGGCTCGCGTCGTCGTCACTCCCTCGGGCGTGCCTCCAGAGCACCCGATGAGTCACTATTCCGTCGCCCAGCGGCTCGCCCGGGAGATTCCGGGCGCGTACTACCCCAACCAATATCAGAATCAGGGGAACCCCGACGCCCACTACCGGACCACCGGGCCCGAGATCGACCGGGATGCGGGGCCGGGGCTCGGGGCGGTGATCGGGACGGTCGGCACGGGAGGAACGATGAGCGGGGTGGGCCGGTACTTCAAGGAGCATCGGCCGTCGGTCCGAATCGTCGCGGTCGACCCCGAGGGATCGGTGCTGGGAGGGTTCTTCCGGACGGGGACGACCGGCAAGGCGGTCCCGTACCAAGTCGAAGGGATCGGGGAGGACATGGTCCCCGGGTCGATCCACTTCGAGTTCCTCGACGAGTTCGTGGAGGTCAACGACCGGGAGTCGTTCCAGATGGCGCGTCGCCTCGCACGGGACGAGGGATTTTTCGTGGGAGGATCGTCGGGCTCGGCGGTCGCGGGAGCGCTGAAGTGGCTCGCAAAGCGCCCCCTCCCTGACGGCGCCGCCGTGGTCGTCCTTCTGCCGGACTCGGGAGACCGGTACCTGACGAAGTTCTACTCGGACGACTGGATGCGCGAGAAGGGGTTCCTCGACGTCGGAGCGACCGCCCGGGAGCTGGTCGGGCGGAAGGGTGCCGTCCCGGCGCTCGTCGCAGTCGAGCCCACCACCGTCGTGCGGGACGCCCTCGCACTCCTCCGACAACATGGGTTCGCGGTGCTGCCGGTCCTTTCAGGAACCACCTCGGTCGGAACGGTCCAGGAGGACCACATCCTTCACGCCGGCCTGATCGACGAGACGGTCCTCGACCGCTCCGTCCGCCAGGCACTCTCACCGCCACTCCCGGAGGTCTCCGCCGACGCGCCGGTCTCGGAGGTGCTCCATCGGTTCAAGGAGGAGGGCACGCTCCTCGTCCGGGATTCGACAACGGACGCCCCGGTCGGGGTCTTGACCCGACACGATCTCGTCGGGTACTTGTCCGAGATGGGAGGTACGGATGCGGTTTAACACTCGCCTCATCCACGAGAGCCAGCCGCCGGACCCGCTCACGGGAGCGGTGAACGTGCCGATCTACCTCTCGAGCACGTTCCGCCAGCTCGCCCCGGACCGCAACCAGGGGTTCGTCTACAGCCGGTCCGGGAACCCGACTCGCGCGGTCCTCGAAGCGGCGATCGGTTCCCTCGAGTCCGGCGCGGGAGGACTCGCATTCGCTTCCGGCCTTGGCGCACTCGCCACCCTCCTTTCCGCCTTCCCCACGGGCAGCCGCATCGTCTCGGTCGACGACCTCTACGGTGGAACGTGGCGCCTCTTTGAGCATCATCGCCGCCAGTTCGGGGTCCGGATCGATTACGTCGATATGACAGACCCGGCAAACCTTCGATCGGCCCTTCGCGAACGGGCGGACCTCGTGTACGTCGAGACCCCCACCAACCCTTTGCTCCGGCTGGTGGACCTTCGCGCGGTCGGGGAGCTGGCGCACACCGCGCGCGCCCGGCTGGCGGTCGACAACACCTTCGCGACCCCGGCGCTCCAGCGACCGATCGAGTTCGGCGCTGACATCGTCCTGCACTCGACCACCAAGTACCTGGGCGGACACTCCGACATCATCGGCGGCGCGCTCGCCGTCCGATCTCGACGTGCGATGGAGCGGTTCGCCTGGTTGCAGAACGCGATCGGCGCGGTCCCGAGTCCGTTCGACTGCTTCCTCGTCTTGAGGGGCCTTCACACGCTGGGGGTCCGGATGCGCGCGCACGGTGAGTCCGCGCGAGCCGTGGCGGAAGTGCTCGACGGGCACCGACGCGTCCGAGCGGTTCACTATCCCGGACTCCCCGGTCACCCGCAGCACCGCCTGGCCCGCCGGCAGATGTCCGGCTTCGGGGGAATCGTGAGCGTCGATCTCGCCGGCGGCCGGCGAGCCGCCATCGCGTTCATGCGGCGTCTCAAGATCTTCACGCTCGCGGAGAGCCTGGGGGGAGTCGAATCGCTGGTGGACCATCCGGCGTCGATGACCCATGCGAGCGTTCCCCGCAAGGAGCGAGAGGCCCACGGAGTGACGGAGGGTCTCGTCCGTATCTCGTGCGGGATCGAGGACCCGGCCGACCTCGCGAACGACGTCCGCGCCGCGCTGCGAGGAGCGTGATATGCGCCGGGTGACGGTCTACGATTCGCTGAGCCGATCGGTTCGGGTCTTCGCGCCGATCCAGCCCCCTCGGGTCGGGCTGTTCGTCTGCGGCCTGACGCCGTACGACGAGCCGCACATCGGTCACGCCCGAACGTTCGTCTTCTTCGACGTCGTCGCCCGGGCCCTGAGCCGGTGGGGGTATCGGGTCTTCTCGGTGCAGAACGTGACGAACCTCGATGACAAGATCATCGACCGCGCCGCGGAGCTCGACGAGGACCCGTTGGCCCTCGCCGAACATCACTTCCTGACCTGGCGCCGGGCCGCGGAGCGGCTCGGCATCCGGTCCGTGAACCACTACCCGCGTGCGACCGACTACGTCCCGGAGATCCTGGCGCAGATCCAGCTGCTGATCGACCGGGGAAATGCCTATGCGAGCTCGGGATCGGTCTACTACGATCTCTCCCGGTTTCCCTCCTACGGGACGCTCTCCGGCCAGAGGACCGAAGCGCTCCGTCCCGGGGCGCGCGTCGAGATCGATCCGGCGAAGCGTTCGCCGGAAGACTTCGTGATCTGGAAGGCCGCGACGCCGGGAGAGCCGAGCTGGGAGAGCCCTTGGGGACCCGGGCGTCCCGGCTGGCACATCGAGGACACCGCGATCACCCTTCGCTTGCTCGGGTCCCGGTACGACCTCCACGGAGGCGGACTCGACCTGATCTTCCCGCACCACGAGTCCGAGATCGCGTTGGCCGAGGCCGCGACGGGCGAGTCTCCCCTCGTCAACTACTGGATGCACGGCGGGCTCTTGAACATGGGGGGAGAGAAGATGTCGAAGTCGCTCGGCAACGTCTACGGCCTCGACACCGCCCTCGACGAATTCGGCCCGATGGTGCTCCGGCTCTTCTATCTCAACGCCCAGTATCGGAGCCCGCTCGAATTCGTCCGAGGGAAGAGCCTCGAAGAGGCGCGCGAGGCGTACGGACGGCTGTCCCTGCCCGCAGATCGCATCGCCGAGATGCTCGAACGCGAGGGCCGCGACCGGCCCGGTCGCGACCTCCCCGAGGAGCTCGCGGCGCGCTCGGACGCGTTGGTCGAGCGACTCGACACCATCCTGGCCGACGACTTCAACACCCGCGAGGCGATCGCTCTCCTCTTCGGCTGGACTCGGGAGCTCCTCGATCTGCAGGATCAGCTGCCCTCGTACTCCGGCGATGCGCTCGATGCGCTTCGGGCGCCGTACGCGTGGGGCGAGGAGACCCTCGGACTGTTCGTGCGGAAGCCGACCGGCCGCGCGGGCGCCTGGGCGGCGGTCGTGCCGATCGCGATCGCCGCGCGGGCCCGCGCCCGGGCGCGGGGGGACTTTGCCGAGGCCGACCGGATCCGGGAGGAGCTGCGCCGGGCCGGGATCCGGCTCGAAGACGACGCGTCGGGGACCCGGTGGGAGTTCTCGGGCCCGAGCTGACGGGGAAGGGAACGATGCGAGGGTTCGGCTTCGTCGAACACGGAGGCTACGACCGGTTAGGATTCGTCGAGATCCCGGAGCCAGAGCCGCGGGAGGGAGAGATCCGAATCCTCGTTCGCGCGGCAGCGTTCAACCGGCTCGACCGGTTCACCTTGGAAGGGATCCCCGGCGTGACCGTCGACCGACCCCACGTCCTCGGATCCGATGGCTCCGGTCGCGTCGACCGTCTCGGTTCGGGCATCGCGGACCTCACGGTCGGTGCCAACGTCCTGATCAACCCCGGGATGGGGGATGGAACCTGCGAGGCATGCCGGTCGGGGCACGAGGAGCTGTGCCGGAACTATCGGATCCTCGGAGAACATACGCAGGGCACCGCGACGAGATTTGTCGTCGTACCACGGCGGAATGTGCATCCGTTGCCGGATCGACTATCGTTCTCCGAAGGAGCCGCGGCGCCTCTCGTGTTTCTCACCGCGTGGCGGGCCCTGAAGACCGTGGGGTCGATCGGCCCGGGGGACCGGGTGGCGATCATCGGTGCGGGGGGCGGGGTCCCGACTGCGGCGGTTCAGATCGCGAAACTTCTCGGAGCTCGGGTCGCGGTCGTCTCCCGGTCCCGGGAAAAAGCCGAGCGGGCGTTGGCCCTCGGGGCCGAGGCCGCACTCTCGTACGATGAGGCGAACCCTCTCGACCGGGTCCTCTGGCAGTGGAGCGAGAAACGGGGGGTGGACGTGATCCTCGACTCGGTCGGCGCGCCGACGCTCAGCCGATCGGTCCGGTCCCTGGCCCGCGCCGGACGGGTCGTGGTCATCGGGGCGACGGGCGGGCCGACCATCGATCTCGACGTGCGAAACCTGTTCTGGCGGCAGGCGTCGATCCGAGGGAGCACGATGTCGAATGCCCGAGAGTTCGCGGAGGTTCTCGAGCACATCGCCCAGGGTCGGCTCCGTCCGGTCGTCGACTCGGTCACCCCGTTCGAGAAGGCGGGGGAGGCGTTCCGTCGCTTCGACGCGCCGGATCTGTTCGGAAAGATCGTCGTGGAACTGCCCTAGCGACGCAGAGCCGGGGGAGCCGCAGAGGCGGGCCCGTCCGGCGGTCCGCCAACCGAGAGGGAAGGCTCCCCGAAGTGACTCTTAAATACAGGAACCCGACCTTTCTTCGGTCGTGAACTGTTCCTCGGGCTATTCCTCCCGCGTCGGAGGGACGACGCGAAGGCCAAATTTCCGAGCGCAGGCGCTGGGCATCTCCCTCGTCGCACTTGTGGCTCTCCTCGCCACGACCAGCCTGTACGTCGCACTGACTCCCCTGCCGTCGATGTCCACCCACCCCGCATACGCTTCGGATGCGTCCGCCCGGACGCCGTCCGCGGTCCCACCGACCCACGGGGACCTCGTCGTCGGGGCGGGCGAAAACTACACCATTCAGCCCACTTCGGGCGGCTTCACCTACTTCCAAGGCGGGAACATCACCATCGATGCCGGCGGGATCCTGTTCGTACGGAACGTCACCCTCTCGTTCGTCCAATTCGTAGGGGACACGGGCACGGCGGAGCAGCGTTTGAGCCACATCTACCACTTTGTGGATCAGGGCTCGGTGGTCCTGTACAACGCGACCGTCACGACCGATGTCGGGATCCTCAACCCCTACGCAAAGCTCAACCTCACGGTCACGGGCGTTCTCACGGCCGTGGACTCCTCGTTCGAGTTCCCGGGATGGTTCTATGTCAATGGTTCCAAGGCCGTCGTCACCCTGAACAACTCCGTCGTCACTGGGAACCCCGCGGTCCCCAGTATCGGACCGTATGAGCCCGCGAGCATCTGGGGCGACACGCAGTGGGCCCCGACGATCTACACTCTGAGTGGCGCCAAACTCAACCTCTTTGGAAGTCGAGTCACCGAAATCTACGCGGACAACCTGCTCACGTTCGGGTACACCCGTCCCGCGCCGCTCGTAGGGGGGCCGCTCCTCCTGGTCGGGAACTCGATCACCGGCCTGATCGGGCCCAACACCCCCGAGGCGCTCATGCAGGACTGGCTGTACCCCAGTGCCTCCGCAGCCAGCGGCTACGTGCTGGTCAATTACACCGACACCAACGCGATCGGCGTTACGACCGCCACGCTGGGCGTACAGTACTACGGGACCGACTACGCGCTGAGTCCCTCCCTGTTCTTCGCCAACGGCACGCGAGGGGAGGAGATCGTGCCTCTCTCGGCCCCCCTTCTGGACGCGATCACGGCCGGCGGGATGCTGAACTACATCAATGCGACGGGAAGCTTTTCCACCCCCGAACAGATTTTCCTCAATTACACCAACGTGAACGGTCCACCGGTCAACGTGACGAACACCACGTTCCTGCTCAACACCACCGGTCCGGACTTTGACATGCACGTCTCGGGAGCCGGCGCCGAACTCACGACCGTGGACACACTGCTCGGCCTCAACTGGAACCCGGTCGGTTCGTCGATCTACCAGCTCTACGCAGCGGAGTACCCGTGGTTCTCGAACAAGCTGACGTTCTCGAATGACTCGGTGGGGTACCTCGCGAACCTATCGACCCCGAACCCGCTGCCGGATGCGTTCGGAACCTCCGCGATTCTGCCCGATAACACGAGTCAGGTCAACTTCTACCGGTGGGGGGAACTCAACGTCACCGGGGGCGCCGGAAACACGGCGATCAGCGGGGCCCAGCTCTCGATGTACTATGCGTACAACTCGCTCCAGTCCAACAACCAAACCACCTCACGGCTCAACGACATTGCGTCCACCGACCCCGCGATGTGGGGGTACGTCGAGTACCTCGACGCCGAGCGGGGGACGACCGGGTATGGATTGGCGAATTCGAAGGGCGTCACGTCCCTCCTCGTCGCGTCAACGGAGCTGACCTGGCTGAGCCTTCCCGACGGCATCTTCCTCGGAGACTACCACGTGGCCGTCTCGGTTCCGGGCAACACCGTACCGACTCACTGGTTCGGGTGGTCCGCGTCGCCGTACCCGACCGGTGTCGCGAGCGGCACGCCCGGCTGCGGCCGGCCGGACTTCGCCCCGGCCCAGACGTTCCTCGGCTACGCGTTCGTGATCAAGATCGTCTCGGCGACCGCACCGTCCTCCACGACGCTCAATCTCGGTCAGACGTACTACACGTCGGGCGTCGTGGCGTACAACGGTACCCAGCCGGCGACCGTGGACGTCTACGCGACGCCGACCTCGGGGGGTGCGAGCATCCTCGTGGGATCCGGCACCGCCACACCGAACACGCAGTTCACCGTGACGTGGAGCTCCTTGAACTCGGTCCTCTCCCCGGGAACCTCGTACACGCTTTCCGTGACGGCGACAGCCTATGGAGTGACGTCGGCGCCGTACACGATCCCCGGGATTTACTCGGTGCCGGGACCCGCGCCCAACTTCTTCCTCCAGAAGGTCCTTGGGCTGCCCGTCTGGGTCTGGCTCGCCATCGCGGCGGTCATCGTCGCGGGCCTTCTCGCCTTCCTCCTTGTCGCGCGCCGCCAAGCCGCCGGAAAGCTCGTCGAGTGCGGGGAGTGCGGGAACCTGATCCCCGAGGACGCGACCGTCTGTCCGAAGTGCGGTGCCGAGTTCGAGCACGATCTCATCCGGTGCAGTCGATGCGCGTCCACGATCCCCGCCGACTCCAAGGTCTGCCCCGAATGCGCCGCCGTCCTCCTCGGTAAGCCGGGCGAAGCGGAGGCCGATCCGGAGCGCCAGGGGTACGCGGACTTCACGGAGAAGTACCGCGCCGAGGGGAAGCGCGAGCTCGGCGACAACTACAGCGAGGGGGCGTTCTGGGACTGGTGGAAGCGCCAGCCGTCCTACGTCTCCTTCAGCCAGTGGAAGCTCCAGCAGGGAACGGGAACGTCCCGCGCGGGGATGACCGCGCCGCCCGCGCCCACGGAAACGGTGATCGAGACGACCCCGACGGGCGAAGGACTTCCGCCTCCGGGAGCCGCCGCGCCGCCTGGGGGTCCGGGCGCGCCACCGACTCCTCCCGCCGGGCCGTCCGCTGCTCCCGCCCCGCTCACGTGCCCGAAGTGCGGGACGGCCTACGCTCCGAATGCCCGGTTCTGCAATGTGTGCGGTGCGACGCTTCCGACCGGCGGCTCGGCCGAATCCCGGGCCCCGTCGACGATGCCAGGAGCACCCGGCGCCGGGACCCCTCCGGGGACGCCCGCAGCGAACCTGAAGGCGTGCCCGAGCTGTGGCAAGGAGATTCCGGCGGAGTACCTCATCTGCCCCTTCTGTAACGCGGTGACCCAGTAGGGCGCGCGCGACCAAAGAATCCCGAACTCATTCCCCCACCCTTTATCGTGTCCTGAGCTTCCCTCGCCGGCCGAAGATGGCGGGCGACGTCGATCGGGGTCGGCTCAAGCTGGAGTGGGCCCGGTCCCACATGCCGGTGCTGCAGGGGGTCCAGCGGCGTTTCGAGACCGAGCGGCCCCTCGCCGGGCTCACGGTTTCGGCGGTCCTTCACGTCGAGGCGAAGACCTGCGTCCTGGCCCTTGCCCTGAAGGCCGGCGGGGCGGATGTGCGCCTCGCGGCGGGCAACCCGCTGTCCACGGACGACGACGCGGTCGCGGCGGTTCGGGAGGCCGGGGTCGAGACCCTCGCCGAGAAGGGAGAATCGCTGGCCCGGTACCATGCGGGGATCCAGGCGATGCTCGACGCCGACCCCGACGTGATCATCGACGATGGGGCCGACCTCGTGGCGCTGGCCCACACGGCCCGCTCCGACCGCGGAAAGATCCGAGGTTCGACGGAGGAGACGACGACCGGGGTGATCCGCCTTCGCGCGCTCGAACGGTCCGGAAAGCTCCGGTTCCCTGCGATCGACGTGAACGACGCGGAGATGAAGCACCTCTTCGACAACCGCTACGGAACCGGCCAGTCGACCCTCGATGGGATCTTCACGGCCACCAATCTCCTCATTGCCGGAAAGGTCGCGGTCGTCGCGGGCTACGGCTGGTGCGGGAAGGGCGTTGCGGCCCGGTTGCGCGGCATGGGAGGCGACGTCCTCGTGACCGAGGTCGACCCGGTCCGCGCGCTCGAGGCCCGCATGGACGGGTTCCGGGTCGTGCCGATGCTCGAAGCGGCGAGGATCGCCGACCTGATCGTCACGGTCACCGGGTCGACGGGCGTCGTCCGGTCCGAGCATCTGAAGGTCCTGAAGGACGGATGCCTGCTCGCGAACTCCGGTCACTTCGATGTCGAGGTCTCGAAGAAGGATCTCGAAGGCCTCGCGGTCAGCCATCGAACCGCCCGGCCAAACGTCGAGGAGTACCGCTTCGCGGACGGCCGGCGGGCGTACCTTCTGGGGGAGGGCCGCCTCATCAATCTCGCCGCCGGTCAGGGCCATCCGGTCGAGATCATGGACCTCTCCTTCGCCTTGCAAGCCCTGAGCGCGGAGCATCTGGCTAAGTACGGGCGTTCGATGGAGCCGCGGGTCCACGCCGTTCCCGCCGCGCTCGACCGTCAGGTCGCGGAGGCGGCGCTGGCCCCGATGGGTGTGCGGATCGACCGACCGACGAAGGAGCAGGAACGATACGCGACCGAGTGGGAAGGAGGAACATCATGAGCGAAACCAAGGTGCCGGAGGATCTCAAGTACACGAAGACGCACGAGTGGGTCCGAGTCGAGGGGAATGTCGCGACGGTCGGGATCACCGACCACGCCCAGGGGCAGCTGACCGACATCGTCTTCGTCGATTTGCCCGCCGCGGGAAAGCCGGTGACGAAGGGGGGAAGCGTGCTCGTCCTCGAGTCCGTCAAGACCGTCGCCGACGTCTACGCTCCCGGGGATGGAACCGTCGAGTCCGCGAACGGCGAGCTCAAGGCGCACCCCGAACTCGTGAACCACGACCCGTACGGGAAGGGATGGCTCTACAAGCTCAAGCTCTCGGGACCGCTGGACACGTCGGGCCTGCTCAGCCCTCAAGCGTATCGAGAGCTCGAGAAATCGGGCTAGCGGGGGACGCTACCGGCCCTCGAAGTTGGGCTTGCGGCGCTCCAGAAACGCCCGCATCCCCTCGGTCCGGTCGTTCGTGCCGAAGGTGTGGCCGGCGGACTCTCCCTCGAGCTGGAGGGCGGTCGCGAGGGGCGCGTCGAGGCCCCGATCGATGACCTGCTTGACCCACCGGACCCCGAGGGGCGCCCGGCTCGCGATCGTCTCCGCGAGCGCCTCGACCTCCTCCCGGGCGCGGTCCTTCGGAACGACCTTGACCACGAAGCCGAGGCGGAACGCTTCCTCCGCGCTGACCGGGGTTCCGGTGTAGGCAAGAAGCTTCGTGTTCGCCCGCCCGATGAGGCGGGTGAGGCGGGTCGCGCCTCCCATCCCGGGGTGGATCCCGACCGTGACCTCAGGAAGACCGAGCTGGGCCCCTTCCGCCGCGACGATGAAGTCCGTGGCGAGCGCGAGCTCGAGCCCCCCGCCGAGGGCGTACCCCTCCACGAGCGCGATCACGGGGGTCGGGAACCGTTCGATCCGCTCCGCGACGCGCTGGCCGAGGAACCCGAACTCGATCCCTTCGGCGAGTGTCTTCTTCTCCATCTCGGCGATGTCCGCTCCGGCGGCGAACACCGGGGAGGACCCGGCGAGGACGACGGCCTTCACCGATCGATCGGTCTCGAGCACGTGGAACGTCGCTTCGAGCTGCTCCAGGACCTCGGTGGACAGCGAGTTCAGAGCCTCGGGGCGGTCCAGGAGGACCCAGGCGATTGGCCCCTTCCACTCGAGCCGAACGTAGAGCAGCGGCCAGCGACGGTCCCCCCTCTTCGCGCGCGCACGGAGCTCCTCGGAGACCGGGAAGTTCCCTGGCCAGCGCTTCGCATACTCCTCGACGACCTCGACGCCCTCGGAGATCCCCACCGAGGAGAGCTGGGCGAACGGTCCCCACTTGCGGCGCAATCCGACCGTCGCCCCACGGTCCGTCGCCTCGGGCGTGGCGACCCCCTCCTCGACGAGCTGGGTCGCGATACCGATGGTGAGCCCGAGAAGGCGGCGCCGGACCGCGCCCTTCTTCTCCGGTTCGACCTGCGTCTCCTTCCATCGCCAGGGCGTTCCGGCTCGAAATTGCTGCTCGAGGAGTTTCGCCGGCTCGTATGCCGGCCCGAACGCCCGATAGAGCGAGCTCTGGGCGTGGTAGGCGATGGGGATTCCGGTCACGTTCATGAGCTCGAACGGACCGAGGGTCGCTCCGAACAGCTCCCGGCCCACCTCCTCGATCGTCGCGAGACTCGCAAGCCCTTCCTCGGCGATCCGGACGGACTCGTTGAGGTACGGGACGAAGAAACGGTTCACACAGAACCCGGCGCGATCCCCCGTCGCGATCGGAATCTTCCGGAGCCGGTAGCAGAACCGGTCGAGCTCCTCGAGCGTGGCGGGATCGGTGGACTCCCCGCCGACCACCTCGACGAGCTGATTCACCGCCGCGGGGTAGAAGAAGTGCAGCCCCGCGAACCGGGCCGGATGTGGGAACGACCGTGCGAGGGCGGTGACGGACAACGAGGACGTGTTCGTCGCGACCACCGTCTTTGGTCCGAGGAGCGGCACGAGCTCCTCGAACAGCGCCCGCTTCACCGCCTCCTCCTCGAAGACCGCTACGATCACGAGCGGCACGCCGTCGACCGCCGCCTTGAGCTCGGTTCCGAACGTGATCCGGTTCAGGATCTCGTCCCGCTTCGCCGGTGTGAGCTTCTGGCGATCGATTGCGCCCTTCAACATCGTTTCGAGGAGCCCGCGGCCCCGCTCGATCGCCGCCGAATCAATGTCGCGGACGCGCACGGTGAATCCGGCCTGGGCGCACGCCTGCGCGATGCCGTTGCCCATGTTCCCTCCGCCAAGGACCGCGATCGACGCCGGTGGGCGAATCGATTCGATGACCATCCGATCCCTTCCGCGACGGAGGCCTCCGTCGGCGCCGCGGACGGAGCGTAGGGTACTAAAGGTCGGCGGACGGACCCTGTTCGGCCCGGCGGGGGAACGTGGGCCACCTGATTAAGTCCCGAACGCTCCCGGAACTGTGGTCGATGAGCTCACGGAGCTCGCCACCGAGGCGGCCCTCGAGGCGGAGCGACAGTTCGTCCTGACGCTCGGAGGGTTCGCGCTCGAGATTCCCGGAGCGACCCTCGTCACGCACGAGAAGATCCCGGTCCCCCGGTTCAACTTCGTCCAGGAGATGGGAGTCGGGCCGGAACGTCAGACGGCGTTCTTCGAACGCGCTCTCGATCACTACTTCCAGCGGGCGCTGCGGCCGACCTTCCGAGTGCCCGAGCCGGTCCCGAACCACGTCGCGTCCGGTCTCCTCCGATTTGGCTTTCGCCCGCGATCCGAGTTGCTCAGACTTCTTCTCTCCACGGGAGCCGGTCCCGCCAAGTTCGGAAAGGAGATCGAGGTGCGGGTCGCGGACCGGTCGGACCTGGACCTCGTCGCCTCGTTTTGGACGGGCCCGTCCGAACGGGCCGAATTCCGCACCGCGATGGATGTCGCGTGGAGCCACCCGAACCCTCACGAGCGCCTCGCGCCCCTCGTCGCCCTGCTCCACGGTGAGCCGATCGCCTCGGCGCTCGTTTACCGCTACCGGACGAGCGCGGGGATCCACGCGGTCGCGACCCAACCGTCTGCCCGAGGGAAAGGGGCGGCGTCGGAGCTCGTCGCGTTCGCGCTCGAGCACCAGCCGGTCGGCACCGGGGTTCGATATTCGATGTTCGCGGATTCCGCCCGCCTCGAGTCGCACCTCGAGCACCTTGGATTCCGTCGGGCCCGGGAGTTCCGGGTTTTCGAACTGCCTCCGGACGCCGTACTGGCGATCCCGCCTCCCGGCCCTCCGCAGCCTCCCCAGTGGCGTCCGCCGCGGGGTCGGACGGCTCGCCGGGAGTGATGGCGGAAATCCGCTAGGCGCGGTGGCGAAGCCCCGCGAGTTTCATCCGCTGCTCGAGGGAGGCGATTGTCCGGATCGTGGCGAGCACCGTGTCGGCATTGAGGGAAATCGAATCGATCCCCTCGCGGACGAGGAATTCCGCGAACTCCGGGTAGACGCTGGGTCCCTGACCGCAGATCCCCACGGTCCGTCCCTCGGCATGCGCGCCCTCGAGGAGCAGCGAAATGGCACGCTGCACGGCGGGGTCGCGTTCGTCGAAGTAGCCCATCCGGCCGAGGGTCTCGGAGTCCCGGTCGGCGCCGAGGACGAGCTGGGTGAGGTCGTTCGAACCGATCGAGAAACCGTCGCAGTGCTTCGAGAAGTCCCGCGCGAGCAAGACGGTCGATGGAACCTCGGCCATGAGGTAGAGCTGGAAATCCCTCGACCGCCGGAGCCCCTGGGCCCTCATCATCTCGGTGATCTCCTCGAGCTCCCAGGTGTTGCGGACGAAGGGGAGCATGACCATGGCGTTCTTCATCCCCATCTCGGTCCGGACCCGGTGGATCGCTTCGAGCTCGCAGAGAAACGCGGGCTTGAACACGGGGGAGATGTAGCGCGAGCAGCCCCGCCATCCGATCATCGGGTTCTCTTCGGTGGGCTCGAACTCCTCGCCGCCGGGCATCCCGCGATATTCGTTCGTCTTGAAGTCGGAGGTCCGGATGATCACCGGCCGGGGGTGGAACGCCTGGCAGACTTTCCCGATCCCATCGGCGAGGCGCCGAACGAGCTCGTCCTTCTTCCCGCGCTTCAGGAGCGCGAGTGGGTGGTCCCGGACGTGCGCGGTGAAGATGAACTCGATCCGCAACAGCCCGACGCCCGATACGGGGAGGCGGGCGTACTCCTCGGCCTTCTCGGGGACTCCGACGTTCACGTAGATCTTGGTCGCGGTGACCGGTACCCCTTCGTGATGAGCGGACGCCATGGCGCCCACACTCGGGGCCGAGGACGCGGCCGCCCCGGGTGCTGTCGTCCCCCCACGGTGGACGGCGCCTTTGTAGACGACCCCGGTCTTCCCATCGACCGTGACCTCCAGGCCATCCGTGAGAATCGTCGTGGCCTCGCGGGTCCCCACCACGCAGGGGACTCCGAGCTCGCGCGACACGATCGCCGCGTGGCAGGTCATCCCGCCCTCGTCCGTCACGATGGCGGAAGCCTGGGACATCGCCGGCACCATGTCCGGCGTTGTCATCGTCGTGACGAGGACCTCTCCCGGCTTCAGCTTCTCCATCTCCTGCGCGCCGCGAAGGATCCGTGCGGTCCCGATGGCCACGCCGGGGCTCGCGCCGAATCCCCGGAGGATCGGGTGCTCCTCCTCCTTTCCTTCCGCGCCTCGAGCCTCAGTACGTTCGCCACCGCCTCCCGGGATTGTGGACGTTGGTATGGTCGTCACGGGCCTCGCCTGTACGATATAGAGGGAATCCGCGTCCCCGCACCACTCGATGTCCATCGGTCGCCGATAGTGCGACTCGATGACCCGCGCGAGCGAGACGAGCCGGTGCAGCCGGTGGTCCGGAAGCTTCTGGACCTTTCGATGAGCCGCCGGCACCTCCTCCCGGACGTTTCCCCCTTCCTCGGCACGAAGAAGCTGCACCTTCTGCTCGGATATCTGCTTGTGGACGAGCTTCAGCGTCGCGCCATCGACCACATAGTGATCCGGTGTCACTTCCCCGCCCACCACCGCCTCGCCGAGGCCGAACGCCGCCTCGACGATCATGTGGTTCTCTCCGGTGTTCGGGTCACGGGTGAAGAGGATCCCGCTCACGGTCGCGTCGACCATCTTCTGGACGAGGACAGCGAGACGAACCTGAGAGTGATCGAACCCCTTCCGCTCGCGGTAGACCAGGACCCGGGGCGTGAAGAGGGATCCCCAGCACTTCCGTACCGCGTTGAGGATGTTCTCGGTCCCGGTCACGTTGAGGTAGGTCTCCTGAAGGCCCGCGAACGACGCGCCCTCCAGGTCCTCGGCGGTCGCGCTGGAGCGCACCGCGCTG
>Ga0187784_10000290_pt1 | contig 35558 bp, 37 predicted proteins | sample 1015_SJ02_MP15_2_FD_132964 | JGI IMG/M metagenome (GOLD analysis project Ga0187784, IMG submission 132964) | Tropical peat soil microbial communities from peatlands in Department of Meta, Colombia - 1015_SJ02_MP15_20_MG | ecosystem: Environmental > Terrestrial > Soil > Wetlands > Peat | place... | reverse complement strand
TAAAGAGAAGCTCTACAATGGAATTATTTCAGGGAAGATTGGTTACCGTTGGAGTTTTCTTGAATTGTTCTAAGGGGCGAGGCCGTCCGCATATATTTTATGATAACCCCGTCGTCTTTTTGTGACGCCATCAAGGCAATAAGGAGGACGCAGAATTATGATAGCTACATGTGAGAAGTGTAAGAAGAAGTACGAGGTAGACCCTGAAAAATTTGAAGGGGAAGCAAGCCGGTTTAGATGCACATCCTGCGGGAATGTCATCACGGTTTCGAAACCAAAAACCAAGACCCTTAGTCCATCCCCTGTAAAGACAATAAAGACAAAAGGAGAGAAAGCTCCGGGGCCCGGGTTGGAGACTTTTGGTTTAAAGCGGCGAAAGATTGGCTTAAGGGGCAAAATATTCCTTATTCTCTTTGTAATTCCCATTCTTATATTTACGCTAGTTCTCGCCGTGCCGTTTACCGTCGGATACTTCCAAAAAGCCGTCGGGCTGATCGTCAACGAGAATGCACAATATGCCTTTGAAAAGTCCAAGAATCAGATCAACCAGATGGCGAGCTCAATTGCGAGTCAGGTCGAAACGTATCTTTTAAGCCATCCGGAATTGAAGAGAGAGGATTTGACGAATGACCCTGGCTTAAGGAAAATAATCTTTCAACGGATTTCGTTCTCTGGTGAGGCAAGTTTGTACCTCAGATTCGATCCTGAAACGCAGGAGCCCTTGGGCACCTTCCTAATAAACCGTAACAAGGATTTAGAGGGTCAACCCTTTAGTAGCCTCATGGTTAAGGGCACACTCGGTAAGGATAAGTATGATCAATTCGGAAAAATCGTCCGGGTGGGGGACCATGGAGAGTATCGAGAAGCATCAGATTTTTATCTCTCGAAAGACGAAAGCGGTATTTTAAAGGAAAGAATATTAGCCTGTTCACCGGTATTACAAACGCCTTACGGCATCGTTGCTACTGCCAATACGGAAGATTTTATGCTGTCAGCAAAGCTACTTGAAGGTCGTGTAAGAAATCTGCTTTTTGATACGAGAAATATTTTTGTTGGAGTTTTTGGGGGTACCCTCTTACTCATTGGTATCATCATGTTGCTCTATATCCAAAGTGTAACGAGGAAAATCAAATCTCTAACCGAGGTAGCGTACCGTATAAGCGTCGGTGAACTGGGAGCAGAAGTAGATATCAAATCAAACGATGAGATTGGAGATCTAGCCGACGCAATCTCCCGGATGCAGGACAGTATTCGTTTATCCATCGAGAGGCTACGGAGAAGGACAGCTTAAATATACTTATAGGGAGTAGAGGGGCTGTTGATTCGCTGAAGAGGCCTTGTTCCCAAGGATAAGCTTTCTTTTATACGGTAAAATCAGTTCTTTGTGATAAGGGACAGAAAGGTCCTTAATTTCAAAGAGAAAGTTTTAGAGCAATTTTATGCCTGAAATATTTCTCGGCGATCTTGCACAGATTAAACTCTTTGATGTTCTTAAACCCCTTTTTAGCGGGAAAAAGACCGGAAAGATTATATTTAAGGGGAAAGAGGCGGGAGAATTGTATTTAGAACTTGGAAATATTACCCATGCGAAGACAAATAACGCTGTCGGAGAATATGCCTTCTTCAGCCTGATGGGGTTAAAGGTTGGAAAAGCGTCGTTTGAGCCGGATGAGGTTCCCGTAGAAAGGACGATCTCGATTTCAACCGAGCAACTTCTTTTGAATTGGTCCTACCGAAAACAGGAGTGGGATAAGATCAAAGAGGCCATCCCTTCTTCCAACACGATTTTTCGTCTCTCGATCCAGAAGAGTCCGGAGAATAAAAATATCAATGCCGACCAATGGAACGTATTGGCCCTGTGCAACGGGATGAAAACCGTCTCAGAAATCATCGAAGCGCTCAACTGGGATGAATTTAAGACATCTAAGACAATTCTTCAGCTTGTCCAATTAGGATTATTGGTGAGAGCAGAAGGTCAAAAGACACCTGAAAAGAAGCTGGTCGGGGAGAATTTTTTTCTAAAGGTTGAAAATGAATTGAAAAAGGCTGTAGGACCGGTAGCTTCTGTCATCATCGATGACAAGCTCAATGAGTTGGGAACCACCACGGCCTCCTTTCCGCAAGATCAAGCATTACCTTTTATCGAAGCGCTGGGTGAGGAGATTCCTCGTGATGCACAGAAGAAGGAGTTCATTAGGGCGATGTTGGAGTTTTTCAAGACTGAGAAAAAATGAGCTGGATCCCTACGTGTAGACGAAGGGAATAGCAATTTAAAGGGAGGCTTTACAAAAGGGCCGTGAGACGATGGCGGAAAAGATAAAGGTAAAAGGATCTCTCTCTTTTTTCCGTGAGAGTCTTAAGAATGCAGGGTTTAGAAAATAGAGGAAAAGGAGAATGGTATGATTCTTCCAAAAGGAGAGGTAAGACACGAGAATTTATTGACCGCCTATACGGATGTTTCAGCCCTTCTATCCGCTCTAAAATCAGAGGGCTTCAGTGGCACCGTTGAAATCGAATTCCCTGAAAAAGAAGGGTCTGTTTTCATCGATTCGGGAGAGATTCTCAACGCGGAGATAAAAGAAAGGAGTAACGCGGAAAGAAAGATCGGACAGGAGGCTATCCAAGCCTTTTTGACTTTATCGAATCAAAAGAACGGAGTCGTCAATGTCTACCGATTGCAACCCGAACATGTGGCTCTCGTCGTCAACCACCTTCAACACGAAGCTCTTTTTAAGGAATTATCCACGGATTTTACTCGGTTGGACCGCCTCCTCTTGAAGTTGAAGGAAGATAAACATGATGGTTTCATCGAAATTCTGACAAAGGAGAAAAAGGCTCTGGGGGTTCTATTTGTTGAAGAAGGAGAACCCGTGGAGATGTTTACCATTCCTGAATCCGGCCCTTCTATTTTTGGCCGGAAATCAATCCCCGTATTTGTGGAGAATGTGAGTAAACAGGGGGCCATTCTAAATGTATACAAAAGTTACGGCAAAATGTTTAAGAAAGAGAAGCCTGTTCCGGAAAGTAAGCCTCTTCCGCAACGTAAACTTGTAGTAGAAGCTAGGCCCGTTGCGGACAGTAAGCCCCCCGCGGAAAGTAGACCCCCGGCAGGGGGTAAGGAAGGGCTGAAAGAACTCATCCCTATCCTTCAGGAAACCCTTTCCACTGCGGAGAAATTGGTGGATGCGGCTTCTCGGAACGGAACCTTCATGGTCACCTTTAAGAAGTCCCTGATCGAAAAGGCTGAGGCCTTTAGTTTCTTGGATCCGTTTGCCGGCGAATTCGAATATCGGGACGGAGTGATTCACTTTTCGGGAGAGGTTGGGGAGAAAGAATTTACCAAGGGCATCTTGGAATGCTTGAATACAACACTTGGGCTCCTGGGGAAGGAACTTCCTAAGAATAAAATGCTTCCTCTTAAATTGGTAGCGGAAATAAAATCTTCTCTGGAGCTGTATAGCGATACGTTGGAGCGTTTAGGGGTGAAGGAGATAGTGTCCACATCACTGGAATAAATCGTTCATTTCACGAAGCCTCGGGGTAGGGAAGTGCGCCAATTTTTGTTCTGGGAAGATTTTTCGGAATTTTGCCAGCCGATCTTTTAGAGTTAAGCATTGAAGTTTACACTGAATTGAGTTAAGAGTCGAACTGCCGAGTATCATTGTTCTTTTCGATAAGCTGAAGTCTTATTCTTCCGTGTTAAGAAGTCTTCATCAGGAATTAATCCCTGTTTAATCATTGCTCGGTTATGTTTCTTCCGGCAAAGGTTCTCTCGGATTTACAAAGCAGAGAAAGTGCTTGCATTTGTTTCGTCACAAGATATAACACCGTTAAACAAAAGGCTTGTTTTCTTCGTCCCCAAACCTCTCTGATTTAGCGAAGGATATTAGCAAGGCGATAGAAGGGCTGAAGAAGACAACTGAAGGGGCGCAATCCACCGATGTATAATCATGCCCTTTGCGTCTACCCCTACCTAAGCGATGGGTTCCACGCGGGGTTCCTCCCGCCCTTGGGGCTTGAGCTGATCGCCTCCGTTCTGGAGCCGAGCTGCCGGTCGCTGGAGATTTTGGATCTCCGCAAGAAGCCCGGCCACACCTTTGATTTCTGCCGTCCCAAGACCGACCTGGTTTGTTTCTCTATCAACTGGAAACGGGATGTTGAATTCATCCGCGGGGAGATCCGGTCCGTGCCGGCAGGAGCTTTCCTTCTCCTGGGCGGCAGGCACGTGACGGAGAATCCCGAGGAATGGTTCGCCAGCTGTCCCAACATAGATGCCATCGTCCGCGGGGACGGTGAGGAAGCGGTGGAGGAATTATCCCGGGGTAACCCCCTGGAGGGAATCATGGGTCTCAGTTTCCGTAAAAACGGCTGGATTGTCCACAATGCTAACCGGACCCCGGGTCATCTCCGGAATGATATCCTTCCTGCACGCCACTTGCGAATGGAGCCCTACCAGCTCGGGATCGAGGGAGTGGAAGCTGGAATCATGATCGATATGGTGTCTTCCTCCAGGGGCTGCCCGTTTAACTGTAATTTCTGCTCCTTCAGCCGGAACCCCTGGGGGAAGAAACGACCTTGGTCAGCCCGCTCGCCGGAGTCGGTAGCTGATGAACTCGCCCAGATCGAGGCTCCCGTGGTCGCCTTCGCGGACGACCTCTTTACTTTCGACATGGACAGGGTGGATCGGATATGCGACTTGATCCTATCCCGCGGCATCCGGAAGAAGTATATCGTCAACGCCAGACTGGAAATCGCCCAACGTCCAGAGGTATTGCGAAAGATGGAGAAAGCAGGATTCTTCATGCTGATGCTGGGAATCGAGTCTACCCAGGACAAAACGCTTCGCTCCATGAAGAAGGGTTTCGACACCTCACGGATCCGCGACTGCTTCAAGGTGCTTAGCCAGTCGAGCATGATCCTCAACGGGTATTTCATTCTTGGAAACATTGGCGAGAGCGTAGAGGAGATGCTCCAAATTGTCCCTTTTTCAAGGGAGCTAGGCTTGGACTCCATCGCTATTTCGATCCTGAGGTCAAGTCCCTACTCGGGTCTGGATGAGCTGGTGGCGGAGAGCCCAGGCTACCACATCGGACACAACGGGAAGATCTACTCGGATCACTGCTCCGTTAAGAAACTCAGGGATCTGCACCATCGGATCTACCGCGAGTTTTACACGGCCGGCCAACTGTCCCGGATTGCCAGGAAAGGGATCCGGAACGGGGCTTTAAAATTTCTCCCCCGGGTGCTCCCCCGGCTTCCGAGGCTTGTCTGGTCCGTGACGAGAAACTACGCGGAGCACGCCCAACGCCGGAAGGCCATAGAGGCTGCTGCAAAACCAGCGTCTATATAGCCTCGGGACATCCAGTAACTACGCATAAGAGCGTTATGCCTCAAATCCGTTAATTAATGAGCATTCCATCCGTTGATTGACAAAGGTGACGATTCTGTTTTAATAGGGCAGATAGGTGGAAGTGCGAATGAGCAGCAACGGCGGTGACTTAGCAAAGGCCAAGATTAAGGCGGATGTTTCATCGATACGTCACCGCATTCACTACGGGCTTTTTGGCCTCGCTGTTGTCATCGGGATTGTGGCAGTCGTCATATGGCCTTTCGATGAAACCCTGAGCGATATGCTCTGCATCTCCAGAGTGGGTCATATGGCCACACCTCTCTGGTGGGAGGCGCTAAAGGGAGTGAGGGTCTTTGGGAAGGCAGAAGTTCTTGTCGTGATTGGATCTCTTGTGGCGATTCATGGCCGCAAGCAAGCTGCGGTTTGTGCATGCATCGCCGTCCTCCTTGCAAGTATTATTGTCAGCCCAACGAAACTTATCGTCGGGCGTCCCCGGCCTGACGGAAGCAATAGCACATCCTTTCCGAGCGGTGACGCTGCCTCACTGGCGGCATTCGTGGTCCCGATCGTATCAACCTTTCCAGCCCTCAGGCCAATGGCCTTCGCCGGTGTTGTCGCGGTGGGGGCTGTAAGAGTTGCCAATGGGTTTCACTTTCCGAGCGACGTTCTGGCAGGGATGGCGATCGGAATCTTTGCCGGGGCCGTTGTGCTCTCGATAGGATTCTCGCTCAAATCACGGGCTCGCCGGTTGCTTCGGAGAAGTTGGCTAGCCGCTGCGCTGGGGGTCCTTGTCCTCATCCACCTCTTTCTGCCCAGCGTGGGCAATTTCAGGACGTTCTTCTCGATCTTCGGTCCGTCGGTCGCACTACTGGCAGTCTCCCCGTTCATCCGGGCTCGCTTACGGAGTCGCAGACAGTCGGGCAGGCGCTTGCTCTCCGGGATGATCTGTCTTTTCGGAGGCGCCTCGTTGGCGGCGACCATGTGGTTCGTGCTGAAGCTGATGCCGGCGTTAAGGGTCAGACCCGCGGCCCTTGTGCCTGCAGATCCTAGCCCTGTCTGGGCCATCTTCGGCATGGGGTGCGTACTGACCGCAGTGGTTTTACTCAGCGTAAGGGAATACGACGCGAGACGCTACAGGTCGACCGTAGGATTCTTGGCAGCAGGCATGGCGGGCCTTTTTTTTATTATTTTCTCTTTTGTGGCTTCCCACGGTTGGACAGTTCTGAGTCTTAAGACGGCTGGCTAAAGTAATCTCACGGATATTAAACGAGTCTTAGATCGATCCCTTAATCCCTACGGCTCGTTACTGAGAAGATGCTTCAGTTTCTGACGGTCTTCCTCCAGCATCTGGATAAATCTTAATCCCAGTTCGTACCCCTGGTTGTCCTCGTGCAAATAGGTTTTTGTCCAAACAACCTCGGCCAAAACCTCAAAGTTTGCCAGTTCGAACCCCTGGGAGAATAAGACTGCAATATTCAATCTTGTGCCGGCAAGCACGCCATTGGGAGATTGGATCAGAAGGCCTGTCTCACTTACGTTGACGATTATTGCTCCACGGACATGCGGAGCATTCATTACTCTAAATTCAATAGGCAAATTCAAATGGAACCGCGGATGCCTTCTTTTTTCTCTCACGGAATCTGAATCCTGCATTGCGTCGTTCGATTGCAGGTGGGTGGATCCGTTCATTGCGCCCTCCCTGGAATTCCCTCCGTACTCATTTCCCTTAGATGCCTATTTTGGGATGCTTCTTTTAAGAAAGCAAAGATAATGCAAGACTTCCAACAAATCTGTAAGATGTTGATAAGTAAAATATTTCTAAGATAATCTTTTAAGCAAAAGGCTTGTTGGGATGCCCCAATTGTTTCTCCGTCACGAGGTTGTCAAGCGTGAGAGAAAAAATTCTCATTGACTTTTGTTTAAGAAGTTTAATACATTTTAGCGAAAAGGATGCTCCAATGAGCCCCCAAGAGTATCTTACCAGTTTGAGAAAGAAGAGAGGAAGGGGAATATCACAATCCAAAGAAGGCATTTTCATAGTCGAGAGAAGAAAACATCCAAGATTTCGTATTGACCTTCCTTTGGATTATTCCGTTGAAAGCGTGGAGCGCCAGGGAGGCGTTGCGGCCAACGCGAGCAAAAGCGGGCTCCTTGTCTATTTGCCCGAAGCGATCTTTGTCGGGAGTTTGTTGAAAGTCGAGGTTCTTTTTGCAAAGGGGTCGGGTTTGAATTCGATCAGTGCCACCGCCAAAGTGGTTTGGTCTGATTTGGCCCCAGAAGAAATATCCGGGGGATACAGGCACGGGTTGAGATTTGAATCGTTTCAGGAAGGGGACTTCCTGAAATTGAGAAAGTTACTGACAGAGGTGGGTGACCGGCATAGTCGATGAAGATCTTTGGGGCAGATCGGTCAGCAGGCATCAGCCCTCCTCACTTAGGGCATTGAGGATTCCGCGGAGGTAGCCGATGCTCCCGCTGGCTACGGTCTGCGGATCAGGACTGAAATCGAAGACCTCGACAGAAATATAGCCCTTATAATTATGTTTGAGTAAACTTTTTAAGATTGGGACGAAGGCCGTGTCCCCAAAACCAGGCCCCCTTCCGTTGGCATCGTTCACATGGATGTGACGGAGGTAACCAGAATCCAAGGCGCGGAGAAGGGCTTGCGAGGCCGATTTTTCCTCGGCCGACGCGCTTCGAGAGTCAAAGACCATTTTGAAATGGGGATGTCTTATTTCCCTCACCAATTGAATGCCCTCTGCCACGGTGTTAATGAAGTTGGTGCTCGTACGGGCAAGAGGTTCAATACAGTAGAGGACATTTCTTTTTTGAGCCGTCTTAAGACATACCTTGAAAGTCTCTTTTGCAAAATGCCACGATTCTTGGAAATCCCAACCCTCTTGGACAGTCCTCTGATGTGGAGAGCCATGAACCAGGACCCTTCCTCCGATGTCAGCACAGAAATGGATGAGCGCCTCGATATACTCCTGGGTCTTGATGCGTACGATCTCGTCGGGATGGTTGATGTAGAGCCCTTCCGGCTCCGCTAGCAGCCAATGAAGGCCCACGATCTCGATCCCGTTCTTCTCCGCGGCATGCCGGATGGCCTTTCGCTCCTTCGCGGGAATTTCGGTGACTGAGTCCGTCAGGGTGTAGGGAGCGATCTCAACCCCGTCGTAACCCAACTGGGCCGCGTACTCAAAAACTCTGTTGATCGGCCATCCCACGAAAAGCTCATTGCAAATCGAAATCTTAATCAGACTCTTTTTCCCCATTTTTCCTTTAATCCTCCCTTCGTGCTCTTTTTGTTTATTCACAGAGATATTTCGTGGCCGACTTCGCTCATCGGCGGGAAACCCACCAAAGCCTTTGCGCAGGTCGGTAGGGTCATTGGGAACTAAGGGCTTGCCCCTGTGGCTCCATCTCGTTCAATCCACACAGCGTATTTTTTCCGAGTGCTCTCCATAGCCAATTATATTCCTGGATTCTTTTCGCTGTCAATTTTCGATTATCTTGACTTTTCCTCTCTGTCCTCATCATAATTGGACAAACGGGAGAGGACGCACAGAGCGTGATCAGAGAGGGAGTTGAAAGAGCACTAAAGGAAATTTTGGATATTGAAGAAATACCCTTCAATGTACCTCCGCAGCGGCAACTGGGGGATTTCTCAAGTGCCGTCTGTTTGTCCATGGCGAGGCAGAGAAGGGAATCTCCCATGACGATTGCTCGGAAAACGGTTGAGCGATTGAAATCTAGACCGCCACTCTATATTCAGGAGATAGGGGTTTCTCCTCCCGGGTACCTCAATTTCAAAGTAAATTGGTCTGTATTGGCTCAAGATCTCATACCTCGAATCCTTCAGGAAGGGGAATTTTTCGGAAAAACCGTGTCGCAACCGAAGAAAAAGGTCTTTATCGAACACACGAGTGTAAATCCGAACAAGGCGATGCACATCGGTCACCTCAGGAATTCGGTTTTAGGAGACACAGTCGCCAGGGTTCTTGAGTGGCTCGGTTTTTCAACAGAGGTTTGCAATTACATCGATGATACAGGTCTGCAAGTGGTGGATGTGGTAACGGCCCTCCTTTATCTGGACCCTCCTTCGTATGCGGAAGGGTCTGATTTCGAATTGATCTGGGAGAAAGTTTCTACGGATCAACCTTTTGACTATTTCTGCTGGGATCTCTATGCGCGGTTCCAGAATCAGCTCGAAAAGAACCCTTCCCTCATTGAGAAAAGGGAAGAGGTTCTGCACAAGATCGAAGCAGGAATCGATCCTATTTCCAGTTTTGCGAAAGAGTTGACCACAAAGATTGTGCAGTGCCATTTAGAAACAGTGGCCCAACTCTCCGTTTTCTACAATCTTCTCAACTGGGAGTCGGATATCATTGCCCGGGGGTTCTGGGAGGCTACGTTCGAGCTTCTAAAAGAGAAAGGGGCCATTCGGTTTGAAGCAATGGGTCCGAATGCAGGATGTTGGGTGGTCCGCTTCGGCGGCATTGTCGAGACCGCCGAAGGAATGAAGAGTCTGGACAAAATACTGGTTCGGTCGAATGGAAGTGTGACCTACACAGGGAAGGATGTTGCGTATCAGCTCTGGAAATTTGGTCTTCTCAAGAAAGATTTCTTATACAAACGGTGGGGGTCCCAAGGTAACGGAGCCGTGCTCTGGACAACGGCTCGAGATGGTGAGCCAGGGGATCGAGTTTCAAGAACTTTTGCCCATGCAGAAAGGGTCATCAACGTCATTGATACGCGACAGAGTTATCCCCAGCAAGTGGTCGTTGAATGCCTTCGACAGATGGGCTTTGAGAGAGAGGCGAACGAGTCCATTCACTTGGCATATGAGATCGTCAACCTTTCTCCGCAGGCCGCCCGTCTCCTCGGGATGGAGGAGACAGAGGAGAAGAAGGCCTACGCCATGTCAGGTCGGTCCGGCACAGGGGTGAAGGCAAAGGATTTTATCCAGATGGTGAACCAGAAGGTCATCGAGAAGGCGGATCGTCCGCTTGAAGAAAGGGTTGCTTCTACTTTGGCATCAGCGGCCATCCGGTACTACTTGCTGAAATTCACATTAGAGAGTCAGATTGTCTTCGATTTTGATGAGTCCCTGAAGACGACAGGAGACACGGGCGTCTATTTAGAATACGCCCACGCCCGGGCCTGTAGCATCCTGAGAAAAGCCAAGGAGCAGAAGATCGAGGTTCAATGGAGAAAGGAGTGCATTCCCAAACGGTTGACCGAGACGGAACGAGACCTTCTCGATGTCCTATCGAGGTTTTCTTCGGTTGTCGCTAAGACGGGTAAGACGTTAAGGGTTTCTCAATTGGCAGAATATGCCTTTGGTCTGGCGACTTCCTTCACTGACTTTTACGAGCATCCAGATCCAGGGGCTGATGTCCAAACCCCGTTCATCCACCTCCAAGACCAAGGGATTCAAACCTTTCGTCTTTGTTTGGTCAAGGCGTTTCAGAAAGTGATGGCGAATACGCTTGACTTGATGGGCATGCCCCCTTTAGAGAAGATATAAGTTCGGAGTTCGGAGCAGGGAATTGGGAGGTTTAAATATTGAATTCCGAACCCCGAACTCGTTTGCGACGAACTCTGTGGAGGTAAGAGGCCATGATCCGAAGAGAAAGGACCCTGCCAAGAGGATGGTATCCCGTTGATGGGAAGGGCTGTCAGAAAGAGGTCGAATCCTATTTGGAGGGGTGGGCACCCTCCCAGCTCCCTTCAGGTGTAGGCCTGGGTGGAATTGTCCCTCATGCAGGTTGGTACTTTTCGGGAAGGCTTGCTGCAAGGGTTTTTCATTCGTTGAGATTGAACAGGAAGGTTGACGTCGTTGTTCTTTACGGGGGCCATCTTTCCACCGAAGACCTTCCCCGGATTGTGACCGAAGAGGCATGGGAGACCCCTTTCGGAGATATAGAGATTCATACAAACTTCGTAAGAAACCTGATAAAAAGCGTTGAGATGAAGAAAGAGAGTCCGACCAGCGCGGACAATACGATTGAGATTCAACTGGCGATGGTGAAATATTTTTTCCCAGACGCAAAACTGGTCGCCGTGCGGTCTCCCTTATCTCTTAAAGCAGAGACCTTGGGAAGAGAGGTTGCTCGCATCGCAAAAAAAGAAGGAGTTTCAATTATTGCAATTGGATCCACTGATTTAACTCACTATGGACCCAATTACGGGTTCTTAAGTAAAGGGGCTGGAACGGCTTCCTTGGAGTGGGTGAAGAAAGAAAATGACAAGGGATTCATTGACCGGGCATTGAAGATGGATACAGAGGGCCTCCTGAAGCATGCCACGGAGAATGAGAGCGCATGCAGTGCAGGCGCAGCCATTTCTGCGATGGCTACCTGCAAAGCCTTGGGGGCTGAAAAAGGGATCCTCCTCGACTATTACACCAGTTATGACATTATGCCAGACGACAGCTTCGTAGGATACGCGGGGATTTTGTACTAGCCTGACTGCCTCTCAAGGATAACTCTTTTCGTATTCCGGTCTCACTAAGATATATTTCATTATGCGGTTGACAACGATCCGTTCTTTTTGAGATATTATAGTTCCTGACTGAGAAACGACCGTCGAGGGGGAGGAGGAATATGGATTTCGATTTGACCGAGGAGCAGAAAGGGATTCAGAAGGCTGCGGAGGAATTTGCCAAAGGAGAATTCGACAAGGAAGCCATTTTAGGGCTCGAAAGAAATCATCAATACCCTTTTGCCATCCTGAAGAAGGCTTGTCAGCTCGGGTTTATCGGAATGCATTACCCGGAGGCTTATGGTGGACAAGGATACGGAATTCTCGAAAATGCCTTGATCGTTGAAGCCTTCTGCAGAAGGGATTCAGGGGTTGGAGTCTGCCTGAGCATTGCCAACTTCTCCTCGGAGATCATTCTAAGGTTTGGGAACGAGGCCCAAAAGAAGAAATATCTCATTCCCATCACTCGGGGAGAAGCGATCTCTGCGGGGGCTTTTACGGAACCGGATCATGGGAGCGATATCACACAGGTCGGCACAACGTCTGTTAAAGATGGGAATGGATATTTTATCAATGGCGTGAAGACCTTCATCTCTAACGGAAGCATTGCCAATTATGTGATCGTCCTTTGCCAAAGCGATCCGGAGGCCAAGCCAACGTATCGAGGCCAATCTACTTTCATTGTTGAAAAGGGGAGCAAGGGATTCGAGGTGAGTGACCTTGGAGAGAAGATGGGTATCAAGATGACCTCCACGACGGAGATGTCTTTTGATCAGGTTAGGGTCCTAGAAGAGAGTCTCGTGGGAAAACTCCACAGAGGTTTCTATCAGGTGATCGAATTCTTTGATGAGAGCAGGGTGATGGTGGCAGCTCAGGCATTGGGGATTGCTCAGGGGGCTTTTGATCGGGCCCTCGATTATGCCAAGAAAAGGGAGCAGTTTGGCCAGAAATTGGCAGAGTTTCAAGTCACCCAGCATAAGTTAGCTGACATGGCGACCATGATTGAAGCGGCCAGATGTCTGGTCTATAAGGCGGGTTGGAATTTTGACCAGGGGAGAATCGAACCGAAATGGACCTCGATGGCGAAGATGGTCGCGGGAAGGGTGGCCGTGGAAGTGGCGCAAGAGGCCATACAGATTCACGGCGGTTATGGATATATGTTGGAATATGAAGTCGAACGGTTCTACAGGGATGCAAGGATCACCGAGATTTATGAAGGCACAAGAGAGATTCAGAAAAATACGATTGCAGCCTCTGTGATCGGGAAGAAGGGATAGGTGAGGATATGGACAAAGTGGCCATCATTGGAATCGGTCATGGGAAGTTTGGGGTGAGGTCGGATGCCTCACTTCGAGAACTAGCTTTTGAGGCTGTCAAGGCGTGCCTTGACGATGCTGGTGTTGGTTTAAAAGAAGTGGAAAGCATGGTGACAGGGATTGCGGGAGATGAATTCGCCATCGCCCTGCAGCCTTCTGCCCAGGTTCATGACTACATTGGCTTTCATCCGAAACCCAATTTCCGTGTGGAAGGAGCCTGTGCTACGGGGAGTATGGCTTTGAGAACAGGATGGATGAATGTGGCATCGGGTCTCACGGACCTCGTCCTGGTTGTTGGCGTGGAGAAGATGACCGAAGTCCCTACCAGTGTGGCGACAGATATCATGGGCAGAGGAGGCGACGCTACCTGGGAATATCCTTTTGGCACAACCTTCCCGGGTTACTATGCGATGATTGCTAATGCCCATATGGCTGAATTCGGCACAACGGAAGAGCAACTCGCCATGGTCGCAGTGAAAAATCATTATTACGGGAGCCTTAACCCGTATGCCCACATGCAGAAACCGATTACCCTCGACAAGGCCCTCACTTCATTTACTGTGGCCCACCCGTTGAAACTTTTTGATTGCAGTCTGATTACGGATGGAGCCGCTGCTTTGCTTCTTGCTTCCAAAGAGAAAGCAAAAGCCTTATCCAAAAAACCGGTCTGGATCGCAGGACTCGGACTTGCGACTGATACGATGAGGATCGGTGACCGGAAGAGCTTAACCTCAATTGCTTCAAGCCGAGAGGCTGCCAAGACAGCTTACCGGATGGCGGGGGTGCGGCCATCCAGCATTAATGTGGCAACGGTTCATGACTGTTTTACCATAGCAGAGATCATGGCTTATGAAGATCTTGGCTTCTGTGAAAAAGGGGAAGGCGGCAAATTGATCCAGCAGAAGGAGACTTACGTAGGGGGGAAAATCCCGGTCAATGTGGATGGAGGATTGAAATCGAAAGGCCATCCCATAGGAGCTACGGGGGTTTCCATGGCCATTGAGATTACAAAACAGCTGAGAGGGGAGGCGGGTGAGAGGCAGGTGAAAAATGCTGAGATCGGCCTGACCCATAATGTCGGCGGGACCGGACAGGTGGTTGCTGTTCATATCTTCAGGAGGGAGTAAAATGGATTTCAAAAATTTCTCCTTAGCCATTGCACAGACAAAAGTGGCACGGTTTGCGGGCGACCTTGCAGCAGGGAAGATCATGTCGACGGTCTGCAAGAAATGCAGTAAGAGATATTATCCGCCGCAGGCGGATTGTCCAGCCTGCATGTCGAGCGATATGGAGTGGAAAGAGTTGAAGGGGGAGGGTACGCTTGTCACCTTTACAAAGATTTATGTTGCCCCCGACCACTTTGCAGTGCGGCAGCCTCTCATGCCTTTTTCAAGTGTCGTACTCGAGCCCAGTCCCATCGGGGTCTTGGAGGTTGAGGGTGGATTGAGAGTGATGGGGTGGATCCCAAAAGTGGATTTGAAAAAGATCCATGTCGGGATGAAGATGCGAGCCTCCCCGCAAACGCTTCCCGACGGTAGGGTCACCATCGTCCTGGAGCCGACTTAGAAAACCTCGGACTTCGTCCCGCCTCTGAACAACCCGACGCGTGCGTGGGGTGACGCACTTTGATGGATTCCCAAAGGTTTCCCGCAGATGAATTACTGGACGGGTAACCCCCCGTAGCTTCAGCCAAGGAGGGTTCGCTTGGGCGGTCTTTGTCCATTGGCGGTAGCGGAGGAGCCGCCACTTTAGCCGTGCGGCTCCGGGGAGAACGGTTCAAATTTTTACAGATCGGAGGTTTGTGCCGATTTTAATAACGGCCTCGGCCACCTTGGTTCGATCTTCCCCCTCGACCCCCATGTCCCCCGGATCCTCCCCGGCTCGGGCGAGGGCGAGCTTCGTTCACATTCATCTGGCGACCCAGGAGCTCTTTTCCATTCAGGCTCGCAATCGCCGTGCGAGCCTCATTTTGATCAGGCATTTCGACGAAGCCGAAACCTCGAGCTTGCCCACTATACTTATCTCTTACGATAGTCACCGAGCTGACCTTTCCGAATGCTTCGAAGGCTGTTTGGAGATTTTCTTCTTTCACGTCAAACGACAAATTCCCCACATAAATGTTCATCGTCTCGCTCCTTTTCAATAGTCGACAAAACTCTTCAATTTCTCCGCTCGACAGGGGTGCTTTAGCTTCCTTAAAGCCTTCTCCTCAATCTGCCGGATCCGCTCCCGTGTTACGTTAAAGTCCTGCCCCACCTCCTCAAGAGTGTGATCGTGTTTCTCGCCGATCCCGAACCGCATCCTTAGAATCTTTTCCTCCCGCTTATCCAGGGTTGAGAGGACCGTCTGTGTCTGTTGGGCCAGGTTGGAAACGATCGCGGCCTCCTGAGGAGAAATGGAGCCCTTATCCTCGATAAAATCCTCAAGGCGGCCATCCTCCTCCTCGCCGATAGGGGTCTCAAGGGAAATGGTTTTTTTACTGACCTTTAGAATCTTCTGAACGTGATGGAGGGGGACTCCCATTCTTTCAGCGACTTCCTCCAACGTCGGTTCCCTTCCCATCTGCTGAACAAGTGATCGAGAGGTCCGGTTCAGCTTGTTAATGATCTCGATCATATGGACCGGAATACGTATGGTCCGGGCTTGATCCGCGATGGCGCGGGAGATGGCCTGACGAACCCACCACGTCGCATAGGTGCCGAACTTATAACCTCGTTGGTATTCGAACTTTTCAACTGCCCGCATTAACCCGATATTCCCCTCTTGGATCAAATCCAGAAACTGGAGTCCTCGATTCAAATATCTCTTTGCAATGGAAATGACCAATCTGAGATTGGCCTTGATCAGTTCACCTTTCGCCTCCTTGATTCTGGTCTCTGCTCTTTCAATGGCTGACAGCGCCTCCTTCAGCCGGGTCGGAGAAAGGCCACATTCCATCTCCATCCTGGCTATTCTACGCTTGGAGTTCCGGAGAGCCCTTTTCATCTCTTCAAAATCTTTTCGCCTGTGGTTCACTTTTTTCGTCTTCGAAAACTTCTTATCCCCCCGGATTGCGATCCCCAGCGCTCCCGCAATCTTCTTTGCTTCCTGTTCGGACTTTTCGATTTGAATGTCATATTGTTTCAGCTTCTGAATGATTTTACTAACTTGTTCTCCTCTTAAGTTGATTCGTTTGAAAGCGTCGAGTATGTCAGCCTGCTTCTTAGCGATCCCTCCCTCCACTTTTTTCTTAGAGGATCGTTTTTTCATACCGTTTAGCTTCCTTTGGAGAAGTTGAATTTCATTTCCTCCCTTCCGGATTTTATCGATGAGGCGAAGAACCCTCGTTTCTTGAAGCCTCTTTAGTCTGGGTGTCATCTCCTCGTCATCGATCTCATTGGTCACCTCACTGATTTTGGTCTTTCCCGCTCGGAGGGCCTTTCCAAGGTTGAAGATCTCCCTGATCGAACTGGGACACCTGAGAACTGCACTGAGGACCTCCTCTTGTCCGCTTTCGATCCTCTTGGCCACCTCCACCTCCCCTTCTCGAGTCAAGAGTGGAAACGATCCCATCTCCTTGAGGTAGATCCGAACTGGATCGATGATTTTGCTGGTAATACCCGTGTACTCTATCTCGACGGGTTCTTCGTCATCTGGTTGGGCACCTTCATTCTCTGTGTCGACCCCCGGCAATTGGACGAATAGATCCATATCCAGCTCGTCGGATAAGACGATAGGATCTTCGGCCGGCTCAAACAGATATGATTTTTCTGACTCCCGCTCTTCCAAAGTTCGCTCCTTTTTCCAATCTTCTCGCATGGGGTTCATTCCGTTAAAACAAGCTGAAGGATTGTGACGGGAGGGGAAGGATGCCAGCGCTTAACAAATAGGCCACAAAGAATTGTTCAGAATTCTTTGCGGTTACCCCTGCATTGGAACGATCATTCGCTCTCCGCCCCAAACATTTGAACCTACTATACACTATCGTTCTCCGAATAGCAAGGCAATTCACACTTTCAATTCTTGTTGACACCCTGCTCCTGATTTAATACACTTTTATTGAGGTCTAGACCTTCTTTCATTAGATTTCAATCATTTAAGGCAAGGTGGCGCTATTTTTTTCGGTAAGCCACGGGCCGCTGCCTTTCGGCCTTATCTGAACCTACGAAAGAGGTGGCCGGCGAACCAGAGCCTTGTTTAGGATCAAGGACTCGACGGTCAAGAAATGAATGCCGCCCGAGTTCTGCATGGCAAGAGAGATAAGATGCCCGAAGAAGAGGGAAAAATAAGATGGTATTTGAGACCGATCAGTGTGGTCCTGCTCTTATTTTTTGTATTGGGACCTTTTGGTCTACCCCTGCTTTATAAAAGCCCTAAGATTAGCAGAACCTTGAAGATCATACTGACCGTTGTTGTGATCGTATACACGTCCTACCTTATCTTCGCATCGTTAGAAATCGCGAGAGAGGTTTATCAAAGGATGGAGGCATTTCAGGATATGCTGAAGTAAGAACGACACGCCTTTCAGATTTTTGGATTTACGAATGTATTCCGATGCTTATAAGCGCCTATTTTTTAGGCAAAATGGTGAAGATAGCCTCCTTCAAGGGAAAGATGATCTGTTTCCACAATGATTCAACATTCCTTTGTGGATTGGTCAGAGGAAGCCTTTCAGAGCCAATTTTTTGGAGGAAGATTCGATGAAAAACGGAGGAAAAGAATCTGCTTCCCGTTATAGAACAGGGAACTTTGAGAAGAGAAGACTCCCAGGTGCAACGTTGATCTGCCGGTAGAATATAGGAGAAGGGATTTAGTCGTCAAATATGATCGTGTGGTCAATGCCAGTGAAAGCGGGTTACTAAGCTGTTTATCCGAGCTGGTGGCGGTGGGGCAACATCTGAGGATAAGGCTCTTTTTCCCTTTCAGCTCCGGACTGAATGTCATCGAAATGGTGACGCAGGCTGTTTGGATGGAAAGTCACCCGGAGAAGTATAGGGGAGATTATCGCACTGGCGTAAGGTTCGTTGAGGTCCCTCCCAACGACCTCCGTAATCTTAAGAATTATCTGGGGAGCCTTTCGCGATAGATTCGTCGAGTCCAACGGAAGGAAAGCTTGGAAACCCGGGAGGTATGCGGGAAATGAGAAGATGGGTCGTCAATGAAATCGGTCAAAGGACATTTCTCGTTGACCCGGAAAGAATGTTGGTAAGAATGCAACCACCGGGATCATCATTCTGGGAAGATTATAAATGGGTGGTCGACTAAGGGTTTAAAAAAGGGGCTGGGAAGCTTTCACAGAGTTAGTTCCAGAAAAGTAAATATTCACTGAAGCGGAGTCGTGGGAGATGGTCAGGGGTAAACCAAGAGATGGAGAGAAAAAGGAGGGTAATCTGAATGAAGTCATTGGCGGGGAAGGCAGGAATTATGTGTGTGATTACGGGGCTTACTCTCTTTGGATATTCAGAGGGGTGGGGAAAGGATTGGAAGCTATTCAAGAAAACGGCAGATGCTAAATTCTATTATGATAGGAAGGGTATAACCCGTTCTCCCAAAAAATTGGTCAGCGTGTGGGTAAAACAGGTCTACACGAAGAAGGGGAAAATGGATATGATAAACCTGGTTGGGCTACGATATGAGTATTTGAGCCACTCAATCAATTCGTTAGAGTTCGATTGTGGGGGGAAAATGGTGCGCTTCTTATCAATGGCCTATTATTCCAAGAATGGAGATGTCTTGGATCTCGAAGATTCCCCCGATAAACGAGAGTCGATTACTCCAAACTCGATGTTTGACGCTTTATATAATAAGGTATGTAAATAGAGGTCGGGCAGAAAAATTGGCAGTTTTTATTAATTTGTGATAAATAGAAATCCAAGATGGGCGATTAGCTCAGCTGGATAGAGCGTTGGTCTCCGGAACCAAAGGCCGTGGGTTCAACTCCCGCATCGCCCGCCATTCTCGTTGGCATGAAGGCTCTACGGTTAATGAAAAAATGGGTCGGTCCTCTCATATCCTTATCTCTGGTCCTTGCCTTTGGGATAGGTTTGGTTTGCGATTCCTTTCCCATTTTGAAGAAGACGCCCCTAAAAAAAACGAGGTTAGAGGCCTATAAGCTCGTTCCCATCCAGGAGGATAAGGAAAAGGGAGAGGCAGATCCTCACATGCTTCAGATTTTAAAAGAGATACAAAAAAAGTTGGATGGATGGCTAAAATCGCTCAATGAAAAGATTGAAGGCGAGGATGTCAGCCGTTTCAAGGTCAGATTCTTAGAGATCCTTAGAAATATCCTGGAATGGGTGAAAGAAAAGGTCGACGCAAAAATCGAATCCTATGAGAAGGGAACGCCAAAAACGAAGCCGAAGAGGGACTTATTCCAAGAGACCGACCGGCAGATTCTACCGCTGGCTAAGATGGGATGAAAGAGGAAAAGGTATTTATTCAGTCCGGAGAGATTCAACTGGAAGGCCTCTTGAGTATTCAAGAGGCCTCTTCTTTTAAAGGAGGAGCTATTTTCTGCCAGTCTCATCCACAGTATGGTGGAGACATGGATCACCCTGTCGTTGCGACCTCTTTGGAGGCTGCTTTCCAAGAAGGGTTTTCAACGCTCCGCTTTAACTTCAGAGGCGTGGGTGAAAGCCAAGGATCTTGGGGAGAGGAGATCGCAGAGAGAGAGGATGTGAAGGCTGTTGCCAACTACCTCTATTCAAGACTGAAAAATGGCCATCCGGCACTTATTTTGGTAGGATACTCTTTTGGAGCCTGGGCAGGCCTCCCCGTTGCAGTCGAGGACGAAAGATTTAAAGGGATGGTGGCCGTCGCTCCACCCCTTGGGATTTATGATTTTGGATTTCTCAAGGGGTGCGGAAAGAATAAGCTTTTCATCGCAGGAGATCGGGATTTTTTCTGTCCACCCTCTCTGTTGGAGAAATGGTATCGGCAACTCGACGAACCCAAATCTTTAGCCGTTATTCCGGGAGCAGATCACTTCTTCCTTTTCCACACCCGTTTCCTCATTCAACCCCTGAAAGAGTTCCTAAGGGCTTTTTAGGGTTCAGGGATTCATGGGTTCAAGTGGTTCGCCTTATAAGGATCTGTTCGGCTTTTAGGGCTTCCCGGCGTCTTACAGAGTCAATAACACGGTCTGCCCGTTTTGCTTATCCCTCGAACCGTGTAACCCTCGACCCCTAGGATCCCATAATCTTTTCGACTGCCCAGCCAAATCGATAGAATAAGGAGCGAAGCGGATAGGTTTGAAGCGCCTTTTCCATTGACTCCCTGATCACTTTGTCGTCACCGGCATAGGCCAAAAAGAAACGCCAGCGGTCTGTCCAAGTGATGAGCAGCCCAAGGCGCCTCCACTTTTCTACAGAACGGTTGAGGCGAAGGAGATTCTTTACCCTTTCGTGGTTGGAGAGATTCGACCTCCGGTAGGATCGGTCAAAATCAATAAGCAGAAGTTGGTCTCGTGCCACCAGAATGTTTTTAAGCTGAAGATCGCTATGGAAAAATCCAGCCTGGTGAAATTTTCGAATGAGAAGGCCGGCGGATCGAATCGTCTTTCTCTTCAAGGAAAGATTCTCGCTGGAAGGATGTGCCCCGAGGTCATTAAGATATTCAGTCAGATCTAATGCCTGAGGGACTTCTAAGGATAGAAGGTAAGCCTGGTAGAAAGGATAGAAAATGCGATGGTGGATCGCCCCGATGGGATGGATCGTAGGAATTCCGCAGGAGCGGATTTCTTCCGTTAAGGCCAGTTCCTGGAAAGATCTGGCCCCGAAGAAGTAAAGATTTCGGGCGATGGCCCGTAACAGTCCTCCGTGTAAGTATTGGCGAAGAACCATCCTCTTGTCATCCTCCAAAGGGATGGAAGGATGAAGGGTACGACCCTTGTAATAATGAGAGATTTGGTCGCGTTTCTTAAGGAAAGTTGGTAAATCATCAATCCCCTGTCCAAGGAGGAGAGTCTTGTACTCTTCTTTAAGTAGGAGAACCATCTTCCCTTTTTGGATCAGAGAATATGAGGTGGGAATTTGGATATTCTTAAACATTTTTGACTAAAGTAATGGAATCTGGCGGGTTTGTCAACCGAGTAGAATAATGAGTAGAATAATGGGTTCATCTCTGTATCAATTGACAAGGGAAGGAGTTTATTATATTTTTAACCGATATTTGATTGAGAGAGGGGAATCCTGTGGAATATGAACCTGTGATTGGCTTAGAAGTGCATGCCCAGCTCCTGACCCGATCGAAAATATTCTGCGGGTGTTCCACAACATTCGGGGAAGGCCCTAATACACAAACCTGCCCTGTCTGTACGGGGCAGCCCGGTTCTCTCCCAGTGGTCAATCGGAAGGCTGTAGAGTTTGCAATCACATTGGGTCTGGCTACTTCCTGCCGAATCGCTCCGTACAGCCTATTTGCTAGAAAGAATTATTTCTATCCCGATCTCCCCAAAGGGTATCAGATTTCCATGTATGAGCACCCTCTGGCGGAGGAGGGCTTTATTGAGATTACAGTGCAGGGACAAAAGAAGCACATTCAGATCATCCGGATTCATATGGAGGAGGATGCCGGGAAGTTAAAGCATGGCGAGACCCCAGAGACGGCATCCTTCAGCTATGTGGACTTCAATCGGACAGGCGTTCCTTTAGTAGAGATTGTGAGCGGACCAGACATTCGATCCCCGGAGGAGGCGGGTGAATATTTGAGAAGACTTCGGTCAATCCTTCAATACCTGGAAATCTGCACGGGAGATATGGAAAAGGGTACGTTTAGATGTGACGCAAATGTCTCGGTTCGGCCAAAAGGCCAGACGGAGTTCGGGACGAGGACAGAATTGAAGAATATGAACTCGTTCCGGCATGTGGAGAAGGCGTTGGAGTACGAAATCAAGCGACAGACGGCAATGTTGGAGGACGGTGAGAAAGTCGTCCAGGAGACTCGGCTCTGGGATGTGGACCGGGGAGTCACCATTTCGATGAGGGGAAAAGAGGAGGCTCATGATTATCGCTATTTCCCAGATCCGGATCTTGTTCCGTTGAGGATTGACAAAAAATGGATCGAGGAGATTCGTAAAAGACTTCCAGAACTTCCCAATGAAAAGAAGGAAAGGTTCATCAGACAATATCAGATTCCTGAATACGATGCCGAGATCCTTACCTCTACAAAAGCTATGGCCGACTATTTTGAGGAGTGCGTCAGTTTCTTTCCAGAGTCTAAAACCGTGAGCAATTGGATGATGGGGGACCTGCTCCGGGAGCTAAAAAGGGACGAAAAAGAGATCGATGATTGTCCCATCACACCCAAACACCTGGCAGGGATGCTTTCGATGATCAAAAAGGGGACGATCAGCGGAAAAATTGCCAAGGATGTCTTTGAGGAGATGTATCGTACCGGAACCTATCCGGAGAATATCGTGAGGGAGAAGGGGTGGGTTCAAATCCTTGATGAAAGGGAGATCGAAAGAGCCATAGAAAAAGCGATAGAGGCCAACCCAAAGCAGGCGGAAGACTACCGGAAAGGAAAGGACAAACTCTTCAGCTTCTTCGTGGGAGAAGTGATGAAACAGACCCGGGGGAAGGCGAATCCAAAATTGGTCAACGAATTGCTCCGCAAGAGACTAAAAGGATGAGGTTAAGGTTAAGTTTGAGTCAAAATCTGTGTAATCGGGCTTTGGTAATCGGTGTCATCACATTATGAAATTCAAGACCATAGAATGGAAAGGTGACCGGGTGAGGATCCTCGACCAGAGAAGGCTTCCTCAGGAGGTCCGCTACCTGGATTGCCGGGACGCCTCTTCTGTAGCCCAAGCCATTCGAACCATGGCTATCCGTGGCGCACCCGCGATCGGAGTGGCGGCCGCCATGGGGATTGCGCTCGCGGCCAAGAAAACCCGATCCAGTAACCTCCGCGTTTTTACTGATGCCATTAAGAAAGTTTGCCAGGAGATGAGAGGGACGCGGCCTACGGCAATGAATCTCTTTTGGGCCGTCGATCGTATGGAAAAAATATTGCAACGCATTGAAAACGATGGAGTCGAAGGAACGAAGAGGAGGTTGGCACAAGAGGCGCTTCGAATCCTTGAGGCAGATATTGAGGTGAACCGCAAAATTGGAATGGTCGGAAGGAACTTGATCAAGGAGGGAGATGGGGTGTTGACCCATTGTAATGCGGGGGCATTAGCCACGGGTGGATACGGGACGGCACTGGGAGTGATCTATGCGGCGCGAGACCAAGGAAAGAAATTTCAGGTCTTTGTGGATGAGACAAGGCCCATGCTCCAGGGATGCCGACTGACGGCCTGGGAGCTGGTTCAGGAAAAGATTCCGGCGGCGCTCATTACCGATAATATGGCAGGTGTTTTAATGAGGAAGGGTTTGGTTGATCTGGTCGTGGTGGGTGCGGATCGAATTGCAAGAAACGGAGATACAGCCAATAAAATTGGGACCTACGGACTTGCTGTTCTCTCGAAATCTCATGATATTCCTTTTTATGTGGCGGCCCCGACCTCCACACTTGACCTCTCTTTAGTTTCCGGAGAAGAAATACCGATCGAGAAAAGAAGCGTTGCAGAAGTGACCCATTTTTGTGGGTATCCCATCGCTCCCAAAGGCATGAAAGCCTTTAATCCCGCCTTTGACGTAACCCCCCATTCACTCATTAATGGCATCATTACGGAGAAAGGGATCATCCGGAGGCCTTTTCATAAGAGTTTAAAAAAAATGTCTGCAACTTCGAACTTCAAACTTCGGACTCGGAACTCCAAAGAGGCCTGATGAAGAATCCCGTTATCACTCTCCTCACCGACTTCGGCACCAAAGACCATTATGTGGCTTCGATAAAGGGTGTGATTTTGAATATCAATCCTGAGTGTCATCTTGTCGATATCACCCACCGGGTGAATCCGCAGGACATAGAAGAAGGAGCCTTCATACTGGCCAACGCATATTCTTATTTCCAGAAGGGAACGGTCCATCTCTGTGTGGTGGACCCTGGCGTAGGGGGGGACAGGAAGCCCATTCTTCTTGTGACTCAAAATTATTTTTTTGTAGGACCCGACAACGGGCTCTTTACGCTCGTGGCACAAAGGGAGAAAGTCAAACAAATACTGGTTCTCAGCAAAAGGAAGTATTTTCTTTCGAAAATCAGCAGCACATTTCATGGAAGAGACCTCTTTGCCCCGGTAGCTGCCCATCTGTCGCTGGGTGTCAGGCCCACGGCCTTTGGGTATGAAATTCGTTCCTTGAAAGAGATCGGGTTTCAAAAGCCCGTTGTCAAAGAAGGGAGACTATTAGGGGAGATTCTCCATATCGATGCCTTCGGCAACGTAATTAGCAATATTGATGAAGCAAGACTTTCTCGGTTTGTTCAAGGTTGTCCATTCGTCATTCGGGCAGGGAGGAAATCCATCCCTGGTCTAAAAGAAGGATACTGGGAAGGCAAGAAAGGCGAGCCAATTGCCTTGTTGGGGAGTGGTGGTTTTCTCGAAATTTCTGTGAGGGAAGGCAATGCTCAGAAGATACTAAAGGTAAAAAAGGGAGATCCCATTTGGATAAGCACCAATTAACAGGCACCAATGGAAGTTGAAAAACGAAGACGAGGTTAAGGTACCCTATGATCTCAAATAAGGCTCGGGAGATTTCTCCGTTCATTGTGATGGATGTTCTGGAGAAGGCTCAAGAGCTGGAAAGAAACGGAGAGCATATTATTCACCTGGAAGTGGGAGAGCCGGATTTCGATACTCCGGAATGTGTCAGTGAGGCCTGCTACCGGGCGATCTGCGAGGGAAAGACGCACTACACGCACAGCCTGGGCTTGATCGAGCTGAGGGAAGCGATTGCGGAGGATTACTGGGAAGAATATCATGTGAAGGTGTCGCCCGAACAAATCGTTGTGACCTCAGGGACCTCTCCGGCCATGCTTCTTCTTTTTTCCGCCCTGTTAGAGTCTGGGGACGAAGTGATCCTCTCCAACCCCTATTATCCATGTTATCCCAATATCATTCGGTTTGTTGACGGATCTCCTATATTCGTCAAGGTGATGGAAGAAGATGGCTTCCAGTATCTTCCTGAGATGATCGAGCAAAAAATGAGTCCGAAGGTGAAGGGGATCATGATCAATTCGCCCTCCAATCCTACTGGAAATGTGATGCCCGCCGATAGGATGGGAGAGATTACAAAGTTTTCGCCCTTCATCATCTCCGATGAAATCTATCATGGGTTGGTGTACCAGGAGGAGGTTCATACGATTCTTGAATTCACGGATCGTGCTTTTGTGATTAACGGGTTCTCGAAACTCTATGCGATGACCGGATGGAGACTGGGGTATGTCATTGCGCCGAAAGAATTCGTGCGACCGATGCAAAAGATCCAGCAAAATCTTTTTATCTCTGCCAGTTCTTTCGCCCAATGGGGCGCCCTGACGGGTTTGAAGGAGGCTGGAGAGGATGTCCAAAGGATGAGAGAAACCTATGACCAGCGACGACGTTTGTTAATTCCCAAACTCAGGGAATTGGGATTCGGGATCACGGTTGAGCCTACCGGGGCTTTTTATACGTTGGCTAATGCAAAGAGATTCTCCAACGATTCTTATCGATTCGCCTTCGACATTCTGAAAGAAGCAAAGGTCGGCGTGGCGCCCGGCATCGATTTTGGAACGAATGCAGAAGGATATATCCGATTTTCGTATGCCAACTCCTTGGAGAATATCAAAGAAGGAATGAACAGGCTGGAAAGATATCTGGAACGTTACAAGTAGTCAGAGAACTATAGAAGACAATAAGCAAGTCCAACCTATATGGCGGGAATCCCTCGCAATGACAATCGGGTCTCCTGTTTTTGGTTTACTATGCTCTATGCGCTAGGCGGAATGCAGCATACTCCGTGAGGCCTGATGGGCTTTTCTCAGGGGTTCTGGAAAACGATATCCTTTACAGCTTTCAAGGATGAGCTGAACGCTCGTCAATAGATCGATACGGTGACCTGGAGAAACAAAAAGAGGTCTTACCTTCTCTCTTGTTCTAAGGACTGCACCCACTTTTTCCTTTTCTCTCCGAATCCATTTTAAACTTCCTTTTAACGGGGCTGGAGAGATAAAATCGTCTAACAAAGGGGTCTTTGCACAACCGATTGATGGAAGGTCAAGCCATAAACCCATGTGTGAGGCAAGCCCCATTCCTCTGGGATGAGCAATGCCTTGACCATCAAAAATGATGACGCCCGGTTTTAATTTTAACTTCTGAAAAACTTTGATCAGAATCGGGCCTTCTCGAAAACTTAGAAGGCTGGATATATAGGGGAAAGGGATCTTACCATCGGCCGTGGCTGTATCGAGGATTTCCATTTCCGGAAAGGAAAGGACAACGATTGCGCCGTAAAGAAGATTCCCCTCTTTTGAATAGGCAACATCTCCCCCTCCAATGGTTTTCACCCTTGAAAATGTTTTCGTTAGCATGATCTGTTCCTGCAAAGCCTCCTGAATCTGAACGGCTTCCTCCAGACTGACGTCCCAGGAATGGAGTGGTTTCATGATAATGAGGTTCGAGGATTCAAGGATTATAGGATTCAAGAATTTATTCTAAAGGTTATCGCCTGACCCCCAGAACCATGGCCCCCTTGAATCTTTTCAATTAGGGAGAGATTTTTTCTATTTCACCTTTATTGACCTTCAGGATGCAGAGAGTTCGAATCGCTCTTCCGTCTTCTCCAAAACCCTTTAGGCCAGAAACCCCTTGGAAATTCTTTACCTGTCGCAGTTCTTCTTGCATCTGCGAGGGAGAGGAAACCGACTTCGATTGAAGAATGTCCTTAATGAATTTAGCTCCATCATAACTCAAGGCTTCGAGGGTCTCGGGATCCCGCTGAAAGGTTTTTCGAAATTCCTCCACAAAACGAGCCACCCAAGGGGAGGGGCTCTTTTCAAAAAAAGCATCCACAAAGATCGATCCTTCGGCTCCTTTCCCACCGATTGAGATCAGGCCTCGGCCATTCCATGAATTGGTCCCGAGAAAAATTCCTTTCACATCGTAGTAAGCCATTTGGGAAAGGATCATCCCCACGCGATCGTGACTATCAGGAATAAAGATTCCGTCTACGGAGAGAAGGGATTTGAACTCATCCTCTTTTTTTCTCTTTACGTCAGGTTTTTGAACCGTTTTGATCTTAAAGAACCCTTTGATCTCCTGACTGAAATCCGTCTGGCCCTCTTGATAGACGACCGATCCTAAAACCTTTCCGCCGTTGCGGGTAATCTCTTCGTTAAAAAGGTTCTTGAAATAGAGTCCATAGGGGGAGTTGGGATAAAAGACGGCGAAGGTGCCAAGCTCAATATCTTTGATGGCAAACTTAACAAGCGTGCGGATCTGCTCCGAAGGCGTGACGGAATTTCGGAAAACGAAATCCTCTTTATTAGAAGCGGTATCCTTTTGGGAGAAGGTGAGGAGAGGGACTTTCAGTTGCTGGGCTCTTCTGGCTGCTTGGTCAGCGTCGGCACTGAGAAGAGGACCGATGATGGCGATCACTCTTTCTTTGTTTACCAGTTCTTCGACAGCTTTCTCCGCCTCTGCCGGGCTCCCTTTCGAATCGCGTATAGCTAACGAGACTAAGGGGTAATCCGATTCCTTTATGGCCGATTGGATTCCCTGGAGAGCTCTTTCCCCAAAGGGACTATAAATTCCGCTTAAGGGGAGAATGACCCCCACTGTATACTTGGAACGAATGGAAGGAAGGATTGCGTCCAAAAGCTCTTTGGCTTGGGTCATATAGTCTGTGCCACGATATTCTTTTTCCAATTCTGTTAAATATCTCTTTGCAATGAGATCGTTTCCCTGGCGCTTAGCTATTTGGGCCAATCTTAGTTTCGCATACCCTCCCGCATAGGTTCCCCGATAAAGAGATTCGATGGACTTCAATTCCTCTTCACTATTCGAGGTGTCCATGGTGGTTCTCACCTTTTTCCTTAATTCCTCATTGGCCTGACCGGGGATGAGAAGCCCCTTCCCATACCAATGGAGGGCGGCGAGTCGATCCTTTAATTCGAGGTAGTTGTCTCCCAGCAGGGTAAATACCTGCAGCATTCTGGTTGGGGAAAGGAAAGCCGCGAAGAGCTCGTTTAGAATACGAATGGCATCTTGAGGCCTTCTGAGGCGGGTATAACAGATCCCCATCCTGAACTTGGCTTCATTGAAGAGAGGGCTTTGAGGAAAATCAGTGGTCACGCTCTTAAAACGCCACAGTGCCTTTTCCGCTTCTCCTTTCGAGAGAAAGATTTCTCCCTCCCTGAAGAGAGTCGAATCGTCAGGCTGCGGCTGGGCGATAACAGGACTTTGCAAGAAGAGCAATAGAAGGGACAAGAGGATGAACTTCCATCCCGTAAACCTATGGGTCATTGTCGGTGGTAACATAATAAATTTCGGGTAAGTGGCGATAGTTCTCATTGAAATCAATCCCGTAACCTACGACGAAGACGTCATCTACCTCGGCTCCCAGATAATCCGCCTCCATCCCAACTTCTCGACGCCCCTTCTTGTCTAAAAGAGCACATATCTTTACAGAACGAGGGTTGGAGAGAATGAGCCGGTCTTTCAAAAAATGGAGTGTATGACCGCTGTCAATGATATCTTCGATGATAAGGACATCCTTGCCTTCCACGGAGAGCTCAATATCCTTTGTGATCTCAATATTACCCGAGCTTTTCATTCCGGGTCCATAACTGGCCAATCTTACAAAGTCGATTTTCGCGGGTATCTTGAGACGACGGACCAGGTCGGAAAGAAACATAAATGCCCCTTTGAGGATACAGACTAGCACCAATTCTTTCCCGATATAATCCCTCGAGATTCGATCCGCCAAACCTTGAATGATGGAGGCGATCTGTTCCTGAGAGAGCAACGGATTGAGTCGATCTTTTTCCGTACGCCTCACCCCTGTTAAGAAAACATGCCCATTGTAAAGTGCTGAAAATAAATCGCTATCCTTAAGAAGATGTGGGATTTTGGGGTCCACCTCTTCCAACGGGTTCAAAGGGCGTGCTCTAAAACCATTATCTCGGTCTGCCCGGGAAGGGTCCCCTTGTCAAAACTGGCTTCGTTAGCCTTGGGCCGCTTTGCGTTCGTTTTCCCTTTTATAAAGTCTTCCACCGGTGCAATAGGAAATCCGCATTTCTCCGTCTTGAAGTGCATGGGGATGACGACTTTAGGCTTTATCTGTTCTGCAACACGGGTCGCTTCTTTTGGGTCAATCGTGAAATACCCGCCCACGGGGATCAGTAGAACGTCGACCACACCGATCTCAGCCAATTCGTTATCGCTCAGGATATGGCCTAGGTCTCCGAGGTGACAGACCCGGATATCATCGACCTTGAAGGTGAAGACGGTGTTGGAGCCTCGTTCACTTCCCTTAGAAGGATCGTGATAGGTTGCGACGCCTTTGATCGAGACACCTTTCACCGTTTTCGAACCGCTTCCCTTGATAACCTGAGGCGCTCCGGGAAGATCTTTGGTATCATTGTGATCGGCGTGATCATGGGTGATGAGGACGAAATCTGCCTGGTCTTTAATTTTTCCATAAGAAAGTTGTCCGCCGAAGGCCCCGGATTCGTAAGGATCGATAATGAATCTGGTCCCCTGAGCGGATGTGACCAGAAAAGCCGCGTGTCCGTACCATTTAATCTTCATGCTAAACCTCCTGCAAAATAAAGGTATTTTGAGTATAATGGAAAAAATGAAGAAGTCAATCCGACTCTCAACTCATGACTCGTCACTCTTTCTTCTTAACTTATTCTCAACCGCCCTCTTTTTCCCTCTTAGAGTGCCCTTTTTATCCCTTCGATCATCGATCTTCAAGGTGGTTAGAACCCGCAGAGCTCCTTTTTTAAAAGGCGTTTGGTGCATTTTGAAGGCGATTTTGAATAAATCTTTAAGATCTCCCTCGATGTTTGTTCCCATTGAGGAAAGCTCATAAGGAACTTTTTCCCTTTTCAGAACACGAATACAATCTGCCACGTAAGCACTGAGGCTCGTTTCGCCCGTGCCAATGGGCACGACACTGATTTGTAAAATTGCCATGATTCTGCTCCTTTCCTAAAGCTCAAAATTTCTGCCTCCGGCTGCCCCCCGTCCGGCAGGGTAAGCAAAATTCCAGAAGCGAAAATAAGGTGTTTAAGAAAGTATCACCAACCCAATGAGTTGTCAACCGTATTGAGGCGTGACTGGAACGTACCCGCAAGCCCCCCGTGTGGGCGGGGAGCTTCATAATAAATGTATTTTTATTTCGCGCAGAATGAAGTATAATGATCTTGGACCAACTATGAGCCATCCGCAAGAGATTTCAGGGATGATCGCCTTTTCTGCAGGACTTCTTTCCTTTGTTTCGCCTTGCGTCCTTCCCCTCGTTCCGTCTTATGTCACTTACATCACAGGGGCTTCCTTTAAGGAACTCACGGATGTTGAAGCCAGGTCGAAGTTAAGGTGGGTCGCTCTTTTCCATTCTTTCTTCTTCATCATCGGATTTTCAGTGATCTTTATCCTGATGGGCGCCTCGGCCACCTATCTCGGGCAATTACTGGCTCAATATCAATACTGGATCATGAAGGGAGGAGGAGTCCTCATCATCCTGCTGGGTATCCACTTCACGGGAATCATCAATCTTCCTTTTCTGCAGATTGAAAAAAGATTTGAGGTGAGGAGGAAGCCCTTGGGCTACGCAGGTTCCTTTCTCGTGGGAGTGGTTTTCGCAGCCGGGTGGACGCCTTGTATCGGACCCATCCTCTCCACGATCCTCATCTATGCCAGCACCTCAAAAAGCTTCACGACGGGAATCCTCCTGCTGACTTACTATTCGATAGGCCTGGGAATTCCATTTCTTCTCTCCTCCCTGGCATTCAACTCATTCCTCTCTGCCTTTGATAAAATAAAACGATACATGAGGGTCATCAACGTCGTGAGCGGCCTTTTCTTGGTTGCCATCGGTATTCTTTTCCTGACCGATACGTTTAAAGAGATCAATTCCTACCTGAATTCGCTCACCAATCCTTAAGCTTACTAATTCAAACTTGAAATCCGCATATCGGAGAAAGCGTCCATAAACGACCAACCCTAAAATATTCCAAAATCCGCTCCCCCTGATTTTCCCGTCACCCCGCCCTCTCCCCCTGGGGGGAGAGGGCGGGGTGACAGATAAATTGTGTCTGTATGAGTTTACTGTTTTGAGTTTTGGAAATTTGAGTTTGTATCGGATTTAGGATTTCGTGCTTCCAACTTTCCTGGGCGTCACTGTCGGATGCTCATCAAGGCAAGAATTCCAGCCAGCCCGAAGAGGACCGTGGGGATCCAGCAGGCGAGAAAAGGGGGGAAGACCCCCGATTTTCCGAAGGAAACAAAAACATAAAAGATGACGCCGTAGGCAAAGCCGATCATCACGCTACTTCCTATACTCAAAGCCACCCCGCCTGACCGACTCGTTTTCAACGCGAAGGGGATGCCTATCAGGACCATGATCAGGTTTAGGAAGGGCGTGGAAAGCTTGGAATAAAGATCAACAAGATATCGGGTCGCGTCGTAGCCCGAGGCTTGGATCTTCTGGATGTAGGTCCAGAGTTCTCCGTAACTCATCTCTTCCGAGTTTCGCCCGATTCTTCGTAAAGATTCCCAGTCCTCCCCCAAATCGAATTCCATTTTGTCAAACGGAGTTACCTGGATGGAGTTGTCCTGTCGAAAATCGCGGACGGTTCCGTCATAGAACCACCATGCACCCTCCACCCATTTGACCTCTCGGGCATCCACCCGTTTCATACATTGAAAATTGTCATCAAATTGATAAAGGGTGAAGCCACTCAAGACCTTTTTGTGAGGATCGAGGAGTTGGATATTCAAGATACGGTTGCCGCTGCGATACCATATCTTATAATTCTTAAAAAAACTGGCCGGTTTTTCTTTTCGAACCTGAACATCCAGGAGATATCGGGTTCTTTGATAAGTAACGGGAACGAGGTATTCATTCCCCAGGAAGGAAAAGAAACTGATGATCAGAGCAATGATAAGCAACGGGAACGTAATCCGGTAAAGGCTGACGCCCCCTGCTTTCATAGCTGTGACCTCACTATTTCGAGAGAAGGTGCTGAGCGTGAGAAGGGTCGCCAGTAGAATAGCGTAAGGGAGGGTCCATTGAAAAATGACCTCCGGGATTTTGTAAAGGAGATAGACAAAGATCAAGTGGAATGGGGCGTTATACTGGCTGAAGAGATTCATCTTTTGAAAAAACAGTACGACGACATAGATGAGGACCAGACTGCTCAGACTCAAGCCAAATATCTTCAGAAACTCGCGAGTGACATAGCGATGGAGGGTCCGGTGACGATCAAACATTGTTAGAAAGCTTTCTCCATTTCTTTTGGAACAAATCGAGTCCTTCGATCAACCATACGGCCGGCTTAAAGGGCGATTCATTCGCCGCCTTGACCAGAAGGTAGATCCCCAGCCCCCCGAATATAAAGGTAGGGGACCAACCTGCCCAAAAAGCGGGCACGACTCTTCTCACAGCGAACATTTCAAAGGCAATGAGCGAAATATAGTAAGCCAATAAGACGAGAATACTGAAGACAAACCCATACGACCTTCCGGAACGGCGGGGCTGAATTCCCAGTGGAACCCCGATGAGAGCAAAAACGATACAAGCAAAGGGAACGGCACGTCGTTTGTGGAGTTCCACCTCCTGATTGGTCGTGTCTTCGCCTTGGGCCTTCATCTTTTCGATCTTCTTTTTTAACTCATCAATCGACATCTCATGTTCCTTAAACTTCCTTTCAATGTCAGCGACGCTCATCCCCAGTTCAATTCTTAGATCATCAGTTACGAACTTAATTTTTTGATAAGTATTTGTCTGGGGCGCAAGCCGATGAATACTACCATTCAGAAGCTCTAATACTACTTCCTGGGATTGGGGACTGCTGATGAGAAAACCTTCCTGAGCAAAGATGGTGTTGACGTTCTCCTTGTCTCTTTCATCATAAATTAAAATCCCCTCCATCTTTTTCCCTTGAACGGGAACTTTGTCCACATAGACCACGAGGCCCTTGAAACTATCGTTGAAAACTCGCTCCTTGACTTCAACATCCGGCTTAGATTTGGCAAGGAGTGAGAGCGTGGAAATAAAGCCGCGGTTGCCCCATGGGAGGCCGTAGAAGACCAGGAAACTCGTAATGAGATACGCACTGATCGAAAAAATAGCGACCGGCACATAAAGTTGATAAAGACTTATTCCCGAAGCTTTGAAGGCAATGACTTCACTATCTCCGGATAACCGGCCAAGGGTGAGAAGGATTCCGAGGAGGACCGCTACAGGGATAGTAAAGGCGAGAAAAGAGGGCGAGATGTAGAGAAGGAGCATCAAGATGTTCGTGACGTTTCCACCCCTATTAATAATCAATTCGATCAGTTTGAAGATTTTATCCATCAGCAGGATAATTGTAAAGGTCATCAGGCCGATGAAAAAAATGGGGAGAATTTCCTTCCAGATATAGAGATAAAGGGTTTTCTTCATAGAAATTTCGTCGCGGGGCACACTGGTTTGCCGGTAGACGAGCTACGACCGTGCTTTCACGTATTCTACGGGACGCGCGGAAGGTTGTCAAGGAAGGTATTAAAGCATCGGTCGGGAGGATGAAAATGGCGATTTTTATGTCGGTGATCGCAAGAAGGATATGCTCATACTCGATTACTGCGCCCAGAATATGCACCATACAAGAAAGTCAGGCGGATGATCTTTAAAAAAGAACTGCCGATCAGTAGTGTCGGCAAGGTTTTAAAAAAGGATTTACGGAAGGAATTGGTATAATGGGAACAAACAGAGACATAAAAGCGCTGAGTCAAATTAGCTCAAGAACCTGATTTTGTGGTCGGGTAAACGAGATGTATATAAAGCACACATAATTCCGAAAAGGGAAGGCGTGGTCCTTAAGGCTTTGCCTTTTTATGCAGATTTTAGGAACGAGTCACCAGCACACTTGACCACGTCTCCATAGTCAAATCCCGTCTTTCATATTTTTTAAAAACTTTTTCGGCCAGAATCTCCATTGAATTCTAAACATAGTATTTATCCAGGACCACCAATTTTCTCTATAAATATCGGAATGATTCCACCTAAGTAAAACGCCACAAATTCCTGATCTAATACAAACGCATTTTATAAATTGACAGCCGCCCCTCACCCTTCACCTCTCCCCCGCTGGGGAGAGGGCGGGGTGAGGGGACAATCAAGGGATGGAAAAAGAATTACCGCGTCTGTATTAGTCTATCCTTAATTATTTACTTACACCAATCGAACGAATCTTGTCCAAGGGGCTCGGAGTTTGCTAACTGGATAGCTTGTGGTTCAATAAAAAGTGAATGATTGACCAAAAGATCACTTCCCCGGTTGAATTTAATTAAAAAAAGATTTATTTCTGTTTAGTATTCTTGGCCAAATTTATGCTTAAAAGGAGGATCTTTTATGGCAAAGATCATTGCTGATTACAGGGAATATATAACGGAAACGATAAAAGCCTTTGATGAAGGCCGTGTGCTTCTTGTCAGCCACGGGAAGGAAGGTCTTCCTAATGTCATGGCGATAGGATGGGGAACAATAGGAATCATTTGGCAAAAGCCCATGTTTGTGGTGTTGGTACGCCCCTCCCGTTATACCTACAAACTGATCGAAGAGACCGGAGAATTTACAGTCAATATTGTGCCTCCGCAACTGAAAGAGGTAGTACAATACTGTGGAACCGTGTCCGGTCGAGACCACTACAAGTTTAAAGAAAAACAGTTAACCGCTATGCTATCTAAGAAGGTAAAGCTACCCATCATCAAAGAATGTATTCTTCATTTTGAATGCCGGGTTGTCTACAAAAACGACCTGATTCCTTCTGAATTGGAAAAATCAATCATTCCTGCCTTATATCCTAAGGGTGATTTTCATCGTGTCTATTTTGGCGAAATCCTCGCCTGCCAATATGAGAGGTAATTTCCAGATTTCAAATAAAGGAGGTTTTTATCATGGCTGAGAAGCCTTTAGCGGTTATCAAGAAGCTCGACTCGGAATTATTTAAGAATGTTGAAGCCACTCAGACACTTGCCCTTGCAGATGGGGCTTTACCCAGGAAGGTTAAGCTCCTGATCGCGATGGCCCTAACCGCATCCATCTACGCCGAGGCATCGAGTTGAGGCATCTCCGGTCCTTTACAGAATTTCATCTAAAAAGGTATTGACTCAATAATTGGCATCAAGATAAAATGTAACAGTGATGGCTAAAAAACTAATTTCGATCTTCATTGTATCTCTAATTTTTCTATTTACTATAGGATGTGCTGGTAATCCGATTAGGAGAGGTGGTGAGGCGGCAAGGAATCGTTGAAATTTGGCTAAACTCAATCTTGGGATGACTAAGGACGAAGTC
>Ga0187784_10000289_pt1 | contig 35589 bp, 30 predicted proteins | sample 1015_SJ02_MP15_2_FD_132964 | JGI IMG/M metagenome (GOLD analysis project Ga0187784, IMG submission 132964) | Tropical peat soil microbial communities from peatlands in Department of Meta, Colombia - 1015_SJ02_MP15_20_MG | ecosystem: Environmental > Terrestrial > Soil > Wetlands > Peat | place... | reverse complement strand
TTCGGCTTCACCATGCTGCGCCACGCGCCGTCGCGCAATTCCAACGGCTATAAACTGCTCGGCGGCGCGCCCGAGACCGAGATCGTTTTCCGGCTACCGAGCGTGCGCATCGAGCATATCCGCGCAGGACGACACGCGGTGGTCAATCTCACCGCGGTGACGCCGCTGTCGGACAGCGAATGCGAGGTCAATCACGCGATCTGGTGGAGCGTGCCGTACCTCACGCCGCTGAAGCCGCTGCTGAGGCCGTTCGTGCGCGCCTTCCTGCGCCAGGACCGCGACATCATGGCGCTGCAGGCGAAGGGGCTCACCCACCAGCCGAGCCTGCTGCTGATCAACGACGCCGACACTCAGGCGCGCTGGTACTATCGGCTCAAGAACGAATATGCGCGCGCGCGCGCCGAGCACCGGCCCTTCGTCAACCCGGTGAAGGAGCGCGTGCTGCGCTGGCGGAGCTGAGATGAAAACGCCCGTGCTCTGCACCATCGGCTATGAGAAGGCGAGCCAGGCCGAGGTGCTGGCGGCGCTCGCCGTTGCAGGCGTCCGCCGCGTCATCGACGTGCGCGACCGGCCCTTGTCGCGCCGCGCCGGCTTCTCCAAGCGCCGGCTCCAGGCCGGGCTGGAGGCGAACGGCTTCGGCTACGTGCATTTGCAGGCGCTCGGCACGCCGCCCGAGGGGCGTGAGGCGAACCGCAAGCGGCAATGGCCGCGTTTTTGGAAGATTGTCGAGGCGAGACTCGCGAGCCCCGAGGCCGAGCATGCGCTCGCGCAGGCGGCAGCGCTGGCGGCGGAAGCGCCGAGCTGCCTGCTCTGCTACGAGGCGGATTGGCAGACCTGCCACCGCAGGCGCGTGGGCGAACTGCTTGCCGAACGCCATGGCTTCGCGCTGCAGCATCTCGCGGTAGCACCACTGCCGTAGAGCACCTTTCTGGTTGCATGAAGCCATGGGCCCGACGCTACTCTCGAGCGTCGCCGTCGGCGAAGCGGCATAATCGTAACGACACGGGAGCGACAAGGATCTGTAACCCTCGCGTCTCATGATGTCCTTGCTATCGCGGCGATCACAAACGACCGCGCCATCTTTTTGAGATCAGGGGGAAAAATGATCGCAAATCGCTGGGGGAAAGCCCTGCTCGCACTGGCTGCACCGTACCTTCTCTCTTTGCCGCCTGCCGCCGCAGCCGGACCAGCCGCCACCCCGACCACCACGCCCATAAAATATCTGGTCGTCATTTTCCAGGAAAACAACTCGTTCGATCATTACTTCGGAACCTACCCCCAGGCCGTGAACCCGCCGGGCGAGCCCCCCTTCCAGGCGTTTGAGGGAACGCCTTCGATCAACGGCCTCAACGGGCCGCTGCTGACCAACAATCCCAATGTGATCAGCCGCGACGCCAACAACAATCCGATCGCCCCGCATCTGTTCAATCCCTTCCGGCTCGATCGCAGCATGGCCGTCACCTGCGACAACGACAATGCCTATGATGCGGAGCAAGAGGCTTATGACCGCGGTCTCGCCGACCAATTCCAGGCGTCGAGCGCCACCATCAACCCGAACCCGACGCCGGCCAGCCCACCGACGCTCGCCCTGCCGCCTTGCCCGCCGGGACTCAACATGGGTTATTACGACGGGAATACAGTGACGGCGCTATGGAACTATGCTCAGCGCTTCGCCATGAGCGACAGCTTCTTCGATGCCGAATTCGGCACGACGGTGATGGGGCATTTGAACCTCATCTCCGGCCAGACGCACCAGACCAATACGGCGACGCTCAAGGGGAAGATCGCAAACGGATCGGTCATTGCCAATATCGATCCGGACCCGTCGCTCGACGACTGCGCCTCCGGCAGCACCGTCAAGATGAGCGGGCACAACATCGGGGACCTGCTCAACGCCAAGGGCGTCACCTGGGGCTGGTTCTACGGCGATTTCACACCGGCAAAACCAGCGGTCACCACGGGTCCGACACCCAGCCCGGCGGTCTGCACGCTCGATTATGACTCCCACTATGATCCCTTTCTCTATTACCCACAGACGGCGAACCCGCATCATCTGCCGCCGAGTTCGATCGCCGCGGTAGGGCACAGCGGCGATCCGGCCAACCATCAATATAGCCTCGCCACCTTCTGGAGCGCCGTCGCCGCGCACAATCTTCCGGCGGTCAGCTACCTCAAGGCGCCATTGCTGCAAAATGGCCACCCGGCGAAATCCGACCCGCTCGACGAGCAGATTTTCCTGGTCGAAACCATCAACCAACTGCAGACCATTCCGGAATGGTCGCAGATGGCGATTATCATCACTTATGATGATTCCGACGGCTGGTACGATCATGTCGTGCCGCCCATCGTCAATCAGTCGAACGATCCGAACCTCGACCACCTCTGCGGTCAACAGCCGGCTTTGACCTCGCCGTTCGTCACCGCGTCCATCCCCCTCGCCGCAACCGCCTTCAATGACCGGTGCGGTTACGGCCAGCGCCTTCCGATGCTGGTGATCTCGCCTTTCGCGAAACCCAACTACGTCGACCACACCGTCACCGACACGACCTCGATCCTGCGCTTCATCGAGGACAATTGGGATACGGGCCGCATTGACTCGCTGGATCACCCGAATGGGACTCCCACCGGCGATCCGCCGGAGGGTCAAGCCTCCTTCGACAGCATTGCCGGCACCATCACGGGCATGTTCGATTTCGATAACCCGCCCAATATGCGGCCGGTTTTTCTCGATCCGCAATCGGGCGAGGCTCTTCGAGGCTCCCCCTGAGAGCAAAATCTTGCCGGCCGGCCTTGTGCGCCTGGGTCTGGGTTAATTTGAGCGCGAAGACGCCAAGCCCGGGAACTACGGACGAACCTCCCGCTACTCGCCGGGCGCCGCCTGCGCCGCCGCTGAAGGAGGCGGCGCCTGGCTTCTGCCGATGCTGGCGCGTTGCGCCAGATAGATGATCTCGCCGACCACGCCGCGGCGGAAGGTGAGGACGCAGATGACGAAGATGACGCCCTGCATCACCGTCACCCAGGAGCCGTACTGAGCAAGATAATTCTCCATGGTAACGTCGATGAAGGCGCCGACGACCGGTCCGAAGACGGTGCCGAGACCGCCGATCAAGGTCATCAGCACCACCTCGCCCGACATCTGCCACTGCACATCGGTCAGCGAGGCGAGCTGAAAGACCAGCGACTTGGTCGAACCGGCGAGCCCGGCGAGCGTGGCGGAAAGGATGAAGGCCAGGAGCTTGTAGCGATCGGTGCGATAGCCCAGCGAGATGGCGCGCGGCTCGTTCTCGCGGATCGCCTTCAGCACCTGGCCGAAGGGCGAATGAATGGTGCGATAGATGGCGGCGTAGCCGATCAGGAATATGACCAGCACGAAATAGTACATGACGAAGGTATCGGAAAGGTCGATGACGCCGAGCAGGCGGCCGCGCGGCACCGCCTGGATGCCGTCCTCGCCGCCGGTGAACTTGACCTGCAAGGCGACGAAAAAGATCATCTGCGCCAGCGCCAAGGTGATCATCGCGAAGTAAATGCCCTGGCGGCGGATGGCGAGCCAGCCGAAGACGGCGCCGAGCAGCAGCGCCACGGCGGTGCCGGCGAGGATGCCGGCGAGCGGCTCGAAGCCCCAGACCTTGACCACATGGGCGGTGATGTAGGAGGCGCTGCCCATGAAGGCGGCGTGGCCGAAAGAGAGCAGGCCGACATAGCCGATCAGCAGATTGAAGGCGCATGCGAAGAGCGCGAAGCACAGCGCCTTCATCAGAAAGACGGGATAGAGCACGAAGGGGCCGGCGATCGCCGCCGCCAGCAGCAGTCCGCAAAGGATCAGGGTCCAGCGCGGCGAAAGCCCGGTCTCGCGCAGGCGCAGGCCGGCCGAGAGCATGCCCGACATGTCAGGCCGCCCTGCCGAAGAAGCCCGCGGGCTTGGCCAGGAGCACGATCGCCATGACGACGAAGATCACCGTGTTCGACGCCTCGGGGTAGAACACCTTGGTCAGGCCCTCGATCACCCCCAGCACGAAGCCGCTGGCGACGGCGCCAAGGATCGAGCCCATGCCGCCGATGACGACGACGGCGAAGACGACGACGATGATGTTGGAGCCCATGAGCGGGCTCACCTGATAGATCGGCGCCGCCAGCACGCCGGCGAAGGCCGCAAGCGCGGCACCGAAGCCATAGGTCAAAGTTACCATCCGCGGCACGTTGATGCCGAAAGCCTGCACCAGGACCGGGTTCTCGGTGGCGGCGCGCAGATAGGCGCCGAGCCGGGTGCGCTCGATCAGGAACCAGGTGCCGATGCACACCGCCAGCGAGGCGAGAATCACCCAGGCACGATAGTTGGGCAGGAACATGAATCCGAGATCGTGCGCGCCATTGAGTTCGCTCGGGATCGAGTAGGGCTGTCCGGAAGAGCCGTAATACTGGCGGAACACGCCCTCGATGATCAGCGCAAGGCCGAAGGTGAGCAGCAGCCCGTAGAGATGGTCAAGCCGGTAGATGTGGCGCAGGAACAGCCGCTCGAGCACGATGCCCGCCGCCGCCACCGCGAGCGGCGCCAGAATCAGCGCCGGCCAATAGCCGATGCCGAGATAGTTGAGCGCGAGCCAGGCGCAAAACGCGCCCAGCATGTACTGCGCGCCATGGGTGAAGTTGATGATGTTGAGCATGCCGAAGATGACGGCAAGCCCGAGACTCAGCATGGCGTAGAAGGCGCCGTTGATGAGCCCGATCAGGAGCTGCGCGAACAATGCCGGGGTCGGCGGCAGGGCGAAATGGGGCAGGAAGGAGAGCATGGCCGCTAAGGAGCGCGGCGCGCGACCGCACCCCTCCCCCAGCACGAGGGAGGGATGCGGCGGGACGCAAGGGCGGCGCGCATCAGTTCTTCTTCACCAGCGGGCAATCGCCCTTGTCGATCGGACGGAAGGCCTGGTCGCCGGGGACGGTCTCGATCAGCTTGTAATAGTCCCACGGCGCCTTCGATTCCGACGGCTTCTTGACCTGGAAGAGATACATGTCGCGGATGACGCGACCGTCCTCGCGCAGCTTGCCATTCTTGGTCATGAAGTCGTTGATCGGCATCGCCCGCATCTGGGCCATCACCTTGTCGGGATCCTTGGTGCCGATGGCCTTGACCGCCTTGAGATAATGGGCGGCGCCACTGTAGACGCCGGCGTGGTCCAAGCTCGGGGGGTGGCCGACCCGGTCGGCGAAGCGTTTGGAAAAGGCGCGCGTCTCGTCGTTCATATCCCAATAGAAGGGGCTGGTGAGCTGCAGCCCCTGCGCCGCCTTGAGGCCGAGGCTGTGCACGTCGGTGATGAAGACGAGGAGGGCCGCGAATTTCTGGCCGCCTTCGACAATGCCGAACTCGGCGCCCTGCTTGATCGAATTGACAGTGTCGGCGCCGGCATTGGCCAGGCCGATGATCTTCGCCTTGGAGGCCTGCGCCTGCAACAGATAGGAGGAGAAATCGGCGGTGTTGATCGGCACCTGAACATCGCCCAGCACCTTGCCGCCCGCCGCCTTGACGACCTCGGCGGTGTCGCGCTCGAGCGCATGACCGAAGGCGTAATCGGCGGTGACGAAGAACCAGGTGTCGCCGCCGCTCTTCACCACGGCGCTGCCGGTCACATGGGCGAGCGCGTAGGTGTCGTAGGCCCAGTGCGCGCTATAGGCGTTGCATTTGGGGCCGGTGAGATCGGAGGAAGCGGGGCCGGTGAAGATCACGATCTTCTTTTTCTCGCGCGATACCTCGTTGACAGCAAGCGCCACCGAGGAAGTCGGGATGTCGATGATCAGGTCGACGCCGTCCTGATCATACCACTGGCGCGCCATGCTCGATCCGACGTCGGGCTTGTTCTGATGGTCGGCGGAGATCACCTCCACCTTCTTGCCCAGCACCAGCCCGGCATCCTCGGCGGCCATTTCGGCGGCAACAACCGAAGCCTTGCCGCCGAGATCGGCATAGAGCCCGGCCATGTCGTTGAGCACGCCGATCTTGACCGGACCATCCGATTGCGCGGCCGCGGAAACGGCACCAAGCGCGACCAGGGCGGTCGCGGCCAAAATGATTTTCGTCTGCATCATCCCGATCTCCCTAAACTCCGAGATAGTCGTGCAACTTTCCGATGTTTTCGTCGAGCCGGTCATTGGCGATCTCGTCGATGACCTGGCCGTGCTCCACCACATAATGGCGATCTGCAACGGTAGCGGCAAAGCGGAAATTCTGTTCTACCAAAAGAATAGTGAAACCCTTCCGCTTCAAGGTGCCGATGACGGCGCCGATCTGCTGGACGATGACCGGCGCCAGCCCTTCGGTCGGCTCGTCCAGCAGCAGCAGGCGGGCGCCGGTGCGCAGGATGCGGCCGATCGCCAACATCTGCTGCTCGCCGCCGGAAAGCTTGGTGCCTTGGCCGCGGCGGCGCTCGGCGAGGTTGGGGAAGAGCGCGTAGATCTCTTCAACGCTCATGCCGCCGGGCTGCACCTGCGGCGGCAGCAGCAGGTTTTCCTCGACGCTGAGGCTCGAAAAGATGCCACGCTCCTCCGGGCAATAGGCGAGGCCGAGCCGGGCGATGCGGTTGGAAGCGAGGCCGATGAGTTCGTTGCCTTCGAAGACCACCGAGCCGCGGCGCTGCACGAGGATGCCCTGGATCGCCTTCAAGGTGGTGGTCTTGCCGACGCCGTTGCGGCCGAGCAGCGTCACCACCTCGCCCTCGCCGATGGCGAAGCTCATGCCGTGCAGGATATGAGATTCGCCGTACCAGGCATGAAGATCCTGGACGCGCAGCAGCTCCGTCCGGCGAATCGCGGCATCAGGCATGGCCGGCCGGCGCTCCCGTGCCCATATAGGCCTCGCGCACCTCGGCATTGCCCGAGATCTCGGCATAGCTGCCTTCCGCCAGCACGCGGCCGCGCGTCAGCACTGTGATGGTGTCGGAGAGATCGGCGACGACCGAGAGGTTGTGCTCGACCATCAGCACGGTGCGGCTGCGGGCTGCGTCGCGGATCAGCGCGGAGATGCGGGCGATGTCCTCATGGCCGAGGCCCGCCATCGGCTCGTCGAGCAGCAGCATCTCCGGCTCGAGCGCCAGCGTGGTGGCGATCTCGAGCGCGCGTTTGCGGCCATAAGGCAACTCGGCCGCGGTGGAAAGCGTGTCCGCGGCGAGGCCGACCGCGGCGATGAGCGCATCGGCGCGCGGATTGAGCCGCTCAAGGCTTCTCTCCGAGCGCCAGAAATGGAAGGAGGTGCCGATGGGGCGCTGCAAGGCGATGCGCACATTCTCGCGCACGCTCAAATGCGGGAATACCGCGGAGATCTGGAACGAACGCACCATGCCGAGGCGCGCCACCTCGGGCGCGCGCAGCTCCGTGATGTCGCGCCCGTCATAGACGATGCGGCCGTCGCTGGGCTCGAGGAACTTGGTGAGCAGGTTGAAGACGGTGGTCTTGCCCGCGCCGTTGGGACCGATCAGCGCGTGAATGGCGCCGCGGCGGATGCGCAGGTCGACGCCGCTCACCGCCCGAAAGCCGGCAAACTCCTTGGTGAGACCCACGGTCTCCAGGATGTAGTCGCCCAAAGCTTCGCCCCCGCGTAGAAGCAGGTGCGTAGCCTGCCTCTTATGATATGCGCGCAAGCTAGCCTCTTGGCGCGGCTTGCACAAGCCTGCCCGCTCCGGCGGCGACGCCGCGAGCTTTCAACAAACAGCGTGGGGTCCATCTTGCCCAGAACCCTTCTATCTTTCGGGGAGATCGCTCCCTGACTATCGCCCTTGGCCATCCCCCTCTACAGTGCAGGAAGGGAGACGGAGGATGACCGACATCATGACCGCGGTGCTGCGGGAGCTGCGCTTCGACGAGCACGGCCTCGTCGCGGCGGTGGCGCAGCAGCACGATACCGGCGAGGTGCTGATGCTTGCCTGGATGAACCGCCAGGCGGTGGAAGAGACGCTGCGCACCGGGCGCGTCCATTACTGGTCGCGCACGCGCGGCAAGCTCTGGCGCAAGGGCGAGAGCTCGGGCCAGGTGCAACGGCTGGTCGAGCTGCGTGTTGATTGCGACGGCGACGCGCTGCTGCTGCTGGTCGATCAGTATGGAGTCGCCTGCCATACCGGGCGGCGTAGCTGCTTCTTCCGCGCCGTGCGGCAGGACGCGCTGGTCGAGATCGCGGCGCCGGTCGTGACGCCGGGCGAGCTTTACGGGAAAGACTGAGCGATGCGTCTCGTCATCGCCATGATGAAGCATGAGACCAATACCTTTTCGCCGATCAAGACCGACTGGCAGCGCTTTGTCGAGTGGGGTGCCTATCTCGGCCCCGCGGCGCGGCACGCCTATGAAGACACGGCAATGCCGATCGGCGCCTATCTCAAGCTCGCGCGCGAGGTTGGCGCCGAAGTGGTGACGCCGGTGGCGGCCGAGGCGATGCCGAGCGGCCCGGTAGCGGCCGAAGCCTATGCGTTGATGTCGCAGGCGATCCTTGACGCGGTGCGGCAAGGCTGCGACGCGGCACTGCTCGACCTGCACGGCGCCATGGTGGCTGAGACGGCGCCGGACGGCGAAGGCACGCTGCTCGAGCGGATGCGCGCCGTGGCGCCCGATCTCCCCATCGCGGTCACCTGCGACCTGCACGCCAACCTTACCGACCGCATGGCGGAGAACTGCACCGCTCTCATCGGCTACAAGACCTATCCCCATGTCGATATGCATGACGTGGGCGAGCAAGTCGGGCGCATCCTCCTGCGGGCGATGGCGGGCGAAATCCGCCCGGCGATGGGTTGGAGCCGCCGGCCGCTGCTGGCGCAGACCCTGCGCATGGGCAGCGATGACGAGCCGATGCGCAGCCTGATTGCTGAGGCGCGCACCGAAGAGCGGCGCGGCTTGCTCGCCGCCACGGTGTTCGGCGGCTTTCCGCTGGCCGACATGGCAGACGCGGGTATGTCAGCCATCTGTATCGCCGATGGCGACCGACAGGAGGCGCAAGCGGCGGCGGAACGGCTAATGGCCGCGGCCTGGGAGCGGCGCGAGGATTTCCTCTATCGCCCCGAGCCGCTGGCCCAGGCGGTGGCACGCGCCAAGGCGATGACGGAGGGACCGGTGCTGCTGCTCGACCATGCCGACAATGTCGGCTCCGGCGGCACCGAGGACGTCATGACGGTGCTGCGCGAGGTACTGCGCCAAGGGCTCGAGGACGTAGCGGTGGCGGCGATATGGGACCCCGCGGCAGTGCGACAGATGGCCGCTGCCGGCGTCGGCGCGACGGTGACGCTGGCACTTGGCGGCAAGACCGACATGCCGTCGATCGGCCTCGAGGGCGCGCCGCTGACGCTGACCGGCCGCGTGCGCACGCTCTCCGACGGCGAATGGATTGTGCGCGGGCCGATGTATACCGGCGTCAAGGTCAGCATGGGACCGACCGCGGTGCTCGACACCGGCGCGATGCAGATCGTCGTCGTCTCGCGCCATCACGAGCCCTGGGACCAGGGCGTCTTCACCTCGGTCGGCATCGACCCCGAGACCAAGCGCTATCTGCTGCTGAAATCGCGTATCCACTATCGTGCCGGCTTCGCGCCGCTGGCACGCGCCACCATCCTTTGCGACGGCGAGGGCGTCACCACCTCAGACAATGACCGGCTGCGCTTCGAGCACGTGCGCCGCCCGGTCTTCCCGCTCGATCGGCCGAATACATAGGGCAACGCGGCGAGGCCGCACGGTGCGGGCTTTCGCGGTTGTTTCGCAACCGCTGTCGCCCGCTAACGACAACGCTCCGTGTTGCGTCAAGGCTTCGGGCAGGAAAGCACCTGTTTCGCCGCGGCAAGCTGGTCGGGATCGAAGGCCTTGCCGGCACAGGTAGCGTTGTAATCGGCGACCGCCTGGTTGTAACGCTGCACCGCTTCGGCATAGCTTTTGGTGACGGGGCCGGCCAAGGCGTCGGCGGCCGCGTCGCGCCGCTCCAGCAGGCTCTTGAAAGCGTCGACATCGGCGGGATTGTTGACATTGACCCGCGGCCGGCCGGCCTCGACCGAATGGTCCAGCGCGTTGACGTTCTGGCGCTGCGTCTCATAGGCGTGGCTTTGCGCCTGCACCTCTTCATTGAGCATCGTAACCGCCTGCTCCTTGCACAGGCAGGAGCGGATCTCGTCCGGCGCCCGCACAACCTGCGCCCGGGCGGCGCCGGCGGCAACGATCAGCGCCAGGGCAAGCCCGACCCGCCATCCCCCCATCCCCATGACCTTCTCCGCTTCTTGGCTCGCGGGCCGCATACCGGAAGCTGCCCCAGCGGCCCCCTCGTCTCGGCCGCAGTACAGTCTAGCGGATCAGCCGGCGGCCCGGAACTGCTGATAATTGTTGCAATAATGCTTGCGGCAGACAGAATGTCCCCTGGGGAATTGGCGGTTTAGCAGCGCGTTTTCCCGGAGGGTGGCCGAGCTCGGCGACAGGGGCTTGCCCCTGCGAAGCCGATGCCGTTGCAGGGAAGGACGGGATGATGAAAAAGCAAAGACGCTTTGCCGCAGGTCTGGCGCTGTGGGGCCTGGTCCTGCTCCTCGCCGGCTGTTCGGGCTGGTCCTATCAACCGCCGATGCGGGGGAACGTATCCTTTGCGCCATACAACCTGGGCAAGCTGCGCGCGGCCGTGCCGGCGACGCCCAGCACCTTCACTCAGGCTCTGACCTCGGATTACGCCGGGCTCGCGAGCTCGCTGCATGATGAGCTCAGGGATTGGGCCGATGCCGATTACTTCGCGCGCAAGGGCCTGGCAGCCGCCGGCGGCGAGGTCGTGCCGCCGGAGAACAACGCCAACTGGCTGGTGCCGCTCGAGGTCCCGAACAAATTCCGCACCGAGCTGGCGGAGAGTCGCGAGCGGCTGGTGGCGGCGCTCGACGGCGGCGGACGCGAACGGCTGCCGCTTGTCGCCGCCCGCGCCCAAGTCAGCTACGATTGCTGGGTCGAGCGCATGGAAGATGATTGGCAGACGGCCGCCGACGGTCCCTGCCACAAGCAGTTCCTCGACGCGCTGGCGCGCCTCGAAGGCCGTCCGCAGCCCGCGGCGCAGCCGGCCACTGGTCCGGGCCCGGCGCGCGAGTTCCGGGTCTATTTCGAGTTCGACAAATCGGATCTGCTGCCGGAGGCGCAGCAGATCCTGCAGCAAGTGGCGGCGCTCGCCAAGCAGGAACCCGGCTTGCGCATCGTGCTTGTGGGCAAGGCCGACCGCGCCGGCAGCGACGCCTATAACATGCGGCTCTCCAAGCGCCGCGCCGATCGGGTACACGACGCGCTGCTGCAACGCGGCGTGGCCGCCGCCCGGATCGAGACGCGCTGGGTCGGCGAGCGCGAACCGCCGGTGCCCACCGCCGATGGCGTGCGCGAGCCGAGGAACCGCGTCGTCGAGATCACCCTGCACTGAGTCGTCGGACAAAAAGCAGACGGCACCGCCTTCGGGTGGTGCCGTTTTCTTTTGAGCGGGCGAACGCCGGCATGTTTTCGCCGCGGCGGCAATGTCGTCTAAGTCTTCGCCCCCATCCCGAGGAAGAAGTCGAGCTGCCATTGCATCGCCTCGGCGCTGAGGGGATAGCCGCCGTCCTCGCGCGGCTTCAGCGTCGAGCCGGGGGCGATCTGGCCAAGCTGAAGCTGCAATTTGTGTGCGGCACGCATGCCGAGGCCGCTCTTCCAGGCGAGCGCGGTGACGCCTTTGGGACTGTGCGCGCCGAGCACGCGGTCGATCACCTCGAGCGGCAGCTCCGCCAGCACGGCGAGCGCGGCGCGGGCGAAGGCGCGATCATGCCCGGCGGCGCCGAGCACCGCCGCCTCGTCGAGCTTTCCCTGCTGCTTGAGGCGCCGGGCGCGCTCAAGCGCCGCATCGCCGCTTCTCGCCGGCGGCTTGGCGGCGGCGACAGAGGGCTCTTCGGCGAGCCGGTGCTTCACCGCCGCCGCCACCTCGCGCGTGGTGGCAGGGTCGAGATCGCGCCGTTCGCTCAAGAGACGCAGCAGATGGTCGGCGACAAAACCGGCGAGCTTGCGCGCAATGGCGGTCGAGAGGGCGGGCCGCTCGACCAGCGGCTTGTGCCAGGCGGCGACGGCGGGAGCGCGGTCGACCAGGCGGTCGAGCGTCTCCTCGCGGATCTGCGCGCTAGGATTGGCCAGCAGCGCGGCGACGGCATCGACATCGGGGCTGGCGCCGATGGCCGCGGCGACCGTTGCCGGCACGCCGGCGCGCCGCGCGATGGCGGCGAGCGCGCCTGGGATCGGCGCTTCGGCAATGATGGCGAGCAGATCCTCGTCGTTGAGTAGCGGCGAGCACTCCAGCACCGGCCCCGCGACAACGATCTCGCAATCGCGCGCCAGCAGGCGGATGATCTCCGGCGGCGCGTCGGCCACGTCCTTCAGCGTCTCGGCGATCACCTGGCGCACGCGCGTCACCTGGTCGCGCAGCAGGATCTCCAGCACCTCGTTGGTCATCTTGCGCAACCGCTCATGCGCTTCGCGCGTGAGGCCCGGCACGAGCCGCGCGATCTTACCGGCGAGATCGACGCGCACCGCGGCGTCGCGATCGCGCGCCAGCAACAGGTCGGCCTGCACCGGCGTCGCCTCGTTGCCGGCGACGGCCGCACGCACGCCGGTATCGACGTCGGTGGCGAGATAATAGAGCACCTCTGGCCGCGCGCTGGTGCTGCCGGCAAGCCTGCGGCGGTCGGCGGGCTTGGCGCTCCGCGCCAACTCCTTTTGCGTCTCGTAGTCGATCGCCTTGCCGGTCGAGCGGAAGACGCGCTGCAGCAGCTCCATCATGCCGGCACCTTGCCCAAGGGCGGCGCCAGCGCGAGCCCGCCCTTGCCCGCGGCCTTGGCGCGATACATCGCATTGTCGGCGCGCGCCACGAGCTGCTCCGGGCTTTCGCCGCTGCCGGGCTCCGCCACCGCCAGGCCGAGAGAGATGCCCAGAGGATGCTGGGCATCGCCCGACAACGCCTTCAGCGCCTCGGCCGCGTGCAGCAGCGCCTCGGCACGCTCGCCGCCGGCGCGCGACCCCAGCCCTTCGATCCACAGCGCGAACTCATCGCCGCCGAGCCGCACCAACAGGTCACCGCTGCGGCTTTCGGCGCGCAAGATGCGGCAGAGCGCGTGGATCGCCTCGTCGCCGGCGCGATGACCGTGAACGTCATTGACGCGCTTGAAATTGTCCATGTCGACATAGAGCAGCACCGCCGGACGCGCGTCGCGCTCCAGCCGGCGAAGCCGGCGCTCCAGCTCGTCGAAAAAGGCGCGGCGGTTGAGCAGGCCGGTCAGCGGGTCGGTGCGCGAGAGCGACAGAATGTGCTCGTGCTGCGCCACCTGGGCGATAGCGACGCCGAGTTGGCCGGCGACATCGACCAGAAGCGAGCGGTCGCTGTCGGGAAAGCCGCCATCCTCGCTTTTGCGCCACAGCAGGATCGCGCCCTCCACCGCCTGGCGATAGCGCGCGGCATGGCCGATGATCTCCCAGCCGCCCACCGCCAATGACGCCTGATCGGCGGCGGCGAGGGTCGCGCGCGCGGCGTCGAGCAGCGCCGCGCCGAGGGGCGCGCCCCAACTCGCCGCCGGCGCCAGCGTCTCGCCGAGGCGGCGCAAAATGATCCCGCCCGCGGCGCCCAGCGCCAACCCGGTCGCGCTCACCGCCGCGGCAAGCGCCGTCTCGGGCTCGAGCTCGTCGCGGATGGCACGCACGAGATGGCTGAAAAGCCGGTCGCGCAACTGCGCTCGGGCGAGCGCGCCGTCACGCTCGCGCTCGGCGGTCAGGTCACGACCAATGCCGCGAGCGCCAAGCGTTCTGCCGGCGCCGTCGCGCAGCGGCGCCGCGACGATGCCGAGCCGGGCGCTGCCGCCGTCGGCGCGGCGGAACCAGAGTTCTGCCGATGCCACCGGGAAGGACGTGGCGAAGGCGTTGTCCTCGCCGGGCTCGGCCAGGAAGTCGGCGGCAGCGCGGCCGAGCAGCGCCTCAGGGGTCCAGCCGAGCACGCCCCGCGGCGAGACGAAGGTAAAGCGGCCAGCCGCGTCGGTCTCCCAGGCGAAATCGCTGGAGATCTCGACCAAATCCTTGTAACGCTGCCGGCTCTCGATCAACGCCTCGCGCAGATTGCGTGCCAAGGGCGCGTCATGCAGCAGCGCCAGCACGCGCCCCTCCTCGGCCAGCGGCAGCAGCAGCAGCTCGGTGCCCGGCTCGGCGGCCAGCGCCACCAGGCGCGTGCCGGCGCCCGTCGCCGTGGCGGCGATCCCGGCCAGCGCGCGGCGCAGGCCGGGGTCGGCCTCGGCCAGCATCTTGCTGCCCGCCGGATTGGCAGGCGCAGCCGTGCCGTCGCGGCCAAGCAGCAGCGCTGGGCCGGGGAAGCCCGCCACCGCCTCTGCCGCCAGCGCCAAGCCTGGCCTGCCTATTTCCTGTTCACGCCCTGTCATGGCCCTCCGGCCGGAAGAGAACCGGCGCCGCCGAGGCGGCATCAGCCGGCCGCCTGCCAAGCCGACCTCGGCGAAAGTTAACAAAACCGGTTTATGAAAAGCTTAAGCTTTCCCGGTGAAGCTGCGCCGATGACGCGATCGGTCACCATCGACGGCAAAGCGTTCGAGCTCAGCGTCCGCGAGCAGGCGGTGGGCGATTGGCATTGGCTGATCACGGCGCCGGGGCAGCTCGTGCTCTCCGGCGCCGCAGCGAGTGAAAAGCAGGCGCTGGACTCCGCTCGCCGCACCGGCCAGGCCCTGGTACGGCTGGTTACAAGCTAGACGGCGCTCAGCTCCGCTCGTCCAGGAAAAGATCGACGCGCAGCTTCTCGCCCGGGTTCACCGCATAAGCGGCGAAATCGCTGACCCCGGCTTCGCGCAGCACCTCCTCGTCGATGAGGAAACGCCCAGTAAGGCTGGCGGCGTCGCGCGTCAGAACATAATGCGCGGCATCGGCCATGATCTCGGGTCTGCGTCCGGCTTCAGGCCTGGCGCCGGGGATGATCTGCAGCGCCGCGGTGGCGATGGTCGTCCGCGGCCAGAGCGCGTTGACGGCGACGCCGTCCTCCTTGAACTCCTCGGCCATGCCGAGGACGCACATCGACATGCCGTATTTGGCGATGGTGTAGGCGACATGGTCGCGGAACCAGCGCGGATTGAGGTTCAAGGGCGGCGAGAGCGTCAGGATATGCGGGTTGGGCGCGCGCAGCAGATGCGGCAGGCAGGCGCGGGAGCAGAGATAGGTGCCGCGCGTGTTGATACCCATCATCAGGTCGAAGCGCTTCATCGGCGTCTCGAGGGTATTGGTAAGGCTGATGGCAGAGGCGTTGTTCACCAGGATGTCGATGCCGCCGAAGCGCTCCACCGCCTGCTCGACGGCGGCCAGCACCTGATCTTCCTCGCGGATGTCGGTCTGCACCGGCAGCGCCTTGCCGCCGGCCGCCTCGATCTCCTCTGCGGCGGTGTAGATCGTGCCGGGAAGCTTGGGATGGGGCTCGGTCGTCTTGGCGGCGATCACCACATTGGCGCCGTCGCGCGCGGCGCGCAGGGCGATCGCGAGCCCGATCCCGCGCGAGCCGCCGGAGATGAACATCGTCTTGCCCTTGAGATCGGCCATGTGATTCTCCGCGTCCTCAGAACGCCGCCGCCTCGAGCTCCATCAGCGATTTTGCGCCGGCGGCGATGTTGGCGAAGAGCGCGTTGGTCTCGGGCAGCACGCGCGCCATGTAGAAGCGCGCGGTGGCGAGCTTGCCCTTGTAGAACATCGCTTCATCGCCGCCCGCCCGGCCGAGCGCGATCTCGGCGATGCGCGCCCAGAGATAACCCATAGCGACGAGGCCGAAGGCGCGCAGATACTCGCTCGCCGCGGCGCCGGCCTCGTCGGGATCGGCCATGCCCTTCTGCGCCACCAGCGCCGTTACCTGCTGCAGCCGGCCGAAAGCCTTTATCACGGGGCTTACAAATTCCTGCAGCGCCGGATTATCCTGGTGCTGGCGCAGCCAAGCGTCGACGGGATGGAAGAAGCGGCGCAGCAGGCGGCCGTTGTACATCGGCATCTTACGGCCGACGAGGTCGAGCGCCTGGACGCCGTTGGCGCCCTCATAGAGCATGGTGATGCGGCTGTCGCGCACGAGCTGCTCCATGCCCCACTCGCGGATATAGCCGTGGCCGCCGAAGATCTGCACGCCGAGATTGGTCACGGCGAAGGCGTTGTCGGTGATCATCGCCTTGATGATCGGTGTCATCAGGCCGATGAAATCCTCCGCTTCCTCGCGCGCCTCGGGATCGGGATCGCGGTCGGCGCGGTCGAGCGCGAGCGAGACCCAGGCGGCGAGCGCCCGCGCGCCCTCGGTATAGGCCTTCATGGTGAGCAGCATGCGCCGCACGTCGGGATGGACGATGATGGGATCGGCGGGCTTGTCGGGGAATTTGTCGCCTGTGAGGGCGCGGCCCTGGAGGCGGTCCTGGGCGTATTGCCGCGTCGTCTGGAGCGCCGTCTCGCCCAGCGCCAGCCCCTGGAGGCCGACGCCGAGGCGCGCCGCGTTCATCATCGTGAACATGGCGCGCATGCCCTTATGCGCCTCGCCGACGAGATAGCCCTCGGCCTCCTCGAGATTGATGACGCAGGTGGCGGACGCCTTGATGCCCATCTTGTGCTCGATCGAGCCGCAGCGCACGCCGTTGCGCGCGCCGACGGTGCCATCCGCCTTGACCAGGAATTTCGGCACGATGAAGAGGCTGATGCCGCGGATGCCGGGCGGGCCGCCGACGATGCGCGCCAGCACGAGATGAATGATGTTCTCGGTCAGGTCGTGCTCGCCGGCCGAGATGAAGATCTTGGTGCCGGTGATCTTGTAGACGCCGTTCCGGTCGGTCGGCTCGGCGCGGCTGCGGATCTGACCCAAATCGGTGCCGCATTGCGGCTCGGTGAGGCACATCGTGCCGCTCCAGCTCCCATCGACCAGCGGCGGCAGGAAGGTCCGCTTCTGCGCGTCCGATCCGTGACGCCAGATGGCGCTGTAGGCGCCGCTGGAGAGGCCGGGATACATGCCGAAGGACATGTTGGACGAGGACACCATCTCGTCGAAGAAGAAATGCAAGGTGTGCGGCAGCCCCTGGCCACCATAGTCGGGATCGCAGGCCAGCGCGGTCCAACCGCCTTCGCGGAAAAGCTTGTAAGCCTCCTTGAAACCCTTGGGCGTGCGCACGACGCCATTCTCGAAGGTGCAGCCTTCCTCGTCGCCGCTGCGGTTCAGCGGAAAGAGCACCTCCTCGCAGAGCTTGGCGCCTTCCTCGAGCACCTGCTCGAAGACATCCGGCGTGGCGTCCTCATAGCCCGGCAGCTTGGCAAGCTCGCCGACGTCGAACAGCTCGTTGAGGACGAAGCGGTACTCGCGCAGCGGCGCCTTGTAGGTGGTCATGACGTCCCTCTCAGTTGCGCAGCGGTTTGCCGGTCTCCAGCATATGGTCAATGCGCGCCAGCGTCTTGGGCTCGTGGATCAAGGACTGGAAGGCGCGCCGCTCCAGCGTCAAAAGCTGATCCTCGCCGATCTCCTGCGTCATGTCGGTGTCGCCGCCGCTCAGCACCTCGGCGAGCTTCTCGGCGACCACCGCGTCATAGGCGGTGGCCTTCCCCTGATTGACCAGCTCGGTGACGCCGAGCTTCAGCGCGGCGGCGCCGGTGGGACCCGGCAGGCTGATCGGCTGCGGCTGCGGCGGCTCATAGTTCTTGGCGAGCGCCAGCGCCTTCGCCTTGGCGTCGGCCAGCAGCCGGTCGCGGTTCATGGTGATGTCGTCGCTCTCGCGCAGCATCAGCGTGTCGCGGGCCTCGGCGGCCGAGCGCGACACCTTGGCGAGCGCGATCGCCTCGAAAGCCTGCATCAGCGGCGGCATCGGCCCGCCCGGGCGCCTCTTGTTGGCGACCTGGCGCAGGATCAGCTCCTTGCAGCCGCCCCAGCCGGGCACCAGCCCGACCCCGGTCTCGACCAGGCCGATATAGCTCTCGGCATGCGCCTGCACCGCGGCCGAATGCAGCAGGATCTCGCAGCCGCCGCCGAGCGCCATGCCGGCGGGTGCGCTCACCACCGGAAAAGGCGCATATTTGATGTTCTTGTAGACGTTCTGCCCGGCCGCCTCGCCTTCCTCGATGAAGGGCCAGAGCGCGACATTGGCGGCGAAGAGCGCGAGGCCGACATTGGCGCCGACGGAGAAATTCTCCGCTTCGTTATAGACCACCATCGCCTTGAAGGCGCCGCTCTTCTTAATGGTATCGAGACCCCTACCGATCATGCCCATCATCTCGGGATCGATCGCGTTCATCTTGCTGTGGAACTCGAGGCAGAGCACGCCGTCGCCGACATCCCAGAGGCTGGCCGAGCCATTGCGCGCCAGCGGCTTTGTCTTGCGCTTGATGTCGGCGAGCAGCAGCACGCCCGGGCGGCGCTTCACCGGCGCGTATTTGCCGTCGCGGCCGAGATGGTCGAGTTGGCCGTCGGCGACACGGTAGAAGGATTTCCCCGCCGCCCGCGCCAGCAGCGGCGGCACCTCGATCTTCTCCGATTTGAGCAGCGCGATGACGGCATCGGCGCCGATCTGGTCGATCAGCTCGAAGGGGCCGTATTTCCAGGTGTAGCCCCAGCGCATCGCCTCGTCGACGGCGACCACGTCATCGGCGATCTCCGGCACCAGCGATGCGGCATAGGCGAGCGTCTGGCCGAGGACGCAGCGGGCATAGCGGCCGCCGCGATCCTCGTGGCGCAGCAGCGCCTCGGGCTTGCGCTCGGCGGTGCTGGCGAGCTGCGGCTCTGCGACGGGACGGTACTGGCCGGTCGCGAGATCGATTGCCTCGCGCTGGCGGCCGGAGCTGGTCCGGCTCATGCGATAGAAGCCGCCCTTGCCTTTGCGGCCGGTGTAGCCCTCGGCGATCATCTTGGCCAAAAGCGGCCGGTCCTTGTAGATGCGGATATAGGGATCGTCCTTGGAGAGGCTGCGCTGCATGCTCGCCGCCACTTGCGGCGTAAGGTCGATGCCGACGAGATCGAGCAGGCCGAAGATGCCGGTGCGCGGCATGCCGAAAGGCCGACCCATGACGGCATCGGCTTCCTCGACGGTGAGGCCGAGATCGAAGGCCGCCTGCAGCGCCGATTGGATCCACATGCCGCCGATGCGGTTGGCGATGAAGCCCGGCGTGTCCTTGGCGTGGATCACGCCCTTGCCGAGGCGAAGGTCGCAGAATTCCCCGATCGTCTGCACCGCCTCGGGCCGCGTCTTCGGCCCCTGGACGATCTCCAGGAGCCGCATGTAGCGCGGCGGGTTGAAGAAATGGGTGATGAGGAAGTCGCGCTGAAAGCTCTCCGGCATGCCCGTCGCGAGATCGCGCAACGGAATCGTCGAGGTATTGGAAGAGACGACCGAGCCGGGCTTGCGCACCTTCTCGATCTTCTCAAAGGTCGCATGCTTGATCTCGAGCTTCTCCAGCACCACCTCGACGATCCAGTCGCAATCGGCGAGCAGTCCCAGATGATCCTCGAGATTGCCGGGCGTGATGCGGCGCGCGAAATCGCGATGCATCAGCGGCGCGGGATCGGTCCCGAGCAGCCGCTCGATTGCCTGCTCGGCGACGATGTTGCGGTTCTTGGCGCCGGGCGGGACGATGTCCAGCAGCACGACGGGAAGGCCGGCATTGGCGACATGGGCGGCGATGCCGCCGCCCATCACGCCGGAGCCGATGACCGCGACTTTATTGATCGCCATGGGCCTCACCTCCGTTCAGGCGCGCTCGAGGATGGTGGCGATGCCCTGGCCGCCGCCGATGCATTGGGTTGCGAGCGCGTAGCGCTTGCCTTCGCGCGCCAGCAGCGAAGCCGCCTTGCCGGTGATGCGGGCGCCGGTGGCGCCCAAGGGATGGCCCATGGCGATGCCGCCGCCGTCGAGATTGGCCTTGGCTTCGTCGATGCCAAGCTCGCGCATGCAGACGAGCGCCTGCGAGGCGAAGGCTTCGTTGATCTCGACGATATCGATGTCCTTCATGGCAAGGCCGGCGCGCTTCAACGCCTTCTGCGTCGCCGGCACCGGGCCGATGCCCATGATCTCCGGTGCGCAGCCCGCCACCGCGATGCTCTTGAGCCGCGCCAGCACCGGCAGCGTGTTGCGCTTGGCGTAATCCTCGGTGCAGACCAGCACCGCCGCGGCGCCATCGGTGAGCGGCGAGGAGGTGCCAGCGGTGACGGTGCCTTCCGCATCGAAGGCCGGCGCCAGCGTCGAGAGCGTCTCCTGCGAGGTGTCCGGACGGATACAGCCATCCTGGTCGACGCTGCCGTCCCTGGCCTTGATCGCCACGATCTCGTCCTTGAACTTGCCGGCGGCCTGGGCGGCGGCGGCCTTGCGGTGGCTCTTCACCGCAAGCTCTTGCTGATCGGCACGCGTCACCTGGTATTTGCGCGCCACGTTCTCGGCCGTCTGGCCCATCGAGATGTAGGCCTGCGGATATTCCTTGGCGAGGCCGGGATGCGGCGAGGGATTGAATCCGGTCATGGGCACGCGAGTCATGGATTCGACGCCGGCGCAGATGAAGGCTTCGCCCGCATCGAGCTGGATCGCGCCCGCCGCCATGTGGATCGCCTGCATCGAAGAACCGCAGAAGCGGTTCACGGTGGCGCCGGCGACGTTGAGCGGCAGATGCGCGAGGAAGCCCACGATGCGGCCGATGTTGAGCCCCTGCTCGCCTTCGGGCATGGCGCAGCCGACGATGACGTCCTCGATCTCCTTGGGATCGATCTTGCTGCGCTCGATCAGCGCCGCGATCACCTGGGCCGCGAGCTCGTCGGGCCGCACGCGGGCGAGCGCGCCTTTCTTGGCGAAATGGAAGGGCGAGCGGGCGAACCCTGCGATGACGACGTTCTTCATGACGCTCCTTTCCGACCGGCCGAGCCTTGCCCGGTTTCCTTCCTGCGGATGCTGTCCTCGATATAGGCGTCGATCGCGCGCAGCTCCTGCAAAGTCAGCGCAATCTCCTGCTGCTGGCGTTCAAGCTCGGCGATGCGCGCGCGGCCCTTGATCAGCGTGGCGCGGAGCTGCTCCCGATGGTCGCGATCGATATCGTAGAGATCGAGCAGTTCCCTGATGTCGGCGAGCGCAAAGCCCAGGCGCTTGCCGCGCAGAATGAGCTGCAGGCGCGCCCGGTCGCGAGCCGAATAGACGCGGTTGCCGCCAATGCGCTGCGGCGCCAGCAGCCCCTGATCCTCGTAGAAGCGGATGGCGCGCGGCGAGACGCCGAACTCGCCGGCGAGATCGCCTATCGCGTAAAGCCGCGATGATGCGCCGGGCTCTTCCCTGATCGGGATGGATTTCGCCGGCGTCGATATGCCGTTAACGTCAATCATGTGACGTTTACGTAATATACCGCTTCAGGATTGTCCAGCGGAAAATCATCTCATAGGCCCGGCATGGCTTCGCCTCCCGCGCGCCGCGCGGAGCCTTCTCACCCCGTGATCGCCCCGATCAGCGATGCCGGAGAAAGGTCGATGATCTCGCCGGCGTGAGCCCGCCGCTTGTAGACATGGGCACGGCGCCTGTCGCTTGAGAAGGCGATCACCTTGGCCTCGGAGGCAAGCGCCTGCAACATCGGGCCGATGGTTTCGGGCTCGTTGTCCGCGAGGCCGATGAGGATCAGCTCGGGCGCCATGGCCCGCAACCGCTCTTCGAGCGCCTCGCGCGTCTCCCATTCGCCGACAATGTCGAGCACGACATGCTCGGCGGTCGACTGCTTGATGATGTCGTTGAAGATTGGCGACATCCCAATCAGGACGGTTCGAATACCAACCACGCCCGCGCTCCTCTCGTCTGCAGCGCGTCCTCATCGCGCTATCGTTCAGTGTTCGCGATATCCATTGGAGTGAGGAGATGCGATCGAGCCCCGGGCGGGAACAGGCATTGAAGACAGGCTCTCGTTTTCGGCCCGCCAGGAGGTGACTTGGCTGCGACGTCGAAGATTCAGTTTTCCCAGCAAGTTGTGGACGTGCGATTTCGTCGTCGACAAGCCGATGTTCAGCCGCCGCGCGATTTGCTTGTTGCTCAGTCCGGCGCTGATCAACTGGACGATCTCGCGCTCGCGGCCCGTGAGCGTCGGCATGAAGTACCGGTCGCGCCAGCCGCGCGCGGCGCCGGTTGCGCTGGCAACGCGCCGGATCAGGCCGGAAGCCACCCGGCCCGAGCAAATTTGCTCGCCGCGCACGATGTTGACGAGCAACCTGACGAAGTCGCCGAGGGCCGCGGTCCTCGGGATGTAGCCCGCGACGCCGGCTTCCGCCCAAGCGATGACGTTTTCCTCGGTCTCGGCGACGGCGAGGACGATGACGCGAACCTCCGGCGCCATCGCCTTGATCCGCCGGACCGCGCTGGTTCCATCCGAGATCCCGGCATCGAGCAGGACGATCGCCGGCTTCAACGCCCCTATCGACGCCAGCGCGTCGCCGAGATCCGCGGCGAGCCCCGAGATCGCCAATATGGGATCGCGTCCGAGCGCTTCCGCCAGCCCTTCTCGCAGGAAGCGGATTTCTGACACGATCAGGACGCTGAAGGGCAGCTGTATGCCGGCCCCGTTCTCATTCGCCTCGCGGGAGGCGCCCCCCATTTCCATGATGAAGTCTCCACCTCACCACAGCGTTGCAAAATCCAGCGATGCCCGCGAAAGCAGAACAGCGCGTGACCCCGGCTAATGTACGCGCCGCGCCTTGCCGGCCCACGCCCCCCAAGCCGTGCGGTGAAGCAATCGGCCGCTCAGAGATGATGCCGGAAAGACACAGCCGCTCTCCCGAAGACCGGCTTGTTGATTACAGCTTAAAGTTTAGTGCGAAGCGCACAACACTTACAAGATGTTTAATCCTTCTCCACCCATTATCTAGATCGGCTCTCGATCTTGACCAATGTCACGAAGCGTGGATCGCCGTCCGCCATCGGCACACTCGCCCCTGATGAGCGATCGGACCGCGCCGCCTGATCGCGAGCCGTAAGAAAAACGCAACGAAATTCATCGCCCCGTGCGGCATCTGCGATCGTCGGGCGCGGCGGATCAGATCCACGCCTCCACCCAAAATCCATCCGTCGGTGGATGGCGTGGCGTGTTCGAGCGTCAGAAGATCGCCGCAGCAATCACAGCATTGGCGGAGCGTCGCGAGTGGCGGCGCCGCGCCGGATGATCGACTTCGGCCAAAGGACCTAGGCATCGTGGCGCTCGCCATCGCCCCCCCGGAGAGCAGCGAAACAACCGACTACTGCGCGTTGCCCTGCGGCGTCCGGATGCCGTCCAGCGTCCACGCGGTGTCGGTGAGCTTGCCGACCTTGGACGATCTTATCGGCTATGAGACCGGCGTGGCTTCGGTGATGGCGCGAACGCCTCAGGGCTATCCGCGTTTTCATGTCCATCCCTATATCTCGAAGCTCACGCGGCTGGTCGGCGGCGATAATTTCCGCCCCGAGCAGCCCATATTGGCGGTATCGTCGCAACGCGCCGCGGCCGAGCTTTGCGGCTTCGCCGGCATAGCAGAGCCGATGCTTGCCGATCTCGGCGATTTCGTCGCCCTTGCCTTGCCCGACGCGCCGGCGGCAATCGGGCGCGCTCGCGCGTTTCTCCAGCATACCGGCCACGGCATCTCCTCGCGCTGCGCCGAGGACTTCCTCATCCGTCACAAGGTGCTGACGCAGCGGCAGGCGGAGACGGCGTTCCTGGGCGCCGACCCGGCGGGGAAGGCTCGTGCCGAGATCGCACAGCTCTATGGTGCCGACGCCGGCGACGTCGCGCTCGCAAACACCGGCATGAACGCGATCTATGCCGCCTATCGGGGACTCGGCCGCATCCAGGCGGCGGAAGGACGCCACGAGTGGGTGCAATTCGGCTGGCTCTTCATGGACACGATCAAGATCATCGAGAAACTCAAGCCGGCGGGAACCAGGAGCCATGTCATCGCGTCGCCGCTCGATCTCGACCGGCTCGAGAACCTGCTCCGTTCGCGGGGCGGAAGCATTGCTGGCATCTTCACGGAAACGCCGTCAAACCCGCTCCTGCAAACTCCCGACGTCGAGCGGCTGCGCCGGCTGGCGGACCGCTACGATTGCGCGCTGGTCATCGACGCCACCCTCGGCACACCGGTCAATGTGGACGTCCTGCCGTGGGCGGACGTGGTGGTCGAGAGCCTGACGAAATATGCAAGCGGATCGGCCGACCTGATGATGGGCGCGCTGATCGTCAACCGCCGATCCCGATATGCCGGGCGGCTCGCCGCCGAGATCGGCGAATTCCTCGCCGCGCCTTACGAGCGCGACGTCCGGCGACTTGCGCATCGATTGGCCGGATATCGGGAGCGGATGCACCGGGTCAATCAGAACACGATGGCGCTGGTCGAGTTCTTCGAAGGGCGCCCGTCGGTCGGGCGCGTGCGCTGGGCCTATCAACCCGGCTCGCGCTCGAACTATGAGAAAATCCACCGCGGTCCGCAGGCGCCAGGCGGGATAATCACGCTCGAACTCACTTGCCCCCTGGCAACGATCTACGACCCGCTGCGCCTGCCGAAGGGACCGACGCTGGGCGTCGAGTTCACTCTCATCGGCCCCTATCTCTATCACTCCCACTATGACCTCGTGTCGACCGAGGAGGGTCGCAGCCATCTGCGCTCCCACGGGCTTGACCCCGATCTGCTGCGCGTCTCCGTCGGCATCGAGGACCCGCGTTGGCTCGAGCGGAGCTTTGCACAAGTCATGTAACGCCTAAGAGCGGAGGATCGCCCGTGACTTCGATTGCGCCGGTGAAAATCGATACGCTGCTGCGAGATCATTACATCGACACGCGCACGCGCCGGGGAGCCTGGCTCCAGGCGCAGCGTTTCCGCCGCGACGGCTTCCTGATGCTCAGGGAAATCGTGCCCGATTGCGTCCGTGCGGCGGTGCGCGAGGAGGTCCTGGCGCTGTTGGACCGCCACGCGGAACGACGCGACCTGCGGCTGGCCACGACCGACTACACGCCGCGCCGGATGAGCGTCGTGCCAAGCGAGACGATTGCCGCGGAGGGCGAGCTGATCGGCGCCATCTACCGATCGCCGGTGCTTCGGCGCGTGCTGGAGGAGGTGGCCGACGAAGGGATGACAAGTTGCCCTTCGAAAGACGAGGAATTCCTGATCACGCGGCAGGAACGGGTGGGCGACACGCACGGCTGGCATTGGGGCGACTACAGCTTCGCTCTCATCTGGATCATCGAGACGCCGCCGGTGGCCGATGGCGGCATGCTGCAATGCGTGCCGCACACGCGCTGGAACAAGAGCGAACCGCTCATCAACGAATACCTCTGCGAGAACCCGATAGCCACCTACGGGTTCCGCAGCGGCGACGTCTACTTCCTTCGCACCGACACGACGCTTCACCGCACGGTGCCGCTGAACCGCGAGGCGACGCGAATCATCCTGAATATGACCTGGGCAAGCCGGCAGGACATGACGAAGCCCCTGCGGGGAGACGATCGCTGGTGGGACGAGGCCTCCGTCAGTGCCGCCGCGCCCGACCGCCCGGGACGACTCGCGGTCGAATCCGTCTAGATCCGCTCATTGCCTTCAGTCAGGGAGAATCAGCATGGAGAGCTCGTTCAGATTCGAGCATACGCAAAACCCCCATGTCCGCCAGCGGCTCATCCGCGACGACAGCGATTGCAAGCGATATCTCGACGGCCTCATCGACTACATCCTCTCGCACCGCGCGGTGGAGCATCCTTTCCTGAACGATTACGCGCAAGCGGGACTCGGCAAGGAGGCCGAAGCCATTCTCTACAGCGAATGCTATTACTTTTTCCGGCATCTGCCGTTCTATATCGCCGGCATGGCAAATCAAACGCGCGACGAGATGATCTTGCGCGAGATCGTCCTCAACGTGCAGGACGAAGTCGGCGACGGCATGAGCAAGCTCGTCACGCATTCGACCATATACCGCGATTTTCTCCAGCGGATCGGAATCCCCGTCGAGCGCGTCGAGCGCTATCGCTGCCTGCCGACGACGACCGCGCTCAATGAGGGAATACGGCGGCTCTATACGGAAAGCCCCATCGTCAAGGGGCTGGGGGCGCTGTACGCGGACGAGACCATGTCGGCCACCATGGTCTCCAAGCTCAACGACGGCCTCAAGGCGAACGGCTACGACGAGCAGGTGCGCCATTTCTGGATGCTTCACATGGACGCGGAGGTGGGGCACAGCAACTCCGTCTTCAACGCCATCTTCCCCTATCTCGAGGATCACGGCGCAAGGCCCGAATTCCAGTCGGGCGTCGACGCCTTCCTTGACCTGGTGGAGGCCTATTGGGACGGCGTCCAATCGCTCATCGGCGAGGCGGCCGTCCCCCGCGGATGATACCCGCCGGAAGGGCCGAGAGCCGTGATTTCGGCAGGCCGAGCCGGGCCGCCACCGCGCTGCCCCATCCGGCGACAGAGTTAAGGAGCGCGCAATGGCAGATCTCAGGGAACGGGTACGAGCGCTATCGCCTGAGCGACAGTCGGTCCTGTTTCATCGGCTGATGCGGCGGCCCCGGCCCGCCGCGGCAATCGCGTTTCCGCCGCCGATGCCGGATCGCGGGGAGGCGATATTGCCGGAGCTGCAAGACCTCACCGATCAGCAGGTGACCGACGCGCTGATGAAGCTGCTCAGCGAGGAAGAGGACGGCGATTCAATGGCCGGCATGGCGCGCGGAGGCGAAGCGGCCGTCGAGGCGGTTGGCAGCGCCGCCGCCGCTTCGATCGGCGATACCAGCCAGCTTCTGCCGCTCTTGCTGGAGGGAAAAGCATGAGCGACGTTGCCAGCGTGATTGCCGGTCTCTCGGCGCGGGAAAGGCGCGAATGGCTGGACAGAATGCTGCGCGAGCAAAAGGCGCGCGCGCCGAAGACCGCCCCCTTGTCCTTCACGCAGGAGAGGCTCTGGTTTCTCGATCAGTTCCAGCCGGGAAGCCCGGTCTACAACATTCCCGGAAACTTCCCCATGCCGGGGCCGCTGAACGTTCCGGCGCTGGGAAAATCCTTCAATGAGATCGTCAGGCGCCACGAGGTGCTGCGCACCGCTTTCAAGGTGGTCGATTGGCAGCCGGTTCAGGTGGTGGCGCCGTTGCTCGTGATTCCGCTGCCGGTCATCGACCTGCGTCCCCTCGGCGACGCGGAGCGTTACGCCAAGCTGCAAGAGCTGGTCGCCGAGGAAGCTCTCCGGCCGTTCGACTTGGCGACAGGGCCGCTCATTCGCACCTCGCTGGTGCGCCTTGGCGACCAGGACCATATGGTCCTGCTGACCGTTCATCACATCGTCTGCGACGGCTGGTCGCTCAGCGTGCTGTTCCGCGAACTTGGCGCGCTCTACCAAGCCTTCGCCAGCGCCTCGCCCTCGCCGCTGCGCGAGCTGAGAGTGCAATATGCGGATTTCGCGCGCTGGCAGCGCGACTACTTGCAAGGCGAGGCGCTGGAGGCGCAGCTCGCTTATTGGCGGCGACAGCTCGCCGAAGTGCCGCCGCTGCTCGCGCTGCCCTATGACCGGCCGCGGCCGCCCGCGATGACCTTCCGCGGCGCCGCGCAGCCGGTGCGGCTCTCGCCGTCGCTGACGGCAAAGCTGCGCCAGCTCAACCACCGCGAAGGGGTCACGATGTTCATGACCCTGCTCGCCGCCTTCAACGCGCTGCTCTACCGCTACACCGGCCAGACGAAGATCGCCATCGGCACGCCGGTGGCAAATCGCGCGCGCGTCGAGTTCGAGGAGGCGATCGGCTGCTTTCTCAACATGGTGGTGTTCTGCACCGAGGTCTCGGGCGAGCAGACATTCGAAGAGCAGCTTCGCAGCGTCCGCGACGTCGCGCTCGGCGCTTTCGCACATCAGGATCTGCCGTTCGAGAAGCTCGTGGAGGCTTTGCGGCCATCGCGCGATCCCGGCTACAACCCGATCTTCCAGGTATCTTTCAACTTGCAGACGATGCAAGGACCGTCGGGCGGTGCGGCCGGCGCGCCGCCGTCCTCCCCGCCCGAGGAGGCCGACGACCTCGACGACACCCGGCCGTCGCCGGGCGTCACGCTGGGCGGCGCGCGCTTCGATCTCACGCTGTCGCTGGTGGAATACGACGATAGCGTGACCGGATGGCTCGAATACAGCACCGACCTGTTCGATCACGCGACCATTGCTCGCATGGCCGGGCACTTGAACAGAATTCTGGAGGGCGCAGCGGATAATCCCGGCGCCACGCTCTCGCGGCTGCCGCTGTTGACCCCAGCGGAATTGCGGCAGCGCCGGCGTTGGAACGAGACCGACGAGGTCGAGCAACCGAGCGAGCGCATCCATGACGGTCTCGAAGCGCAGGCGGCGCGCACGCCGGAGGCCATCGCCGTGGAGTTCGAAGGCCGCACGCTGACCTATCGCGAGCTGGACGAGCGCGCCGGCAAGACCGCACGCTATCTGCGCGCGCTCGGCGTCGAGATCGGGGCGCCGGTGGCGATCTGCCTGAACCGGTCGCCGGAGATGCTGGTCGCCATCTACGGCGTGCTGAAGGCCGGCGGCGCCTACGTTCCGCTGGATCCGACCTATCCCCGCGAGCGTCTCGCCTTCATGCTGGCCGATTGCGGCGCCGATGTGCTGCTCTCGCAGCAGGCGCTGTTGGCCGACCTGCCGCCGCATGCCGGGCGGACGGTCTGCCTTGATGCCGATTGGGGCGAGATCGACCGGCCGGGCGAGCACTGGCAGAGCCCGGACATCAGCCCCGATGCGCTTGCCTATATCATCTACACCTCGGGCTCCACCGGGGTCCCCAAGGGCGTGCTGGTCGCGCACCGCGGCGTCGTGAATTCATCGCGCACGCTGGTGCGCTACCTCGACCTCGGACTCGGCCAGCGCATGCTTCAATTCGCCTCGCTGAGCTTCGACGTCTCGGTGTTCGAGTTCGTCCCGGCGCTGATGTCCGGCATGACGCTGTGCCTGGCGCGCAAGGAAGCGCTGTTGCCCGGCCCCGGACTGATCCGCCTGCTGCGCGATCTGCGCATCAACGTCGTGACGCTGCCGCCCTCCGTGCTGGCGGTGCTGCCGATCGCGGACCTGCCCGACCTGACCACGCTGCAGGTTGCGGGCGAGGCTTTTTCCGCCGATCTGGTGGCGCGCTGGAGCGGCGGGCGTCGCTTCTTCAACGCCTATGGCCCAACCGAGGGCAGCATCTGGACAGCGGGCGCGTTCCTCGACGGAACTCGGCGCCCGGTCATCGGCCGCCCGATTCCGAACAGCCAGATTCATCTGCTTGACCAGCATCTGGAGCCGGTGCCGGTCGGCGTCACCGGCGAGCTCTATATCGGCGGCATCGGCGTCACGCGCGGCTATCTCGGGCGACCGGAGGCTACGGCGGCCAATTTCATCCCCGATCCCTTCTCGGCCCGGGCCGGAGCGCGGATGTATCGCACGGGAGACCTCGCGCGCTATCTCGCGGACGGCACCATCGAATACGTCGGACGAGCCGATCACCAGGTCAAGCTGCGCGGCTTCCGCATCGAGCTGGGCGAAATCGAAGCCGCTCTTGCGCGATACCCGCACATAAGCCACGCCGCCGTCGTGCTGCGCGAGGAGCGCTCGGGCGACCGCCGGCTGATCGCCTATCTGGCGGCGCGGGCCGGCGGCGAGATTTCCACCGCCGATTTGCGCCGCTTCCTGCGAGAGACGCTGCCCGAGCACATGATCCCGGCGAATTTCGTCGTCGTCGACGCCATTCCGCTGACCTCCAACGGCAAGATCGATCGCGCCGCGCTGCCCCATCCCGATGCCGTCCGCCCGGAGCTTTCGCAGTCCTTCGTCGCGCCGCAGACGCCGCTTCAGCAGGTGCTTGCGCGCATCTGGGAGGACGTCCTCAATATTCGCGGCATCGGCATCGCCGACAATTTTTTCGAACTGGGCGGACATTCCCTGCTGATCAGCCGGCTCGTATCGCGCATACGCGAGTCCTTCGGCGTCGAGATCGCCATGCGTCGCGTGTTCGAGTGCCCCACCATCGCGGACTTGGCCCGGGGTCTCGCCGAGGACGGCGTGCAAGGGGACGCGCTGGACAAGACCGCGCAAGCGCTGATCGAGGCGGCAGCGGTCGAGGCGGATGCGGCGAGACCGTCCGATCACAACTGGAGAGTGCTGTGACCTCGCCCGAGGGATTCCAACTTTCGCCGCAACGGCGCGCGCTCTTCCAGAAAGAGGGGGTACCGCGCGCCAATGGCGTGATGCTCGAACGTCGATCGCGTCAGCGGATGGCGCCGCTGTCCTTCGCCCAGGAGCGGCTGTGGTTTCTCGATCAATTCCAGGCCGACCGCTCGGTCTACAACATTCCCGGCAATTTCCAGCTACCCGGCGCTTTGCATCTGCCGGCGCTGCATGCCGCCTTCAACGAGGTCGTTCGACGCCACGAGGCGCTGCGCACGACGTTCCCGGTGATCGACGGGAAACCGGTGCAGCTCATTGCGCCGAGCGCGCGGTTGAGTCTGCCGCTGCGCGACCTGCGCGCCCTCCCTGTCGAGCGAAGGGAGGCAGAGACCGCCCGGTTGGCGGCCGAGGAAAGAAGCCGGCCCTTCGACTTGATGCGGGATCTGCCGTTGAGGGTGCAGCTCCTGCGGGTCGCCGATGAGCTGCATCTGGTGCTCTTGACGATGCACCACATCGTCTCCGACGCCCGCTCGATGGAAATCTTCTTTTCGGAGTTATCGACGCTCTATCGGGCCTATGCGCAGGGCAGCGCATCGCCGCTGCCGGAGCCGCCGGTCCAATACGCGGATTTTGCCGAATGGCAGCGCGATTGGCTCTGCGGCGAGGTCCTGGACGAGCAGCTTGCGTTCTGGCGCCGGCAGCTTTCGGGCGCGCCGCAGGTGATCGGCCTTCCGACCGATCGGCCGCGGCCGCCGGTTCAGCGGCACCGCGGCGCGCTGCAGGCCTTCAGGCTGTCGCGTCGGCTGGTCGAGGAGCTGCGCGCGCTCAGCATTGCCGAGGGCGCAACGCTGTTCATGACGATGCTGGCCGGCTTCCTGACCCTGCTCCACCGCTACAGCGGCGAGACCACCCTCTGCGTCGGAACGCCCATCGCCAATCGCGATCGCGCCGAGCTGGAGAGTCTGATCGGCCTCTTCGTGAATACCGTTGTGCTGCGCGTGGATCTGCGCGGGGATTTGAGCTTCCGCGCGCTGATCGCGAGCGTCCGCGAGACGGCGCTCACGGCCTACAGCCATCAGGATCTCCCGTTCGAGAAGCTGGTGGAGGAACTCCATCCGCAGCGCAGCATGGGCCACAATCCGCTGTTCCAGGTCATGTTCACGCTGCAGAGCGCGCCCGCAGCAGCCGTGGAACCGGTGTCGGCGGATCCGGCGTCGGCCGACAGGGAGGAGCCGTTGAGCGTAACGCCGTCGACGGCGAAGTTTGATCTCAATCTTTCGCTGGTGCAGTGCGGTCAGGATTTGACCGGCGCCATCGAGTACAACACCGACCTGTTCGACGATGCGACCATCACACGGATGGTCGGTCATCTGCTGATGCTGCTCACGGCCGCCGCGGCGCAGCCGAATGCGCAACTGGCGGACCTGCCGCTGCTCATGGACGCGGAGCAGCAGCAGCTTGCGCGCTGGAATGCGTCGGCCGAGACCTGCCCCGCCGTGGGCGGCATCCACCGCCTGGTGGAGGATCGGGCAGCCCGAACGCCCGCCGCGCCGGCGCTCTGCGCCGACGGGCGCGAGATCAGCTACGGGGAACTTAACCAGCGCGCGGACCGGCTGGCGCGGCGGCTGCGGCGGCTCGGTTGCGGGCCGGACATGGCGGTGGGGATCTTTGGCGACCGGTCGATCGAGACATTCATCGGCCTGCTCGGGGTGCTCAAGGCCGGGGGCGCGTCCTTGCCGCTCGATCCGACCTATCCCGCGCAGCGCCTTGCCTTCATGCTTGCCGATTCCGGCGCGCCGCTGCTGGTTACGCAGAAGCGGCTGGTCGCCAACCTGCCGCCGCATCAGGCATTCGTGGTCTGCGTCGACGAGGACGAGGACGAGGACGCGGCGGCTTCCGATGAAGCCGCGGCAGGTCCGACGCCGGCGCTCGACGGCGATCGGCTCGCCTATATCATCTACACCTCCGGCTCGACCGGACGACCCAAGGGCGCGGCCGTGACGCACCGCACCCTGCTCAACCTGATCTTGTGGCAGATGGTCCGCTCCCGCTGCCCGGAGGGACGGACGCTCCAATATGCCCCCCTGAGCTTCGACGTGGCGCTTCAGGAAATTTTCGCGACCTGGTGCGCCGGCGGCTGCCTGGTGCTCATCGACGAGACCGACCGGTGCGACATGCGGCGATTGCCGCGTCTGTTGCGCGAGGCGGCGATCGAGCGATTGTTCCTGCCCTATGTCGCGCTGAAGCAACTGGCGGAGAGCGTCGACCAGGACGATCTGCTTCCCAGCGAGTTGCGCGAGGTGATCACCGCCGGCGAGCAGCTCCGCATCACGCCGGCGATCCGGAGGTTCTTCGCCCGCCTGCCCCAATGCACGCTGGCGAACCAATATGGGCCGTCGGAAACCCACGTCGTTTCCGAATTTGTCCTCCCGCCGGCGCCCGCGTCTTGGCCGGTATTGCCGCCGATCGGCCGGCCTATCGCCGCCACCCAACTCCATGTGCTGGACGATCGGCTGAGGCCGGTGCCGATCGGCGTTCCCGGCGAGCTGTACGTTGGCGGCGTCCCGCCGGCGCGCGGCTATCTCGGTCGACCCGCGGCGACGGCCGAAAGCTTTGTGCCGAATCCCTGGGCCGCGCCGGGAACGCGGCTTTATCGCACGGGCGATCTGGCGCGTTATTTGCCGGACGGCAATCTCGAGTTCCTCGGCCGCCGCGACGACCAGCTCAAGATCCGCGGTCATCGCATCGAGCCGGGCGAGGTCGAGGTGGCACTGAGCCAAGCGCCAGGGGTGCGGGCCGCGACTGTGGCATGCCGCACCGATCCTGCGGGCGAGTTGAGTTTGGTGGGATATCTGGTGGCCGAGGGGGAGCCATCGATCGAGGAGATACGCGGCCACCTGCGCCGATCTCTGCCGGAGTACATGGTGCCGTCGAGCTTCATCCAATTGCCCTACCTTCCCATGACCCCGAGCGGGAAAGTCGATCGCCGCGCCCTCGTGGCGCTCGATGGCACGCGCCTGGGCATCGAGCGGCCCTTCGCGGCGCCGCGCACCTCCCTGGAGCAGCGGCTTGCGGAGATCTGGCGCGGCGTCCTCGGTGTCGAGCGCATTGGCGTATCGGACAATTTCTTCGACTTGGGCGGCCACTCGCTCAGCGCAACCCGCGTGGTCGCTCGGATCCGCGATCTCTTCGACATCGAGGTGCCGCTGGTTCGCATCTTCGAGCAGCCGTCGATCGCGGGACTGGCCTGCGCGCTGATCGAAGCCGAACTCGCCCGCGACGAGAGCCCCGAGATGGTTACGGAGGTCGAAGCGCTTTCGGATGAAGAGGCGGCCGTCCTCTCCCGAGAAGAATGGACTATCCCCGCGACAGAGCGATAGGAGCGTCATGTGGCTAGGAAACCCCCCAACACACGTCCGCCCAGCACTTCGCAACCCTCGGGCAAGCTGACCCCGGCCGAGTTGGCGCTGCAGCAATACGCGCAGCGGACGAACGAAGCCTGGCAAACGATGTCCCAACGCAGCCAGGAGGCGCGCAGCAACTATGCGCGGGCCTTGGTCGAACGGCGAGCCGGTCACGCCCGCGGCGAGGCCGCAGAAGCGGTTCACCGGGCCTATCTCGATCACTTCCTCGCGTTACAGGCGGCGGGGGCGGCGGGTTGGACGCCCGAAGCCAGCGAGAAGGTCAAGGAAGCGCATACGCGCCATGTCGAGGCGTATAAGGCAGTGGTCACCGCCGGCGAGGAACTCGGCAAGGGGTGCTGGGAGCTTTACACCAACCTCGTCGGCGAGCTGCAGGCGATCCTCGCCGAGGCGCAAGGAAACCAGGAGGCGGCCTATCACGCCTTCCTCGCATCGCAGCAGGAGGCGTGGGCCGGATTGGATCCGAGCGCGCTTTCGCCGGCGGAATTGCTCGCGCTGGCGAGGGGACTGGCAAACGTTGCCGCGCACGCGCAGGTCAGCCAACTGAGCCGGCGGCCAGCGGCCCCCGCGGCGGAGAAGAGCAATGCGCCAGAGTGACGAGCTGGACCGGCGAAGCCATGTCGTCGTGGCCAATGGCGAAGGGCAGTATGCCCTCTGGCCGGCGGGCCGGACGCCGCCGGAAGGCTGGCAGCAAGTCGCCGGGCCCGACGACAAAGGACGCTGCCTGGAATGGGTTCGCGAGCATTGGACGGACTTGACGCCGCTCAGCCTTCGCCGTCCGGCGGGATGATGAGCGATCCCGCCGACTGGATCGTTCAGGTTACGCGGCCGCCGCGAGCCGACGTACAGCTCCTGTGTCTGCCGCATGCCGGCGGCGGCATCAGCAGCTTCCGCGATTGGCCCGGGCACCTTCCGGCCCGGATCGGACTCTCCCTCGTGCAACTGCCGGGACGGGAATCGCGCCTGCGAGAGGCGCCAATCCGCGACGGCGCGGTGCTGGTGGAGCGGCTGGCGCGGAGCCTTCTGCCGCAGCTTGATCGGCCCTTTGCGCTTTACGGACACAGCCTTGGCGCTCTGCTCGCCTTCGAGCTGGCGCGGCATTTGCGCGCCCGCGCCTGGCCGCGGCCGCGCCATCTCTTTGTGTCGGGATTCCGCGCGCCGCACCTGCCGCGCAGGGAGCTCGCGCTCGCCTTGCTTCGCGACGATCATCTGGCCTGGGCGGTTCAACGCCACTACAACGGCATTCCCGCCGCCGTGGCGAGCGACGGCACGCTGATGAAGCTTCTACTGCCGGCATTGCGTGCCGACTTGGCGTTGGAGGAAGGCTATTCCTATCGCGACGAACCTCCGCTTTCGTGTCCGATCTCCGCCTTCGGCGGCATCGACGATCGCAGCCTCGGGCGCGCAGACCTGCAGTCGTGGAAAACTCATACGCAGGGGCGGTTTCGCCTGCGCATGCTGGCGGGAGGTCACTTCTTCCCGCCGGCCTCGCAAAAGGCGCTGCTCGACGCCGTCGTCGATGACCTGACGAAAGCCGCCTAGAAGAGCGAGGTGCGGCAATACCGACGCCGACGCCAGCGCGGTAAACGCCGGGGACGAGATCAAGATTGTTCTTGACGAGGCAGATGCCACCCATGTGGTTCGCGTTGAAAGAGACGATCCCGCGCTTTCTCGACACCCGCCGACCAGGGGATGCGAGCGACTGCGAGGATTTCATGGAGACCACACTCGAGGCCATCGGCGACGTCACGGGCAGATGCGCGTTGATCCTGGGGAGGGACGGGCTCGAGATCATGTGCTCGCTGCTCCGCAGAGGCGTGATCGAGGCGACAGCGCAACGCCGCTCCGACGGTCCGACGCCTAGGCGCGTCAATTTGGCCGTCGTGTCGCCCTTGGATCATGCTCGGCAGGCGCCGCGGCTCATCGCCTATGCCAGACGGGCGCTGGCGTCGGGCGGCTGGATCATCATTCGTCTTGCCGCTGATCGGAACCTCGAGCTCAACAACGCGACGGAGACCGCATTGGCCGTGCATGGCTTCAGCGCAAGAAGGCGG
>Ga0187784_10000288_pt1 | contig 35665 bp, 30 predicted proteins | sample 1015_SJ02_MP15_2_FD_132964 | JGI IMG/M metagenome (GOLD analysis project Ga0187784, IMG submission 132964) | Tropical peat soil microbial communities from peatlands in Department of Meta, Colombia - 1015_SJ02_MP15_20_MG | ecosystem: Environmental > Terrestrial > Soil > Wetlands > Peat | place... | reverse complement strand
TAAAACCAGGCCATAGTGAGTCGGACGCCGCCAGGCTGAACCGCCGTGTCCATGCAGCCTGGACTCGGCTTCGCACTTCCAAAGTGCGGCGCATTCGAATACTCCCTGCTGCGGAGTTGCTGGTGATAAGGAGCTTGTCAAGGAAATTTCGATTCATTTGTGGTACCATCCCAGCCCAAGAGGAGAATCGAAATCATGAACAAAGCTTTTTTCTCACGCCGCAAGTTGCTGCGGACGACTGCGGGAGCAGTGGGCGCTTCCTGGGTTGCCGGATCCATCTTCCTCGATCCCGATCCATCGTTCGCTGCGTTTCAATCTGTGGCGCCCAGCGACCGGGTTCGCTTCGGCATCGTTGGTGTCGGCATGGAGGGTTCTGGGCTGTTGACGACCGCCATCCAGCTTCCCGGAGTGGAGTGCGTAGCTGCTGCGGATCTTTACGATGGCCGGCACGAACTGGCGAAGGAAATAGTGGGCAAGCCGATCAGGACCACTCGCCGCTACCGGGAATTGCTCGAGGCGAAAGATATCGATGCCATTATCGTGGCGGTTCCCGATCATTGGCACAAGCAGGTGGTGGTGGACGCCCTGGGCGCAGGCAAAGATGTGTATTGTGAAAAGCCCATGTCCCACAGCCCTGCCGATGGATTGGCGATGGTCGCGGCCGCCCAGAAGACAGATCGAATCGTGCAGATAGGCGCACAGCGCACAAGCTCCGTGCTCTGCGCCAAAGCGAAGGAGCTTTTGGATCAGGGCGCGATCGGCGAACTGAGCCTGATCGAAGCGACTTTCGGACGCAATGATCCCACGGGCGCGTGGGAGTATCCCCCTCCGCCCGACTTGTCGCCCCAGAATTTGGACTGGGATACCTGGCTCGGAACCGCTCCCAAGAAGCCGTTTGATCCTTACACCTTCGCACGCTGGCGTTGTTGGAAGGAGTATGGAACGGGCGTGGCCGGAGATCTGCTCGTTCACCTGATCAGCGGCATGCAATTTGTTCTGGGCATCAATGAAGTCCCAAAACGCGTATCGTCATTTGGGGGCATTTATCGTTGGAAGGATGGACGCAATATGCCCGATGTGCATCCGGTTCTCTTCGAGTACGACAATGTTCCTGTCTATATGCGGTTGACGCTGGGGACGGAGTCAACCGAAGTCACTCGGTTTATGGGTTCCAAGGGCATCATCGAGCTGCGCGAGTTCAGTGTGAGCTATGCCGCTCAAGCCGGAGTTGACCTCGCACCGAGTTATTACACTGCCTCTTTTCCTGCGCGCCTGAGGGATGCGTATATCAAACAATGGCATGCGGAGCACGATCCGGCGCCGGGAAAGGAGCCTGCGCCTGAGACCGTAACTTACAACGGAAATGATTACGATGACCTCCGGCCCCATCTTTGGAAATTCTTCGAGGCCGTGCGGTCGCGCAAGCCCGTGGTGCAGGATGCGGTCTTCGGTCACCACGCCGCTTTGGGTTGCCATCTCGCGAATGAGTCTTACTTCCGGAGGAGCCCCGTGTATTGGGACCCCGCTTCCCAGACCGTTAAGTCGCAAGGATGATGTGGAAGAGGGTGAAGAGGCAGGCCGTGGTGCGAAATTGAAGCTGTTTCTAACATAAGGCTTGCAGAAATTATAGATACCTTTTCAGTATATTCGATTGCGGAGAGGGGGAGTTATAGGTCCATGAAATTACAGAGGATGGTGTTGGTTTCAATAGCGTTGGCTACAATGCTTTTGACCCTCGGCTGCTCCGAGGGGAGCAAGTCCGTAGGAAGCTCTTCTTCCGGTCAGGCCGCCGCAGCCGATCCCTTTCTGGGCCGTTGGGATTTGACGTTGCAGGCCCCGAACCGGGAATATCCTTCCTGGTTGGAGATACGGCAGGAAGATGGACAGTTGAAGGCGCAGATGGTGGGCCGCTGGGGAAACGCCCGGCCACTTCCCAAAGTCGAAATCTCGAATGGTCTTCTTACCTTCGTCTCTCCTAAGGAAGAGGAGGAACGCAAGGACGACATGGTGTTTCAAGGGAAACTGGTTGGGGGTAGCCTGTCAGGGACGACCACCGGGCCCGATGGAACTCCCTGGACGTGGGTTGGCGAAAAGGCGCCCACCCTCGAGGCCACCCCGGCCCCCAGTTGGGGAAAGCCTGTTTCATTGTTCAATGGGAAGAATCTGGGTGGCTGGAGGCCGGATAAACCAGGCCCCGCGTGGACAGTCCGCAACGGAACTCTGATAAGCCCTGGAAATGGTCCTGAACTTATCAGCGACGCCAAATTCCAGAATTTCAAGTTGCATGTCGAATTCAACTGTGGCAAGGACTCGAACAGCGGTGTCTATCTGCGCGGCCGCTATGAAGTGCAGATCGAGACGGAATCCCAGGCAGAACCGCCCAGTCATCATACCGGCGCCATATACGGCTTCCTGGCGCCGACGCCGGAACTCCCGCGCAAGGCAGACGAATGGCAGACCTTCGATGTTACGCTGCTCGGGCGAAGGGTGACGGTAGTTCAGAATGGCCAGACCATAATTGACAACCAGGAGATCCCGGGCATTACCGGCGGGGCGTTGGATAGCCACGAAGCGCTGCCCGGGCCGATTTATTTGCAAGGCAGTGAGAAAGGGCACGTCGCCTTTCGTAATATCGTTATCACGCCGGCGGAATAGACAAACTGTGATAGACTCTGCCCCTATTGGGGGTATTATTCCTATTGCCATGGCGCAAACGGCTGACGCAAGACAAAAGCTACGCGAAATCTGTAGGGTTGCAGCAACGGTGTTTTACGAAAAGGGCTATGACGGCGCCTCGATGCAGGACATTGCCGAGGCCGTCGGCCTAACCAAAGCGGGTCTTTACCATCACGTAAGCAGCAAGGATATGCTGCTATTTGAAATCATGAACTATGGAATGGATATCCTGGATGAAACGGTGATCGCCAAAGTAAAGCAGATCCCGGACCCGCGCGAGAGGCTGCGCCAGACCATTATTGGACATATCGATTTAGTGGTCCGCGCACGTGACATGGAGATTACCGTGATCCTCCACGAGAACCGTTCCTTGAAAGGGATTTTGCGCAAGAAGATCAATACGCGGAAGAAAGCGTATATAAAGTATCTGGAGGACCTGATCGCTCAGGTGCAGGAACAGTCAGGCATGCCGCCCAAGCTCTCCCCCCATGTCGCCGCCTTCGTCGTGCTGGGGATGGTCAATTGGCTCTACCAGTGGTACCACCTGCAAGGGGCAGTCAAGCAGGAGGAAATCTCCAGCGCCTACGTCGACTTCTTCTTCCGCGGCCTGCTCGGAGATCGGGAGATCGGGTGATCGGGGGATCGGGTGAACAGCGAGGTTGTTCGTGACGGCGGCGTAAGCGGGGGTGCACGACAGTCCACAACGAGCTGGATTCCCGCTTTCGCAGGAACGACGCGACGGACCCTCCCGATCTCCAGATCGACCAACCGCGGTGAACCATCGAGGTATCTGTTGAATGACAACGGTGTTCTTCCGATCACCCGATCTCCCGATCACCAGATTGAGATTGCGAGGGACAGTGCGTGGCTAATCCAACGGTCGCGTTTCAGGGTGAGCGCGGTTCTTTCAGCGAAGAAGCTGTCTATAAACTGCTGGGAAGGCGCATCGCAGTAAAGCCGTGCGAGACGTTTGCGGCCATCTTCGAAAGCGTGGTGAGCGGGAAGACGAAGTACTGCTTGGCGCCGATTGAAAACACTCTGGCAGGCTCGGTCCACGAGAATTACGACCTGCTGCTCTCGCACGACTTGCACATTGTCGGCGAAGTGAGCCTGCGCATCGTCCACAACCTCATCGCTCCGCCCGGCGTCTCGCTCAAGGATGTAACCCAGGTTTACTCCCACCCGGTGGCGTTAGCGCAATGCGGGGAGTTTTTCAAGCGCCACCCCAAGATTGAGAAAATCCCTTTCTACGACACGGCCGGAGCGGTGAAAATGCTGGCGGCGCGGCGCCTGCCCGGGGCCGCCGCCATCGCCGGCCGCATCGCCGCCGAGGTCTACCAAGCCCGCATTCTGGCTACCCACCTCGAAGACCATCGCGAGAATTACACGCGCTTTCTGCTGCTCTCCCGGAGTGCCCGCGTGTCCGCGAAGGCCAATAAGGTCTCGATTGTCTTCTCCACCCGGAATGCTCCTGGCGCCCTTTTCAAATGCCTCAGCGTCTTCGCACTGCGCGATATTGACCTCACCAAGCTCGAATCACGTCCCCTACGTGGCCGCCCCTTCGAGTATTTCTTCTATCTCGATTTCCTGGGCCACCTGAGGGAAGAGCGCTGCCGCAATGCCCTCTCCCACTTGGGTGAGGTGACGAACTTCCTGCGCGTGCTGGGGTGCTACGAGCGGAGTGGTTAGTGCCTAGTGGTCCGTCGTCAGTTGTCCGTTGTTGGTGGTCAGTCGGTTTGGCGGCGAGTGGCGGACGCTTACGACAGACCGCTGGCCACGGACAACGGACAACGGACTACAGACGACTGACCACTAGACACTGTTTCACCATGCCATGGCATACCGATGCCCGCGCACGTCCGCGCCGGCCGTGATCACACCCGTGGCGGGGTCATACTCGACCATCGTGGCCGCGGTAGGATTGCCCCACTCGCCCTGAATCACCAACTTATGCCCGCGCTCACGAAGCACGTTGAGGGCGGCCTCGCTGATCCGCGTCTCCACATCCAGAGCGAGCGGCTGGTCGCCGTGGTCGTCAAAGGAGCTGTACATCGCTTCGGAGTTGAAGCGCGGAGCTTCCACGGCCTCTTGAGGGTTCATGCCAAAATCCACCACATTCAAGAAGATCTGAAGCAGCGTCTGGTCCTGGCTGTCGCCGCCCGGGGTGGAGAACGCCAGCCAGGGCTGGCCATCTCGAAGGGCAATGGTCGGGGTGAGCGTGATGCGTGGCTGCTTGTGGGGAGCCAGTTGATTCGGATGGCCTGGCGTCAGGACAAAAGCCTGCCCGCGCTGCGTCAGTGGAATGCCGGTATCACCGGCGATGAGGGCCGGAATCCAAGCGCCGCTGGGGGTCGCCGAGAGGATGTTTCCGTCCTTGTCAATGACGTTCACGCAAGTCGTGTCTTGCGACTCGCCATTGCGATGGCTGTAGCGGGCGCGAAGGAAGTCGGTGGCAGCGCGCGCTTGCAAATGGAGCGGGTCGCCGGCAATGTGTTCCCCGGACGCCCTTTCCGGGTTGATGAGGGGACGGCGAACGCGGGCGTATTCCTTGGAGATGAGTTCGAGGGGAATCTGGCTGGAGTCAGGATCACCGTAATAGGCGTCGCGGTCGGCATATCCAAGTTTCATCGCCTCCACAACGGTATGAATGTAATCCGCTGAGTTATGGCCCATCGACTTGAGATCAAATGCCTCCAGCAAGTTGAGGTTCTGGAGAAAAACCGGCGACTGGCTCCAGAAGCCCACCTTGTAAACCTCGATGCCTCGATATGTAGTCTTGAGAGGTTCTTCCACCCGCGCGTGAAACGAGGCGAAGTCTCCTTCGCGCAGCAAGCAGCCCGCTTGCTTACAGAAATCGCTGATACGCTTGGCCACTGGCCCGCGATAAAAGTAGTCCCGAACGGATTCGAGAGCAGCGGTGCGTCCTTTCCCGGCGTTCTGAGTTTCGACCTCCGCCAGATTCTGAAAGGTTCGTGCCAGATCGGCCTGAACGAACAGATCGCCTCCCTTCGGCAGATGGCCGCCCGGCATATAGACTCGTTCCGTAGCGCGCCATCTGTCCCATACCGGGAAAGTGCGCTCAATCACCAACGCCTCATGGTCGTCGAGCGGGAAACCCTGGGCGAGTTCGATGGCTGGCTGGATGACTTCGCGCAGGCTCATCGTCCCGTATTTCTCCAGCGCTAGGAGGATGGAATCCATGGCGCTGGGAACGATGGCGCTGAGTGGACCAAACGAGGGAATGATCCCGCCGTGGGCGTTACCAATCGTGCCCATGGTGACTCGCCGGGGATCGTCCCGGCGAAGATGTTCGTAGAACTCGACGGTGGCAAGTTCAGGCGCGATGCCGTCTCCGTTGATGGCCACCACCGGACCGTCCTTCAGCTTGATGAGGATCGGGCACTCGCCACCCGCACCAAAGCTGGCCATTTCCACTACCGAGGCCGCGAATAGCGTGGCGACGCCTGCGTCGACGGCGTTCCCACCCTTTTCCAGGATTCTCAGGCCGGCCTCGGCCACCAGCGGATGGCCTGCTGCTACTGCACCGCGCTTGCCCGCCACTATGGGCTTGAGGGTCGCGGCGGAACCGATCATGCCCGGTAAGTAAACTCCCGCCATGAGAATGCCTACGCAAACTTTCGCGAGTGCTCCCGCACAAACCATCGCTCGTCCTCCGCATCTGATTTGGACACGCCCTTAGAGACTAAGGCCATGGTCCTCAAAAAGCGCTCGGCTGTCAAGCGGGTTGACCCGCCGGTGGTGGTATAAAGTTGCGTTGCTAATGGGATATGGGGGACTTCCCCGATGCAGACGACAGTTGCAAATCGTGCTCACATAACCTGTATGAGCGGGTATTTTAGCTCAGACGATGACTCTTGGTTCGCTCCCCAAGGGGATCGCGGGCTCCCTTATTTCACCAATCAATCCGTACTTGAGGGCGCTGCTGGGATCGATTATGACGGGCTTTTCAAAAAACTTCATACTCTCGAAATCCGCGTCAACGAGCTTTGTAGAAGCCTTGATAACCCCTCTCGTCCACGCAAGCGCAGAGTCAAGGGCCATTGACCTCTCCGCCAGAACGTCTTGGGTCACTGTTTCAGGTGTCGGAGATCCCCACACGTAGTTGTGAAAAAGGAATCGTGCGTTCTGCGACGCTAACCTGCTCTTGGCCGCCAAAAACACCGGTAAGGCTATACTCGCAACGTTGCCAACAGCGTGCATCGTAAGTTCCGCTGGTAGGGCCTTGAGATAAGTGTACAAGGAGATGCCGTCGTCGATTGAACCCCCTGAGCTGGCAAACAATATCGTGATATGTTGCGCACCCTCATTAACAATTGAACTGAGGCCTGCTCTAAGATTGTTTGAAGCTGGAGGATTAATCGATCCGTAGAAAGTCAAAAAACGATGAGGCGGTGGCGAAGGTTGTGGTCTGGTTCCCATGGTCTACTCCTGGTGGACCGTGTCGTCGACTAGAGCGGTCGATGAGAAAGTTTAGGCCGCGTCAGGATGGCGTGTCAATAGACGGAATACCGAGCCGTGTCCCAATTCGAACGTAGGGCCGCCCCTCGGGGCAGCCCAAGCCGGGGTCTGCCCCGCAAGCGCCCACCTTACTCGTCGCCTGAGGCGGCCCGGGCAGGGGCCGACCGTGAGTCGCCGCAGGTTTCAACCTGCGGATGGCGATGGCGCGCCAAATATCCCAACCCCAGCGGGGTTGACTAGGCGGTTGTGCGGCCCCCCCGGGGCGCGGATCATCTATTAGGGTTTTCGCGTTCCGTAGGTTTCACCTACGGCTACCCAATGTGTTGCCCTTCGGGCAACCGGGAACGGGCCGGCCCGACTGTAAACCGATTTAACTTAGCGCTTATGGGGGCAAGCCCGCCCTACATCCCATATTAGGCCACTACAGACCTGCCTTGCTGTCCCGGATAACGCGGCACACACTTGTCTACGGCTTCCCGAAAGCCGGACGGGAAGTTCCCCTTTGTCCTTTTGGATTTCAGGGAGCAAGATAATAGATCGAAAGGTGGTTACGACCTATGGTTGAAACCCGTGCGGGGAATCGAAAGCAAACCCTGTGGTCACTCGCTATCCTTCTGATTCTTTATCCTGTGGTGGGGCGCCGTTCGGCGCAAGCGACTGAGAACGCCGCTGGTCCGGTAGGGGCGACCCTTGTGGTCGCCCTCTGGGGGCGTCCTGCTGCGCAGGCCGCTGAGAACATCGACGATATCACCGGCAAGTACAATTTCCTTTCCGCCGATGACACGCTGGGAATTCTGGAAGAAGAAGGGAAGTTGAAGGGCTACATTGAAATCGTCCAGGGCGATGAGGAATCCGATGCCGTGCTCACTTACGACATCACCTTCGGGTCGCGCAAGAAAGATCACGTGGAGTTCAAGACCAACACCATCCACCGCCGCTACTATCGCTTTTCCGGAAAGGTCGAGCGGGGTTCAGGCCACGGACCGGATGACCCTGATTACCTCCGCCTGATTGGAGACTTGGAAACCGTGACCATCAAAGGCGACAGCGGGCAAGAGTCCGTCGAGAAGAAACATCTGACCTTGAAGTCCTTGGGTAAGTCCGAACGCAATGAAGAGTGAAATCAGCAACTTCACCAATTTCACCGATTGGTGCTATACTGGATGCCTATGAGACGTGCCACCGTAACTATTCCCGATGACCTCGCCAAGGCCGTGGAAAGCTACGTCCGGGGTCAAGAAGCGCCACCCGCGCTCACCGCCGTCGTCCAGGCAGCTTTACGTCAATACCTGACCGAGCGCGGTTACCTCGGTGGGGCAGGCCCGCTCCGAATCACACCCGCTAGGCGCGGAAGCGGCCGCCGTGATGTGAGCCAGGCGCATGACCGCTACTTGGCGGCTCAGTGAAGCGGGCGGTCCTAGCTGATACCGGTCCCCTGTACGCTGCCGTCGACCCGGACGACGCACACCATGCACGGGCCCACCGCGAGTTAAAGCGACTCGCCCAGGACAAGCTTGAGGTAGTCCTTGCCTACCCAACGCTCCTTGAAGCTTATACCCTGGTACTCTATCGCTTAGGGATGCAGGCTGCCTCTGCTTGGTTGAATGAGATCCTGAACGGCTCTCTCTTGCTCAACCCCACCTCCCAGGACTATCGCGAGGCCGTGAGCAAGCTCGCGGCTTTCCCAGACCAGTCCATCACCCTCTTTGACGCGACGACAGCAGTACTGGCTGGCCGCTTGGGTATGGAGGTCTGGACTTACGACCATCACTTCGATGTCATGCTAGCCGCCGTATGGCGCTGAGCACTCGGTCCCTTCCATTCCAATCTGACGCTCATAGCACTCTCCTCTAGCAACTCCAAACTAACCTGCTACCCGAGGAGGGCTGGGCTCGATGCTCGTGCCAGTTTCCCCTCCAGCCGTTCCCGGCGCCGGGCAAATCGCTTCCGCTGAGCGACGGAAGGAGAATGTCCCTCCAGTCGGGAAAGGGCCGCAAGCGTGAATTCGAGCGCCTGCTGGAGGTCGCGGAGGTGATGTTCGTAATGGATGGCCAGCTCTTCCAGCGCTTCCAGAGCAAACGAGGGCTCGCGCCTGGAAAGCTCCAGCCATAACTCGACCGCCGCCTCGTGCTGGCGCTTTCGCTTCAGCTCTGCGGCGAGGTGTTTAAGCGCCAAGCTCTCGACCGGCTGGGGAAGTCCGGCCTCGAGGGCGTGACGGCATGTGGAGATGGATTTTTCCTTCGAACCTGCTGTTCCCAGGATGCGGCTGAGGCTGAAGAGGTCGAGGGGCGATTCCAGCGCTTCGGCCCCACCGTCACCCAACGCGCGCGCCAGCTCCACCGTCAGCGCGGCGAGCGATACCACATCCAGAGCGTTGTGGTAAAAAACCGGCTGCAAGCCGCGCGCATTGCCGGTCCGCAAATAGTCGAAATAGATTGCCGGAATCTCCGCGCCCGGCACATCACCTTCCCGGCTGATTCCCAGAATTCCTTCTTCCAGGTCGGTAAGCTTGCAGCTTTCCAGGCGGAGCTTCCACAGGCGACGCGCGGGATGAAGAGCGTCAAAATGGACCAGGCGGTCGAGAGGCGATTTCATGCGCGCCAGCGCATACCGGGTCTCGAGCAGCGGCACGTCAAACGTCTTGCCATTAAATGTGACGATCCCTTCACAAGCCCCCAGCGCGTCCGCCAGCGCCTCGAGCATGGCCTTTTCCTCAGGATAATCCCGCAGGAAGAATTGCCGAACCACAAACTTCATTCCTTCCACATTTCCAATGCCGATGAGGAACGCGCAGGTTCCGGTTCCACCAGCCAAGCCCGTAGTTTCGGTATCGAGGAAAACCAGCCGCGAGGCATCGGGCATCGCCGCATCTTGCAGAAGAAGGTTCAGTGGACTGAGGTCCGCCGAAGGAATATCGCCGATGCGGAGCTTCCCATAAGGCCGCCCAAAAGGAAATGACTCGTGCGCCAGGAAGAACTCGCCCCGCGAGTTCTTCGCCACCGCGCCCTCCACGTATTCCTCGATTCCCTTCGCAAACCGTTGGGCGGGCAGCTTGGGGGCGGCCTGCGGATTCTCCAGGCGGCGCAGATACGCAAGCGTCTGCTCCAGTTCCCTGTCGCGGTCCCGTGTTCCGGAAGCGCGCTTAAGCTGGCGGAGTTTTTCTTCGAGGGTCATTAGTCGAGACGTCCGTTGTCAGTAGTCCGTGGTCCGTTGCCAGTCGCTAGCAATCATTCGGCCCTATTCAGTGCGCATGGCAGATGTCGGAAATACAGCCTCTCCCTTGGGGAGAGGGTGGCGAGCGGAGCGAGCCGGGTGAGGGGTTGCTTCGCCAGATCAATGCTGTCCGTCGCAATCGTCGGTTCGCCCCGGGTCTTTCCGATCAATCACGCCGAGAACTGTGAACACAATGACAGCCGAGAGAGGCAGGCCGGCAATAGCCGCGCCGATACCGCCCACGATCGACCGGAACTTTGCGAAACCGAACACAAAATCGAAAACTCCACATAAAAGGAATCCCACTAGCACACGCTCTCTCTTCCTCATGCGAATGCTCATACGAGCCCCCGCGTTCCTAGGTGGCAGCCGGAGGTACCCCTCACCCGGCCCGCGACGGCTGGTAAAAGCGCCGTCGCGGTCTACCCTCTCCCCAAGGGAGAGGGCTGATTACTCATAAGAAACCACGGGCTGTAATGGGCGCAACCAAGCACCACGGACGGCGGACAATGAACTACGGACCATTGACCACCCACAGCCTTCGCAAAATCTCCAAAGCCACTTCTTTGCCTTTCTCTCCCACCTCGCCCATCGGCCCCACGCAGGAGGGGCAGCCCGACCCGCACGGACAGTTTGAGATCAGCCGCAACGTTTTCTCAAGCAGAGAGTCGCAGAGGCGGAAGAGAGGTTCGCTCAGTCCAACCCCGCCGGGATACTTGTCGTAGAGGTAGATGTTGGGCTCAAAAGCCACGACTGCAACTTGCGGTGCAGAACTTCCAATTGGTGATTGGCGATTTGTGATTTGTGATTGGCCCTCCCCCGGTGCCACCGGTTGCGCGCCCGCCTGGTCATTCTGACTCCTCGGTTCCGGGCCCTGACTCCTGGCCTCTGACGCCTGACTTCTTTCGTCCGACCCCTGAATCCCGAATCCTGAATCCTGAGTCCTGCTTTCTTCATTCTTACTCCTGACTTCTGACTCCTGACTTCTTCCCTCGTTCTCCCCCACAGCTCTACCCAAATCCCGCGCGTCGCACATCACCAGCAGCGTGGCGATAGCCTCAAGAGCGTTGGCCAGGCCATTTACCCCGTCCAGCCGCTCCGTCTGGGCGTAAGGCAGGCTTCCCATCAAGTCGCGGGGGAGGGTGAGCCAGAAGGCGGTGGTATGCATCTCCTGCTCGGGCAGCGTCAGCCTGCCATCGCCGACATTCTCCATGGTGTGGAACTTGATCTTCTTGAAGCCGACTACCTGGGTATTCACTTGCACTTCGCCGTGATTCTTGCTGGCGGGGCCGATGGGGGCCGAGTCGAACCTCTCCAGGATTTTGATTTTCGTGTATGAGATGGCGTCGGTGAAATACTCGCTCGACACCTCGTGGACGTAAGCTTTCCGGTCGTCATAATCGAGCCGCTCGACGTGGTACTGTTGGCCATCCTGAATGTAGATGGCCTTCTCATGCAGTGTAGTAAGGGCGCTGGAGAAATCCACTTCGCCAATCACTTTGGGCTCTTCTGTGGTGTCCACAATCACGAAGTTGTCCGACGAGACGGAGCGCAAGCTGATAGCGTCGGCGGGGTAACTCTCCGAAACCCAATGCCAGCCGTCGGTGGTGTGGTGCAAGAAACCGACTTCCTCGAGATGCTGGCAGAGCCGTCGCAAGTCGAGCGAGCCAAATTTCTCGTCCTCCCGCAAGGGCAGCTCGAAGGCGGCGCATTTCAGGTGATTGAGCAGGATAAAGAGATTGTCGGGATTAACGTAACCATGTTCAGGCGAGCGGCCGAAAAAATAGTCGGGGTTTTGCACCATGAATTGGTCGAGTGGCGCGCTGGAGGCCACCAGCACGGCGGCAGAAGTTCCCTGCCGGCGACCCGCCCTGCCGGCGCGCTGCCAGGTGGAAGCAATGGTTCCGGGGTATGCCGCCAGCACGGCAACGTCCAGGCTTCCGATGTCAATGCCCAGCTCCAGCGCATTGGTTGCCACCACACCCAACAGGCGGCCGTTGCGCAGGTCGTGTTCGATCGCGCGCCGCTCCAGTGGAAGATAACCGCCCCGGTAGCCTCGCACCGCCTCCGGGGCCAGGGGGGCTCGCGAAAAATCTTCCTTCAGGTAGGTCACCAAAATCTCCGTGGCAAGCCGGCTGTTAGCGAAAACGATTGTCTGAAGGCCGCGCCCCAGGAAAGTGCGGGCGATGCGCCGGGTTTCGTTCAGATACGAACGCCGGATGCCGAGTTGTGGGTTGACCACCGGCGGGTTGTAAAAGACTAAATACTTCTCCGCCGAAGGAGCACCGTTTTCATCCACCAAGAAGACGTTTTCCTCCAGGATGCGGGTGGCTAATTCAGCCGGATTGGCGATGGTTGCCGAGGTGCAGATGAATTGCGGCCGGCTGCCGTAGAACTGCGCGATGCGCTTCAAACGACGCAGCACGTTGGCCAAATGACTGCCGAAAACCCCCCGGTAGTAGTGCAACTCGTCGATCACCACGTAGCGCAAGTTCTCAAACAGGCGCTGCCATTTGGTGTGGTGAGGGAGAATGCCGGCGTGAAGCATGTCCGGGTTGGTGATCACCAAGTTCCCGCGCGCGCGAATGGCCTTGCGGGCGTCCTGGGGCGTGTCTCCGTCGTAAGTGAAGGTGCGAATCTCCTCTCCCAGCTTATCTGTCCAGCGATTGAGCTCTGCCAACTGGTCCTGTGAAAGCGCCTTGGTAGGAAACAGGTACAGGGCCCGAGCCTCAGGGTTTTGCACCAATTCGCCCAGAATCGGCAGGTTGTAACAAAGGGTCTTCCCGGAGGCCGTGGGTGTGACCACCACCACGTTTCGGCCTTCGTGGGCCAACTGGCAGGCGCGTGCCTGATGCGTGTAAAGGGATACTATGCCGCGCGCCTCGAGCGCCCGGAGAAGCCGGGCGGGCAGAAACTCGGGGATTTGGGCTGTCTGTGCCTCGCGTGCCGGGTAGTGTTTAAGGGCCGTCACCCCCCCCCGGGCGGGTGAGCCCTTAAACTTCCCCCGGATTTCTTCGAGGGCGCTGGGGATGGGTGCCAAGCCCTCCTCGCCAGACGATCGCAGGTTCGCCAGTGCCTGGGTTTTCTCTTCCACGTCGCCTCGCTTTCGCTTTTCGTTCGCTCAATATACCACAATTCGCACCTTGCATCGACAATATATAATAGGCGCGGTTCGACCGTCCGTCGGGATGTTCGCGCTGAGGGTAAGTTGTGGGAAGTCTGCGCAAGATTCTCATCGTTCACCAGAGCTGGCAACCACCGGGTGGCGCAAATGCCGTAGCCGCCTGGATTGTCGAAGCACTCAAGAGTCACTACGCCCTCACCTTGCTCACCTGGGACCGCGTGGATACTGCGGAAATCAACCGCTTTTATGGCACTTCGCTCGCGCCAACGGACTTCGATGGTTTCTATCCCAACCGGCTGCTCCGTGCTTTCTTCAAACTCGACCCGGGCCCGGGGAGTCTTCAACCCACTGCCTACCTGATGCGTGCGTGCCATAGAATTCGCGGCCACTACGACTTGGTGATAGGCGCGGCCGTGGAAGAGATGGACCTGGGCGGGCCCGGGCTGCTTTATGTCCACTATCCCGAGCTTAGTCGATTCTGGCCAAAGTATCGAGATTGCGGCGGCAAACCGCTGAGCGCGAAGATTCTCCATCTGCTGAAGGGCGAGACACGGCCTTGGATGATTCTCTCAGACTACTCCCTAGAGCGGCTAAAGGAAAACGCCATTCTCACCAACTCGGACTGGACTGGCGCGCTATTTGAAAGAATTTACGGAGTGAAGACACGAACGCTCTATCCGCCCGTGCCGGCTGCGGATACGGAGCCGCCCTGGAGTCTGCGGGCCAACGGGTTCCTCGCCTCGGGTTCGCTTGAGCGCCGAAAGCGCCTGGAGTGGATCGTCTCGACGCTCAGTCAGGTACGGAAGTCGCAGCCAGATCTGACCCTTCACTTGGTGGGGGCGAAAGTCGAGGTGGGAGACGGGCCAGAGTATTACCGCGAACTGCGGCGCCTGGTCGTCGCCAACTCGAATTGGATGACCTTGCACGAAAACCTCTCCCGCCAAGACCTTTCCCAACTCGCTGCCCAAGTGCGCTACGGCATCCACGCCCGAATCGACGAACACTTCGGCATTGCCCCGGCGGAGATCCTGATGAGCGGCGGCATCCCCTTCGTCCACAACAGTGGCGGCCAAGTGGAAATCTCCGGCCGCGACCCGCGCCTCTGTTTCACGACGCAGGAGGACGCGGTGGGAAAAATCACGGTCGTAATGCGGGACGAAGGTGTGCAGGCGGCGATCCTCGAATCCCTGGCGCCTCGCAGGAAAATGTTCACTTGCCAGCGGTTTATGGAAGGGATCCGGGAAGCTGTGCAAAGCCATCTGGCGAGGTGAGCTCGCCGGCACAAGATCAGACTGAGACGCTCAAGGCGCGCTCCACTTCGGCGCGGATGAGGCGCGCGAACGTCTCGGCAGAATAGGTGTCCTTTCGAGGGGCGAGCCGCTGCCGGAGGTCGTCCTGAACAGCAGGATTTCCAAGCACGTGCATGATCTTCTGCGCCGCTTCCTCCTCGGATTCGTAAATCAAGCGGCTATCGTGCGCGACGATTTCCGGTGGGCCGCCGCTGTTGTGTACGAAAGGGATGCAGCCGGCTCGAAGCATCTCGGCTACAGCCATGCCAAAATGCTCGTTCTTGCACGCGTGCATGCCGTAACGCTGGCGCGCCACGAGCTGGGCCAACTCACCCCGTGAAAGGTTTTCGTGCACCGTAACCCAAGAGGAATCGGCTTGCGCGAGGGCATGCAGAAACGCGGGGTATTCGTGTGCCCCATGGTAAGACATCCCCACCACGTGCATCCTGACCTGGGGGAACTTGGTTCGCACCACGCGGAGGACTTTGAGACACCAGTCGAACCGCTTCGCGACATCCAACCGGCCCATCATAATAAAGCCGTCCTCGCGTTCTTTCCACGCCACCTGAGGGAAGATCCCGGCAGCCGGAGGATAGACCGTTGTCGCGTCGATCCCATAGACCCTTTTGACCCATCGGCCAGTCCAGCCGGAGTTGACCAGAGTGCGGTTGGCCTTCATGCGCTCGAAGGAGAAGTCGGCGACCAACATCCACGGCCGGACTTCACCCTTAGCCAGACCGGCGAGCTTTTGTGCTAAGGGAAGGTCGCAAGAAGAGCGCACGCGAGGGTACACATGGGCCAGGTATGGATAATGGATGTACTGGATGGCGGGTGGGCCGAAATCGCCTTCGTTGTCGGCGCTCATCACCAGGTCGAACTGATGCCGGATTCGCTTCGCGACCCGCATCAGATACGTATGTTTTTGAATACTGCCGAGATCCGGATCGAGACCGAGGAATCCGCGCACCGCCGGAGCAATCGTTCGCATCTGAACGTCGGAGCCTGCCAACGAAGTCCCGTAATTCCTGTCGAGCAGGCCGAAGTCGACGGGTTCAGAGCAGAGCAGCGTTACGGCGTAGTCTTGCCGCAGCGCTTCGAGGATCCACGCAGCCACTCCCGGCGCGCCTCCGTGCGGGATCAGCTTGCAGTAGAAAACCAGGATGCGGGGACGAGTGAGACGCATCCGATCAGATCTCAAACCACCATACATACTTGGCCTTGTTGATGAGCGCGCTGAGCAGCTCCGCAACCTCTCCATCCCGAATCTTGCGGTGCAAATAGCGGAGCCGGTGGCGCCACCGCCGCCAGCGGTATCCCGGAATGCGAATCGCAGTCGCGGGCCCCGGATCGAGCCCGTAGGTTTTGATCGCACGCGTCAACCAGGGAAAGATTTGATACTCGTCAAGGACACGACGGCGGGCCTGCTCAAGAGCCGGAAGCCGCCGCTCCCATTCGCCGCTCCGCAGTAGCTTTTCGAGGGTGGCGCAAACGGCCGCAGGATTGCCTGCGTCGACCCGAATGAAGGAGTCCTCCGGAAAGTATTGCTCCAGATTCGTGCAGCCAGAATACAAAGGGACGGTCCAAGCCAGAAAGCAATCAGCCAACTTTTCCGTCCAGAGATGCGGCCCGACAGCGTTTTCGATAGCCAGTGAGAAGCGGTAGGGAGCGAGCGCATCCCATTTACGCGGCACCCAACGGACCCCCCGGCCGAAGAGATCGACGAGATCAGGCGAATGCTCAACCAGGTAGCGCCTCAGCGTATTTCGCCGTTTGTGCTCAGGCAAGAACGTAAGGTTGCTGGCGATCCATGAAACCCCGCGGGGTTTTTCCGGGACAGCGGCGGCCACCAGCTCGTCGTAAGTCAGCCCGACCCCCCAGGGCATGGCGGGCTGCGAAGGTACATATTTGGGATTCTCGGATGGAATCAGATGGGTGAAGATACGGGCGTAAGGTTCATGTCCCTCGATGAGCCAGTCAAAGAGGCCGGGCACATAAGGCTCCTGCATGATGGCCCAGACATTTCCAGCCGGGCAGTGTGCGGAAACGGAATCGAGCCTCCGGTTGTTCAACATGACGAGCAGGTCGCACTCCTCCACAGGGCGGGTGGTGAAGCGGATGCCGTCCCACATCCCCGCTCCGTCGGGTGTCTGCCGCAGGAGCCCCGAGCTGTCACAGTCGGACACAATCCGGACCAACATGGGCCGCTGAGTCATGGTCCATTACCCCACCCCCGGAATCGGAGAGCCCTATCCACAAGAGGCAACATCGGACCCCCTGCACCTTAACACCCCGAGAACCCGGGGCAGAGTCAACGGGAGGTCATACATATGAAATAATACTCGCCCTTTCACCCCTTCGTCGATGAGTGGTGCGAAGCGACCGACCCGAGGGTGTATACTATCTGAGTTTTGAGCGTGCCTGCGCCAACCAGCCGAGTGGCCTACGCCTTCTACGCGACCGACAACACCTACGCGATCGCCGCCATGGTCTGTGCGAGCATGCTCCGCAGGGCTGGGGCGAGGGCTGAATTTGTCTTGGTCCATTTGCCGCTGTCGCGATTCGTGATGAGCAGGTTGCGAGAGATGAATTTCCGCACCCATCTCGTCACTTCGCTGGTTCGGTCCCCGGACTGGTACTACCGCGATTGCCTCGTCAAACTCCAGATTCTTCGCCTGACCGATTATGCCCGCGTAGTCTATCTGGACGTGGACACATTTCCGCTCAAGAGCCTGGACGGTTTTTTTACGCTGCCGCCGGGCGTTCCGCTCATGGCGCCGGTGGCTTACTGGCTGCCGCAGCCCCGCTGGTCGAGCTACCTGCTTGTAGCGGCCCCTTCGGAGGAATTGTGGCGACGGGTAGAGCGCAGGCTGGCGCGAACCCCGGCAAACCAGCGCTACGACATGGATGTCATCAATGCAGAATTTGCCAACGACATCCAAAGCCTACCGCTGAAACTCACCCTCCTCAATTCCGAATGGGAAGACCGGAGCCGCCCGTTTGCATTTGGAGACCCGGCGGAGGCGTTTCGAAACGTCTCGGTGATTCACCTCACCGCATTGGGAAAACCATGGTCATATACGCCCCGAAGAGTGCGCCGCTTGCGGCCGAACGCCCATCCGGAGTTTTACCGGATCTGGGACCTCTGGTGGCAGACGCGGGCGGAGGTTCTTCAAGAGGGTAAAATCCTCCTCCGCGCGGCCGACCACCTTTCACGCACGGCAAGGTCGATCAGCCACGCACGCGCCCTGTGGAGCACCCCGGCTGGCCTCCGCTACAAACTGCGTGAGACAGTGCTTGCATTGAAAGGCCCGAGGCCACTGCGTTAAACACCCATCCGCCGCTGGAATACGAGATCGACAAAGTTGATCAGCGTCGAGGAACGACAGCGGCCGATTCCCAACACATCGCAAACCTCGAAGCCCGCATGGTCCATGGCGGCGATGAACTGCGCAAACGAATAGCTGCCCTCGAAACGCTTGTGCAGCACACCCACCTCGGCGATCACAAATTCCGTCCGCTCCAGCGTGGCTGTGGCGCCGCGAATTACTTCCAACTCCGCGCCCTCCGTGTCGATTTTCAAGCCGAAGGGTTCGGGAAAGGAATAGTCTGCAATGATGCGGTCAATCGTGGTGGCCCGGACTCCGCGGGACGTGACGGATTCGCTGATCTGCTCGAGCGGATTGCGCGGGTAGTGAGAACTTCCCTCGGTAACTTGCGGCTCCACGCGCAGCTCAAGCTCTCCTTCACGAGACCAAGCAGCCGCCGGGATGTGTACGCCGCGCCGGCCCTCCAGCAGGCGTGCGATGCCTTCGAAGTGCTCCGAAAGGGGCTCCACCAGGATGAGCTGAGCATCAGGATACGCGGCATAGAGTTCGGGAGTGCCATGCCCCACCCCCACGTCGATGAGGGTTTGCGGACGAAAATCAAGGCGGCGTAGGTAGGCCGGCTCCCAATACGCCCGGTGCTCTTCCCATCCTTGCGGAGCCGGCCCCGCCCGCTGCACCCGCCACCCGTGCTCCAAGAGCTTGCGGTGAACGGCGTTCCGGAATTCGCGCATGTTCATGAGCTGACACCTGCCGGCCCCGCGCCTGCGGGGTCGGCGCTACATTAGGATTTCGCGGTGGAGCGAGGCCAGCCGCCCCCCGATCGTGGGCCAGTCGTAGCGCTGTTCGACCAGGCGCCGCGCGTTGCCGATGAGTTCGGCCCGCAATCCATCATCGTCGAGCAACTGCACCACGCAATCCGCAAACTGTTGAGGAGCGTCGGCGACCAGAAGATGCACTCCGTGATGCACCTCGATCCCCGCACAACCGATCGTGGTGGAGACCACCGCCCTGCCCAGGGCCATCGCTTCCAGGATCTTCAAGCGCGTCCCCCCGCCCGCCCGCAACGGGACCACGGCGACCTTGGAAAGGCGGTAGTAAGGAAGGATGTCCTTGACGTAACCGGTGACTTCGATTCCGGGTTCCTGTCCTAACGCCTTTACTCGCGCCGGGGGTGAATGGCCCACGACCAGTAGCTTAACTCCGGGAAAGGAAGCCCGGACGCGCGGCAGAATGCACCGCGCGAAAAACATCACCCCATCTGTATTGGGAGGGTAGTCCATAACCCCGGCGAACAGCAGGCAGGAATCCGAAAGGGAGTTCGGCAAGGGCTGCAATTGCGTGCAATCCACGCCATTCTCGATGACCACCGCGCGCACTCCGGGCAGGACTCGCTGCAGAAGCTCTCGTTCCGCCGCGGAGACAACGACACAGCAGTCGAACCCCGGGATATAATGCCGTTCGGAACTGCTCATGGCCAGTGCTTTCAGGCGGTAGAGCGCGCGGGCGGCGGGGCCCACGTCGAGGCGAGCCATCTGGCGGTATTGCTCGAAGCACACATTGTGGAGCGAAAGAACAGTTCGACAAGTCCCATGCCGCGGAGCAGCTTCGAGATACGCGGCCAGGAGCGAGTGCTCGACCTGGAAAACATCAATCTTCTCCCGCGTGATGATACCTTGGAGTCGCCGGGCGGCCTCGGCACAATAGTAAGGAAAGGCCCCGATGGGGCGCCGCGCCCGGATGGTGAGGATAAGGCTCACGAGTTGACGACCGGACAAGGGCCGTGGGAGCGCGAAAGTCTCGACAGATTTGCAGAAATCCCGAAGTTGACCCACGTCTGTCGGGGCGCCGGGGGGAAGCAAGCTGAACAGGTGAATCCTGGAGGTGCGTGCCGCTTCGCGGATGAGATGGAAATCTCGGGTGCGCACCCCCGAATCGGGTGGATACGGCAAGCCAAAGGTCAACCATAAGACATTCATCTTTTCGACGAGTCATGAAGGGCGGTGGCGGCACGCCAGCGGGCAGGCAGGTGTCTGCCCATCTCCTCGTCCAAGCGATGCGTTCTCGGCAGGCGAAATCCGAGACACCCTATCCGAAGCCGATTCACTATGCGGATCCCCAGCTTATGGCGAATGGGCTCCGTGCCATCCAGCAACCACTGGTAGCCCCACCGGCGCCTCGAGTGGTAATAGTAGAGCACCGGTTCAATGAACTCCTCGCGCTGCAAAGCGCCGGCGTCGCGCATCTGCAACGCCCAATAGAAATCCTCCGAGTAGCTCACGTCCGGGAAGCGGTAACGGACGGCAATCGCCCGGCGAATGGGATTCAAGTGGTCGGGCGGACGGTAGTAGGTGTGATGACGACTGAAGACGTCAGAGTACCGCAGGGAATTCACGAACTCGCACGGGTGCGAGCCGCGAAACGTGATGATGCCGCGAACTCCGAGGCAATCCACCTCCGGCCGCTGCTCCAGGGCGCCGCAAATCAATTCAATATAACGTTCGCTGACTTCATCATCGTCATCGATGAAAGCCACGAAGTCCCCCCGGGCCCGGCCCAACAGGATGTTCCGCTTGTGACCGATCGAATGCTCCCCCGTGTCCGGATAGGAGAGAATCTCAACGTCTGAATCTCGTCCGGCGTGGCGGACTTGGTTCTCCAAGCCCTCTACCAAACGCGAAAGCTGGTCGCGCCGGCACTCCAGCGTTGGGATCAGCAGGCTGAGTTGCATAGACTGGTTGATTATAACATGGGGTAACGAGTAAACTTCACCGATGCTCAAGGACTGAATTCGACCGAATGAACCTCCTCTACCGCCATCTGCGCCATCATGCACGTCTGGTGTTCCTGGCCTTGTTCTGCGCGGGAGCAAACCAATTGCTCCTTCTTCTCGATCCGCTCATCCTGCGGCGCATCATTGACGGCTATGCGCTGCAAGCGAGACGGCTGGAGGTGGCCGGTTTTTTTCGCCATGTCGGACTCCTGCTGCTGGTGGCGATTGCCGCCACGTTCCTGGCCTGGCTGGCCAAGAATTACCAGATCGATTTCGTGAACCGCGTGGCACGATATGCGGGCATGGGGGTCTATTGCGAGGGGATCGCGCATTCGCTGGGGATGCCTTACTCGGCGTTCGAAGATCAACGCAGTGGCGAGATCATGAGCCAACTGCAAACAGCGCGCCGTGACGTGGAAAACTTTGTCTTGTCGTCAATCAATTCGGTCTTCAGTTGCCTCATTGCGATCACTTTTCTGCTCATCTATGCCGCCCGTGTCCACTGGATCCTGATTCCGGCCTATCTGTTGGCCCTGCCCGGCGTGTTCTTGGCCAGTGTTTGGTACAGCCGCAAAGTCCGTGCGATTCAAGCCACGATCCTCCGGGAGTCCTCCCGCCTGGCAGGATCAGCTACGGAGTCTCTGCGCAACATCGAATTGGTCAAGGGTCTGGGGTTGGCGGGCCGGGAGATCTGGCGCCTGGGTCGTCACGGGAACCAGGTTCTAGAGCTGGAGCTGACCAAAGTGCGGTATATCCGCCACCTCAGTTTCTTCCATGGAGCGGTGGTGAACGTTTTGCGGGTCGGCCTGCTGCTTCTCATGCTCTTTCTGGTTTTCAAGCAGCAGATCACCATCGGGCAGTTCTTCGCGTTGTACCTGTACTATTACTTGCTCTTCAATCCTTTGCAGGATATGGGCGAAATCGTGCATTTGTACGCGGAGGCGGAGGCCTCGCTGAACAATGTGCGGGCCATTTTGGCCTCACCTCAAGAATTGCGGCCTGCGGCGCCCGTTGAGGTGGGCCCCATCGAAACCTTGCGCTTCGACCATGTGGTCTTCCAGCACAGCGGGAACCCAAAGCCCGCAGTGCAGGATGTTTCGTTTCAGGTCGCGCGCGGAGAGACCATCGCCTTCGTGGGACCTTCCGGGGCGGGTAAGACGACACTCGTCAAGCTGCTGCTGGGGCTCTATTCTCCCCGCTCGGGTGCGATCACTTATAATGGGGTTCCGACCACCTCCTTGGATCTTGACCATATTCGCGAACGGATTGGTTTGGTAACCCAGGATTCACAATTGTTTTCGGGCTCGTTGCGGGACAACCTGCTTTTTGTTCGCCCGGAGGCAGGCGACGACGAATGCCTAGAGGTGCTACGCCAGGCGGCGGCTTCGGAACTAGTCTCGCGCGCCTCGCAAAGCCTGGACGCCGTAATCGGCGAGGGGGGGCTGAAGCTTTCCGGAGGAGAGAAACAGCGCGTAGCCATCGCCCGCGCCCTTTTACGCCGCCCCGAATTCCTGGTCTTCGACGAAGCTACTTCCGCGCTGGATTCCCTTACGGAGAGGGGGATCGCTGAAACGATCCGCGAACTGAGCCAGCGCCGGGAATTTGTCACCATTCTGGTCGCTCATCGCCTCTCCACCATCTGCCATGCAAAAAGGATCTATGTGTTGGACTGCGGCAGGATTGTGGAATCGGGAACCCATGAGACACTCCTGCACCAGCAAGGGCTCTACAGCCGTCTCTGGTTGCAGCAGACCGGCGGCGGATTGGTTACGCAGGAGCCCCCACGTGGGGCAGCTCTCTGAGGCGCACACTCCGGGCCTGTCAGCGTTGGGCCGTCACCCCAAAATGCGCAGACAGTGCCTGCCCGCCTCCCCGGACCTACATTCGTAACGCGCAATCCAGCACGGTGCGAGCGTTCAGTTCAGGATCCCGGCCCAGGTGTACGCGGTAGACCCGCGACCGCCTCAGCAATTGGCTACAGTTCCGCAGCCGCGACATCACCAAGCCCGACTTTGTCAGGAGTTCCCATCCGCTCGAATGGAGAATGAACTCCAGCCCTTGGTACAGGCCGACGCCTAGCACGCAATTTTCGATGCAAGCGCGGAGCCCCGCTAGTTTTCCAACTTCCTCGACGCGGCAATCCTTGCTGAGCGTCCGTGAGCCGACCAGCACGAGGCCGGGTTCAGCCGAGGCGGCTACGCGATCCTGGAAATAGCTGTAGTTGACAAGGTCCTTCCGTCCGAACTCCATTCGCATAATTGACCGGCGGTGCTCCGGAGGGATGTGATGTTCCGCTCCAGGCAACAAGCCCAGCCGCAAAGGAAAAGCGAGCAAACGCCCCTGGCGATCAATGAAGGGCGAATCATCCGACAAGATTTGCACCTCCGGATGTTTCAAGAGGTGCAGCCCCAGCGTGCTCTTTCCGCCGCCCATGGGCAGGGGGAGCAGGACAGCCCGATTCTTCACAACTACCCCCAGCGCATGGATCCTGTGCAGTCCCCGGCGGTCCAGGTGCTGGCCAATTTGAGAAAGGACGTAGAGATAGGTCGCCTCATAGAGCATGTCAGGATCGCGGCTGTACAACTTGAGGTTTCCCGTCTCTTCTTCCTGAATGCCCAGTGCCCTTCCGTGATAGTCAATGTATCGGCGCGTTCCATTGCGGTAGACGACGTTCCGGGGCGTGTAGACCGCGGCATCCGTGAGGGGTAAGTCATCCATCGGAGGGTCTTCCGGGAACATCTGGACCGAGACGCTGTCGCCTGACCCATCCGCGGCGAAGAAGCCAAAATCCTGCCGAATCCCCTCTACTGGTTCCTCGAACGAACCGCGCACCGAAAAACGGATCCCGTAAACATCAAAGCTGAATTCCAAGCGTCACCTTGTTTCGCCTTGACCAGGCGGTGGAAATTGCTCCTGAATTTCCCGATCTTGTCATATTTCGCCGAGTTAATTCAATCGAAAAGAGGGATTGACCGAACTTGTGGTTTCCGGCAAACTTGCTCGTGCACAACTTCTCAAATGCCGCCTATCGCCTCCTTGCTCGAGGCGTGGCTTCCGTCCTTGCGTCCTCGGAGATCGTGCGGACCGTCTATGCCCGCCGCAGTGTGGCGGCGGGCGAGGTGTCTTTCGGCAGAAGCGATATCGATCTGGGAATCGTGATCCGCGCGGCCGAGCCGGCTTGGCGCGATAAAGAGCAACTCCTCTTGCTCGCCAGGCTTTACCACTGGCTCAAGATAACCATCCCTATAGTCGGCGAGTGTACGGTGCACGATCCACAGGGCCTGCGCCTCTGGAGCCGTATAGACCCCTACCGGGCGTCAATCGACCGCCGCGCGGGACTTCTGCTGCATGGCCCACCGCTCGAGGTCGCGGTCACATCCGTGCCCGAACGTGAGTGCGCACGACGCCTCATTTTCTGGATCGAGAAGTTTTTGCCCCCAGTCATCCGCCGCCGGAACAAGCGCAACCTGCGCAAGATCGCCCTCGAAATATGGAACGCTTGGGCCTGCGCGAGCGGCCTGGTTTCCGAACCATTGCTCACTCGTCGCGAGGCGGCTATTTCGATGGCCGCGGCCGGCGAGAGCTTGCCGGAGGATTCGCTCGCCCAATGCTTCCATATCGCCGCCCAAATGCACCGCCGTCTTCTCCTACCCCTCGATCATCCACACACCGCGCTTGTCCAGAGCATGTTGCTCCCGCCTGCCTTACGGAGGCGAGTCCTGGTGGTCCTCGCTCACGAGGCCTGTGACTTGCCCACCGAAGCGTTCGATCCTGACTCGCTGATATGCACTCCTGAAGCCCTCGATCTCTACGTGCAGTTTGTGAATCCCTTCGCCTTCGCGCGCCTGCCCGAACCGGTTAGGAACCTCGGCATCCGTACTCCCGGTCGAATCGAGTTCGCGGACTGCTGCCGGCGTTACACCGACCGCATGATGTTGCGAGCTCCAGGATTCACGAAGATGGACACGACGGAACCCGCGCAACGAGCGGCTGCGGCGCGCTTTGGCTTGGAGTGCCTGCGCGCGGGGGAATTTCGCGACGAGCCTGATCTTACCCCGACGACGCCCCCGCCGTCCCTCTCCGATTACTATCGAGATATCTATCCCCAGCTCTGCGCTGACATGGCAGGCGTTTGGAGAGGCCTGGAGGAGATCGGGCCCGTTAGCCCACGATTTGGAGTGCGGTCCGTATATTGACGGACTGCCGCTTTCGCCTCTCGAGCTTGCTCGAGACGCTGCCAGAAACGAGCTTCCGGCGGAAAAAGGTGGGAGCATGCTGCCGCACTCCAGAGCAGCCGCACGCCGCCGTCACGCCAGAAGTTCCGCCTGCCGGCGTCCGGGTGATTCCATCAAACTTAACAAAGATGACTCCATGGTGCGTGCGATGCGCCCCCAATCGTGGTACTGGACCGCGTGCGCACGGGCTGAAGCCCCAAGTCGTTTCGCGCTGTCTGCGTCGTTCAGCAGGAGGCGCACTGCTGCTACCAGGGACTCCACGCTCTTGTTTGCTACCAATAGGTGCTGCCCTGACCGGAATGTAGTGCCATGCACGGACTCGGCGAACGCCACAATGGGAAGGCCGGCGGCAGCAGATTCGATCAGTTTGATCTTTGTACCCCCGCCAAGGTCAATAGGGCACAGCAGGCAGTCGGCGGATCGAAGATGGGACGCGAAGTCGTTCACAAACCCGGTGAAACGCAGATTTCCCTCGACCCTGGGACGTTTTGCGATGGCGCCTGTAATCAGGAACGTCACCTCAGGCAACCGCGCCGCCACTCGCCTTACCCATTTGATCGCCTCTACCAGCGGCGTCTGGCGCTGGGCCGCGGGGAAGATAACGATTGGGCCACGGGGCAGCGTCAGCCGGCTGCGCAGAGCCGAGCGAGTTGCCTCATCCGCGGGTTGGTAGAGATCGACGTCAGCGCCATTGGGAATGACCGCGATCTTTTCCGCATCAGCGCCATAGAAGCGCACGAATTCATCCTTATCCTCGGGGCTCACGGCAAGCACCAGGTCAGCGTCGAGCACCGCCCGCCGCTCTAACGCCTCTGTCCACGCGATCCAGAACTGCCGCAGGCCTCCGTGATTTCCTGCTGATCGGATCTTGGCGACTTGCACGTTGTGAGTTGCGAGGACCACCGGCTTGCCCTTCGCAATGGAGCGGCAATAGCCATACTGCCAGGGAAACTCCACCACCACCAGGTCCGCCCAGTCTGCCCACTCGGCCAGCCGCCGCGGCTTCGCCGCAGTCAAGGTATAACCGCACAGTATGGGCACACCGAAGCCGGCGCGCTCCATGATTTCGCAAAGTGAGCTGCTTACCAAGCTCCTGTGGCGAAAATCGCGGTAGGAAGGCGTGACTTGCTTTTCTGATTCGAACCCGCGACGCCGAAGATCCAAAACCCGGGATTGCGAGAACTGGCGAACCTCGTTGCGCGCGCTCAGTCTCGATAGCAAGTTGTAGATGCGGATTCGAGAGCCGCTTGAGAGCGGCAGGGTGACCCGCGGCGAAACATCCAGAATGCGCATGGGCTCACATTGTACTGCTAATGAGCAGGAGCTTTCACATCTTCGTGTCGTAAGGTCTTCCAGCCGCCTTTAGTCTGCTCGAGCTAAGCCGGCGCGCGGCGAGGCTTCACTTGAATGCCCGTGCACCTTTTTTCCCTCGGCGTCGTGATACCTCCATTTCCCCATGTTCCCCCCGTACCCGTCGTACAGTCCACACAGAATAGCTCGCGCATGCCTGAAACGCTTGTGAACCAGCTTTTCACAGACGCGAAGCAGGCAGAACAGCGAATTCCCAAAGTGAAACAGTGGCTTCCAATAAGCGGGTACGAATCTTCTGGCCAGGAGAATCCTGTTGCGGTAGAAGTAGTAATAAGCAAGTGGATTCAACCGTCCGCCGCCGCTACTCCCGCCCTTGTGGTAGGTAACGGCCTTGCGCGCCACAACGATCTTAAAACCTTCAGCGCGAGCCGCGCGGCAAAACTCCGCTTCGTCACCGTAGATAAACAGCGCAGGGTCGAGGAAGCGGCCCTTGGCCCGATGGACCGCAACGAGCGTCTCCGCCCCAATCAGCATTGTTCCTCCCCACACCCAAGGGGATGGGAAGAAGTCGGCCGCCACACGTGGCATCTCGCGGGACCGGGGGAAGAGAGCTGGAACAAGCAGGCGAGGCGTGGGGTGCTTCTCATCGATCCCTGCAAACCACAATTTCCCCGTCGCCCTGTCCATCATAATCGCACCAACTACACCAGCGTCAGCCCTGCGACCCACTGCGACCAGTTCCGTCAGGCATGTGGGCATCAAGACGGCATCGTTATTCAGGAGCAAGACGAAATCGGCATTTCCCCGGCGGCTGAGGGCATACTGGATGCCGACATTGTTGCCCCCGGTAAAGCCCAGGTTTTCTTCATTGCGGATGAGCACGAGCCTTGACGTTGACGGAACTGCGTCGAGGGCTTTTTCGGTGCTTGCTTCGCCACCCTGGAGGGCGGTTTGGCGTGAGTATTCGGCAAGAACGTGTCCTGGGCCGAGCCTTTCTCGTGCCCAGGCCGTGATCCGCTCCGCAGAGTCGTCCCAAGAACCGTTCTCCACGACAATGGTCAGGTAATTTGTGTATTGGAGCTGCCGCACCGACTCCAAACACTCGATCGTGTCTCGCCACCCGTTCCAGTTCAGGATGCTGATGGCCACGTTTGGCTGGCGTTCTGGAGCGAGATCCTGGCTCATGTTTATTCCTTGCAAGTTCCCATTGAGGCCTGCGAGTCAAGCGGTTTCACTTCGTCGTTGGAATAGGAGGTCAGAAACCCATGAGGCACTCCTGATTAATCATCCGCACGGACCTTTTTCCATCGAGTCAGAACAGGCCGGAGAAAATAGCCGGCCATCCCAATGACCACTCCCAGTCCGCTGTACAAGTATCCAATCCAATTCACCGCCACCGCCCGCAGCAAGAACCACAGACCCTTTTCGTTGTAAACGAACCGGTAAAACTTCCGGTTCAAAATGAAGAGGAGCGCAAACAACAACAGAAGGATGATGGCCAGAGAAGGCTTGAAGGGGATCAACGGAAGCGCGGCCAGAATGAAGAAGGAAATAACCCCGCTGGCCAAGTTCTCATAGCGCGTGTTCAGATCATTCCGATAGATGCGCTTTTCGAGCATAATCTCCGTCCAGGGAATGGCCCGGCGGAGAAAATCCGAGCGGAGCAGCTCTGCCAGAGAATACACTTTCAGATGGGTAGCCTGTATTTGCTTATTGACGAATATTTTATAACCTTTCTTATAGAGGCGGTAACCCAGCTCGATGTCGGGAAGTCTTCCGCAACTTTCGTCAAAACCACCGACGCGCAGAAAACATTCACGGTAGATCGCCCCGAACCCACTACAGAATGTGGCTGCATCTTCACGAGCCGTCTGGTGAGTAAAGTGGCAGACAAAGTTCTTATAGGTGGAGAAGAAATTTCCAGATGGCGTATTCTTTTGGTAAGAGCAGAAAAGGGCGCTGATGTCAGGCCGGTCCACAAATGTTTGGACGACTTCGGTCAGTGTATCCTTCTCAATGGTCATATCGGCATCAAGGAAAAACAGAATATCCCCCTTGGCAACCTGCACTCCCCGGTTGCGTGCCGGCCCCCCTCCCATATTCTTCTCGAGATCGATTCGCTTACAGGGGAACCTGGCAGCGATGCTGGCAGTTTGGTCGGTGGAGCCGTCATTGACCAGGATCACTTCAAAGGAAGGATAGTCGGACGCAAAAGCCGAGCGAAGGCAGGCTTCCAGCGTTTTCTCGCTGTTGAAAACAGGGATGACAACGGAAACTGTCCAGCCTCCGGGCTTCGAAATCGGAGGAGCGATTGATTGATCGGTCATGGGCTGTTAATAGTCCCTGTACACTCCCGATATCGTCCATGGCATTCGCTTCCATCGCAAGGGTCACGCGGAGCGTTTAATGGAGCACGCGGGAATCATACCACACCCTTTCACGCCCCAGAGCCAAAACACGGGAGAAAGGGACAAGAGTTCATGATACAATCACAGTCAATTTGAGTGTGGCCGTCACGTTGTTGCTGCGAGGATTCATGTCCACTGCGACAAACCAAGTTGTGAAAGCTGCGAAGCTTGCCAAGGAATTGCTAGTCGGCGCCTACCGTATGGTCTACTTATCGCGCCGGGTGGACGACAAGGAGATTCAGCTCAAGCGCCAAAACCGAGTTTTCTTCCAGATCAGCGGCGTAGGTCACGAGACCATCAATGTTGCGCTGGCCCTGCACCTGAAACCCGGCTACGATTGGTTTTATCCTTACTACCGTGATCGCGCGCTCTGCCTCCAATTGGGAGTGACACCGTACGAGATGTTCCTGGCTTCAGTCGGCGCCAAGGATGATCCATCCTCGGCGGGCCGCCAGATGCCTTCGCATTGGGGTCACAGAAAGCTGCACATTGTTTCCCAGTCCAGTCCGACGGGCACGCAAGTGCTTCAGGCCGTCGGGGCTGCCGAAGCCAGCCAGTATTTCGCCCTGGTGAAAGAAGCCGCAGAACTCGCCGGCAGTTTTCATTCTGACGAAGTCATCTACGTCTCGCTGGGCGACGGGGCGTCGAGCGAGGGGGAATTCTGGGAATCGCTCAACTGGGCTTGTGGCCGCGAGTTACCGGTCCTTTACTTGGTGGAAGACAACGGGTATGCGATTTCTGTGCCGGTAGATGTGCAAACCGCCGGCGGCAGCATTTCGCGTTTGGTGAAGAGCTTCCCTCACTTGCTGGTACTGGAATGTGACGGGACCGATTTTCCCGCCAGCTACGAAGTGGCCGGGAAAGCCGTGGAGTACGTGCGGGCGCGGAAAGGGCCGGCGCTGATTCATGCCCACGTGGTGAGGCCTTATTCCCACTCGCTCTCCGATGACGAGCGGCTTTATAAGCCAGAAGTGGTACGTCAGGAGGAGGCGCGGCGGGATCCTCTGCTTCGCCTGGGCAACCTGCTGCGGCAGGAACGCCTGGCCAGCGAGAAAGAGTTGAAAGAGATCGAGGCCGAAGTGGACTGCGAAATCCGCGAGGCGGCAGACCAGGCGCTGGCCGCAGAGCCCCCCTCACCCGACACGCTTTTGCGATACCTTTGCTCGCCCAGCCTGGACCCGACTTCCGAGCATTTCGACCAGCCGCCAAAATTCCATGGTGAGCCCAAGACCATGGTCGAGCTCATTAATGCCGCCCTGCGCGACGAGATGGCCCGCGACCCGCGGGTCGTCGTTTTCGGCGAAGACGTGGCGGATTGCAGCCACGAAGATGAACTCTCCAAGGTGAAGGGCAAAGGTGGCGTTTTCAAGGTGACGCACGGATTGCAGCGGCACTTCGGCAGCGCGCGCTGCTACAATGCTCCTCTCGCCGAGGCGGGCATTGTCGGCCGGGCCGTGGGCATGGCCACACGCGGATTGAAACCGGTGGTCGAGATCCAGTTCTTTGACTACATCTGGCCGGCGATGATGCAGATTCGCGACGAACTCACCACCCTTCGCTGGCGTTCCAACAACGCGTTCTCCTGTCCTGTGGTCATACGGGTTCCTATCGGAGGCTACCTGGCCGGAGGCGCGATTTATCACAGCCAGTCCGGCGAATCCATCTTTACTCACCTGCCCGGCCTGCGGGTGGTGATGCCCGCGACCGCCCTGGATGCCAACGGTTTGCTGCGCACCGCCATCCGGTGTGACGATCCTGTGTTGTTTCTCGAGCCAAAGCATCTTTATCGCCAGACCTATAACCGTGCTCCTTATCCCGGACGCGATCACTTGATTCCTTTCGGCAAGGCCAAGCTGGTGCACGAGGGGACAACGCTGACGATTGTGACGTTTGGCTCGCTCGTTCACCGTGCCGTGCAGGCGTTAAAGACTCTCGAGCAGGAAGGGATCCAGCCCGAGATCCTCGATCTGCGTTCTCTCAATCCTTACGACTGGGAATTGATCGCAGCCTCGGTGAAGAAGACCAGCCGCGTTTTAGTCCTGCACGAAGACAATGTCTCCTGGGGGTATGGGGCAGAGATCGCCGCACGCCTCGCGGATGAGCTCTTTGAGTTTCTTGACGCTCCGGTGCGGCGACTGGCGGCAAAGGACGTTTACGTTCCCTATCACCCTATACTCGAAGACGCCATGCTCCCCCAGCCTGCGGATATCGTGCGCGCGGCCAGAGAGCTTGCGGCCTACTGAAGGAAAGAGCAATTTCAAATGGCAAATGGAATTTTGCCATTTCCCGCTTGCCATTTGGACTCCCGGTCGCTATCCGATCCCCAATTCGTCCACTTTCTCTAGCGGCGTTCCGCATCTTCGGCATATGACCGCGCCGCAGTCGCCGCATACCAGGGGCTCCGGAACATCCTCGCCACAAACCGGGCAATAGAGCGGCTGGCTTTCCTGTCCTTCGTCTTTGTCCATCTATTTCCCTCGCGGCTGAGTGTCATTCCGAGCGAAGCGAGGAATCTCGCCCTGCCTAGAAGGCGAAGAGTCGACGGCCTTAACTCCTCGACTCTCGACTTCTCAACTCCTCGACTCGAATCAGCTCCGACCTCAGAAAATCGCGTATAGCTCGCTGAACCTCCTCGAGTTTCCCAGTGAAGAAATGATCTGCATCCTGTACCCAACGAATCTGTTTGGGCTCGGCCAGCGAATTATAAAACGATTCCACTTCGGCCCGCGGGCCAAATTGGTCGCAAGTTGCCTGAATGATGAGCTTGGGTTTTGATACGCCACGGAGAAAGTCCATGTTGGTGGAGGCAACAGGAACACCCAGCCCTATGAGAGCGAGCACGCGCGGATCGCTTGCTCCCACACGAAGTCCTACGATCGCGCCGAAAGAGAACCCTATGACACAAACAGGAAGGGCAGGGAAGCGTCTACCAAGATAATCCAGGGCCGCCCTGACGTCCTCGCGTTCGCCGATGCCATCGCTGAAACTTCCGCTGCTTTTCCCAACTCCCCGAAAATTGAAGCGCAAGGTCGGAAGACCTGCTCGGCAAGCGGCCTTTGCGGCTCGGAAAACGACTTTATTATGCATCGTCCCGCCGTAGAGCGGGTGAGGATGGCAGACCATCGCAACACACCGCGGCTTTCCCTGTGGGTCCCATTCAAGCACGGCTTCGAGTGTCGCCCCGCTCCCGGGGATGATGAGATTTTCGACTTTCGTAATTCACCTCCATATTAGTGTAGAATGAGCGTCAAGCTTTGGAATACTTTTCGGATTCCGAGCCAGCGGTTACTGCCCGGTCCGGAAAGGGTAGTTACGAGTCAATCGCCAGGCGTGCCTGCGTGATGACGGAATCCTGATTTGAGGGAGAGCCCGTATCCGATCCAAGTTCCTTGCCTTCCTTCTACTCATCGCCGCCGGGGTCGTCGCATACCATTATTATTCCTGTTGGCGCAAGCAAGGCACCCCGGTGGAGGTGGCGTACGTGCTACCTAGCTCGCTGGAGGTGGTGGATACTCCGGCGGAGATTCGTCTCGGGGTCGAGACCGTGCAGGCCGGCGACCAAGTGCAAGTGCTTCTGCGCACGCGCAACTGGGCAAAAGTCAAGCTTGGGGACGGCCGCACCGGTTGGGTGGAAAGCAAGGATCTACTGGACTCTCAGACCTACGAAGCCTCGCAGAAGCTGGTGAAAGATATGGAGGGCCTTCCCGTGCAGGCGGCGGGTCACGCCCCAGAATCGATCAATCTGAGGTCCGAACCCTCCCGCGACTCTACACCCTTGGCTCAGCTCCCCAATAACCAGAAATTAGATGTGTTCGGGCGGAAGATCGTGGAAAGGCCCTCCCAACTTGATCAGCCGTCCTCACCTCCGGTCAAGGAAGCATGGTATCTCGTTCGGGCGGGCACGCGTGCAGGCTGGGTTCTGGGCCGGTTTGTTTCACTCGATATTCCGGAGGCTCTTGGCGCTTATGCCCAGGGCTCCAACGTGGTGGCTTGGCTGGTGCTCGACACCGTGGTCGACGAGGGCCGCCAGGTGCCCCAATATCTGGTCGCCGACCGTATGGGCAACCAGGATGTGGATTTCACTCATATTCGCGTCTTCACATATTGGGTCAAGAATCACCGCTACGTTACGGCCTATGTCGAAAGCGGGCTTCAAGGGTATTTTCCCATTCGCATCGAGCAGGTAGGAAACGTCCCTTATTTCCGCCTGCGCTTGGTTGACAAAAACGCGAATAAGATTCAGAAGGTGTACGGTCTGTTTGATACCATCACGCGCCCGCTTGGGATCGTCGAGGGATGGGAGAGCAATGCGATGCCGACTCAGCCTCCACCACGACGTGTGCGGCGCCGCCGCTAGCGGATCAGCCAGGATGGAAGCTTCTACGATACCAAGCACTCCTCCTCCGATTCCGGCTCCAACCAAACCTGTAGTTTACAGGTTCTGGCGAGGATTAATCCGGCTGTGGTTTGCCCTCACCTTTCGGAAAATACGCGTGCTCCATGAGGAAAGGTTGAAACGGCCGGATCCGGCCCTTCTGGTGGTCAGCCACCCGGGAAGCTTTCTTGACGCCCTCATTCTGGTGGCGGGGTTCGAGCGTTATGTACGCTGCCTCATTCCTGCAAGATTAATCCAGGGTTTGCTCCAGCCTATCATGGCGCGAGGCTTGGGCATGATAAGCTTTCTCCCTGAAGAGCGGCAGTTGGCACTGGAAAAATGCCGTGGCGTCCTGATGGAGAAGGTGGCCCTGGTGACCTTCGTTGAGCCTGGCCCATCGCAGCCGGGCGGGGAAAGCAGGCTTGCCTCCACTGCCGCCTCCATAGCTGTGGAAACGGAGCGTCGCCATGCCGGCGGTTTAGGACTCATGTTGTTCCCCGTCCACCTCTTCCTGCCGGTAGGACACACATACGCCAGAGAGATATTGATCGACGTCGATCAACCGGAGACGGCGCAAGATTACATTTCGGGCGCCGGGGGCACTCCGCACAATGAAGTACAAGCACTCGCCAAGGCTTTAGAACGAAGATGCAAGGAGAACCCCTTCCAGCTCCGCCCTGCGGACCTGGCAGAATTTCTCGGCGACCTCAAGGAAGTCTTACTCATCGAGTTTCAGGAAGGTGGGGCATCGCATCCGCTATCGAAACAGAAGCAGGATGGGTTTGAACTGAGCCGGTTTGTGGTCGAATGGGCGGAGGAAATGAATTACTTGCATCCGGGGTTGGTGGTTTCGTTGCGCGAGTCACTCGAGGCATGGCGCGAGACGCGTCGGCTGGGCTCGCTCCATCGCCTCGAAGTGGAGCAGGCTGACACCTGGACGAAGGGGCCTTTGGGCCAGGGCCTGGTCTGGCTTGAAAGTGTGGCAGGGTTTGCCGTCGGCTGTTACGGCCTGCTTAATCATTTCGTGGCCATCGCGCTCCTCTATTTGACGGGATTACTTAAGAAGGGAAGCCGCTGGAGCAAAATCAGTCAATGGCTGGCGCGCGGGGTGGTGGTATTGGGGTGTTATGCAGGCGAGGTTTTCCTGGTCGCCCACGCTTGGGGTCGTCGCGCAGCGGGGTACTACGCACCCACCCTCCCCCTCTCGGCCCTTTACCTTTGGCGCTACGCTTGGCTGCTGCGCCATCGCACCCGCTTCGTGTTCCTTTCCCTGAATCTCTCGGCAGGGGATTCGAAGGCCGAACGCCGTCGCAAGGATTTGCTACAGGGAATTAACGCCGCTCTTGACCGCCGCGCCGAAGAGCTCGGCCTGCCGCACTGAATGTCAAATGCAGGAAGAGCCGGCCCTCTTCCCTGAAGCCCGAATCCTGAATCCTGAATCCTGTATCCCCACTCGCCAGCGCGGACGTAGGTTGTCAGAGTAAGCGAAAATGCGCCTATTGATATCAAAGGATTCCCAGCGCGCAATGTCACAATTCATGAAAATTCGTGTCAGGCTTCCTGAAAAGGACCTACGTTAGTGTCACGGGTGTTGAAATATTCCTACAATCTAAGGCGGCGATAATGATGACGGCCTCGGGCAAGGGTTTTCTGGTCATGTAAGGATGGCGTCGCGAGCCCCACCGGCGTTACGGCGCTGCGGTTAACAGGTGAATCAAGCCCTGTCGCCGTGAACATACCAGTCGCATGTAGTGGTGCTCTACATCGGATTGCGGACTGTCCACCTGACTAAAGGTGGCGTCTGATTCTACGCTGTGGGGTGTCAGCAGCTGCGGTTTAAGAGGGGTTGCTGGATCGTTCGATCAAAGCGCTGGCACGGACGGCGATCCGATCGAGCGTACAAACCCTGCCGGTGGCAAAGCGGTGGCGGAAATGCGTGGACAGCACACCGAGCAAAGTCCCATCCCGTTTCATGAGCGGGGTGGATTGGACTGCGCGAAATCCCGCCGCCGCTGCGGTATGACGGTGAACGGCGAAGAGAGGATCGGTGGTGACGTCCGGGATGAGCACGGGCTGACCTGCGCGCATCGCTCGGCCACAGGCCGACTCGTCCTGCCTACCCACCGTCGCGAAGTGCTCGAGGAAGTCCAGTCCAAAGCCGCATTGGGCAACGATCGACAGGGTGCCTGTCTCTCGTTCGAAGAGTTGAATATTGCCCAGGTTTGTGCCCTCCACCCTTACTGCAATCGCGAGGAGTGTGTCCAGGTCACCCTGGAGCGCAGGCGGGACAGACATACCTGCCTTCGCGAACCTGGCGGCACTCTCCCGCAATGTGGCGACCGGATGCCCGTCCCGGACAAGGTTCACCAACACAGGCCCGATGTCCCTGGACCGCAGAACCAAGTCGACGCAGCCAGTCGCGATGGCTGCCTGCGGCATACTCCACTGGAGGGCGCTGC